>Ga0209581_1003589_pt1 | contig 13217 bp, 10 predicted proteins | sample Coa_R2_FD_187160 | JGI IMG/M metagenome (GOLD analysis project Ga0209581, IMG submission 187160) | Surface soil microbial communities from Centralia Pennsylvania, which are recovering from an underground coalmine fire - Coalmine... | ecosystem: Environmental > Terrestrial > Soil > Unclassified ...
CTTGAAGTGAGCGCCCACGCGCGCCAGCCGGGGCACGCGGTTGACGACGTCCCCGGCGAGATGGAAGCGGTCGAGGTCGTTCATCACCGTCATGTCGAACGGGGTGGTCGTCGTGCCTTCCTCCTTATAACCGCGAACGTGGAGGTTGGGGTGGTTGGCGCGGCGGTACGTGAGCCGGTGAATGAGCCACGGGTACCCGTGATACGCGAAGATCACGGGCTTGTCCGTCGTGAACATCGAGTCAAACTCGGCGTCGGGCAGCCCGTGCGGATGTTCCGTCGACGGCTGGAGCGTCATGAGATCCACCACGTTGACGACGCGGATCTTGAGGTCCGGGAAGTGGCGGCGGAGCAGGTCGACGGCGGCGAGCGTTTCCAGCGTCGGAACGTCGCCCGCACATGCCATCACGACGTCCGGCTCGGCGTCTTCGTCGGTGCTGGCCCACGTCCAAATGCCGATGCCGGCCGTGCAATGCTTGATCGCCGCGTCCATGGCCAGCCACTGCGGCGCGGGTTGCTTGCCCGCCACGATGACATTCACGTAGTGTCGGCTGCGCAGGCAGTGATCCAGCACCGACAGGAGCGTGTTCGCATCGGGCGGGAGGTAGACGCGGACGACGTCCGCTTTCTTGTTGACCACATGGTCGATGAAGCCGGGATCCTGATGGCTGAAGCCGTTGTGGTCCTGCCGCCACACGTGCGATGTGAGCAGGTAATTGAGCGACGCGATCGGCCGGCGCCATGGGATCTCGCGCGTCACCTTCAGCCACTTGGCGTGCTGGTTGAACATCGAGTCGACGATGTGGACGAATGCTTCGTAGCAGGAAAAGAGCCCGTGCCGTCCGGTGAGGAGGTACCCTTCGAGCCAGCCCTGGCAGAGGTGCTCGCTCAATACCTCCATGACCCGGCCGTCCGGGGAGAGATGATCATCGGTGGGAAGGATCGTCCCCGTGAACGCGCGGTCGGTGGCCTCGAAGACGGCCTCGAGCCGGTTGGACGCCGTCTCGTCGGGGCCAAAGAGCCGGAAGGAACAGGGGTTGTGCTTCATGATGTCGCGCAGGAAGCGGCCCGCGACCCGCGTGGCCTCGCCCATCACGCGTCCGGGCGTGGAGACCGCGACCGCGTAGTCACGGAAATCGGGCATCTCGAGATCGCGGAGCAGGGTCCCGCCGTTCGCGTGGGGATTGGCGCCCATCCGGCGGTCGCCGCGTGGCGCCAACTCCGCGAGCGCCGGCCGGAGGGCTCCGCCGGCATCAAACAACTCCTCGGGGCGATAGCTCCGCATCCACTCCTCGAGCATGCGCAGGTGCTGGGGGTTCGACCGGACCTCGGCGAGCGGCACTTGGTGGGCGCGCCACGTGCCTTCGACCGGGAGGCCGTCCACGACCTTCGGGCCCGTCCACCCCTTCGGCGTACGGAGGACGATCATCGGCCAGACCGGACGCCCGCGGAATCCCTCCGCGCGCGCGACACGCTGGATCGCGCGAATATCCTCGAGGACCGCGTCCAGCGTCGCCGCCATGAGCTGGTGCATCGGCTCCGGCTCGTCGCCCTCGACCCAGTACGGGCGGTACCCGTACCCCGCGAGCAAGGAGGCGAGCTCGTCCTCGCCGATCCGCGCGAGCACGGTGGGGTTCGCGATCTTGTAGCCGTTGAGGTGCAGGATCGGGAGGACCGCACCGTCGCGCACCGGGTTGAGGAACTTGTTGCCGTGCCAGCTGGTGGCGAGCGGCCCCGTCTCGGCCTCGCCGTCGCCCACCACACAGCACACCAGGAGATCGGGATTGTCGAACGCCGCCCCGTGGGCGTGGGCCAGCGCGTACCCCAGTTCTCCGCCCTCGTGGATCGACCCCGGCGTCTCCGGGGCCGCGTGGCTGGGGATGCCGCCCGGAAACGAGAACTGTGTGAAGAGCCGCTTCAGGCCCTCCGCGTTTCGCGGAACGTGCGAATACAGTTCGCTGCACGTGCCTTCGAGATAGGTGTTCGCGACGAGACCGGGACCACCGTGGCCCGGCCCGGCGACGTAGATGGCGTTGAGGTCGTGCTGCTTGATGAGCCGGTTGAGATGCACGTAGACGAAATTCAGCCCCGGCGTTGTGCCCCAGTGGCCGAGCAGCCGGGGCTTGATATGGGCCGGCGCCAGCGGTTCCCTGAGCAACGGATTGTCGTATAGGTAGATCTGCCCGACGGATAGATAGTTGGCCGCACGCCAATAGGCGTCCATGGCCGCGAGTTCCGCCGGGGACAGCGGTGTGCCGGCAGCCCGGCGCACCTCCGAACCGCTGGTCTCGGTGTGCATGACGGCAGGGTCCTTGGTGAGGAATTTACGCGCGCAGGCGAGCCGGTGTCGCGCGGCACGCCACCGGCGTTCTTCGCCGTTTGCCGGTATTTTCCCGTCCTGGGCGGTTTTGGGTGCGCTCTCGGGCGCGGACCCGGCCGGTGAATCTCCATGCCGCGGTCGGTCGAGCGCCGGCCGCGGTGAGATCGCGGGCTGCGGCGCCACCAGGAGGCGCCTGGCGTCGCGTCGCTACCGGGTACACGTGGCGTACGCCACGGATGCGGCGGTGCCGCACGCCGCGGTGGCGAGGATGCAGACGATCCCCGAAGGCTCGGGGCACGCCGCCGCCACCGCGCCTCCGGGTGCCGTCCAACACGCGGTCGCGCACGGCGCCCCGGCTGTCCCGGCCAGCACCGCCGGGCGTTGCCCCGCCGTCGGCGCAAAGGCACCCGCCGACCGGGACTCGTTGCCAAGGATGACCGACCGGAACACCGCCGCGAACGGTTCGGCGGGCCGTCTTACGTCGACCGGCAGGAACGTCTCTAGATCCGGCGCGTCCCACGGATCTCGCAGGCTCCAGGTCTCGAAGTCGAACAGGCCGCGCCAGATTCGCGAGTCAGCCTGCACTTCGACCACGGCCGCGCCGGTAGTGGGGAGCACTCCGGATTCCACCGCGAGCGTGCTCGCGTCCCACCGCAACCGGTAGTTCGCGGGCCCGGCCCGTATGGCGAGCGATGCGGCACCGAGCGTCCGGGGCACCACCTGGAGCGGGGCGCTCGCCGACACCGTAGCGAGCACCGTGCTCCCCTGAAGGATGTCGATCGCGGCCTGGGCGGCCGCCCCGGCCGTGCTCCTCGTGACGCGGGCGCGGATAATTCCGAGCGGGCCGGCGTAGGAGGCCTCCAGCAGCGCGCCAAACATGCCCGTGCGCACGTCGACGAGCGGTTCCTCGGCCTCGCCGGTGCCGCACCCGGCCGCGCCCCGCCAACCCGCCAGCGCCGTTCCGATTGAAGCCGTGAGAAGCTGCCGTCGGGTCAAACAGCGGGTCGGCGAAGCGCGGACGCGTGTGCCGCCGAAGCACCGCATGTCTCAGCACTTCGCCTCATGCAGGTGCGTTCCTCGGGCGGTTCCTCAGATTGGATCTCCGCTAAAGAGGCCGCGCCCGAACGTGCGGCGCGGCCTTGTCCCCGAATCCTAACCGGACCCGCGAGACCGAGATAAGGTACTCGATCTACCTGGTTCCGGTCGTCTCCTTGACCTTGTGTCCGATCACTTCTCCCGTCGTCACGCGAGTCGCGGTGGGAAGCACATCGGGATGCTTCTTCACCCAGTCCGCCGCGACCCTATTGGATTCCTCAGCGTTCGCTTTGGTGTCGAAGATGCTGGTCGACAGGACCGTCCCGGCACCGGCGTCCGTGAAGTAGTAGCCCATGAAGCCCGGAATCGCACTGATCAACGGCGCAAACTCCTCGTGGAAGGACCGCGCCAACTCCTTCGGATTCGATACCTTCTCGTACTGCCGCACGCTTAGATACATGGCAACCCTCCATCTCCCCACAGGGAGCGGTTCTTTGGGGCTTTCTCCTTCGAGAAACCGACCGAATGAAATGAGCGGGCCGTCGACGTGAGGAAGAAGAACCGACCTCATTCTATCCTTTGTTCGCGCAGGGAAGCGAACTCCATATGGCGTCGTATCTGCCCAAACTCGGGCGCTTACCCTCCAGTGAGTATGCTTTCACCTCTCTAGCCTGCGCCACAGACGAGAAACGCAGCACAGCTGCATCGTACGGAGCAGACGCAACGACGACGGCCGGTGGAGCGCCGATGGACAATCTCGGCCGTCGTGATATCCAGGCGGTTATCGGAGTGCGGATCTCCGCGGGCTGCACGCATCAGATGCGGGGGGAGAAGCTACGAGGGCGGATGAGCCACACCGGCAACAGTTTTCTGATACACTGAATCGAGAAGGGGTGTAGCATAAGCTTTTGCGGGGCGTAGCGCAGCCTGGTAGCGCGTCTGCTTTGGGAGCAGAAGGCCCCCGGTTCGAGTCCGGGCGCCCCGACCAGATTTACAAGAGCTAGCGTGCATCCGCTGTTCTGACCACGGTATTTGGTGTCTTCCTGGTGCCTTCACAATCGGGTGTCTAAGCCGTAGCCCTGGGCGGAAGAGCCTGTGGGCGCTCCCCTTCGGCTAAAGAGCAGCGTGTCGGGCCGCGCCCACGCCGACGAACGCGTCCCGCATCAGGTTGTTTGTACAGCTCCGTCCGCGAGGTGCTCGCGCTCGAGCCGGTACCGCGGTGGGAGTGGTTGGCGGAGCTGTACGGCACGCGCCTCGATTCGGTAGCCGGACTTCAGGCTGCGGCATGAGAAAGCGGGGCACAACTTATCGAGGATGATAGCTGCTCGCGTTGATGCCGAGCGCCCGTCCGGCCCGAGCGTCGGGAGGAGACGATGTCGAGCTGTCCACCTACCATGGTCCCCCAGCCGCGCCGGGTTCGAGCAACCTCATCCCGGCTATCGACGCGGCTCGACGACCTCAACACGGCCGGCAACTACGCTGAGATGAAAGTTGCGTGCTGGGAGCGTCACGGAACGCCGGTGGTGCTCCCAGGTGAGGTCCGCAAGATCGGCCGGCAGGCGGTCCTGGAGATTGTCATGGCGAAGCCAGCCTAATGGCTGTCGACCACGTCCTTCTAGTACACGGCTACAGCGTGCGCCAATTGAGCGCGTACGCGCGGTTCCCGGCGCTCCTGGCCGCACACGGGATACCGAATAGCAATATCTTGCTCTCCGCGTTCCTGTCGCTCGACGACGCCGTGACTTGTGACGATCTCGCCGGCGCGCTCGAGGATCACGTAACGAAGTTCGAAGCGGCCAGTGGAACGATCGGGCGCACCGCACTCCTTTGCCATTCGACCGGCGCGATCGTCGCCCGGCGGTGGATCCTCAACCGCGCGACCGCCGGCCGCCCGCTGCCATCGCACCTTGTGAGCTTCGCCGGCGCGAACCACGGATCCACGCTGGCGCAGGTCGGGCGTACCATCATTGCCCGATTGTTTCGCGACGTGATCGAGCAGTCCGCGGTAGGGGCGCAGGTGCTGGCCGATCTCGACTACGGGAGCAGCTTCCTATGGAGCCTCAACACCGACTGGCTGAACGCTGCCAGCGCAGGAGGGCTGGAGGCGCTACGTGTCTTTAGCCTGGGCGGCGACAATCACGGCGGGTTTGCGGGAGAGGTATTTTGGCAGGTTGGTGAACGCGGATCCGACAGCATCGTGCGCGTTTGCGGGGCCAACCTCAATTATACGGTCGTTGAGGCCGATCCCCAGGCAACACCGCCACGGCTTCGAGTGACCTCCGCCGCCCGGCCGACCGCGCATCTTGTCGTCCCCGGGTACACTCATGGCGGCATCATCGGTGACGTGCGTGCCGCCACCGATGTGCCGTTTGCCGCGCTGCTGCAGGCCCTCGCGGTTGACGACGCGCCGGGATATCAGGCGGTCGCGGCCGACTGGGCGGCACGGACCGCGCAGTGGACGGCGCAACATCCGGATGAGACCAACGCGATGATCGTATTCCGCCTCAGGGACGAGGCGCTCCGGCCGATTCCCGATCACCTCGTTCTCATCGTCGATCAGGCCGGTGATGCGTCGGCGGTGAGCAGTGCCCTCGAGCCGCATCAACCGATCCAGAATGCCGAGGAGCCATCGTCGGTGAGCTTCTACGTCAACCATGGGCGGTTTACGGCGACGAGCCCGCATGTGCTTCACCTCGAAGCCCGGAGCGGGAGCCGGTTCATCGACTATCGTGATATCGACTACCCGGTCGACGGCGCGTTGGCTACGCTTGTCCGTCCCAACGAGACGACATACGTCGATGTCCGGCTCGCCCGTGGTGTCGACGCGACGTACGCGGTCGTGCCGTACGATCCGACCCGGGATGTTACCCGGACCTGGCCGCCCTTGCCCGCATAGGCGGCCTGCCCTTCGGCGGGGTGTCTAGCGTAACTATAAGCTGGCTATCCGTATGCGCGCGGAGGAGCAGCTGCTGGGGAGTCAGTTTGACGACGAGTACGAGGCTTACCGCGCCCGAACATCGACTGATTCAGGGACTCTACTGAGGGACGACCGGCCGGTTGGTCCCCGCGGCCCCGCGTGATGTTGCTCCGCGCCTTGCTTTGGATGATGGCGGCGGTGGCCCTCCTCATCGCCAGGCTTGAACCCGCAGTCCATCGCTTCCTGCTCGTCATTTCCTTCAATCTGACCGTGGATCGCGTGCGCGAGAGCATCGCCCCGTGGGGGCCGTGGGCGGCCGTGGCATCGACGGCCATCATGGTCGTGCAGACGTTCCTCCCCTTTCCCGCCGACCTCCTCATCATGGCCAACGGCGCCGCGTTTGGGTTCTGGGAAGGCCTCGCCGTGTCGCTTGCCGGGGCGGTCCTCAGCGGGTGCGTCGCGTTCGGGCTCGGACGAATCCTGGGCCGGCCCGCGGCCCTGCGGCTCGTGCCCGCATCGGTCGTGGATTGGGTGGACGGCGTGGCCGCGCAGGGCGCCTGGATGAGCGTCTTGGCGCTTCAGTTCCTTCCACTCGTTCCGTTTAGCCTGCTGAACTTTCTGCTCGGTATCACCCGGCTCACGTGGACGACGTTCCTGTGGACGCTGGCCGCGAGCATCCTGCCCGCCGACGTGCTCCTCGTGGCGCTCGGGCGCGGGGTCGGAGAAGGGCACGGCGCCGTGCCGTGGGCGTTCGCGGCGCTGGCGCTCCTGACGTTCGCGAGCGTGGGGCTCCGTTCCCGGATCGTCCACGCGTGGCACGCGCCCCAGGTCCACTGGCAGCGTCCTCGCCGATCATCCGTTTGAACACCGCCAGCCTGGATTTCAAGAGGGCCAAATCGATCCTCCACCCGATCCCCTCCAGGCAGCGCGGATGATACCGTACCTTTGGGGACATAGCAGGAGCGGGTAGGCTCTGAGGGCGTCGGCAATGGGCCCCGAAGGAGTTGATGGTCGTGGGCACGGCACAGGTGGACCTCCGCGATGAGGAGATGGCGATCCTTACGGGCGTCGAACAGCGGCTCGCCGGCGTCGCTGATTTCATTCGGTTGAATGCGCGTCGGCTCAGCGACTCTGATCCCCTGCGGGAGCAACTCGAGGAAATCCTGGAGGCGCTCGATGACGCGGTAGACGGCGTCCACGGTGCTGGCGCCGTCTTGTCATCGCACTGGCCCGGTGTCGACAGCCGGCGTCTGGCACGCGCGGCCACATCTTGTTCCAGACCCGGTGATCGTGCTTGAGGCCGACGAGCAGATGCTACTCTATCTGTATCGTCGTGTTGCCTCCCTGACAGCGCCCCTATTCGGGTTGGGGGCCCACGGTGGGCGCTGCATGGCTGCCCTCGAGAAATCCACGCAGCTTGCGCACCGTGGACGTGAACGCCGGATCGCCCTCGCGCCGTGGCCGCGGCAGTTTCACGTCGACGATTTCTGCCAGCGTGCCGTCCTTCATGACGCCGATGCGATCGGCCAATGTGACCGCCTCTTCGAAATGATGTGAAACCATGACCACGGTGGTCTTCGTATGCTCCCAGATCCGGAGCACATCGGCGTGGAGTTCGTCAGTCATGACTGGATCGAGGGCGGAAAAGGGCTCATCCATCAGGAGAACCTCGGGCTCGATCGCGAGTGCGCGCGCGATCCCGACACGCTGGCGCTGGCCGCCCGACAGCTCGCGAGGATACCGCTCGGCGAAGTCCTCCAGGTGGACCATGCGCAAGTGTCGTTCAGTAGTGGCTCTGACTTTGTCCCGATCGAACCCCTGCATCCGCACCGCGAAGGCAACGTTACGTTCCACGGTGAGCCATGGCAGCAGGGCGAAGGATTGGAAGACCATGCCGATGCGCTCCGGACGCACGACGGTTCCGGTGCTTGGCGCCTGGAGTCCGGCCATCAGTTTGATCACGGTGGACTTCCCGCATCCCGACGCGCCGATGAGACAGAAAAATTCCCTGTCGGCGATCGACAGCGAGAAGTCGCGAACCACATAGTTCGGCGGCGTCACGTAGGACTTGCTGACGTGCGCCAGCACGATGGGCGCAGTCCCGTTAATCAAAGCGGAACCTCTGGGACAAGCGGAGCAGCGGTTGCCAGACCGCGAAATTCATGAGCGTGACAACCAGAATCATCGCGGTCAGCGAGGCGAGAAACACGCCGTTCTTGCCTTGGGCGTTGGAGTCGACCAGCAAGCTGCCCAACCCCAGCAGGTCCTGGGAGGGATTTCCCTTCGGGATGTATGCGTGCAGAACCTCGGCGACGATCACGATCGTCCACCCCTGAGCCCAGGCGAGGAGTGACCCGGTCACGAGGAACGGGAACAGCGACGGCAAGGTAATAAACCAGAACCGGCGCCAGCCGCGGACGCGGAAGACGAACGCCGCCGATTTGATGTCGTCGGGGATGGTCTGGAGCCCGCCGATGACCGGGAAGACGATGTTCCAGACCATCGAGACGCAGATGACGAAGACCGCCGCCAGCTCGAAGGCATTGTTGGCCACGAAGAAGACCGCCACGACCGGAAAGAATGCCAGCACCGGAACCGACTGAAGAATGTCCGCGATCGGCAGGAAGATGGTTTGGATGCGCGGCGTGCTGCCGATGAAAAGGGCGAGCGGGACGGCCACGGCCACGGACAATATGAATGCCAGCACCATGCGCGCCAAGGTGTTGAGCGCCCCCTGCACGATGACGCCCAAGGAAATCCGGTTAACGTCAAAGGCATTGTGCGGGTACACGAAGTGCACCAGCAGGGCCGTCAGACCGATGGCGAGGCCGGTTGCGATCGCGATGGAAACCAGATAATGCGAGGGCGTCGTTTCGTAGAGCGGCATGTGATGGTGACGCGGATATCGGTTCACCTTCACAGCACGCCCTCCTCATCGGCCGTGGAAGCCCAGTGCGCGTCAGGCCGTGGCGCCGGTTCTGGCTCGATCGAATCTCAATCTTGGACCAGCCAGCATCGTGGAGCCCCGCCGCCCGGGACCACCAATCTTGCAAACCAACGCACGGCGGAGGATCGCCTGTCGAAAGCACCCCCGCATCCTATGCGACCAATGCGCCGCTGGTTCCTTGCGGGTCACCCCCTGGATAGTGGGGGGGTTGCCTGGGGCGAGTTTTCTCTTCGCGTGATGTGATCCTGGACCGATGCAGGAATCGGTTGAGTGTCCGATAGCGGAACGCGAGAGCGCGCGTTTACGCTGATACCGGACTCAATGACGCAAAGCCGAGGATACGGAGGTTAGAGATGTCCGACTTTCCAGTGTTCCTCGCGACCCGCGCATCGCTCGTTGTGCATGGCACGAGCAACGTGTCGACGGACACGCAAGCCCGATGTGCCGATAGGCTACCGTGAACACCGACGACGCGAATCGCCACGTGGAGGATCAGCGATGCAACCGATGACGCGACGAACGTTCCTTCGCCAGGGCGGGCTCACGGCGGGGAGCTTCATGGTCGCACCGTTGCTCGGGCTCGCCAGCACAGAGGCGGCCGCCGCTCCCGCGACGGTCACGAGGCTCAATAACGCCCACTGGGGACTCTTTACGGCAGAAGTGGTCGGCGGGCGGGTAGTCCGGACGATACCGTTCTCTAAGGATCCGCACCCGAACCCCATGGTAACGGTGATGCCGGACCTGCTCTACGGACCCAGTCGTGTCAAATACCCCATGATCCGCCGGGGATTCTACCGCGACCGGTCGCGCAGCGACACCGCTGGCCGCGGGGCAGAACCGTTCGTCCGCGTCTCTTGGGACGAGGCGCTCGGGATCGTCGCCGGCGAATTGCAACGCGTGAAGACGCAGTACGGGAACCGTGCCATCTACGGTGGCAGCTACGGGTGGCAGAGCCCCGGCAAGTTCCATAGTGCGACCGCGGCGATGCAGCGGCTCTTGGTGTTGCTTGGCGGCTACGTCTACCACGTGAACTCCTATAGCGCGCCTACCCTGCCGGTCATCAGTCCCCACGTGGTCGGGGATTCGGCGCCGCGGGCATCCGCGTGGCCGACGATCATTCGAAACAGCCGACTGGTCGTCATGTTCGGGTACGACCCGCTCGTCAACGCCGAGGTGGTGTCCGGAGACGGCGGCCACCTCATCATGGATTACGTCCGCCAGCTCCGGGACGCCAGGATCCCGGTCGTGTCCGTGAATCCGATTGAAACCGATACCGATCAGTACCTCCACGCCGAGCGGATCGCGATTCGTCCTAACACGGACACCGCGCTCATGCTCGCGCTGGCCTATATCTTCTACACCGAGAATCTCTACGCGCAGGACTTCCTCGCGAAGTGCACCGTCGGTTTCGACCGGTTCGCCGAGTATCTCAGCGGCCAGACCGACGGACAGCCGAAGTCGCCGGAGTGGGCCGCCGCCATCACCGAGGTGCCGGCGGCGACGATCCGGACACTCGCCCGCCGCATGGCGAAGTCGCCGACCATGCTCATGGGCGGATACCCGCTGCAGCGGGCGGCCCACGGGGAGCAACCAGTGTGGATGATGATCACGCTCGCGGCCATGCTCGGGCAGATCGGGCTTCCCGGTGGCGGCGTCCAGATCGATTTCCCCGGCCGCGTCGGCACGGCGCTCGGTATGGCGCCCGCTGTGCCCGGGTTGTCGACCGGGACCAACCCCGTCAAGGATTTCGTCCCGATCAACATGTGGACCGATCTACTCCTCAACCCCGGCAAAACGATCGACTACGATGGCCGCAAGATCACCTACCCGGACATCAAGCTGGTGTACTGGGCTGGCGGCAATCCGTTGCATCATGCCCAGGACGTGAACCGAGTGCTCCGTGCATGGCAGCGGCCGGAGGTCATCATCGTGCACGAATACGCGTGGACGGCGACCACGAAACACGCGGACATCGTCTTGCCGGCCACGACCGTTCTTGAGCGAAACGACATCATGGGGACGAGCCGATTTATCGCGGCGATGCAGCAGGCGGTCCCGCCGGTATTCGAGTCACGAAACGATTTTGACATCTGCGCGGCCCTCGCCGAGCGGCTGGGCGTTGATTCCCAATACACGGAGGGCAAGAATGAGATGGCGTGGCTCCGCCAATTCTACGGCGCCGCCCAGCAACAGATGCAAACGCGCACCAATATGCCGGACCAAGGGAACCAGCCTCAAGCGGTCGCGCTGCCGGACTTTGACACGTTTTGGCGGCAGGGGTATATCGAGTTCCCGGTCACCATGAATGCGGACCGGGTCGTGGCTTACGCGGATTCTCGGGCCGATCCGGCCAATCGCCCGCTCGGCACGCCGTCGGGAAAGATCGAGATCTACTCCCAGACCATCGCGGGGTTTGGCTACGAAGACTGCCCTGGGCATCCCACATGGATTCCGCCCGCGGAATGGCTGGGAAGCTCGCTTGCGGCGTGGTTCCCGCTCCACCTCCTGACACCCCACCCGAAGGATCGGCTGCACTCCCAGTTGGATCAGACGCGCCTGCACCAGCAGTATGAAGTGCGCGGCCGGGAGCCGATCTGGATCAATCCAGCGGACGCTCAGGCCCGCGGGATCGCCGACGGCGACATTGTCCGCGTGTTCAATGACCGCGGCCAGACGCTCGCGGGCGCGGTCGTCACTTCGCGGATCCGGCATGGCGTCGTCGCCATGCGCGAAGGCGGCTGGTACGATCCCTTGAGCCCAGAGGCGATCGGCACGCTCGATCGCCACGGGAGTGTGAACAACGTGACGACGGATGCCCCGAACTCGAAATTGTCCGACGGGAACCCATCCCACACGGCGTTGGTACAGGTCGAGAAGTACGTAGGGGTCCCACCAGCCGTCACCGCGTTCTCGCCACCGCCCGGCGCATAGGGCGGTGCGCCAGGTCGCCGGTCGCAGGCGGGCGGGGAGATGTTGTGGTAGAGCCTCGGACGCGGGGACGCGTCCGGTTGAGTCTACTCGGGAGGTGGAAGCACGCATGATGCACAGGCTCACACGACGCGCGCTGCTGCGCGATACCGGCATGACGATCGGGGGTCTTGCTGCGGCGCCACTGGTGCGCGCGATACAGGCGAGCGCCGCACCACCGGCGGCGCCGGTGACCCGCCTCAGCGTAGCGCACTGGGGCGCGTTCACCGCGGACGTCGCCGGCGGCCGGCTCGTCCGCACGCGGGCGTTCGCCCGCGACCCCGACCCGAACCGCATGGTCACCGTGATGCGGGACGTCTTGTACGCGCCGAACCGCATCAAATCTCCCATGGTCCGGCAGGGCTTCTACCGTGATCGCGGGCGGAGCGACACGACGGGCCGCGGCGTCGAACCGTTTGTCCGCGTGTCGTGGGACCAGGCCCTCGACATCGTGGCGGCGGAACTGCGGCGCGTCAAGAGCCAATATGGCAACCGGGCGATCTACGGTGGCAGCTACGGCTGGCAGAGCGCGGGCAAGTTTCACGGCGCTACCCAGGCGCTCCAGCGCATGCTGGGGATGTTTGGCGGCTACGTGTCGTACGTCAACACCTACAGCGCGCCCGTCCTGCCCGTGATCACGCCGCACGTGCTCGGCGACGCGCGGCCTCTGGCGTCCGCGTGGCCGACGATCGTGCAGCACAGCACGCTGGTCGTCCTCATCGGCACGGATCCACTAATCACGGCCGAGATTCTCTCCGGCGGCGATGGCGCCCACCTCGACAAAGGATGGCTCACCCAGCTTCGCGACAAGAGGACGCCGGTCGTCTCCGTGAACCCGTTGGAGACCGACACGGATCAGTATCTCCGCACCGAGCGGATCGCGATCCGTCCCAACACCGACACGGCGCTGCTCCTCGGCATCGCGCACGCCTTGGTCATGGAGAACCTGCACGACAAGGAGTTTCTGGCGAACTATACGGTCGGGTTCGACCGGTTCGCGGACTACGTCAGCGGCAAGGCCGACGGTCAGCC
>Ga0209581_1003590_pt1 | contig 13212 bp, 9 predicted proteins | sample Coa_R2_FD_187160 | JGI IMG/M metagenome (GOLD analysis project Ga0209581, IMG submission 187160) | Surface soil microbial communities from Centralia Pennsylvania, which are recovering from an underground coalmine fire - Coalmine... | ecosystem: Environmental > Terrestrial > Soil > Unclassified ...
GCTCCCATCGGCAAGATCTCCAGTGACTGGATGTCTCACGCAAACCTGGCGATGCTGTCGCATAGGAGCGCTTTTTCGCTGCCGAGTTACAAGCAGATTCGGGCGGAGGAAATGGCACGTACGGAGGAGAACCGGCTCGTGCGTCAACTGGTATTGGCTCGCACCAGAGGCCAGAACGTCGATGCAGCCGCGCGCAACCAATGGCTTGGAACCATCTCCCTCGCACGTGGCGACCGAGCGATGGCCGAAAATTATTTCCACCGCGCCGAGGCCGAGCTGGCCACTGATCGAGTCACGGCTCACCATGTGGATGCAATCGGCCTTGGTGATGATCCGGACGCGGTGAATCTGCATCCTAACAGTGGAACAGCAACAGCCTACTAGACTAGACCCTATGTATGATGGTAGCCGAGTGAACCTTGTCCCACCCTCGGCTTCAGTCAAATCGTAATTCTCGAACCGCGACGCGGCGACTTACCCAACGATCGCCGCGTCGCGCGACCTCGGTCCGGACAGCTGAGCTGCAGCGACTCACTGGAAACACCATATTACGCCAGGACTCGCTCCGGGTCGCAGCGAGCGTGCGCATGCTTCCAGCCACAGATCGATAATGGGCCGAGCGAGGAGTGATGACCGTAACATCGCCCCGCCACCCGATTTTCCGAGAGCATGCAAACGTTCACCGGTTGACAGGCTTTTGCTGCTCGTCGACCGCGTTAGTTTAACTAACCCTTATTGAAAAATTTCGCACTTTATGTTCGTCCGGCTGCGTGTGACCGAACGAGCAGTAAAATCTTACTATCAATCCGCCCCTGCGATCATAGTGACGGCAAATTATCGATTCTGAGGTTCCCTTTCCCATGCCATGCGGGACGGATCCATAACTGCATCTGTCGTCGTGCTCAACGAGGAGCCGCGGTTCCCGGCTGGAAGATTTGGCTGGACAAACGACTTGTGATGCCCTAGGCTGCGGGGCCGGGGGATAAACCGGTCACTGCGGAAGGAGGTCCGCCCGTAACAGCGCTCGCGCTATGCGGCTCGCGAAACGCTCCGCAGGACCAAATGGGGTGATGATCCTGCGGGGTGTGTCCGGTTTCGACCCGGCAGCCCGGGCAAAGCTCGCCTGCTGGTATCCACCAAGGGAGGCCTTATCCCCTTCACGCACAAACCCAAGCGCGGTACGGCAGCGTTCAACCATCGGCCTCCCTTGATCTTTGAACGAAAGACCTGGCCGCTCACAGAATGTTGAAGTTGTACTGGAACTGGGCGAGCAGATAGCTCTCACCTTTAAAGAAACCCACGTTCTGCTGGCGGTCACCTCCCAGAACCTCAATTGCTTGCAGCTTCATAAAATACTTCTTGGTCCACGGCGGATTGAGAGTGATCGACGGGAAGAGTGCGAAATTGTCACCCTTTGGGTCCCAAATCATCGTCCAGGTGGGCGCGAAGTCTGACCACCACCATGAAGTCCCAATGTTGAAAAGCAGCTCCACGTCATTTTTGAGCTGATGCACACCTACTGCGTTGAACGCCGCAAAATACTTGCTGTTGTCCATGACAGTGGTTTGCACCTCCTCCAGGTTGACCGTGAGATTGCCGGTCTGCGTCAACCACGGCGCGTATGCCTGGTCCAGGTCAAGCGCTAGCATGTAGGTCACAACATCAGACCATCCCTGTGCGGTCAGGCTCGCAGGACTCTGGTCATCGAACGACTGATGGTTAGCGTACCGCATCTCGCCGCGAAACACTGCCGGAAAGTACTCAGCGATCGACGCTGGCATCGGTAGCGGCCTGTCGACCGTGACGCCGAACTGATTTACCGGGCTGAATGCATAGGTCCAGAGGTTCGTGTATGGAGTCCATTTGCCCTCATAGTAGGTGCCAGTACCAACACCGTTGGTGTTGTCGTACATGTAGAAGAGGGTCCACTCGGTTGAGCCGAACAACGTGTGGAAGCGCACGGCGTCGTCCCAGTTCTCGGGCTGCATCCCGGGCACGCGGAAATTGCCGAAGTCGAGCAGGGTTCCATCCCCGATAGGAGAATACGGATTGTTATGTTTGTTCAGGATCGGGCAGAAGCGTCTTTGGCTCAGCGGCACCGGATCGAAGACATTGACCTTGGTTAGGCTTGCACCCTTGATGAAGGGGATCAGGTTGGTGCAGTGCCAGAATTCGGTCTCCGCCGGTGGGGCGAGAATATTGTTGCCGTTGTAGGTGAAGGGTCCGTTTAGCGAAGGCGCGGTCACGAGTATTTCATTGAAGGGCGGATTGAAGCGATTGTCATAGTGAACATCAAACCGTCCGCTCGGCCCGTGACTCGCCGCCGGGAAGCAGGGATTGACCCGTCCTGACTTGATCATTTCATCTTTGTAGATGCCGTACGGCGTGTCCTGCTCCGGCCAATACATCGGCTGAAAACCCGGCATCACCACCAGCTCGAGAAAATTCGAGGTGAAGGGCCCCCACTCTGGCAAGTTCAGGATCGGATGAACCATCCATTGGGGTTGTCGCGACTGCTCGAGGTTGGCGAAACCGAACGCCCAACAGGTGTCCTGCGGATTGATCACGTCACCCACCCGGAATGCGAGCGACTGGCCCCACACTACGATCTGATTTCCGATAAAGGTGGTCAGCGGCCCGGTCTTGTTTTCCCACCAGGCGTCGCGGACCTGGTAGTTGTTGTAGAAGCCATTCATGTAATGACCGAAGCTCGCATGATTGGCGCTCGCTATGCTGTATTGTCTGTTGTTCGCACTGTCGAAGGAATACGGCGGCTCGTAGACGAACCATTCCCGCATAAAGAACGTGTTGTTTTCGTTGAGCCGATAGTTCTCGTCAACCTGTAAAAGCGATCGTGCGACCGCCAGGTTGTTTTTGCTGGGAGTGAAGTCATGCAGGGTTGTGGGGTTCTGCCACATGCCAAATGTCTGGCTGCCAAATCCTGAGATGTGCAGACCACTCAGCCAACTCATTTCCGTGCCAGCCGGAGTCGGCGTCGCAGGTGCAGCGGCTGCTCCGGCCTGTGATAGCGTGTTGGTTACTGAATTGGTCACTGTCAGATCATTCGTCGACGGAGCAGCCACCTCCCCCGCTCGGCTGCTTGCGGCGAATAGCAGCAAAATTGCGGTTGCCGCCGCGGCTTTGATAAGTGTTCTCTCGATCCGCGCGAACCTTTCGGCGACTGCGCTGAGCATCGATCTCATATCCTCCTCCCGCGTAACTCCCTGGATGATGCGAATCCTCGTTAGATTCGTGTCGTGCAGGAAAGCCGAACCCCGCTAATCGTTGTTGCCGAATCACCTCCTTCGCTTACCTGGACTCGTAAGAAGTCGAACGCAGCGAGCAGCCCATGGGCGGGCAGGTTCGGAGCCGCCACACCTCGGTGTTTGTGTATTCGCCCGCCACGATCGCCCGGGTACCCGACGGGCTCGGTCTGCGAGTCAGATACCGCCACCTCGAGCCCTGCCGCTCCAAGCTTTTCTTTTCGCTCCCTAAAGATTAAGCTTTCCGTCCGACTATCACGGTCTGTCGTGATAAGTCAATATTTCGCAATAGCGAAATATTTGTATACAAATGAAATTCTTGCTGGGGGAATCCGCTTGATGCCTCGTGAAGCGCAGGACCAACGGTCCGCGTTCATCAACCGATTGGAATTGCTGGCAGCCAAGTTGGGTAGTCGCTACAAGCTGGCGCAGAAAGCGGGCATAAAGCAGAGTACGCTGCAGGCTTATGCCTCAGGCAGCGAACCGACCCGGCCAGCGTTAATCAAGTTGGCGCGAGCCGCTGACGTCTCGATTGATTGGCTCGCTGCGGGCCAGCGTCGCGAGATTGACGTCGAGCTGCTGCGCCAGGTGATCGAGGGTGTCGAGCGAGGCTTCCGCGGCTCCGGCATCCGGCTCGATGCGCGGTCGCGTGCGCAAATGATCGCGGAGATCTATGCGGCGGTCACGGAGGAGGAGCTTCCGGATGAAGCGCGACACGCCAAGATAGTGGAGCTGGTCCGTTGGCGCCAGCGAGCATAATCGCTACTCCAGCAGCATGAGCAGCAATACCAGGTCGTCTTCTCCCATCACCGCCGAAATACGACTAATCAAGCCTTCGGCAGCCTCCTTCGGTATGCCACCTGCGACGGCACGCTGAATTGCCGCAAGAGTGAGCCTCTCATTTATTGCTGCCGACTTTCGTTCGCTGATACCCCGCCGACGCAGCTCGCGAGCAATAATTTGTGCGATCTTGTCTTCCAACGTGCTTTGCCGAAGAGGTCTAATCTGGCCAAAGACCTTGGGGCGCGACGGGCCTTTGGATTCTCGGCTATCCATTCAGTCCTCCTCCCAGCGGGATTGGACATGAACAAATCAACGACTCGTCTTCGCCGCCTGGACCCCGGGAGAAGCACTCCCGTTCGCCAGTGCTGCGAAGTGCCGCCCGATTCAACGGCGGCGTGTTTCGGACGTTTGCCGCGTCCTATCGTTGACCGCCTAGGTCAGCCCCTCGGGATCTTGCGAGGAGGATCGGAAGGCCAGTTTGAAACGTAGCAACAGAAGGATTTGTCGAACTTGTGGACGGGATCCGGCGCCGCGAGTCAGCGTCATCTTTGCCTGACCGCATGCCTCGGATGTGACCGGAAGCTCAGTCAGTCGCTCACAACTCACCCTGGGAAGAGGTGAGTCACTTAGCGGCGGAGCAATGAAAGTGTGGCGTTCGACTGTCCGAGAAAGATGGATGCCCCGAAGATGGGCACTGGTCTGGTGCAGCCCGAAAGAGGACACTCCCGACAACAAAATCAGGCCCAGGACAACACCGACCGTGGTGGCTCTTGTCCGCTCACACCCTGTGCGGCGCCAAACGGTCCTCACGAAGAAGCCGCTATCTAATATCCTCACGAAATGCAAGACTCGGCTCAAACTCGAACCAACAATCGTTGCTTTTTGAGGAGCGATGACGTTAGCCAACTTGACTCCGGCACCCGGCCGCATCGAATGCCACTGCTTGCACTGCAGTGAGTGCTGCGCTCGAGTCAGGCTGGGCTGACTCGGCTGAAAAAGCGTTGCAGTTTAGCGCAGCGCCCGCCAACAGGTATAAGCCGAAGGGCGGCAAACGCGGATCCGCCGAATCCATAACGCCGGAAAGTCCGGCACGCGGAAGATCGTCAAGAAATCATTCCAGTCCCGGGTATGTTCGTTTAAATGTCGTTTGGGTGCTTTTCAGCAAACCGCTTCAGCTCGACAGGCCGGATAATGACCGCCCGGTCGACGCGTCCACGGCGGCATTCGCGACCGAATAACCATATAAGGCGTTGGCGTAAGCCGCATCGTCATAAGTGTAATGCCGTTGGGCATCTTCCAGTTCCACGATGTTGGCCAGGCCCGCCTCGTAACGCTTCTCTGCCAGCTCGAGCTGGGCACGCGATGCGGCCAGGGCTTTTTCCGCACGCGCAATCCGTTGCAACGCTGCACGCCGGTCCAGGAACGCGGTCTGTACCTGAAGGATAATGCGTTGCTGGAGATCTTCGATCGCATCCTGCACCGCGCGTTGCCGAGCTTTGGTCTCTTCGATCTGATCAGTAGTCAAAAAGCTGTTGAAGATCGGCCAGGTGACCACAACACCAACATCGAAGTTGTTGGCAACCGGTAACCGATACCCCTGGGCGGGCCCGGTACCCATCGCCGAATAGCCACCGATGACATTGGCGGTGGGAAAATAGTCACTTTTATACTCAACGATCTGAGCGCCCAGGGCGCGCGCCTGATTATCCAGTGCCTTCAAATCCGGTCGTTCGCGCATCGCCAATGCCAGCAGACTCTGCAGGCTTTCCGTAACCGGTGCATAGGTGAGAATATCGGCCAGGTGGTATTCGGGTGAACGATCGCTGAGACCGAGCGCATTATTCAGCGCGGCTTTCGCATCATCGTAAGCATTCTGGGCATCGACCAGGTTGAGTTGGGCGCGTTCGAGTTCAGCCTGCGTTACATAGACATCAAGCTCCGGGCGAAGCCGCGCTTCGGCCTTTACCTGCGCTTCACGGAGATGGAAGCGCCGTTGTTCAACGGCTTTTTGGTAGACTGCGATCAGAGCCTTGGCCTGCAGCACGCTGAAATAGCGTTGCGAGACCTCGAAGATCAGATCCAGTTTGGCCATTTGCTCGGAGGCGGCGGCCGCGGCCGCCTCAAACCGGCGCTGCGCTACAAAACCGCGATGACGGCCAAAATCGAATAAGAACTGCGAGATCGACAGTCCGCCCATGTAGTTGTTGTTGATATCCCAGGCCTCGCTAAAGTCATCAGCCGGCAGCGCATGGTCGCGCCCGGGAATGCGCGGATACATCCCTAATGGGTTAAAGTAACTCGTATCAGCAATGCCATTGTCCGAGGTGCCAATATCCTGCGCGATGCCATCGATTTGTGGTCCGAGAAAGGAGCGGGCTTCGCCCACGCGGGCTACCGCCGCCGCAGTATTCTGGGCGGCTTCTCTGATTCGAGGATGATACTGGAGGGCGATAGCGATCGCCTGCTTTAGCGTAAGCTCTGCGTTGGGTGGAAATGGCGTAGTCGCCGGTCCAGCGTTTTGGCCTGCCACGGGCTTCTTTTCGTTGGACCGTGCCGAGGCGAAGGATGACAGCTGGGGCACCCGGGTCACGCCAGGCGCAGCTTGAGCTCCAGACAAGGCAATTGGCTGGACCGCCTGGGCTCCGGTAGCCAGAAGTAAGAAGCAAGGTAAGAGCCAAAGGCCATATCTGTGAGTCATGATTCCGCTCCGCCGAACGAGGTTCGAGCCTTGACGCCAGGCACCTTAACCAACATCGCTGGAGCGATCGGTTGCCTCCTGTGTGCCATTGTTCCCCCCATGGGTGTGGTCGATGAGCACCTTCTCGCCAGGACTAAGCGCACTGCTGTAAGTCGAGACCACCAACGACTGATCGGTAAGACCGGAGGTAACTTCCACGCGACTGCCGTCGTCGATGCCGGTTGATATCGGAACTTCTCTGATCCGACCATCATTCACTACCAGCACCCGCGGAGAACTTCGTCCGCGGTGGATCGCCGACGCCGGGAGACTTAGCGCATCGGGGTGGCGAATGAGCTCCAGGGTTACGTGAGCATAGCTCCTGGGGTAAAGCACGTGACCCGGATTGTCGAGATCGATCTCGGTTAGCATGGTTCTGGTCGCAAGGTCGAGCGAGGTCGCGAAACGTGCGACCGAGCCGCGAAAAACACGGCCCGGAAATTCATCAAAACGCAAAGTGGCGGGCGTCCCGCGCCGTATCAGCGGATAGGAATCCTCCGGAACGTACACGTAGACACGCAGTTTATCGATGTCGGCCAAAGTCAGGATGGGCCCGCCTCCGTTGCGATGGCCACCGGCGCCCTCGGTGGCACCGGGAGAAATTAAGCCAGACGTCTCATCAACCCCAAAATCACCACCGCCAGCGCGGATTAGCGCGCCGGGATCGGCGAAGCGTCCGGTGATCACGCCGTTAAACGGAGCAATGATCTTCGTATAAGCGACCATCGTTTGAAGCGTGCGCACATCGGCCGCTGCTGCCTGATATTTGGCGAACGCCATGTCGACATCCTGCTGGGAAACCAAACGCGGGTCGCTCTTTTGTACTCGCACCAGCCGATCGTAGGTGATTTTGGCGATGGCCATCTTCGACTGGGCGCGAGCCAGATTGGAGTGCAGTTCCGGAACTTGAATTTGCGCCAGGACCTGACCAGCCTTAACCCAATCGCCTTTGTCTACCCCGATCCATTCGAGATAGCCCGTGACCTTGGCGTGGAGTGCGGTCTCATAGAAACCCACTAAGTCGCCGGGCAACTCGATCGTCCGTGCTATCTCGCCTCGCTGGGGGTGAATCACTACGACAACCGGTTCCACCGGTCGGCTGGGTGGATCAGCCTGTCTGGCGCAGGCACAGACCAGCGTCGTCATTAGCGCGATTACCACTGCCCGAGTCTTGGCGATACTCACTGTCCTACGTTCCTCTCCCTACGTGAGTAAAGCAGCTCATACACGCATGGTACCAAGAGCAGAGCTAATAACGTCGAAGCAGCCAGACCGCCGATAGCGGCTCGCGCGAGCGGGGCCGATGCCTCTGAGGTCAACGCAATCGGCAGCAGGCCGACCACGGTCGCCAATGCCGTAATGAGTATTGGCCGCATTCGAATTCGGGCTGAGTCGACGACCGCTTTCCGCAACTCGTCGCCGTGCCGCAGGCGTTCATTGGCGAAGTCAACCAGAAGAATTGCGTTCGACACTGCGATTCCCACCATATATATGATGCCCATAAAGGACTCGATATTCAGGGTGGTGCCGGTCACCCACAGCGTCCAGATCACCCCGATGAGACCCATCGGAACCGCGAACATGACAATGAACGGATCCAGGAAGGAGCGGAACTGCGCTACCATCACCAAATAAACCAACAACACCGCAATCAAGAGCCCAAAGTCCATGCTGGCAAACGAGGCACGCATCGCGGCGATCGATCCGCGATAATGAATCTGTACATTCGGCGGCAGTTTGAGGCGGCGTAGCGCATTTTCGATCGCGGTCTGAGTACCACCCAAATCCTGACCTCGCGGCGCCACCAGTAAATCGACCACTCGCTGAATGTTGTAATGATCGGCCTCCGAAGGATGGTATTGCGGAACAATTGATGCCACATCACGCAACAGCAAGCTCTGAGCGTGTCCGGTTTCCTTCGAATAGCCATGCACCGGAATGTTTTGCAGGGCCTGCATCGAATCAAATCCGCCTTCAGCCTGCGGATATTGGACCGTCAGAAAATAGTCATTGTTATTGGCCCGATCGATCCAGATTGAAGGCTTGATATAGAGATTCGAGTTCACCGCCGTTATAACATTCGAGATGATATTCTTCTGATTGATCCCCAGCCTGGCCGATTTGACCCGGTCGACCGTAATGTTCAGGGTCGGATACTGCGATTCCTGCTGAATGAAGGTCTGAGAAACCTGCGGAAGACCTGCGATGATTTTCTGTGCTGCCTCCGCTGCCTGATAGAGCTCTGGGAAGCGACTGCCGGCAAATTGCACGTCGATCGGCGCCAACATTCCGAAGTTGAGTACGGCATCAACGATACTGCCCGAGGAAAACAGGGTTCGTATTTCGGCTAATTCAACCAGCAGTAGATGCTGCAACTGCGCGATATACTCGACCGTTGGTCTGCGATGCTTAGACTTAAGTTCAACCTGGATAAACCCGGAATCTTCGGCTGCATTCGGCGAGTAAATCGCCGAGATGCTCGGCGCAAGACCGATATTGGCAACCACCATATCCAGCTCGTCTGCCGGTATCGCGCGGCCGATAAGTGCCTGAATCTTGCGCGCCACTTCCGTTGATTGTTCGATGCGAGTTCCGGGAGGTGCACGGAAATTGATCGTGAAGGCTCCAGCGTCAGTTTGCGGAAACAGCTCAGTGCCGAGCAACGGATACATCGCCATCGACACCATGAACAACAAACTGACGCCGCCAATCACGTACCATTTGTGGTCCAGCGCGAAGCTTAGCCAGCCCTCATAATGGCGAGAGAACTGTTCGTAGCGCCGACGAAAGCCCGAAAAAAGTCCGCGGCCGGCTTCGATTGCGCGCGCTTCCGCCGTCGTTAGAAAGCGCGCACAGTAGATCGGAATAACCGTCATCGCGATCACATACGACGCCGCAATCGACAGGACCACTGCGAAGGCCAGCGCACTGAACAGATATTTGGCCACCCCAAAGAGGAACATCACCGGAAAGAACACGATGCAGGTGGTAAGTGTAATTGCCAACACTGGCAACGCCACTTCGTCCGCTCCTTCCCTCACCGCCACTGCCGGCTCGCGGCCCTCGGCGAGATGGCGATTGATGTTCTCGAGCACGATGACCGAATTGTCCACCAAGCGCCCGATCGCCAGGGCGAAGCCGCCGAGCGTCATGATGTTGATGGTGGAGCCGTTCATGTAGAGGCCGAAGGCCCCGGCGAGAATCGACAGCGGAATCGACAGAAAAATCGCCACCGTCGAGCGAAAACTCCCCAGGAAAATCAGGATCATCAGCGAGGCCAGAACCGAGCCTGACACCGCCTCGTGCTCCAAACTCTCAACCGCCTGTCGGATGTAGGTCGACTGGTCAAAAATGGTCTTCAGCTTCATCCCCGGCGGCAGCCCAAACACCTTCGGCAGCAGATTCTTGACCCCGTCCACCACTGAGATGGTGTTGGCTCCTACCTGACGCAGAATCGGGATGTAGACCGACGGCTGCCCGTTGATAAGTACCTTGTTGTACTGAATCTGCGACGAGTCATCGACCTGTGCGACGTCGCGAACCAAGACCGGCGCCTGGCCGCGACCGGTCTTCACCGGCACCAAGCCGATATCCGCGATCTTCGGGATCATGCTGTTGGAGTAGATGTAGTAGTCTTTGGTGCCGATCTTGACGTCGCCGGCGGGCAGGATGAGGTTGGAGTTGTCCAGGGCATGGACCACGTCCATCAGGGAGAGTCCGCGCGCCTGCAGCGCCTGGGGATTGACGTAGGCCATCACCTGGCGAAACTTGCCGCCAAACGGAATCGGCACCGAGGCTCCCGGCACCGTCGCCAGCTGGTTGCGGATGTTATAGCGGGCCTCGTCCTCCAGCTGCGTCTCGTTGTAGCCCTTGCCTTCCACCGTTACCAGCACCACCGGCAACGACGAGGCGTCGTACTGTAACACCAACGGCGGCAGAGTCCCCGGCGGCATAATCCCCAGGTCCGCCATCGCCAGCGTGCCCATCTGGGCCGCGGCCGCCTCCACGTCGGTCCCCGGCTGGAAAAACACCTTGATGATGCTCACGCCCGAGAGCGAACGCGATTCCACATGCTCGATATTGCTCCCCAGCGTGAAAAACCGCTCATAGCGAAAGGTGATGTTGTCCTCCATGTCGAGCGGCGGCATCCCCTGATAAAACGTCGCCACCACCACCGCCGGAATCTTGATGTTCGGAAAGACGTCAACCGGCATCCGCAAGTATGCCGTCACGCCCAAAATCACGATCACCAGCGCCCCAACGATTATCGTGTAAGGATTACGCAGCGAAAAACTCGGCATTTTGCCACTCTTATTTTGCCGACGAGGGAGCTGTATCTAGTTCCTCGCATTCTCGATCCGGGCATAAAAAAGTTCGTAAACACACGGCACCAACACCAGGGTAAACAGGGTGGACACGGTCAGGCCGCCCACTGCCGCACGCGCCAACGGCGCTGAGGCCTCGGACCCGGAACCCAATTTGATCGCGATTGGTGCCAAACCAGCGATAGTTGCCAGGGCTGTCATCAAAATCGGGCGCATCCTAATTCGCGCCGACTCGATCACCGCGCGGCGCAATGGCTGACCCTGTTTGCGGCGCTCATTGGCGAAATCGACCAGCAAAATCGAATTCGACACCACGATTCCGACCATCACGATGATGCCCATGAACGACTCGATATTGAGTGTCGTTCCGGTCAGCCAGAGTGTCCAGATAACGCCGATCAACCCCATCGGCACAGCGAACATGATGATAAAAGGGTCAAGAAACGAGGTAAATTGCGCCACCATTACCAGGTACAAAAGAACCACCGCCAGCGACAGTCCGAAGCCGAAGCTGGAGAAAGAGGCATGCATCGCCGCCACTGAACCCCGATAACTAATTGATACTCCCTTGGGCAGATCCAGCCTGTCCAGGACTTTCTGAATGGCAGTTTGCGTGCCGCCGAGGTCCTGGCTACTGGGAGAGACTAAAAGATCAACAGCGCGCTGGATGTTGTAGTGATCGGCCTCCGAGGGATGGTACTCCGGTACCACGGTCGCGACATCCCGCAGCAGCAGGCTCTGAGCATGCCCGGTTTCCCCCGCGTAACTGTGCACCGGAATGTCCTTGAGGCTCTCCAGCGAATTGTAGCCGGTGGCCGAGCGCCGATATTGCACGGTCAGGAAATAGTCATTGCTATTGTGCCGATCAATCCAGATCGATGGTGCAATGTACATATTCGAGTTGAGCGCGGTGATGACGTCGGAAACCACGTCTTTTTGCGTCAGCCCCAACCGTGCTGCCTTCACCCGGTCTACCTTGATGTCCAAGGTCGGATACTGAGCTTCCTGTTGGAGGAAGGTCTGAGACACCTCAGGCAAGCTGCTGATGCTTTCGCGCGCCTCGTTCGCCGCCCGGTAGAGGTCACTGAAATTATTGCCGGTGAACTGCACGTCGATCGGCGCCATCATGCCGAAGTTCAAAACTGCATCAATGATGCTGCCTGATGAAAACAGAGTGTGCAGCTCCGGAAGCTGTCGCTGCAGCAGCCGCTTCACCTGGTCGACATAGTAGGCGGTTGGCTTCTTGTGGTGCTCGGTCAATTCGACCTCAAGGAAACCGGAATCCTCCGCCGCATTCGGCGAATAGATCGCCGAAATGCTGGGGGCAAGACCGATATTGGAAACGACCATGTCGAGTTCATCCGGCGGGATCGTTTTGCGAATCAGGGCCTCCAGCCTGCGCGCCAATTGCGTAGTCAGTTCGATGCGAGTTCCGGCCGGCGCGCGGAAATTGATCGTGAAAGTGCCGGCATCCGTCTCCGGAAACAGCTCCGTGCCAAGCAGCGGAAACATCAACATGCTTGCTGCGAACAATACGGCGACACTGCCGATGACTATGGACTTATGATCCAGTGCTCGCTCGAGGAAGCGTTCGTAACCAAACGCAAAACGCTCATAAACTCGGTTGAAGGCTCCTATTAGTCCTCGGCTCTCATGTTCGGGGCCGTGCCCTGGCGACAGGAAACGGGCACAGTAGATCGGAATCACGCTCATCGCGACCAAATACGAGGCGCTCATAGACAGCACCACGGCCAGAGCCAGCGCACTGAACAGATATTTGGCCACCCCAAAGAGGAACATCACCGGAAAGAACACGATGCAGGTGGTGACCGTCGACGCCAGCACAGGCAGCGCGACCTCTTCCGCGCCATCCCGTGCTGCCTCCGGCGCCGGCTTGCCTTCGGCCAGGTGCCGATTGATATTTTCGAGCACCACAACGGAGTCATCCACCAAGCGCCCGATCGCCAGGGCGAAGCCGCCGAGCGTCATGATGTTGATGGTGGAACCGTTCATGTAGAGGCCGAAGGCCCCGGCGAGAATCGACAGCGGAATCGACAGAAAAATCGCCACCGTCGAGCGAAAACTCCCCAGGAAAATCAGGATC
>Ga0209581_1003593_pt1 | contig 13206 bp, 8 predicted proteins | sample Coa_R2_FD_187160 | JGI IMG/M metagenome (GOLD analysis project Ga0209581, IMG submission 187160) | Surface soil microbial communities from Centralia Pennsylvania, which are recovering from an underground coalmine fire - Coalmine... | ecosystem: Environmental > Terrestrial > Soil > Unclassified ...
GGGTTGGCTGCATCTGCGGGTCAGCTATCGGAACTGTCGGGAGATTCAGGTCGGAAGCTGAGATGGCCGGTAGTTGCGGGTTGGAAGAGCCTGGGATGCCGAGAAAAGGTGTTACTGACCCGGCTGTTTGCCTGACGGCAAGCTTCAAGACCAGCATGCCGTGAGGGCTGTTCGCGGCACCGTTCGGAAAGATGGAGCCGCTGCCAGGGTCGAGACGCAGAATCTGTCCATCGTAAGCGTTGGCCGGTACTACCACCTGTATTCTTTTCCCGCCAGGCAGGTTCAGAGTACGTTGCGTGCCATTGATAGCCTCTGTCGGACTGATGGCGAGGGTGATTTGCAGGTCTTTGCTGTCGGCGGCAGGGGCCGAGTTGATGAGCGTTGGCACATCGACGTCCTGCAGCGCCTGGCGGAAGGCGTTGGCGAAGGCGGTGATGGAGAGGAAACGTCCCTCGGGCTGCTTCGCCAGCGCGTGTAGCAGCACAATATCGACATCGTGAGGCAACTGCGGGTTGAGCGTGCTGGGCGGCTGCGCCTGCGTGTTGGCGTGCAGGTACATCATGCGCATGGGCGGCCCCTGAAAAGGCGGGCGGCCCACCAGCAGTTCATAGGCCATGACGGCCAGAGCGTACTGATCTGTTGCCGGTACGGGGTCGCCGCTCCACTGTTCAGGCGCCATATAGGTCGGGGTGCCGCGAATGCTGTGGCTCACGCTGGAGGTCGCGCTGCTCAGCCGGGCGACGCCGAAATCGGTCAGCAGTAGATCGGGACGATGTGGCGTATCCGGGTTGTTGCGAATCAGGAAGTTGGAGGGCTTGACATCCTGGTGGATGATCTGGTGGTCGTGCGCGTATTGCAGCGCGCTGGCGGCCTGCTGGATAAAGTGGACGACATCCGTCGAGGAGGGCAGATGGTCGCTGCTGTGCTGGCGCAGCCAGTTGGTGAGCGAGCCTTCCGGGCGAAAAGGCATAACGAGATAGGTGAAGCGCGCGCCAACGGCCTCTTGCTCGCCATAATCATAGAGGGGCAGGATGTGCGGGTGATCGAGCATAGCGATGGCTCTGGCCTCGCGCTGGAAGAGCCGGGCGGCATCCTCTTCGCCGGCAGGGCCGGGCTGCGCGCTGATCTCTGTGCGAATCACCTTAATGGCCACCTGCCGGTGAATACGCGGGTCTTCGGCGAGATACACTTCCCCCATGCCGCCGCTGCCCACCAGGCGAATCAGGCGATAATGGCCCAGCTGCAATCCTTCGAGTGGCATTGTTCCACCTCATATCAATACTGAGAGAACATCATGAATGATAAATACTATAACACGAAACACCTCTCAATGGAAGGGTCTTTTTCTTCATATAGCCATAAAGTGGAAGTTGATTGGATTATATGATTGTTTCCAGCACCCGGCAAAACGTTTCAATCTCTTCCTCAGTGTTGTAGTAGTGGACGGAGGCGCGGACGAGGCTGGTGAAGCCGCGAGCCTGCATGTCGAGCAGGGTGGAACTGGCGGTAGTGACGGAGACGTTGATATTGTGCTGGCGCAGGGTCTGGCGGATGACTTCGGGGTCTCTATCCTCGACGCTGAAGGTGACAATGCCGCACTGCGTGATGCCCCGGTCGCGCACGATGACGCCGGGGAGCGGGCTGAGCCGGGCGCGCAGGGTGTAGGCGAGGTTTTTGATGCGCCGCCACGTGGTGGGGATGTTCCACTGCAAGGCGTAGTCGATGGCGACGCCGAGGCCAATTTTTGCCGCGTAGTTGGTCTCCCAGTTCTCGAAGCGGCGCGCATCGGGTCGCATTTCGTAGCGGTCTCTGGCCGTCCACTGTGCCGCGTGCAGGTCGAGCATGGGCGGCTGGAGCCGGTCGAGGATACTTTTACGCGCGTAGAGGAAGCCGGTGCCGCGCGGCCCGCGCAGGTATTTGCGACCCGTCGCCGAGAGCAGATCGCAGCCGATCTGCCCGACATCGATAGGCATCTGCCCCACAGACTGGCAGGCGTCGACAAGGTAGAGAATACCGGCCTCGCGGGCGATTTTGCCCACTTCGGCCACCGGATTGACAAGCCCGCCGTTGGTTGGCACGTGCGTGACGGAGATGAGTTTGACGCGCTCATCGATGGCGTTGCGCAGGGCCTCGATGGAGATCTGGCCGTGCGCATCGTTGGGGATGACCTGGATGGTCGCACCCGTGCGCTGCGCCACCTGCAAATAAGCGATGTAGTTGCTGGCGTACTCGGCCATCGAGGTGAGGATGCACTCGCCCGGCTGGAAGGGGATGGAGTAGAAAGCCATATCCCAGGCGCGCGTGGCATTTTCGATGATGGCTACCTCATCGCGCGCACAGCCGATCAGGGCCGCGACGGCATCATAGACGTGTTCGACGGCCTCCTGCGCCTCTTCCGCCGCCTCGTAGCCGCCTGTGCGCGCCTCGCGTTGCAGGTGAGCGATGACGGCATCCAGCACCGGCTGCGGCATAAGCGAGGCCCCGGCATTGTTCAGGTGCAGCACCTGCTCGCAGCCCGGCGTCTCCTGTCGTGCGCGTTGCAAATCAAAAGCCACTCAAAGTTGCTCCCCATCAAGTTCTTCGTCGTACTCGTACTGCTCTGTAACTGCCTGTATAAGCTGTCTTGTGCGCTTCTCTCGTTCGCGCTGCAACACCTCTACCGAGTCCTCGAAGAGGATTCCATTGGTCTCTCTTATGAGTTCCTCACGAAATCGAAGCAAATCTTCATAGCTCTCCCATTAATTCTCGTGTGCGTTCGTCACGCATCTCATCAATCAAGGCAGCGGAATCCTCAAAAAGTTTTCCCCCACGTTCTTGTATGATCTCTTCACGTACACGGCGCAATCGTTCTATTGCTTCGCGAGTGATAGGCCGTCCCTGGCGAGGGGGAGGATTTTCTTCTTCAGGTACCTCGTCTTCAAGAATTTGCCCGACATATTCACTGATGGAGAGGTCATTTTTGAGCGCGGCGAGGCGAATGCGGCGGCGCATGGCGGGCGTCACGTCGATGGTGATGCGCGAACGCTTTCTGGCAGCGTTCTTTCCCTCTTCGTCGTGGTCGTCATCCATATACTGCTTTTCGACTGCCATATTTCCACATGCTTTCTTGCTGATTGGATGATCTGCATGTTCTATCAGCAATTACAACATAGGCGAGAGAGCTTTGTCAATGGTATGAATGGGATAGTTAGTGACGTGGTGACAGATTGCCGGGGTGACATATGAAAAACGGATTAAGGCATGTCATGCTTCGCTGCGCTCCGCATGACGTCATATTATTGGATTGAAGCGGCGGCTTCCCGTATGTGGTATTGTAGAGTTGTGAATTACTATGCTGGCGAAAAGGGAGGGTAAGATGAGTACGATTGTACTGGTGATTGTGCTGGTGCTTATTGTTGGTATTGTGATGGGGTTCGCGCAGGCGGCGCGCAGGCGCAGGGAGAATCCGATGCGCTCGCTGGAGGCGCTGGAGAGGCAGGGGCAAATGGGCATGCCGGTCGGAAACCGGGATGAGATAGCGGAGTTGCTGACGAGGAGGCAGAAGATTACGGCGATTAAACGCTACCGGGAGATGACGGGGGTGGGGTTAGCCGAGGCGAAGGCGGCGGTGGAGCAGATGGAGCGGGAGCTGCTGTCGGGCCAGTCGCTCTTAATGCCTGCGCAGTCGGTGATGGGAAGTGTTGGGGATGTAAATGACGTGGAAGAGGGGGCCGCGCTCGCCTTGCTGGCAGAGGTGCGGCAACTGGCGCTCTCCGGCAAGAAGATCGCAGCGATTAAGCTGTATCGGGAAAAGACCGGCGTGGGATTGAAGGAGGCGAAGGACGTGGTAGATCGTATGGCATAGAAATATTACTTCACGTCCCATATCTGTACAGTTTTGTCCCAGGAGCCGGAGGCGAGGCGAGTGCCGTCGGGCGACCAGCCGAGGGCGTTGATCCAGTCGCTGTGGCCGGTACAGGTAAGCAGGCGGGCGCCGCTGCTGGCATCCCAGAGCTGGATGGTATCGTCAAGACCGGCGGAGGCGATGAGCGGGCTGTCGGGTGAATCAGGAGACCAGGCCAGGGTGGTGACGAAACCGCTATGACCGGAGTAGACGAGGATTTTGCGTCCGCTGCTGGCATCCCAGAGGTGGACTGTGCCATCATCGCTGGCGGAGGCGATACGCGAGCCGTCGGGCGAGAAAGCGGCGGCGTTGACCTTATCGCGGTGGCCGTAGTAGATGAGCAGGTTGCGCCCGTTGTCGGCATTCCAGACGTGCGCGGTTCTGTCCTCACCGACAGAGACAAGATAGTTGCCGTCAGGCGACCAGGAGACCGCTTTGACAGCGGCGCTGTGGCCGCGATAGATGAGGATGGAACGCCCGCTACGCACATCCCAGAGGCGCGCTGTGCCATCGTCGCTGGCGGAAGCAAGCACGTGGCCATCAGGAGACCATGCCAGCGCGTTGATGGGTTCTGTATGGCCGTTGCAGGAAGGGTATAGGCTGGCTTTCAGACCCTGGTTGCTGGAGAGTTGCCATATCTGAATGGTGTCGCAGAGCAGGCCGCCGGTGGAGGCGAGATATTTGCCGTCAGGAGACCATGCCAGCGCCTGCCCTTTGAGCGAGTTGGTATGATGCGTGTGCAGCGTCTGCCCGGTGGAGGCGCGCCAGAGCTGAATGCTTTCATCGAGGCTGCTGGAAGCGATGCATCCACCGTCAGGAGACCATGCGAGCGCGTAGATGTGGTCGGTGTGGCCGCGATAGGTGAGCAGGTTCGAGGGGGCGGCGTTCGCGGGGGCGGGCCTTTGTTTTGATGGCAACGTGAAGGGCAAAGGGGAGCCGGGAATGGTAATGTTGCCGGGCGTTTCCAGGCGGCTGGCGCGTTCGAGGGCGACGGCGAAGGCGTGGACACTCTCGAAACGCTGCATGGGGTCTTTTTCCAGCGCCTTCAAGACGACCTGCTCGACGGCAGGAGTGATGGCTGGCGCTTTCTCCCGTAGCGGGGGCGGCGCCTTGAGGACGTGCTGGCTGGCGATTTCGTCGACGGAGCCGCGAAAGGGCCAGCTACCGGTGAGCCATTCGTAGACGACGACGCCCAGCGCGTACTGGTCGCTGGCGACACGGGGGCGGCTACGAATTTGTTCCGGCGCGGCATAGAGGATGGTACCTTCAAAGTCGGAGACGCTTTCGCGCCGGTAGCCGCCCCGTTGTGAGATGACGGCGATGCCAAAATCACTGAGCATGACTTCGTGACGCGCGTTGAGCAGCATATTATGCGGCTTCACATCGCAGTGGATGAGTCCCTGATCGTGAATGTATTGCAGGGCTGCCGCTACCTGTTTGACGTAGACGACAACGGTGGAGATGGGCAACTGCGAGCCTCTGGGGTGCAACTGCCGCAGCGAGCCGTTGGGAACGTACTGCATGGCGAGATAGGGGATGGCGTTCTCGAGGCCGTAATCCAGCAGGCGCACGATATGGGGATGGTCGAGATGCGCGGTGATCTGTGCCTGCGCCAGAAATTTCTCGGCCTCATCATCTTCCAGAGCCGAGTGCAGAATTTTGATGGCTGCCCGTGTGCCATACTGCCTGTGTTCGCCCAGATAGACGCTGGCAAGTTGCCCCTGCCAGAGTAGTTGCAGCAGCTGATACTCGCCAATTGTCCCCAGCACCTCTGCCATGATTGTCTATGTCCCCCCTGTTTTTCTCGGCTCAGAAGAAGAGATAGCAGGGAAAGATATCTCCTCTCTCAGGGAGACATCTTTGCCAGAACTCATCTTGCGTCCTTCATTGTAAGGGACACGCACCAGGCGTGTCAATGCGCTTTTCTGCGTAGATGCCGTGCCGGTGCAATCGAAACAAAGGAGTTCTTGTTGCATAAAAGCATGAGGAGGGCTATACTTGCTGCGTAGAGGGGAATACCGCTTTTTGTCAGGTTTGTCAGAATATGATAGAGTACAGGCGTTCCTGGAAATCTGGGAAGAATGCCTGCAAATGGACAGGGAAGTAGAGAGAGAAAGATGTCGACTCCCGCCCGTAGACAGTATTTAAAGATCAAGAGTCAGTATCCTGATGCAATTCTGTTGTATCAGGTAGGAGATTTTTACGAGACCTTTGATAAGGACGCGGAGATCGCGGCCCGCGAGTTGCAGATTGTGCTGACGAGCCGACTGTATGGCGATGAGCGCGTGCCGCTGGCAGGTATCCCGCTGCATGCGCTGGAGAATTATGTGGGCAAGCTGGTGCATCGCGGTTACCGCGTGGCAATCTGCGACCAGGTGGGCGAAGTCGGGCGCGGCGTTGTCGAGCGGGCGGTGACGCGCATCCTGACCTCCGGCACGCTCTCGGAGCCGAACCTGCTGCCCACGCGGCAGAATAATTATCTGGTCGCGATTGCGCCGGGACGCGGGCAGACGGGGCTGGCGGCGGTGGATGTGAGTACAGGCGAGTTTCTGGTGACGTGGTTCGCGCCCAACGAGCTACCGGCGGCTCTGGGGGCGGAACTACAACGCCTGGACCCGGCTGAGTGCCTGCTGGCCGAGGGGGTTCGAGATACTGTCTGCCAGTTTCCTTCCAGCACGATGACGGTGACGCATTGCCCGGCCTCTTTCTTTGAGCCGGAGGCGGCGCGTGCGCGGTTGTGCAAGCTGTTCGGCGTGCAGTCGCTGGAGGCGTATGGGTGCGCGGGCGTGCCGCAGGCCATCGCGGCGGCGGGGGCGATTGTGGCCTATCTCGAAAAGATGAATACGGGGTTGCTGGCCCTGCTGACCGGGCTGCGGTCGTACAGCACGACCAGTTACATGGTGCTGGATGCCCACACGCAGCAAAATCTGGACCTGTTGCAGGGTGCGCGCAGCGGCTCGGTACAGGGCAGCCTGCTGGGCGTGCTGGATAGAACGATCACGCCGATGGGCGCGCGCCTGCTGCGCCGAATGATCACACAGCCATTGCTGGATCTGCGCCTGCTGGAGGCGCGATTGCAGAGCGTGGAAGAGTTGTACGAGAGTCCTGCGCTGCGCAGTCGTTTCACGATGTGCCTGCAAGGGATGGGCGATCTGGAACGGACTGCCGGGCGCGTGCGCCAGGGAACGGCGGTGTTGCGTGAAGTGCTGGGGCTGCGCGCCTATCTGGGCCTGATCCCGCCGTTACGCGACCTGCTGCGCGGTTGCGACGCCGATCTGTTGAGCCGACTGGCCGACGAGCTTGAGTTGTGTCCTGAAGCCATCGAACTGGTGGATCGGGCCCTGGTTGATCGCGACGAGGAGAGCGAGGAAGAGGATCACGGGAAACTCATCCGCGCGGGCTTTCACAGGGAACTGGACGAGTTGATTGCTTCGATTCGGGACTCGCGGCGCTGGATCGTCTCGCTGGAGGCGCGCGAACGCGAGCGCACGGGCATCAAGAAGCTGAAGGTCGGCTTCAATAAAGTCTTTGGTTATTATATCGAGGTGACCAATCCCCATCTCGCCCTGGTGCCGGATGATTACATGCGCAAGCAGACGCTGGTGAACGCGGAACGTTTTATCACGCCGGAACTGAAGGAGCACGAGGCGCGTATCCTGAGCGCGGAGGAGCGTATCGATGAGATGGAGCGCAGCATCTACGCCGACGTGCTGCGCCAGTTGAGCGTCTATTATCCACAGTTGATGAAGACGGCGGAGGTGGTGGCGCAGGTGGATGTGCTGCTGAGCCTTGCGGAGGTGGCGGCTCACCAGGGCTACGTGCGGCCCGTGCTGGAAGCCGGGCGCGGGCTGGAAATCGCGGGCGGTCGCCATCCCGTTGTTGAATACGCGCTGGACGGCGACGTGTTTATTCCCAACGATACCGTGATGGAGGCCGACGAGGGTGCGCGCATCCTGCTGCTGACGGGGCCAAATATGGCCGGCAAGTCAACCTATCTGCGACAGGTAGCGTTGATTGCCCTGATGGCGCAGATGGGCAGCTTTGTGCCTGCGCGCCGGGCGCGCATCGGGCTGGTTGACCGTATCTTCACCCGTGTGGGGGCCGAGGACGATATCGCGACGGGCAAGAGCACGTTTATGGTGGAAATGGAGGAAACGGCCAGCATCCTGCACCACGCCACGCGCAACAGCCTGATTATCCTCGATGAGATTGGCCGGGGAACAAGCACCTATGACGGGCTGGCGATTGCGCGGGCGGTAGTTGAGCATCTGCACGAGGTGACGGGCGCGCGCACCCTCTTTGCCACGCACTATCACGAACTGGCCTCGATGGCCGATGAACTACCGCACCTGCGTGTCTATACAATGGCGATCAGCGATGATGAACGGGGAGAAATCGTCTTCCTGCACCGCGTGACGCCGGGCTGCATCGGTCGCAGCTATGGCGTGCATGTGGCGAAGCTGGCGGGCATGCCACAGAGTATCGTGCGCCGCGCCGAAGAGGTGTTGAAGCACCTGGAAGCTGGCAAAAACGCGCTGCCGACGCAGCATGGTCAGAGTGGAATGCAGAACGGGCATACTTTACCGCGAGAGACGCTGCAAGCACACATGGTCAGTGGGAATGGCAACGGCTTGAAGGTTGCCGAGGGTCGCTGGCGCTACACGTGGCAGAGCGAGGCGGCGCAGGCAGCGGCTGAGACCCTTGAGCGAGCGGGCGTGGACGGGCAGGAACCCGATCTGGACGCAGTTGATATCTGTGCCATCACGCCGCTGGACGCGCTAAACCTCTTATTCCTGATACAGAAGAAACGACACAAGAAATCGACATGAGCCAGATATATAACCTCGAACAGAACAATACAGCTTTACCCGTGCGCAGGCCCATTCTGTCGCTGCCGCAGGAGGTGGCGGAGCGTATCGCAGCGGGTGAGGTCATTGAGCGGCCCGTCTCGGTGGTGAAGGAACTGGTGGAGAACGCGCTGGACGCGGGTGCGCGCGATGTACGCGTGGAGATACGCGGCGGCGGCCTGCGCCTGATGCGCGTCACCGACGATGGCATGGGCATGTTCGCCGACGAACTGGAACGCGCCTGCGCCCGCCATGCCACCAGCAAGATCAATAGCGTTGAAGATCTCTACCGTCTGCACACGCTGGGCTTTCGCGGTGAGGCGCTGGCAAGCATCGCGGCGGTCGCGGAGTTGACGCTGCTGAGCCGGGCGATTGAGACGGAGGGCGAGGAACAACCTGCCGCTCTGTTGCTGATACGTGGCGGCGAAGTTATCGAACGCGGCAAACGGGCGCGCCTGCACGGCACGACGGTCACTGTGCGCGACCTGTTTTACAACGTTCCGGCTCGCCTGAAATTTATGCGTGGGGCGCGTACCGAGAACGGGCATATCGTGCAGCTTCTGCGCCGCTACGCCATCGGCTATCCGGGCGTGCGTTTCAACCTGACCATCGAAGAGCATCCGGTCTTGCAGACAAGCGGCACGGGCGATGTGGCGCTGGCGCTGGCCGAACTGTATCACCTGCCCCTGGCGGAGATGCTCAATGCCGTCAACATAGAGACGAGCGAAGGTTTTGTGCTGCATGGCTACGTGGGCAACCGGGCGCTGGCGCAGAGCAATCGCCAGCACGTGATGCTGTTTGTCAATAATCGCTGGGTGCAGTCGCGGCCCTTGCAGGAGGCGCTGGAAGCAGGTTACCGGAGTTTGCTGCCGAAGGGAAAGCATCCCCTGCTGGTCTTTCACCTGCAACTGCCATCGGAAGAGATCGATGTGAACGTGCATCCGACGAAGACGGAGGTACGGCTGCAGCGCGAGGCGGAGGTGGTGGGCCTGTTGACGGGGGCCGTGCGTTCGGTGCTGGAACGCAGCCCGGCGCTGCCGGAATCGGCGCAGTTTCCTGGCCCGGAACTGGTCTACCAGCGCCACCTGCCCGGCCCGCGCCGTCGCGGCCTGCACGTCGCGGAATCGGCGGAGGGCTACAAAGCGGAAGCGGCGCAGCCGGGAACGGCGGAGGTTCTCTATAGCCTGCGTCCGCTGGCGCAATTGCAGCAGGCGGTCATTCTGGCCGAGGCCCCGGACGGTAGCCTTTACCTGATCGACCAGCACCGCGCGCACGAGCGCGTGATCTACGAACACCTGCGCAAGACGTATATGGGCGTAGAGACACGAGAGCAGCAAACGGAAGAAGAGGAGCAGAACGCCGCCAATCTGCTGCTGGAGCCGGTGATGCTGGAATTGAAGCGGCATGAGGCGGAGTTATTCGAGCAGCGTTTACCGGCGCTGCGCGGTCTGGGGCTGGAATGCGAGCGGTTCGGCGGGCGCAGCTTCCTGATTCGTTCGGTGCCGGTCTCAATCGGAGAGGACACACAACAACTGGTCGGCCATCTGCAAGAACTGGCGCAGATCGCGGCGGAGGATAGCAGCGACTGGGAAGATCACCTGCTGATTGGCCTGGCCTGCCGCTTGGCCATGCGGCGCGGGCGAGAACTGGGGCCAGACGAGCAGCGTTCGCTGATTAGCGCCCTCGCCAGCACCTCGGCTCCCGCAGCCTGCCCGCACGGCAGCCCGATTCTGCTGCACTACAGCCGCGCATTTTTGATTGACCGGTTCGACTGGTAATGCTTCGGGCGTCGATGAGATTTTTTAAGCCGCAGTGCTGGTTTCGAGTAGCCAGCGTGTCAAGTTCTCGTCCTCTGCTTTGCTCAGTTGCAAAAGTAACATGTTGAGTACGTCAGGCTTATTGACGTACTTTACTCGTTGTTCGGCCAGTGGTACGAGAGAAGGAAAACGCCCTCTCACGACGGTGACTACTGCCGTTTGCAATCCTTCGGCGCGGCCTTCGGCCAGTCCTTCGGCGCGGCCTTCGGCCAGTCCTTCGGCGCGGCCTTCGGCTTTTTTCTCCTGGATGAATGGGTCATCCTCGAATAAGTCGTTAAACATAATCAGTCGCTCCTTTATCTGTTGTCTGTCTTTTTCCGGTACAGTTCTGGCCCGATTCAACAGAGTACGGAAACAGAGTAGTTCGCGTTGCAGTCTGGTATCATCGCCCTTGTAGTGAAGGCGCATTTCCTCGATAGCCGTGCTAAGACTTGCCAGGTCTGCACCCTGCATGGTTGGCAGGAGACCGTACATGCTCACCGCGTGGGTATCGAGGTAATCATGCACATTCAGTTTCCACAAAGGCATGGTACGAAAGTGAAACGTGATCAGATCTTGCCTGCCACTTTTGACAGCTAAGGGCGATTCGGCCATCGTTGTCTCGAATGGGTAGACGATAATCGAGATCACCGGCAAATCGTACTTATCCAGAAAATACGAGTTGTAGACCAGCAGGCGTTTGGCCATTCTCTTGCGACCGCTCACCTCGAATTCAAGATGGAGAATGTGCCGTTCTCTTCGGTAAAGGATTTCGTACACACGATCCACCCTTAGAGGTGATTTGAGTACCTCCAGATCAAGCACTCTCACAAACTGCGCATCTTCCAGGAAGTATGGGAGCATCACCGCTTCCTGGTTTTCCAACAGTAATTTTAACACATTATCATAGGGTTGTTGTTGCTCTGTGCTAGACTGTTTTTGTGCGTCTTGCTGTCTACGATTTTCCATATTACAAAAGGCCATCCTACAAATATTTTACGAGATCATACCATAATCCGATTGCCTCTACAAGTAGCTTCTGTGGCAGATCTGCTATCTCCGCACCAGGCGCAGCAGCCCGTAAGAGAGCAAGAGGAGGAGCAGGTCGAAGGCGAGGAGGACGAGGAGGGCGAAGTCGATATGGGCGGCGATGCCGGAGATGGCGTAGAGCAGGGCGGTGTTGAAGACCAGCACTTTGAAGTACCAGAGGAAGCCGAGGACGAGAATGGTGACGAGCAGCAGGACAACGACGAGCCAGCGCGCGCCTCTCCAGTCCTGGCCGCTGGGAAACAGTTCGGAGGTGACGGTCAGGATGAGGTAGGGGGCGAAGAGCAGCGTCCACCAGGGCCAGCCGGGACGCAGCAGGTGGAAGTTGGTGAGCAGGAGATTATATTCCCAGAGGTTGTAGCCGGTGGCGACCCAGTAGAGGAAGATGAACATGGCAATGCCGCCGAATAACGGGGCGATGGCGCTCAGCCCGTCGCCGACATTGCTCATGAGTTTCCCCTGCGGGCGAATATACTGCACTTCTCCCAGTTGCAGCGATTGCTTACCGCCGATATTTTTGACGATGCGCCCATCGGGCAGGCGCTGCTGCACCGGGCGAATGCGGAAGAGGGCAATACTGGTAATGCGAAACTTGAAAGGATAGAGCAGCAAGATAACGATGGCGTGGCTCAGTTCGTGCAGGATGACGCCGGGGGCGTTCAGCCAGAACCAGATGTAGAGTCCGCGCTCTCCCCACAGGGAGTAGCCGATCTGGTCGATGTGGTGGCGCAGGCGCTTGCGGGTGATGCGCAGGAGGATCAAGAACACGATGACGCCCGCGATAATGAGCCAGGGTTCATATGGCTGGATTTCTGCTTTCAGCGTTGGGTCCATGTATTTCCTTTACCTGACTATGCCTGGCGTTCTGATTTCCGTCCTGTTCAAGATAATTGTAGACATTCTGGCCCGCCTCGTCAATTGTTGATTTTCCCTTTCCTGCTCTCTTACGGGGCGATCTCATCCAGTTCTGGGGGAGGCGCGCTTTTCTCAATCAGGTAGTGCCTGGCGTGCCTGCGTTCATAGAAAAGGCTCCAGAGGCCAAAGGCGATGGCGCTGACCGTCATGAGGCCGAGGACGTTGTTCATGCCGAAAAGGTCGGCGATGGCTCCGATGAAGAGAATGACGGGGATGGAACCGGCGTTGTAGAGCGTGAGTTGCAGGGAGAGTACGCGGCCCTTGATCCAGTCCGGGGTTTGTTCCTGCACGGCGGTTTGTGCCGGGATGTTGATAAAGTCGATGGCGATCCCGGCAAAGAACATGATCAGCGCGACGGTGAAGAGCAGGAGCGGATTAGAGAGCGGGTTGGTATTCCAGCCCTGCGGCAGGAGTTTATGCGCGAGCAAGGTCACGAGCGGCAGCAAGAGAGTGCAGGTGGCGAGACTGATGCAGCCGATCAGAATGGCGCGTGATTTGCCGATGTGTCTGGTGATGCGCGGCATGAGAATGGAGCCGAGGATGAGGCCGATGCCTGCGGGCGCGAAGACGAAGGCCATGTCGTTGGCCGCGAAGAGCAGCAGTTTCGTCACGAGCGGGCTGGCAAGCTCGCCGATGACCAGCAGCAGGATACCGGCGAAAGAGAGCTGAATGATGGCGAGGAAAAGCCGCCTGTTGCGGCGAATGAAGCTCCATCCCT
>Ga0209581_1003596_pt1 | contig 13191 bp, 10 predicted proteins | sample Coa_R2_FD_187160 | JGI IMG/M metagenome (GOLD analysis project Ga0209581, IMG submission 187160) | Surface soil microbial communities from Centralia Pennsylvania, which are recovering from an underground coalmine fire - Coalmine... | ecosystem: Environmental > Terrestrial > Soil > Unclassified ...
GCGGGCGAACAGCGCCGCCGTTCTCACCCACCCTTATCACTCTGCCTACTAGATCAATGGTAGATCAGCTCCCTGTTAAGGAGACCGCTCCGGGTTCGAGTCCTGGGTAGGCAGCAAGTGCACTGATGACGAGATGGGTCCAGGTTCGAGCCCAGGGTCATATGTTCTGCGGTAGTAGTTCAGCCCGGTAGAATGCCTGCGCGCCATGCAGGATGTCGCCGGTTCGAGTCCGGCCTACCGCTCCAGGCCATCGTACAAAGCGATGGCCGTCCGGGCCTCGTGGTGTACAGGGGTGCACACGGCTCTGTCACAGCCGAAGGGGCGGATCGTTACCGCTCGGGGCCGCTTCTCGTGGTGTAGCGCAGCCTGGCCAGCGCGCCGGCTCGGGATGCCGGAGGCCGGTGGTTCGAATCCACCCACTGCGACTTTTCTCGGTGTGGCTCAGTTTGGCTAGAGCGCCGGCGTCGGAAGCCGGAGGCCGGTGGTTCGAGTCCACCCGCTGAGACCGGCGACAGAGTGATCGTGTCGCCCAGGCGGTTGTAACTCAAGTGGTAGAGTGGCTGCCCTCCAAGCAGCACGTTGCGGGTTCGAGTCCCGCCGGCCGCTCCATGCGCGCAAGCGCAGGTGTCCTTGAGGGATCGTCTAACGGTAGGACGGCAGCTTTTGGATCTGCCTATGTGGGTTCAATTCCTACTCCCTCAACTATGCGCGGCTGGTGCCGCGCGGCGGCGGGTCGGATGGTGTCGGTTACCGCTTTGGACGGGGTGGTCGAGGGGTTCGAGTCCCCTTCCCCGGCTTGCCGTGCCGGGGTAGCTCATCGGGTAAGAGCGCGGCTCTGATAAGGCCGAGGTGATCCGTTCGAGTCGGATAGGGGCGACCATGCACCGGTAGCGTAGCGGCCAAACGCGCCTGACCCTCAATCAGGAGATCGCGGGTTCAAATCCCGCTCGGTGTGCTCGAAGGTCACGTAGCCAAGCCTGGTAAGGCGGTCGCCTGCAAAGCGACAGAGCGAGGGTTCGAATCCGTCCGTGACCTCTATTCTGGGGTTGTAGCTCAGTTGGGAGAGCATCGGCATCGCACACCGAAGGCCAGGGGTTCGACTCCCCTCAACTCCACTCTCGGTGAGATGGCAGAGCGGCGATTGCGCCACGTTGGAAGCGTGGAGAGGGTCACAATCCTCCGCAGGTTCGAATCCTGCTCTCACCGCCGCCCCTAACACGGGCACATCTGGAGGGATGGCAGAGCGGCAAACGCACCCGGCTCAAATCCGGCTGAGGTCACCCCTCCTGTGGGTTCGACTCCCACCGCTGGTACTTCTTACGTGGTTCTCACGATCGCGCTGGCGTGGCGCAACAGGCAGACGCACGGAGCTTAAACCTCCCTCCCCTGTGGGTTCGAGTCCCACCGCCAGTACCACGCGTCCAATTGTTCCGGCCGGCACCGGCAACGGGCCGGAGAGCGTCGGTTACCGCCGTTAACGGGATGTCCTGGCTGTACGCCAGGCTCTTATCGACGTTCGTCACATGTCCGTTGCCACCGCTACCGGGCAGTTGGCCGCCGCGCGACGGGCCGGCCGGTGTGGGTTATCGGGTTTTGTGGTTCGACTCCACCATCCCGCATCCGTGCGGGATGATCCCATGCCAAACACTCGTCCGTCGCGCTCAGATCACCGTGAACGGCCGCGACGCGGGCCGGACGGTCTGGGTTATCGCTGCACATCGAACCCCAGGCCGGGCAGCTTGTCCGCGTCGCGCCGACACACACATCACACCGAAGGGGGTGAACAGATGGCCATCAAGTCGCTGACACGTTACCTGTCCAAGAAGAGCACGCCGCAGTCGCAGCCGATCCCTGGCCGCGAGCGCGAGCAGGTGCACAACGACGCGGGCGGCTACGTCTTCCCGGTCACCGACTGGACGCGGCTGGACCGCTTCCTGATCCTGGGCAGCGAGAACGGCACCTACTACGCGAGCGAACAGCGCCTGACGCGCGAGAACGCCGCGGCGGTGCAGCGCTGCATCGCGGCCGACGGCATCCGCACGGTTCGCCGCATCGTCGAGGTCTCCGACGCCGGATGCGCCCCGCGCAACGACCCCGCGATCTTCGCCCTGGCCATGGCCGCCAAGCTCGGCGACGAGCCGGCGCGGCGCGCCGCCCTGGAGGCACTGCCGCGCGTCTGCCGCACCGGCACGCATCTGTTCGCCTTCGCCGAGGCCGTCGAGGCCTTCGGCGGCTGGGGCCGCGGCACACGCCGCGCCGTGGCCGCCTGGTACAACCGGACGCCGACCGAGGTCGCCCACCAGGTCGTCAAGTACGCCCAGCGCAACGGCTGGACGCACCACGACCTGCTGCGCCTGACGCACGCCACGCCCGCCACGGCGGAGCACGCGGCGCTGTTCGCGTACGCCGTCAAGGGCACGCGCGACGCGGTCGAGCCGCGGTACGCCTACGCCGGCATGCTGGCCGCCGTCGCCGAACTGGCCACGACGACCGACGTGAAGGCCGCGGCGGCCTTGATCGCGGACCACCGCCTGCCGCGCGAGGTGGTGCCGACGGAGCTGCTGACCAGCCCGCTGGTCTGGGAGGCGCTGCTGCGGGAGATGCCGCTCACGGCCATGGTGCGCAACCTGGCTACCATGACACGCGTCGGCCTCATCGCGCCCGGCAGCGAGGCCAGCCGGCGGGTCGTGGCGATGCTTGGCGACGGCGAGCGGCTGCGCAAGGCCCGCCTGCACCCCATCGCGGTGCTGATGGCGCTGCGCACCTACGCCTCCGGGCGTGGCCTGCGCGGCAAGGGCACCTGGCAGCCGGTGCAGCAGGTGGTGGATGCTCTGGACGGGGCCTTCTACGCCAGCTTCGGCGCGGTCGAGCCCAGCGGCAAGCGCCTGGTGCTGGCGCTCGACGTCTCCGGCTCCATGGCCATCGGCCACGTCGGCGGCGTGGTCGGGCTCTCGCCGCGCGAGGCCGCGGCCGCGCTGGCCCTGGTCACGGCGGCCACGGAGCGCGACTACACCATCGTCGCCTTCGCCGACAAGATGGTGCCGGTCGGCATCTCGCCGCGCCAGCGCCTCGGCGACGCCGTCAAGGCCGTCTCCGGCCTGCCGTTCGGCGGTACCGACTGCGCGCTGCCGATGCTGTGGGCGCTGGAGAAGGGCGTCAAGGCCGACGCGTTCGTCGTCCTCACAGACAGCGAAACGTGGTTTGGCCAGATCCACCCGGTCCAGGCGCTGCAGCAGTATCGCCAGCGCACGGGCATCAAGGCGAAGCTTGTGGTGACAGCAATGACCTCCACAGGCTACTCCATCGCCGATCCGAACGATGGCGGCATGCTCGACATCGTTGGCATGGACGCGGCAACACCCGCGCTGATCGCCGACTTCGCCCGTGGAGGTTGACACGGGCGAGGTCGGCACTCATGCTCGTGCGTGCCGACGTGCTAATCGGACAGCGGCATTGGCCAGCGCGGTGTTCTCCGGCCACCATCTGGCACGGGCCACGCGCGGGGTCGTGAGCGCAAGCGCTCGCTGCTTGCGTCATCGCGTCCTTACTGCGTCGCTATTCCTCAATCGTCGTCGCGTTGCCCCGTGGCGTACTCGGCCGTCTGTGCGTCGAGCTCGGCCGAGGTAATGAGTCCCCGCTCGATGCTCAGCTTCTCGAGCGCGGCCAACCTGCACCCCACCCCCACGTCGTCGCGGTCATGTACAGGCCGGGCAGCAGGATTGCCACCATGGCCGGGATGTAGAGACGCGGCATCAGGGCGAAGCCGGCCATTCAGCATCGATGCCGTGGCCCGCCAGGCCGACGTCGCCCGTATGACCGTCTACTACCAGTTCGGCTCCAAAATCGGACTGCTCGAAGCCCTCTCCGACGACCTGGCCGCGCGCGGCGAGATGGAGCGGCTGCCCGAAGCCTTCCAGCAACCGGACCCGCTCGACGCCCTGATGCTGCTCATCGCGCTCTTCGCCCGCTTCTGGGCCTCAGACCAGCTCGTCACGCGGCGCCTGCGCGGCCTCGCCACGGTCGACCCGGATTTCGAGCACGTGATCCGGGGCCGCGACGAACGGCGGCGAACGGGGTTACTCGTCATCGTCGGGCGACTCAGCGAGCGGCACGGCGCGCCGGCGCCCGAGGACGTCGAGCGCGTAGTCGACATCCTCCATACCTTGACAAGCTTCGAAACCTTCGACACCCTCGCCGGCGCCGGCCGCAATCCCGAAGACGTCGTGCCCCAGATCCAGCAGCTTGCCCGGGCGGCTCTTGAGATGGAGGTAGGGGGATAGACCCGCTTCAGTATGCTCCTGACGCTAGACCAACGGGCCCGCGTCCGATCAGCCTGCCCGCGGCACCTCCTCGCGCATCGCCGCGCCGATCAGGGCCACGGGGACCGAGCCGAAGGAGAGGAAGCGGTCGTGAAAGCTGCACAGATCAAAGCTCGCGCCCTGCCGGGCCGAGAGATCGCGCCGTAGCTCGTGAATCAGGTCCGTCCCCATCAGGTACATGGCCGCCGCGCCGGGGAACATGCTGTTCTTCACCGCCTCGGCGCGCGCCGCCTCGGGCGCCATGCCGGCCATATCGCGATACTGCGCGGCGGCCTGCTCGATGGTCATAGCGCCACTGTGCAGCCGCACGTCGACAAGCGCGCGGGTCGCCATGCGCAGGCGCGTATGCATCTCGGCGTAATGTTCCAGCGGCGATAGGAAGCCGATCTCGTCCATCAGGTCGGTGGCGTAACAGGCCCAGCCCTCGGCCATGGTGCCGCCGCAGAGCATGGCGATGCGCGAGGCGCAGTCGACCGCCGCCATGCGACCGATGCGCGAGGCGGCGCGATAGGCGTGATAGTTTTGCACGTGATGGCCGATGCCGCCGTGATGGATCACGTGGTTGAGCTTGATCACGGCGTCGTTGGTGGCGCGCAATAGACGTTCCTGCTCGGTCGCCTCCATGCCCGGCTCGACCGGCGGCACCAGGTACTGCACGGGCAGCACGTCGTCGAGTGGCGCCGGCGACCGGTACGGCAGGAAGTACAGCGACGGCGCGGCCCCGCGAGCCCAGGCCGGCTGCGGGACGTACTCGATGGGGAAGTCGGGCCAGGTCAGCAACCTCGCCTCCTCGGCGGCGCGGCGCGCCTCGGCCCAGATCTCGCCGAAACGCCTGTAGTACCCCTCGGCCGTGGCATGCGCCTCGGCCAAACCGGCCAGTGCCTCCGGCCATGACTGCGCGCCGAAGTCCGCGGCGTGCTCCTCCAGGTGTGCCGTGGCCAGGCTCGCCTGTTCCCGCGCATAGGACTCGATCTCCTCCGCGCCTTGCTCCAGAAAGTGCCCCTTGCGCAGCAGCAGGTCGAAGGCCTCGGCGCCGCAGGCATAGGCGTCCGCGGGATGCCGGCGCAGCTCGCCCTCCAGGTAATCCTGGAATGCCCCGAAGGCCCGGCCGGCCGTCGCGGCCGCCTGTCGCAGCCTCTCCCCGTCGATCCTATGCTCCTGGATGAACAGCTCGATGCCGCCGCCGAGCAGAAAGGCCAGCGCGGCGCGACACTCGTTGACGGCTCGGTCGACCCACCACGGCGGCGCTTCACGTACATTGGCCTGCCCCTCGGCCAGCAGGGTCGGGATCGCCTCCAGGCGCGCGATAGCCGATTCGACGCGCCGCTCGACGGGCGCGAACGGGCGCAGGAACAGGCCCATCACGCCGAAGATAGCCTCACCCGTGTAGAAACTGGGGTTGCGCCGGTGAAAGTGTCCCGAATCGAACTCCCACAGCGCTATCTCCAGGAAGCCATCGGCCAGGCGCCGGTCGAGCGCTTCGGCCGGCGTGAGCGTCTCGGCCGGCAGCTCTTGTAGGCGGCGATGCAGGGTCTGCATCTCGGCCACCGTGTCGCCAACGCCCGCTTCGGACAGGTCGGGCAGCCACTCGTCGTGGTCGTGCATGCCGATAAAGGTAGCATTGACCGGCCGTCGCCGGTAGTAGGCGGAGAAGAAGGCGTCGAGCCAGGCGGAGAAGGCGGAGCGTGGCGTCTGCACTGCTAGCGCTCCAGGGGCAGGTCGACCCAGCGGCGCTCGTGATGCGAGCGCTCCACCGCGTTGATCACTTCCTGCACCCAGGCGCCGTCGTCGAAATTGCCCTGGTTGCGCTCGCCGCCGTCCCGTATCTCGTCGATGAAGTCTTTGATCAGGTTGGCGTAGAAGAGCGAGCGCCATGACTCGCGCGGGCTGCCGCCCGCCGGATAGAAGCGCTCGGGGATCTCCAGTTGCTTGAATTCGACTTCGTCGGGCGTGGCGACCCTGATCGTCTCCGCGATGCCGAACTCCTCGACCAGGCGGCAGATGATGGCGCCCTTGCTGCCGTAGATGCGGGCCTCGATGCCGGGATAGTTGCCGATGGTGACGAAGCTGGTCTGGATCGAGCCGATCGCACCGTTGGCGTACTCGCCGATGTAGATGTCGCCGTCGTCGATGTTCATGCGCATCATGCGCCCGGTCGAGCGCACCATGCGCTCGGGGATGAAGTTGCGCATGATCCCCGTGACCCGCGTGTAGTCGGCACCGACCCACCAGTGGCCGATGTCGATGATCGGCGCGCCGTAGCCCTCCAGCGAGGAGGTTTGCAGTACCGCCTGATCCGCCTCGACATCGACCTGGCGCAGGGGCACCTTTGGGTCGAGCCACTGCGAGTTTTGCTCGTAGCCGTTGAAGATGAATGGGGTGCCCACGAAGCCCTCGTCAATCAGCGATTTGGCGTACTGCACGCCGGGGCTGTAGCGAAAGGTGAAGCCCAGCTTGGTCTTGAGGCCCTTGCTCCGCGCCAGCGCCGCTGCCTTGAGGGTATCGCGGAAGTCGTAGGCCACCGGCTTTTCGCAGAGCACGTGCTTGCCGGCGCTCAGCGCGGCCCACGATAGCTCGAAATGCGTGTGCGAGGGCGTCACGATGTCCACCACGTCGATATCGGGGCGCGCCACCACGCTTTGCCAGTCGTCGCTGGCCTCCGCTATGCCGAAGGTATGCGCAAAGTCGCGCGCCCGCTCGATCTCCACATCGCACATCACCGCCACCTCGCAACGCGGGTCGCGCTGCCAGCCGGGGATGTGCGCGAACTGCGCCCAGGCACCGGCGCCGAGGACCGCGACCGTCAACCTATCGCCGCTCATGCCCGTGGTCTCCAGGTGCGGTCGCTGTAGGTCGTCAGATGGACGATCTTGCCGTCGCGCACGCGGTACACGTGGCAGGTTGAGAGCGCCACCGGCCGGCCCTCGCCGCTCGGCGTCGCCGTCGCGGCGTCTCTTGCGTTCGGGTCGCCGTAGGCTGTGCCGAGGATGCGCAGCTCCAGCACCGCCTGGTCGCCATCGGCGATGGCGTTGACGACCTCAATATGCGTATCGGCCACGGCGCCCGGCGTCTTTTGCAGCGCCGCGATGATCTCCTCCGGCCCGCGCTCCAGATGCTGTGCCGAATGCGACCAGGCTTCCACGTCCGGCGCCAACACCTGGTTGCGCAGCCGGTCCCAATCCCTGGCGTTGATGGATTCGCTGTAGGATCGCGCGATAGTGAGAGTGTCTTGCGATGGTGTCATGAGAGCCTCCTTTGGAGAGCCGGGAACTGTACAACGCGGGGCTTCAGGAGCGCCGTGACGCCTATCGGATGTGCGGCGTTTCGGTCGGGACCAGCATGCAGCAAGCCCAGTTGCCCGCCATCAAAGAGGTGCGCCCGGAGTATGCCGCCCTGGATGCCCAGATGCTCCAGGACGTCCTGCAACGTCTGGATCGGGCCTTCAGGGCGTTCTTCCGGCGAGTCAAGGCGGGGCAGACGCCGGGCTACCCGCGCTTCAAGAGTCGCGACCGCTACAATTCGTTCACCTTCAAGCAGACGGGGTGGAATGTCACCGCCGGGTGCCTGGTGATCCGTGGCCTTGGCTCGCTCAAGGTCCGCTGGTCGCGTCCCCTGCTCGGAACGGTCAAGACCGTTACTGTCAAGCGGGATGCCGATGCGTGGTATGTCACCTTCTCCTGTGTGGTGGACGTGGCCGATCCCGTGGCCGAGCCGGCGCTGCCCGCCATCGGAATCGACCTGGGCCTGGAACACTTCCTGAGTACCAGCGACGGGGAGCACGTCGCCAACCCGCGCTATTTCCGCACCGGAGAGGACATTCTGGCGCGGCGCCAGCAGGCCCTCGCCCGCAAGAAGCGCGGGAGCGCCCGGCGCAAGAAAGCCAAGCTCCCGGTAACCAAGGCTCACCGAAAAGTGCGGAACCAGCGCCGGGACTTCCACCACAAGACGGCCCAGCGGCTGGTGCAGGGACACGGCCTGATTGCCGTAGAAGATCTGCACATCGCCAACATGGCACGGAACCCTTCCCTGGCTAAGTCGATCAGTGATGCGGGCTGGGGCCAATTCATCGCGATTCTGACCCAGAAAGCGGAAGAGGCTGCTGTGGTCGTGATCGCGGTGCCCCCTGCTGGCACAAGCCAGTGTTGCAGCGGATGTGGACGAACGGCTCTCAAGGGGTTGTCCGAACGCTGGCATACCTGTGAGCACTGCGGTTGTTCCCTTCAGCGCGACGTGAACGCCGCACGCAACATTCTCGCTCGGGCCGGGCAGGCCCCTCAGACGAGTCTCGTCTGAGAATCCCCTGGATTTATCCATGGGGAGTGTCAATTGCTGATGTACAGGTCCTGGAAGAGCGGCCAGAGCCCGGTCACATCGGTGTGGAAGCCGTGGACGGTGCTGCGTACGCCGAAGACCGTCTCGGGGATCCACAGCGGGTCGGTGATGACGTTTTGCAGGACGTAGCGCTGCGCGGCGGAGTAGGCCGCCTGGGCCTGCGCCTTGTCGAAGGTGCTGCGCCCCTTCACCACCAGGCTGTCCAGCGTGGCGCTCTTATAGAAGGTGAAGTTGAGCCCCCCACCCGTCTCCTGGCTAGAGTGGTAGAGGCTATACATCACGTCGGCGTCGGGCGCGTAGAAGTTGTCCAGCAGGAGGTCGAACTGGCCCTTCTGGGCCAGCGTGATCCAATCGGCGGTCGGCTTACTGACGATCTTGACCGTGACGCCGACGTTGGCCAGCTCCCCCTGGATCAGCTCGTCCGCCGCCGTGACGGCCGGCGTGTTGTTGGAGAGCAGGGTGAAAGGTCCGGTGACGTGGTTGGCGCTCAGGATGCGTTGCGCATCGGTGGGATTGTACTTGGGCGCCAGGTCCTTGGTGGCGGGATCGTAGAAGGGCACGTTGCTGCCCACCGGGCTGTAGGCGGGAATGCCCAGGCCGTTGAGCGCCGCCTGGATCAGCGCGTTGCGGTCGATGGCCTCGGCGATAGCCTTGCGCACCTCCACCTTGTTAAGCGGCGCCTCAGAGGTCTTGAAGCCCAGTTGGGCCAGGAACTGGCCCAGCACCGGGTAGGTGCGAATGGTGCTGTTGCCCTTCACGCGGCTGATCTGGCTGCCGGCGACCTGCGTGATGTCGACGCCGCCGGAGAGCAGCTCGCTCACGGCAGTGGAGTCGCTGACGATCGGCTTGATCACGATCTTATCCAGATAGGCCACGCCCCTATTGTTGGCCCATGGCGTCTCCCAGTTGTGCCGCGGATTGCGCACCAGCGTGATCTGGGTGCCGCCTGTCGCATAATTTTGCACCATGAACGGCCCCGTGCCGATGGGATACTGGCAGAACTTGGTCGCGCCCGCCTTCTTGAGCGCGATGGGATCGACGATGCCCAGCGAGTCGTTGGCCAGGTTGGGCAGCGCCGGGCGGAAGGGCGTGGAGAAGACCAGAGTGACCTGGTACTTGCTGTCCACGTTGACTTTGATCAACGGCCCCAGGAAGCTGGACATGCCGGCCTGCTGGCCGACCGGGCCGAGGACGCGCTGCAGGTTAAACTTCACCACGCTGGCGTCGAAAGGATCGCCGTTGGAGAAGACGACGCCCCGGCGCAGCACGAAGGTCATCCAGCGCCCGCCGTGGCTGAACGACCAACTGGTGGCCAGGTCGGGGCGGGCATTGCCCTTGCCGTCGAGCAGCACCAGGTTGTCGAAGGTCGGGAAGTCGGCCAGCCCCTCGGCCGAGGTCGGCGCGATGAGCGGGTCGATACAGCCCGGTATATTGATGTCGCGATAGTTAAGAGTGCCGCCGCTGGCCGGCGCAGAAGACACGCTCGCCCGGTGCCCGGCGAGGGCCGGCGCCGAGAAGGCCGCCGAGAGGGTGGTCAGGATCACTGCTACAAGCGCGACTCGTGGGAGGCGCGCTGCGTGCTGGCGGACCATGGACATATTCTTCCCCTTCACTGCTGTACTTGGACCGAAGTATCCTGGCATTGTTTCAGACGGGCGACTTTCCTGGGGCCGCCGGCAACGGGGCCGGCAGGGATGCCGGCTGTCCCAGGGCGGCGCTGCAGTCTATCCACTGAGCGTACACTAGCGCTTGCTTACCCGCCGTTACACCTCCTTTCGTCCCATGATCCGGGGATACGCGGCCTCAGCGCGACCACTGCCGCGCATCGACGGCGTTGCCCAGGGCATCTCCGAGCAGATTGACCCCCAGCACGGTGATGATGATGGCGATGCCGGGAAAGGTCACCTCGCCCCAGGACTGGAACATGTGCTCGTAGCCGTTGCTCAACAGGGTGCCCCAATCCGAGGTGGGAAGCTGCGTCCCCAGGCCCAGGAAGCTCAGGGCCGCCGTGGCCAGAATCGCCAGGCCCAGGTTCAGCGTGGCGTACACGATGAGCGGATCGACGATGTTGGGCAGGATATGGCGGCCCAGCACATGCCAGGTCCCGCCGCCCTGCGCGCGGCCGGCCTCCACGTAATCCATCTCGCGCGTCTGCAAGGTCGAGCCGCGCGCGATGCGCGCGAAGCCCGGGATCAGGGCCACGCCCACCGCGATGACGGAGGAAGTCAGGCTGGGGCCCAGGATGGCCACGATACCGATGGCCAGCAGGATGCCCGGGAAGGCCAGCAGGCAATCCATCAGGCGCATGATGATGTCGTCGGCCAGGCGGCCCGCGTAGCCGGCGACCAGGCCCAGCGGCGCGCCGACGCCCAGGGCGATGGCCACCACGCCCAGACCGGCCGGCAGCGAGGTGCGCCCTCCGTAGATCACGCGCGACCACATGTCGCGCCCCAGATAGTCGGTGCCGAACCAGTGCCGCGGCGACGGCCCCTGGTTGAGCGCCGTGAGATCGAAGGCGTTGGGCTGGTAGCGCGCGATCAGCGGCGCCACCAGGGCCAGCAGCACCATCAGCCCGACCAGGGACAGGCCGACCAGCGCGCTCGAATCCCGGCGCAAGCGCTGCAGGATCTGCCGCGCGAAACTGCCGCGGCGCCCGCTCAGCACCTCCTCGCCCGGCTGCGCCGTGACCTCGGCCAGGACCATAGTACTGTCCTCTCGACGGCTGGATGGCAGACCCGATGCGCTCATGAATAGTGAATCCGGGGATCGAGAAAGGCGTAGGAGATATCGACAAGCAGGTTCGCGCCGATCAGGATGACGGCGAAGAAGAAGGTCGTCCCCTGCACCACCGGGAAATCGCGGTTGGTGACCGCGGAGACCGCCAATGTGCCCAGGCCCGGCCAGGCGAAGACGTTTTCCAGGATCACTGCACCGCCCAGCAGTCCGCCCAGGGTGAGGCCGAAGATCGTCACCACCGGGATCAGCGCGTTGCGCATGACGTGCTTGTAGATCACGGCCTGGCCCCGCAGCCCCTTGGCGCGGGCCGTGCGCACGTACTCGCGGCCCAGCACATCCACCATGGACGAGCGCACCAGGCGCGTGAGGGTCGCCGTGATCACCGTGGCCAGCGTCACGGCGGGCAGGACCAGGTTGGCGACGCCGCCGGTGCCGGCCACGGGCAGCCAGCGAAGGCCGACCCCGAAAATCACCGCCAGCATGGTGCCGAGCCAGAAGTCGGGCACCGAGATGCCGAGCACGGCGAAGCCGGTGACGAGGGTGCCCGAGAGCCGGCGGTTGTGCGTGGCCGAGTAGACGCCGGTGATGACGCCGAAGATGGTGGCCAGGAACATGGCGCTCACCGCCAGCTCGGCCGTGTACGGGAAGCGGTCCCAGATCTCCTGCATCACCGGCTGGTGGGAGATGATGGAGGTGCCGAAATCCAGGCGGGCGGCGTGGGTGGCGAAGCTCCAGTATTGTACCAGCAGGGGCTTGTCCAGGCCCAGTTGATGGCGCAGCGCCGCGACATCCGCCGGATGCCCGCGCCCCATCAGCATCACCTCGGCGGGGTCTCCGGGCACCAGGTGAATGGAGATGAAGACCAGCGTCAAAACGCCCCATAGCACGGGGATCGAGATCAAGATGCGGCGGATGATATAGGTGGTCACCTCTTACCCCTCGGTGTCATCCTCCCAGCGGGTACCCATATAGTGGAGCCGGACGGCCTGTTCGGCGGCATCGGGATCTCCGGCGGCCAGCACCTCACACAGTTGCGCGTGCAGCGCGGTCACCGTGACAGGATCATACTTGTAGTGGGCCAGCCGGGAAGTCATCAGGGCGCCGTGGGACGCATTGAGCGACGACCACTGGCTAAAGAGGCGCTGATTGGGGTCGCTGCGACAGATCAGCGTGTGGTACTCGATGTCGAGCGTGACCACGGTATAAGCGTCTCGCCGGCGCAGGCACTCGCCCATCTCGTCGCTGATCGCCCGCATGCGCCGCAGCTCGTCCTCCCCCAGCGTGCGGCAGGCCGTGCGCGCCGCCCATCCTTCGAGCAGGCCGCGCACCGTGCACACGTCGCGGGCGACATCGCTCGACATGCGCGTCACGACGGTGCCACGCCGCGGCCGCATCTCGACCAACCCCTCGAAACTCAGTTGCTGCAGCGCCTGGCGCATGATAGCTCTGCTGACGTGAAACTGCGCGGCAAGGTCGGCCTCCACCAGGCGCTCTCCGGGCGAGAGCCTGCCGTTGATGATGGCGCGACGCAGGTCGGCCAGCACGGCATCGGACAACGAGGAGTGCTTGACCGGCTCAAACTTGATCGGCTCGGTGAGCGCCGGCTGCCCCCTGCTCATGCGCGATGCGTCTCCTGCAACTCTAGGCGATGGGCGGTTGGCGTTAGGTCCTTCATAGCCGGTGAGCACGTGTTCCGAGTTGCGGGGGATGAATCGCACATGCGCAAGAGTCAGCGACCAATCCCTAGCGCCCGACGTCAGCGCCCAACGCCTATCGCGATGCCGCCAGTATACGCCATTTGTCT
>Ga0209581_1003601_pt1 | contig 13181 bp, 13 predicted proteins | sample Coa_R2_FD_187160 | JGI IMG/M metagenome (GOLD analysis project Ga0209581, IMG submission 187160) | Surface soil microbial communities from Centralia Pennsylvania, which are recovering from an underground coalmine fire - Coalmine... | ecosystem: Environmental > Terrestrial > Soil > Unclassified ...
CATTCTTCGCTGCGCTCAGCATGACACATTGGGGCCACGTTTTCATGGCATGACATGCCAGAGACAGCTAACTATACAACTCGGTCAACGTCTGTACAGGTGGTGTCCCGTTGTTATACGATCCTACAGTCCAGAGTTGCCCACTGCCTGGCACGCGAGTGACGGCGGCGAGGCTGTTGTTATAGGTGCCGGGATTGGGACTGGCAACAATCTGCCAGCTTGTGCCGTTCCAGTGTTCGATCAACGTCGGAATCGCCGGGCTATTCGTGGCTGCGGTTCCGCCTGTGACGCCTCCTCCACCGGATGGATAACCTGCTTCGCCAACCGCCCAGAGGTCGCTGGCAGAGATGGCCGCCACGCTGTTCAAGATGCCCCCATTCGGTGGATTCGGGCTATTGACCACCTGCCACGCCGAACCATTCCAGTGTTCAATCAGGGACTGCGTAGCATTCTGCGCGTTCTGATACACGCCCACCGCCCAGATGTTCGTCGCCGAAACGGCAGTTATGCCATACAAGTCGTTCACCGTTCCTGGCGAAGGGCTGGCAACAACACTCCATCTCTGCCCGTTCCAGTGTTCCACCAGCGTCTCCGGCGTTCCCTGCGCGTTCGTATAGTTTCCCGCCGCCCACACATCACTGGCTGAAATCGCGGTTACGCTATTGAGGCGGTTGTATGTCGTGGCTGCGCCGGGATTGACACCGGAGAACACGTTCCATTTCGCGCCATTCCAGTGTTCGATGAGGACTCTAGAAGAGGCATCATTCAGCGCAGAGTAACCCACCGCCCAGATGTTCGTCGCCGAAAGCGCGGCCACGCTCACCAGTCGGTTATCAAACGTTCCTGGCGAAGGACTGGCAACGACGCTCCACGCGCTGCCGTTCCAGTGTTCCACCAGCGTCTGCACCGGGCTATTATAGGAATAGCCAACTGCCCAGGCATTTTTTGGCGAAAGCGCGGCCACACCGTACAGGTGGTTATTGCCCGGTCCTGGATTCGGGCTGCTCACCAGCTGCCACTGCGTGCCGTCCCAATGCTCAATCAACGTCACGGGAAGCACGCTCCCCTGGTTGGCCGTTCCCACAGCCCAGACATCATCAGTCGAGGTCGCGGCCACGCCAAACAGGCCGTCATCCCCCTGCGGGTTAACACTGGCAACCACTTTCCAGCTTTTGCTGGCCGCTTCCACCATTCCTGAACCGAGAAGAATACACAAAAACGCAATACAGGACACAGTAAAAACCAGAGATGAGCAGGGAAACATGCGTAAGAAGTTGTTTTCTGACATAGATTTTCTCCACAGGTATCAGTATAGTCATACAACATTTTTTCAGTACAAATCTACCTGATACAGTAATTATACAATAATCCAGGCAAGACTTTTGTGAACTACCTCATACTTGCCCTGTGAAATAGCGCACCATCCTGTTTTCCTCTTTCAGACTTTACGTTTTTTTGACACTTTTTTTACTTTTGATTGCTATAATGGCTACGCATATATACCGGGGAGAAGGAAGGGTGGAGGAAAAAGAGCGCAAAACGGAAATCACCGACACGGAGAGGATCATATGAACCAGAGAACAAACGACACATCGGTCAAGAAACGCACGAGTACGGGGACAGGTCAGGGACAACCGGCAACCCAGGCAAAGGCCTCCCAGAAATCACAGAGGCCGCAATCTCCGCCACCATTGCAATCGTCGCAACCACTACCGCCGCCTCAGCCAACGCAACCGCAGCAGCCGTCGGCAGCAACGTGGAGAGCAAGCTGGTTCTTGCTGCCGTTGCGCCTCTTCCTGGGCATCACCTTTATCTACGCGGGCATCCAGAAAATCACCGATCCGCAGTATTTCAATACCTCGGCTCGCGGCTACATCGGCAAGCAGATTGCCGCCTTCGCCAATGGCTCGCCGCTGCACGGCTTCCTCGTACAGTTTGTGGTGCCGCATGCCAGCTTCTTCGGCGCGCTCATCGCTTATGGAGAGATTGCCATTGGCCTCGGCGCGCTCATTGGCCTGCTCCTGCGCCCGGCAGCCTTCTTCGGCTTGCTGCTGAGCATCACCTTCTTCCTGACGGCCACCTGGCGCGTCTACCCCTACTTCTATGGCTCCGATATCGTCTTTATCTTCTGCTGGATCACTCTGATTCTCGCCGGGCCGCTCTCTAGCGGCCTGCCCTCGCTCGATGCCTACCTCGTGCCGCGCCTGCTGCCATTGCTGCCGCGTCGCCTGGCACAGTTCCTGAGCATCCTCAGTGGCGTCGGAGAAACCACCAGCAGGCAGCAGCAGAGCGGCCAGTGGCTGGCGCGGCCCGCGCCGACAAAGGGGAAGTTTGCAACTGCCCGTGCCGCCCAGGAGAGCCGCCGCAACTTCATCTACGGAGCCATCACCGGCGGCGTGAGCATGCTCCTGCTCACCTGGTCCACCCTGCTCGTGCGCTCCTTCCTGCAACCAGGAGTCGATACTTCATCCACCACCGGCCCGGCGACTTCTGGCGATTCGGGTACTGCGACTGCCACCGGCACCGCGAGCAATGTTATTGCGAAGGTTGACGCCGTTCCCGATAACAGTTCGGTCAACTTCACCATTCCCTCAAATGGCGACCCTGGCATCCTCGTGCGGCTCAGCAACGGCCAGTTTGTCGCCTATGATGCCACCTGCACCCACGCCGGTTGCCCGGTCGATTACGACCCCAGCCAGCAATTGCTCGTCTGCCCCTGTCACGGCGCCGCTTTCGACCCGGCTAAAAACGGGGCGGTCGTCCAGCCACCGGCCCAGACGCCGCTTGCCAGCGTCACCATCCACGTCGATAGCTCGACCGGCGAGATCACGCTGTCTTAGCGTCACTGAACGAATCGAAATCCTTGCTGGCGTGAAGGACATCGAGCATAATCGTGCCGAAATTCACGTGTTTACCCCTTGACATCGTGATAACAAATAGCTATACTTGCTATAGCAAATAGCAATCACGGAGATGGTGGTATGAATCTGGCCGAGAAAATCAAACATTTGCGTGAAGTTGAGGGTGAATTGCGGGGGCTGAACCGCCCGATGACACAGGTGGAGGTCGTTCGCGCCATGCAGGAAGAGCTGAATGATCACCTCAGCCAGGCGTATCTTTCGCAGTTGGAAGCGGGCAAACGAGTCCATCTGACGGCGGCCAGCCGTGACCTGCTGGCCCGCTTTTTCAAAGTCCACCCTGGCTACCTCGTCAGCGACCCGCCCGATTACAGCGTTGACCTGCTGACGGATATGGAGCAGGGAACAGATCGTCTGGAGACCTGGCTGGCCGCCAGCACGGAGGAATGGCGCGGCGAGCCGGAGGTCGAGCAGTTTTTCCAGTCTCTGAGCGCCGTTGCTGACCCGCGCCGCTATCTTTCACTTTTTACCGAGCTACTGAACCTGCCGTTGGAGGAGCTTGAGGCCATCGTTCATGCTGTGGCAGGCACTCATGCCGATTAAGTTTTTTGAGATTGGATTTTTGAGGCCGTTCAACGTTTACAGAAGTGGATACTACTTTTCGTTGAGAGCGTAGCGTTTATCTCTGGCCTGCCTGGAAAAGAAACGTTGTGGTAAAAGGAGCTATTTTATGGTCCAGGATTTCGATCATTTTCCTGGTCGGCAGCCGCTTCCGGCAGGGCAGGGACATAGCTCTCTGCGCCGCAGGTATCCGGTGCTGCTCCCTGTCTTTCTGTTAAGCAGTTCGGTTGCTCTGGGTATCGTCGGTGTATTTGCCGGTACGCTCTTTCCTGTACTGGCGTTCATTGGCGCGCCGGTTGGCCTGTTCTGCCTGGCTCTGGCCTGTGTAGCGGGCATCGCTGGCCTGCTGACCGCCATTATCGGTATCCTTGAAAGTATTGATCGCCATCATCTGAAGGCCGCAAAGAGATTGCGGCCAAAGGAGCAATGTTATGGCAACTGATCCGCTTTCCCTGTTTTTCATCGGTTGTTTCCTGTTTGGCCTGCTCTTCCTGCTGGTCACCATCGTGCTTGGCAATCTCGGCCACGCCGGACATGCCCATGTCAGCCATGCGGGGCATATGGGGCATACTACTCATGTAAGTCATACCGTTCATGGCGGCCATACGCAGGCTGGTGGCCACGCACACGGCGCAGGCAGCAGTCATCCCACGTCTCAGGCTCCCAGCACACACGGTCAGGGGCAGGAGCGAGGGCAGGCAAACCAGAGCAGCGGCCCCGCCTGGTTCGCCTACATCAACCCCACCTCTATCGTCTTCTTCCTGATCGGTTTCGGGTTCTTCGGCTACGTCTTTCACAACACCGCTCATTTTCTGCTTCCCATCACGCTGCTCCTGTCGGGAATCAGCGGCCTTGTCATTGCCGGACTGCTGCTGCTTCTGTTCAGCCGCATCTTCAGCAACATCGAGGGAGAGACGGAGCAGGATGTAGCGGATCGCACCGGACTGTTAGGAACCGTGAGCATTCCCATTCAGGAAAACGGCATGGGGGAGATTCTCTACACATCGCCTGCCGGGCTGCGCAAGAGTATCCCGGCTCGCAGCGTCGGAGGCCAGCGGCTTGAACGTGGTCAGGAGGTGGTTGTCGTCAACTACGCGCAGGGAGTTGCCGAGGTTGACACCTGGGAACATTTTATCAATGAGCAGGGCGCGGAGAACAAAGCGCCCGGCGGCTATGCAGGCTATGCAGGCAACACAGAACAGGCCGCGCCGCAGAGCGCACTGCACGCTGCCCCTGCCGCCGACGAAATTGCCCGCCTACGCGCACTCCTCGAAGAAACTGATAGCACCGGTATGGAAGTCGTCATACGCAATGAAATGCAAAAGGAGTAACACGCAATGGATCCACTTCTGCTTACCATAGTATTCGTGGTAGTTCTGGTCATCGTGGTTTTCTTCATCATCAGTACTGTCGGGCGCCTGCTGCGCAAGGTGGGGCCAAACCAGGCGCTCATCGTCTACGGCGCAGGCGGCACAAAAGTTGTCACCGGCGGCTCGCGGCTGGTCATTCCGCTCACGCATCGCGCCGATGTCTTCTCGCTGGAATTGATGTCCTTCGACGTCGCGCCCTCGCAGGACCTCTACACCATCCAGGGGGTAGCCGTCAACGTCGAGGCAGTGACGCAGATCAAGGTGCGTTCCGATGAAGAGAGCATCAAGACTGCCGCCGAGCAGTTCCTCAGCAAGCGGCAGGAAGACCGCGAAAACCTCATCCGTCTGGTCATGGAGGGCCACCTGCGCGGCATCGTTGGTCAGCTTACGGTTGAAGACCTGGTGAAGAACCCCGAACAGGTCGGCGCGAAGATGCTGCAAACCGTCACCCCCGACATGCAAAAGATGGGTCTGGAAGTCATCTCCTTTACCATCAAAGATGTGCGCGACAAGAACGACTACATCACCAACATGGGCCGCCCACAGATCGTCGAGATTCGCAAGAGCGCGGATATCGCCGCCGCCCTTGCCCAGCGTGATACGCAGATTCAGCAGGCCAACGCCGCGCGTGAAGCCGCCATCGCCAAATCGGCAGCCGACCAGGAGCGTGTCAAGGCGGAAACCGAGTCGCTGGCCCTGCAGGCTGAATCGCAGCGCAACCTGGCCTTGAAGAAAGCCGCCTTCGACGCCGAAGTCAAGAAGCAGCAGGCAACCGCCGACAAGACCTATGATATCCAGGCCAATTTGATGCAGCAGCAGGTGGTGACCGAGGCTGTCAAAGTGACCGAGGCCGAGAAGATGGCGCAGATCAAGGTGCAGGAGGCAGAAATCCAGCGCCGCGAACTGGAACTGCAAGCCACAGTGCAGAAGCAGGCCGAGGCCGAGCGGCGGCGCATCGAAACCGCCGCCGAGGCCGAACGCCAGCGCCTCATCCTGGAAGCGCAAGGTCAGGCTGATGCCGCCAAAGCGCGCGGTCTCGGTGAGGCCGAAGCTAACCGCGCCAGAGGCCTGGCCGAAGCGGAGGTTATCCGGGCCAAAGGTCTGGCCGAAGCGGAAATCATTCGCGCCAAAGGTGAAGCGGAAGCCGACGCTATGAAGGTCAAAGCGGCTGCCTACCACGAGTACAACCAGGCGGCAGTCCTCGACAAGTTGCTCACCAGCATGCCGGAGATCGTGCGCGCCATCGCCGAGCCTCTGGGCAAGGTTGATAAAGTCACCATCGTCTCCACCGGCGGCGGCAACGGGGCCAACAATGGTGGTCTTGGCGCCAGCCGTCTCACCGGCGACATCGTCAACATGGTTGCCCAGGTTCCGGCCCTCTTTGAACTGCTCAGTGGCACCCGACTCGGCGACCTGATGAGCCGCGTCCCCGCTCTGACAACCGAGGAGCAGGCCGGCAGCAACGGCAAGGTCAACGGCTCCGTCGTCCCCGTCGAAGCCGCCGACACCGCTGCCGACGAGAAACAATAGACTCCCTGCCGTAAGGAGTTTCAGTATGCGCGAATTTACAGCACGATTCGCGCATACTGAAACTTTCCATTGTATCTATTCGCCTTACTATTTGAAACACCGTCAATATGGGGAAGTAAAGAGGCACACATGAATTTGCTGGAACGAGTGCTTATCCTGCTACGAGCGAACCTCGATAGCGTGGTTGAGAAATCTGATGACCCGGAAAAGGTGCTGCGGCAGTTGCAGCTTGATATGCGCAATCAACTGGTACAGGTCAAGACACAGGTGGCCACCGCGATTGCCGCCAGCCATAAACTGCGCACGCGCAGCAAAGAGAAAGTGGCGGAGGCCGAGACCTGGCTTCACAAAGCGGAGCAGGCCATCCAGAACAATAACGATGACGCCGCCCGCTCCGCCCTCACCCGCTATAACGATATTCTCAAACAGGCACAGCGTTATCAGCAGCAGCAAAAGGAACAGGAGCAGCTGGTCGCCACCATGCGCGATGCCCTGCGCCAGCTCGAGGCCAAAATTGCCGAGGTCGAGACCACCATCGAGCTACTCGTTGCCCGCAAGCGCAACGCTCTGATCCAGCAACGTGTCCTCGAAGCCCTCAACAAAACTGGCAGTCAGCAAGATCGCGAGCGGGCCAGTCGCGCCCAGGAAGCCGTCATGGAGGCCGAGGCCCGCGCTCGCGCCCTGGCCGACCTGCACCGGCGCGATCTCGACTCCCAGCTCGAACAGCTTTCCAGCGAACAGCTCGTCGAGCAGCAACTTCACGACCTCAAAGTGAAACAGCAGGCCAGGCAACCGGAGCCGCCACTGCTGCAAGAGGGAAAGCCGCACCTCTCACCACTCGTTCCGCCACAGCCAGTCGAGGGCGAGCCGGTCGGCAAGCAGCCACCACGCCAGGCCAGCACTCCCTACCCGGCCCAACAGCCAGCGTCGGAATCAACCCCCTCTTCCCCGGATGAGGATGCGGCCATCGAGCGGCTAAAAAACCTGCTAGAGTAGGAAGACAATTGCCAGGCCAGCCGCCAGGGATGGCCCGGAGCTTGCTCCTTCACTTATCACTTCTCCCGTTGAGATCCCCGGCCACCACCTGCAACGATGGGAGGCCGGTAGAGTAGCCGTAGGAAGAGTCAAACTATGCAACCTATTTTATGAAGCCTGCAAAGTAGAGAATCACATACAGAGCCATGATCGCTATGCCAATGCAGATACCGATATAAAAAGACCTGCGATCAATCCGCTTCTGCTCTTCGGTGCGAGGACGCTTCCCCTCACTCATGCCTGTCTCTCCTCTCCTCTTCCAGAAATCTCACCTGTGCAGTTCACTTCAGTGCAGGGCCGCGCTGATGGCTCCTTCGACATTGGCCATCACTTCCAGACTCTCCGCCGGGTCGGCCTCGCGGGTCGTAATCAACACCTGAAACGCGCTGCGCTTACTGCCCGCAATACGTAGCAAGATGTGCCTGTTTCCACTGGTAATGATCGTCTCCTCATGCTCGCCCTGTCCAACCTGCTCAAGCGCACGCAGCACGCCAAGCAAAACGGTACTGAAATAGCCACAGACCTGGGAGATATCCAGGTCATCCACCGCTACCTGAGCGATCGGCTGACCATCCAGCCCGACAACAGCGGCGGCCACAAAGCCGGGGATAGAATAGCCGAGCGTTTGCAGAGCCGAGACCAGCGCCGGATAGTTATGCCCTGTCACCGTTGCCGGTGCCGTCCATTGCGGCAACCCCTGCTCGCCCTGCCGCCGCGCTTCGTCTCCATTCGCCTCGCCGCCAGGGTGCGGTCCCTGCGGCCTCTGGCCCATCGTTTTTCCCGGCTTGCTGCGCGCACCAGGGACTGCTTCCTCTTCCGGTCCGACGGCTGGCGGGATGGGGGTCATCAGGCTGCGCAGGTGGGGCTGTGTGTACCCATGTCCATCAGCCGCCGCTAGCTGCTCCGGCGGCTGCCATTCCGCCGGATTCTGACGCGGCGCTCTGAGAACAGGCACGGAATCACTATTTTGCGAGCCGGTGGTCTGCCTGCCCGGCAATTGCTCGGTCACCCGGACTACAGGCGTTGGCTGCGTCGGCGCCGGTGGCACGCGGGACAACTGTGCGGTTGGTCGCGACACGGGCGGCGGCATCGGTGACTGCCATTCCGCCGGAGAAGGCTTTACCGGCGGCACCGCCGGTAAATGCGTGCTGCTGGAAAGGGCGGCGGGGCGCAGCGACTGCCCCGGTGCGTCTCCCTTTGCCGACTGTTCTGTCAACCATGAAGGTAGATCAGGCCGCTGACTGGCGGCTGTCTTGCGCACCACAGAGGGAACAATATTCGCATTACCCGTCAATGGGCGCTTGCCGGGTGTGGCCGGAATCCCGCCGGTGGGTCGCCCATTGCCCTGCGCTCCACCGACCGGTATATGTCCAGTCTCCTGCCACCATTCCCGTCTCTCCTCTGTCTCCCGTATCCCCTGCCTGCCCTGTTCCAGGCCCATCTCGGCCTGTGTCTCCGACGGTGCAGGCTGCACAGTATCTTCCGCGAAGACAAAAGGCGAGTCATCGACCTCATCGGAGAGCAGGCTCTGCGCCTCTGCCGGGTGCGCCAGCGCCGCCTGCTCGCCCGTCAATTGCTGGCGCACTGCATACTTGCTGCGATATTGCAGCGCCTGGAAAATCAGGCGAGAAAGGGGCTGCGTAACATTGGGCTGAATGCGCTCGTTCCAGGGCTGGTGAATCACCGTCCCGTTCATGTGCGCCGCCAGCGCGAAAAACGCCTCCTCGCCGCGCAGGATACCATACTCCGCCCAGATCAGTTCCCCATCCTGAAAGCGCAGCACCCCGCGCTCCTCCAACCCCGTATTCACGAGCAGCGCAATGCTCTTGCGACTCATGTTAATAATCTGAATCACATCCAGCAAATCGAACGAATCCAGGCTGGCGGAGAAGCCGGTCTGCTGGAGCAGGCGGCGCAGTTCCTCTTTGAGCATATGCAGGTTAAGCGGCTTCTCCAGGTAGCCGACGGCCCCGCTCTCCAGCGCCTGAACGCGCGTCTCCGGGGAACCATAGGCGGAGAGCATAATCATGCGCGTATTGGGCCGGTTGGTGCGCAGCCATTGCAGTAACTCGAAACCATCCGCGCCGGGCAGCTTCTGATCGCCAATCACCACATCGCATTCTTCCGTCCACAGAATACGAATCGCGTCCGCGCCGCTCATGACTCCCTGCACCATATAGCCATCCCGGCGCAGAGAATTAACAATACTCTGGTTCAGAGTCTCTTCGTCTTCAACAACCAGAATGCGAAACTGCTCAGCCATTACCGCTCACCTGTATTAACATGGGGTTTCGTCTCCCCCATACGCTTCAGCCTTGTGTGAAGCAACTATATCACGCCGCCCCCACCTTGACAAGCCTCTATTTTTTCCCATTGTTTTTACGGTGAAATCATTACCGGCTCCTCTGCCGCCTCCATTACCGCCTTCTGACCTTTGCTACCTCTGAAATTAAACCAGAGGGTGGCAATGGCGGAGAGGTAGCAGCAGGCAGCGAGGATGAAAATGGGGGGGTAGCCGGAACGGGCGATGATGAGGCCGCCGATGGGGGCGGTGATGGCCCAGGCAATCTGGTAGGCGGCCTGGTAACCACTGTTGGCAAGCCCGCGATGCCGTCGCGGCACGACCTCCATTGAGAAGACTTGCAGCACGCCGTTGGACATGTCCATCAGGCCCTGGCGCAGGGGATAGAGCAAGGCGGCGAGCGGCAGCAGGCCCGTCAGGCCAATCGTGAGCATGAGAGGGATGCTGGCTAACTCGGTCAGCGTAATGCCTTTGATTCTGCCCAGGCGCAGCGCGAGCCAGGGGGCGACGAGCGTGAGCAGGGCCGTGAGCGCGTTTGCCCCCCCATCGATCAGGCCAAAAAGCGCGGACGAGGCCCCCAGGTGATCGACAAAGTAGATGTTGAAATAGGGCGTGAACAGGCCCGCTCCCAGCCCGATCAACACCTGCACGATAATCAGCAGGAAAATGGCGTTGTGCAGCAGTTTGCGCGAGCGCACAAACGCCCGGGCGGCCCGCAGCCAGCGCGCTGGCTGCGCTAACCCGTTGCCCAGGCTCTCTCGCGAGAGAGCCTGATGTATGGATGACGACGGTGTGGATAATGCAGCAACGGGCGATGATTTCGCGGGGTGATCGCTGCTTAGCAGGAAGAGAGGGATCAGGCTGGGCCCGGCGATGAGGCCAGCGAAGAGCAGGGCAAGCTGGTAAGAGCGAGGCTCAGGGGAATGCGCTAAGAGAGGGGAGAGCCAGGAGGGAAGCGAGGCCATCAGCCAGGGGAGGCCGCGAAACCAGATGGGCAAGGCGCCGCCCAGCACTTTGCCCAGCACGGTGGTAATCAGGGAAAGGGTGATGTTCAGGCTGAACAGGTGCGTGCGCTCGTCCGGGGTGCTGTTGGCCGTGAGAAAGGGGGCGTTGACAACGAGCAGGGCCGCGCCCGCTACCCCGGCGACAAAGGCTGTGACGAGCAGCGGCACCGGCTGGCGAAAGAGAATCTGGCCGAGGCCGATCAGCCCCAGGATGATACTTGACCAGATCATCACCAGCTTGCCGCCGAAACGGTCGACGCAGACACCGGCGGGGAAGATGGCTATGCCCGCGCCCAGCGTGCCGACGAAAAGGATGGCACCGACAAAATCAGTGCCATACCCCAGCGATACCAGGTAGAGGTTGTAGAGAACCAGCAGAATACCCGTAGAGACGCCGCCCAGCGCGTTGCTGATCAGGTAGAGACGAGCATTGCGCTGCAATTGTCCGAACTGCCGGATGTAATCAAGCAGTAGATGCATCTTTGATTTCGCCCGATTGCACCGTTCCCACGAAGGCATTCCCGACCTGATCCGGCGCCTCCGGCACTCGCTCCTCTACCAGCCGACGATAGCCCGGGCTGGCGATACCGATATCTGCCCGGCGCCCCTCCAGTTGTTTCTGCACCGCCCGTGGAGCGAAGAAGGCTTTAATTATGCCCTCAACCATCACCGTGCGCGCGCGAAACTCGATGACCGCCTCCGCCACGCGATCGGCCCCTTTGTCAATCTTCTTCTCCACTTCATCGATTTTTGCCGGTACTTCGGCGATGGTGCGTACCACCTTGTTCTCATCCGGCCCCGGCGGGGGCAGCGTGCCATGAATAGCCTCTTCCGTCGTCGTATTCACGCTTTCAACGGTTGGCCGTAGCCGCTTAATCAACTCCGCCTTCTGACGTACCCAGGCCAGGCCGAACATCAGCGCCCCTACCAGTATCAGGCCGATCAGGACAAAGAAGAATAGCTCGATCACCAGGATAATGGCCGCAGCCTGGCCCCAGGCGTCGATGGGGGTGCTTGCGAACACGTATTGCATGCTCATTCTCCTCCACCGGCCGCCAGCCCGCCACCGGCTTGACCCGCCGCGTTGGCCGCCTCTATCGCCTCCATCTGCTCGATGCGCCGCCGCTCGCGCTGGCTCTCAGCACGGCGCCCACCGGTGAAGACGCTCACCATCTGGCGCAGCGCGACCAGCCCCGCCACAACCCGTATAGTGGGTTTCACCGCGAACTCCTGCGTCAGCTTTGCCGTTGAGCCAATCGTACTTGCCGTCTGCCCCGCCGTCTTCGCCGTATCCTTCACAATACCCACCGTCTGTTGCACCGAAGCGATTAGCGGCTTCATCTCATCGCGCACCGTCGCAATCGAGCGCACGAGCATGAGAACCGCGTATATCTGGAAAGCAACGGCGATGAGCGTGAAAGCGGCGAGGATAATCAGGGCAATATACAGAATAGTCAGCCAGGCGTCGAAGATAGCGGCAAGGACGATACCGATGATTAACAGTATCCCCACCACAACGCCCACAATGATCGCGTAGCGTTTTGCCTTTTGCATAACACATACCTCCCGGCGGTAGTTATTTCAATCAGGGCTCCCACTGTGATTATAACGCACAATCGCCCCCTGCTACCAGCGCCAGCGCGCATCACCAGCAGATTCAGCGTTTGTCTTCTCTTTACACGTCAAAAATGCTTGCATGGCTACATTCCCCTGGCCCGCCATGCCACTAAAGCCGCCCCGGACATGTCCGGGTCACTTTTTCACAGTATACCATGCCCGGATATTCAAGAAGCTTAGAAAGCTGAACATCTTCTGAAAATTGACTGAGACTTTTTATTGTTCACTTGCCTTCTGGCAAGCGACAGGTTATGTTCAACTAGAGAACTTAAAAATTCATCTTACCTTCCTGTCAGTGGTGCAGGAAATACCGAAACAGAGTAGAGTAATGAAAACGAAAGAGCTGAACAGGTAAGTGAATAAACAAGGAGGTAAACACGATGTTCACACTGGCTACATTGCTCAGCAATCCAGTAGTTGTGACTATCAACTTCGGTTCGACCCGGTGGGTCATCACGTTGAGCATGATTGTCTACCTGATTATCGCGGCCATCATCGGGCTGATCGCTGAATTCATTGTCGGCTGGCGGCTGCCTCTGGGCTTCATCGGGGCCTTGCTGGCCGCACTGCTTGGCATGTGGCTCATCAACAATGTGGTCGCCATCGTCATTCCCGGCGATCCCGTCATCTACGGTGTGCCGCTCTTCAAGGCGCTGATCGGCGCGATCATCGTCGTCGCCCTCTGGTATGCCGTCACCTGGGGCCTCTGGCACAAACGCCGCCCCTACTATCGTAGAGCGTAGTCGCTAAAGGCCGCTCACGCGCCCTCGGTCACCGACGCCGCCCCAGGCAGGCCACCTCGCAGGGAGCAGGCCACCTCGCAGGGAGCAGGCCACCTCGCAGG
>Ga0209581_1003602_pt1 | contig 13179 bp, 11 predicted proteins | sample Coa_R2_FD_187160 | JGI IMG/M metagenome (GOLD analysis project Ga0209581, IMG submission 187160) | Surface soil microbial communities from Centralia Pennsylvania, which are recovering from an underground coalmine fire - Coalmine... | ecosystem: Environmental > Terrestrial > Soil > Unclassified ...
TCCTGCACGCGCAGCAGGAGGCCTGGAACCGCGGAGATGTGGAAGCTTTTCTCCAAGGCTATTGGCATTCGCCCGAACTGACGTTTTCCGGAAGCGGCGGCACGGCCCGCGGCTGGGACGGAGTGCTCCAGCGCTATCGCAAGAACTACCCCGATCGCGCCAGCATGGGCGAACTGACCTTCTCGGGCCTGGAATTTCGTCAATTGGGGTCGAAGGCGTATCTCGTGCTCGGCTCTTGGCATCTTAAGCGCTCGACGGGAGACGTCGGCGGAGTCTTCACCCTCATCTTCCAGCGCTTTCCGGAAGGCTGGCGCATCATTCACGACCACACCAGCGCGGTCGCTCCGTCCAAGAGCGAATCTCAGTAGGTGTTCAGGGAAAGTGTGCCGCGACACCGGCTTTGGGCAGCGGACTACGGCCGTGAGTACTGCGAAAAGCTCCGGTGGCGCACTTCCGGGTCGTCCAGCAGCGCGCTCTGCGTTCCATTCTTCGCGAAGACGAACTGGCCCACGTTGATGTAGCGCTCGCGAAAGGCGCCTTCGCACCATGCGAGGTAGAAATCCCACATGCGTTGGAAGCGCTCGTCAAAGCCGAGCCGCCGCACGTCTTCAAGCCGCTGGAAGAATCGCTCGCGCCAGCCGGCCAGCGTGCGCGCGTAGTGCATTCCCAGCGTTTCCGTATCGAAAACCGAGAGTTGCGTGACGCGCGCCAGCGAGCGAAGTATTTCGGAAAAGGCGGCGAGCTCGCTTCCCGGAAAGATGTATCTCTGAATCCAATCCACCCGTTTCCGGTAGGCCGCCACTTCCTGCTCGCGAATCGTGATCGTCTGCAGCAGCATCGAGCCGCTGGGCTTCAGCAGGCGGTCGCAGGCGCCGAAAAACTCGTCGTAGTGCCTGAAGCCCACAGCCTCGAACATTTCGATGCTCACGATCTTGTCGAACTTTCCTTCGATCTTTCGGTAGTCCTCGATGAGAAGCTCGACCTCTCCCGGTGCAGCTCCTTCCTCCTCGATTCGCCGGCGCGCAAACTCATATTGCGACGGGCTGAGGGTGAGCCCCGTCACGCGCGCGCCGAAGTTTCGCGCCGCGTGCAGCGCAAATCCGCCCCATCCGCAGCCGATTTCCAGGACGCGATCGCCCGGCTCGATCCGCAGCTTGCGGCAGATCAAGTCGAATTTCTGTGCCTGCGCGGCTTCGAGCGAATCGTCCTCGCGCAGAAAATACGCGCAGGAGTACGCCATCTCCGAATCGAGAAAAAGCCGGTAGAAATCGTTTCCGAGGTCGTAATGCGCCCGAATGTTGCGGGGGCTGCCGGAAATGGTATTACCGCGCAGGCGATGCCGCACTCGCGACGTCAAGCGGTTCGCGAACGACAAGACTCTGTTCCCGCTGTCGAGCGCCCGCAGGTTCCGGATGGCCAGCCGCACCACCGAAACCACGTCCGGCGACGTCCAGTCGCCGTCCATGTACGATTCGCCGATGCCGATGTCCGCGCCGGTGATCGCCCGCGCAAAAAAGCGCTCGTCGTGAATCACCGCCATGGCCCGCAGGGACGAATCCGGCTCGCCGAAGGTGTATGTCTCCTCCGGGCACACGATCTCCAGAAATCCGCCGCGCAAACCTCGCAGCTTGCCGAAAAAAGTCCGTTTGGCGAAATGATGGAAAAGCTTCTTACGCGAGGATGGCATGGCTCTTGACCTGGCTACTGCGAGGCTGGGCTCCTTACTTGCGCAAGTTTACACCCTCCCGCGCGAGGCGGCGCAACGAATCGGCATCCTGGGAAGGGCGTGAAGCCGCTTCTTGTGACGAGGATTCCTACGCGCTTGACTCTCGCGGCGTGGAGCCGTCCGCGCTCGCGCAGCCAGACTCCGCATACTAAAATGCCTCTTGATGGCGAAGCGCGAGAACGAAGGCTTCTTCTATCGCCGGCTCATCCGGCCGATTCTGGATTTGCTTCGCCAGGGCGTGACGCCGGAGAAAATTGCCCTGAGCGTGGCCCTCGGCGTCGCTCTGGGCATCTTCCCCCTGCTGGGTTCAACCACGATTCTTTGCGCCCTTGCAGCTCTGGCGCTGCGGCTCAACTTGCCTGCGATTCAGATCGTCAACTACTTCGTTTATCCGCTTCAGATCGCGCTCTTGCTGCCGTTTTTGCGCGCCGGCGAATGGCTTTTCGGCGCCCCGCGCCTGCGGCTCACCGCGCCGCGAATCTATGCGCGGATTCAGGCCGGCCTCCCGGGCACGATCGCGGAACTCTGGACGCCTCTCTGGCACGCGATGATTGTTTGGTGCCTGGTCGCTCCGGTGTTCGTGGGAGTTGCCTACTTCGTTCTCGCGCCGATGTTGCGCAGGGTTGCCGGGCGCAACCTTGGCTGGCCCGAAGCGGCTCCGTAGATCGCCGAGCTAAAAGATTTCCAGAACTCCTTCGTACCGGTTAAAGGGTGGGATCAGGTAAGCGCCGGCGAACTCCGTGCGCGCCCACGCAAGCATTTCCCGCGCCACCTGGAATCCGCGCTCGCGCGCGCCAGTCCCCGCTGCTTCCAGCGATTTCAGCAGCGGCCCCGGAATCACAATTCCCGGAACTTCGTTGTTCAGCCGCAGCGCCTGCTTGTAGCTGTTCAGCGGCCAGATGCCCACCAGCACCGGAATCGGCGACGGGCCGCCAAGTTTTTTCAGGAACGCGTGCCAGTGCTCCGGATCAAAAATGGGTTGCGTCATCGCGAAGTGCGCGCCCGCTTCGATTTTCGCGCGAAAGCGCTCGATTTCCGCGTCGAGATCGTCCGCCACGGGATTCAGAGCCACGCCAATCGTGAAATTCGTCGCGCCGCCCAGCGTTTTCCCGGACCAGTCTGTCCCTTGATTCAAACGGCTCAGCACTTTCACCAGTCCGACGGAATCCACCTCATACACGCCGCTGGTTTCCGGGTAATCGCCCACGGCCGGCGGATCGCCCGTCACGGCCAGCACGTTGCGCACGCCGCCGACCGTCCACGCTCCGAGCAGCGCCGCCTGCAGGCCGATGATGTTCTGGTCGCGCGTCGTCAGATGCGGCACGGTCTCAACGCCCCGCGCTTCGAGCGCGCCAGCCACCACCAGCGCGTCCATGCCTACGCGCGCCATCGCGCCGCTGTTGATGTCGATGGCGTCCACCTTGCCCGACGCCATCACCTTGTCCACCTGCTCGTTGATGCGCTCAAGCAAGATTCCTTTCGGCGGATCAATCTCCACGCACACCACGAATTGTTTCGCCTGGATCTTCTTCCAGAGCTTGCTTTCCGGCTCGCGCTGCGCAGTCCTAGCGGGCTTCGCTGCCGCCGCCACGCTCACCGCCGCTCCGTGGCTCTTCGCGGGCCGCAGCGACTTGACCGCCTCCGCCATCGCCCGAACGTGCGCGGGCGTCGTCCCGCAGCAGCCGCCCAGAATTCGCACGCCGGCTTCCGCCGCTTCCCTGGCAAACAGCGCAAAATACTCCGGCGACGATTTCGGGTACACGATGCGGTCGCCTTCGCGCTTCGGGAATCCCGCGTTCGGCATGCCGCTTACCTTCAGCCCGTCCACGCCGGCCAGTTCCTGCAGAATCGGCAGAAGTGCCTGCGGCCCGAGCGTGCAGTTCGCTCCTACGACCTGTACGTTCTTGTCCTTGAGCTGCGCGGCGGCATCGGTCGGCCGCAAATCGCCGTACGCCGTCCCCTCCTCGGAATAGGTGAGCTGCGCGATGATCGGCAATCCGGAGAACGACCGGATCGCGTCGATCGCCAGCAGCAGCTCCTCGATGTAGGTGAACGTTTCCAGGCAGAAGAGGTCCACGCCGCGCTCTTCAAGCGCCTGCGCCTGCTCCAGAAACACGCTCAGAATCTCTTCCGGCTCGGGATGCCGCGCCTGCACGCCCAGGCCCAGCGGCCCAATGGAGCCCGCAATCAGCACTTCGCGCGGAGCCGACTCCCGCGCCTCGCGCGCGAGCTTCACGCCGCGGCTGTTCAGCCGCTGTGTGTCGTCTCCCAGCCCCAGTGGGGCCAGCTTGAAGCGGTTCGCGCCGAAGGTATTCGTCTCGATGATCTGCGCGCCCGCTTCGATGTACGCTTGGTGCACGCGGAACACCGCTTCCGGCTCCGTCGCGTTCAGCTCGTCGAAGCACCGCTGCGCGCCCACCGCCTCGTGCAGCATCGAGCCCATCGCGCCATCCGCGATGAGAATCGAATCCTTCAGCCGTTCGTTGAAGTCGTAGATTTTCACGTCCGATTTTTCCGCCGGTGGAATCCCCGCAGCCGTCTAGCCCTGGCGTTTCTGCTCCATGAGCGACGCCACCGTGCTCATCAGATCGTATTTGGTGAGAATTTCAAATTTGGACTCGTCCATTTCCACGAATACCGCCGGATTTTCGTGACTCAAAATGTAAGTGACCCTCTCGACCGGCGCCGTCTTGGGAATCTTCGGCAGCGGCTTGCTCATCACTTCGCGCACCACCAGCTTGCGCAAATCCTTTCCCTGCAGCGCCAGCGTCAGGATCTGATCCTCGTACACCGTCCCGATCGGCAAATTCTCCTCAAACACCGGAATCTGCGAAATGTCCTGTTCCTGCATGGCTTTCAGCGCGTGGAACACCGTCTGGTACGGCCGCGCGATCACCAACTCCCGCACTTTGCCCGCTTGATGCTTGGCGTTCACCACTTCCGCCGCCGTAATGGGCACCGTTGAATCCACATAGCCGCGCTCGCGCATCCACTCGTCGTTGTACACCTTGCTCAGATACCGCATCCCCGTGTCCGGCAGAAACGCCACCAGGAACGCTTCCGGCCCGAGGTCCTGCGCGAGCCGCAGCGCCGCGGACATGCATCCGCCCCCGCTCCCGCCCGTGAAAATACCCTCCATCTTCACCAGCCGCCGCGCCACCACAAAACATTCTTCGTCGTTCACCTGGATCACGTCGTCCAGGATTTTCATGTTCATCGTCGTCGGAAAAAAATCCTCGCCGATGCCCTCCACCACGTAGGTCTTCGCCTTCACCACCGCCCCGTGCTTGTGGAAGTCGTAGTAGAGAGACCCCTCCGGGTCCACGCCGATAATCTGCACTTTCGGATTTTTTTCCTTGAGATACTTCCCTACGCCGCTGATCGTTCCGCCCGTTCCCATGCCGCAGACGAAGTGCGTGATCTTTCCTTCGCTGTCTTCCCAGATTTCCGGTCCCGTCGTGCGGTAGTGCGCCTCCGGATTCATCGGATTGTCGTACTGGTTCGGATAGAAGGAATTCGGAATCTCGCGCGCCAGCTTCTTCGCCACGGAATAGTAACTCCGCGGATCCTCCGGCTCGACCGCAGTCGGGCAGACGATTACTTCCGCGCCGAGCGCCTTCAGCAAATCCACTTTTTCCTTCGATTGCTTGTCCGTGATGGTAAAGACCATCTTGTAGCCGCGCACCGCCGCCACCAGCGCCAGCCCCATGCCGGTATTGCCTGAAGTCCCCTCGATGATCGTTCCTCCCGGCTTCAGCAACCCACGCTTTTCCGCGTCGTCGATCATCGTCACGCCGATGCGGTCCTTCACCGACCCGCCCGGATTGATGTAATCCGCCTTCACGTAAATCTGCGGTTTCAGCCCCTGATTGATTCGGTTCAGCCGGACCAGCGGCGTCCGCCCAATCGCTTCCAGTATGTTGTTACAGCGCATGTCCGTCTTTTCTCTCGATAACTTGAGCGCGATCCCTCTCACGCCCCGGCATCCTGTGCCATAATTTCTCAGTCTAGCATGCAGTAAGAGAACCTGCGCTCTTTCCCGCGCCGAAGGAGACACCATGTCCCGCCAGAACATCTCGAGCGGCACGCCCTGGGAGCCCATCGTGGGCTACTCCCGTGCCGTTCGCATCGGCAACCACGTCTCGGTTTCCGGCACCACCGCCACCGCGCCGGACGGCAAGATTGTCGGCGTCGGCGATGCGTACGCGCAAACCATCCAGACTCTTCGCAATATCGAGTCCGCCCTTGCCAAAGCGGGCGCAGCGCTGCAGGACGTCGTGCGAACCCGCATCTTCGTCACCAACATTTCCGAGTGGGAAAAGGTTGGTCGCGCGCACGGCGAATTCTTCGGCAACATTCGTCCCGCGACCAGCATGCTTCAGGTCAGCCGGCTGATTTCTCCGGAAATGCTCGTCGAAATCGAAGCTGACGCGATCATCGCGGCATAGCCCCATATCCCCCATCCTCATTCCAGAAGGAGCCGGCATTTCGCTGAACATCGGAACGACGCCATGGCCGAATCACTCTACGACTCCTTTATCGCCGACTATTACGACGCCTCGCCCGTTGTTGCCGGGCGCCAGGATGTGCGCTTCTACGTTCAAGCAGCGCGCGAATTCGGCGATCCGGTCCTCGAACTCGGCTGCGGCACCGGGCGCGTCACACTGGCCATTGCCGGCCAGGGCATGCGCATTACCGGCCTCGATCTTTCCGCACGCATGATCGACCGCGCCGCCGAAAAGCGTAGCGCCATCTCCAGGGAGGCCCGCGAGCGCGTCCATTTGGTCCAGGGGGATATGACCAAATTCGACCTGGGCGAGAAATACAGGCTGGTCATCATTCCGTTTCGCCCCTTTCAGCATCTCGTCGAAGTCCGGCAACAACTCGATTGCCTTGCTTGCGTCAAGAAGCACCTGGCGCCCGGCGGCCGGCTCATCGTGGATTTCTTCCAGACCGATCCGCGCCGCATGCACGATCCGGAGTTTCTGAAGGAACGCCTGGTCAGCGAATACGGCATGTCTGATGGCCGCCGCGTCGTGCTCACCGAGCGCGCCGTCGCTTTCCACCGCGCCGAACAATGCAACGACGTCGAAATGATTTACAGCGTCACCCATCCAGACGGCCGCAAGGAACGGCTCGTCCTCGCCTGGACGCTCCGCTATTTCTTCCGCTACGAGGTCGAGCATCTTCTCGCCCGCGGCGCCTTCCGCGTGGATGCGCTCTACGGCAATTTCGACCGCTCCCCGCTCAAGGACGATTCGCCCGATATGATTTTCGTCGCTTCCTGTTTGTAAAGATTCATCCACTTGCGCCAATCGGGCATACTGCGCGTTTCAGGCTGAAGCTTGTTGTTCCAAAACCTCCTAGCGAACGACAAATCTGCTTTCCCGGGAACTCCGGCTCAAAAAAAAGAGGGCGCACAACCGCGCGCCCTCTTCCATGCTCAATTGCAGAATCGTTAAACTTACTTCGAGAAGCTCGCCACCGCATCCGCTTCCGTGTTGTACACCTCGAACACCGTTAGCAGTTTCGTGATTTGCAGCACTTCCTGAAACTTCGTTCCGAGGTGGCACAGCCGCAGTCCTGCGCCCTGCGATCTTGCCGAATGATGCGCCGCCACCAGCGTGCCTAGCCCGGCGCTGTCTATGAATGTGATGTTGTCCATGTTCAGAACGATCTTCTTGCGGCCCTCGCTGAGCAAGCCCTTCACCTTCTCTCGAAGTGCGTTGCTCTCCTCTCCCAGTACGATCCGGCCGTCCAGCGCGACCACTGTCACGCCGTCCACTTCGCGGGTAGTCATTTTCAAAGCCACTGTCGTTTCCTCCTCGTCGAAAAAGCGGGTCCGGCGGCAACCGGGCCGGAGCCACAGAGCATATCAAATTCCGATGAATTGCAGCGGCTTAATAGTAGTCCGCGCAAGACATGTAGTAGCCGCACACCGTGCAGATGAGTTTGCAGCGCCTCGACTCCAGCCGGTGCGAGCAGACCGGACAATACCGCGAAGCGTCCTCTGTAGGCAAGCCTGCCTCGGCCGCCGAGTCTGGCGTGAGTCCCCCGTTTTCTCCGGCCGGGGCCGCGATTTCTGCTTCGCCTTGTTCCGCCAAAGGGACAGCTCTCTTCTGATTCATCTCCCGTCCCACGGCGCACGGTTATAGCACATCCCCGAGACCATCGGGAAGTACCGTCATCACCAAACCGCACCTTTTCGGAAGCCCTCGCGGACGCCACCCCAAACGTCACTCCAATTATTCTGGCCTCACTTCCCAACGAAATAGCGCGCCATCCCCAGCTTCTCCTTGACAGTCTAGGAGAGAGAGTCTATATTCCTAGCCCATCTAGGAGAGACGCCTCATGGACAAACAGCTTGACCTTCTTCAGGGCACCCTCGACATGCTCATTCTCAAAGCCGTTTCTCTCGGCCCCCTGCACGGCTACGGTGTTCTGCTCCGCATTCTGCAAATCTCCAAGGACCGCCTCGAAATCCAGCAGGGCTCACTTTACCCCGCTCTGTATCGTCTTGAACACCAGGGCTGGATCGAAAGCGAATGGGGCGAATCCGAGAATAAGCGGAAAGCGAAGTATTACCGGCTGACCGCCGCGGGCAAGCGCCGCCTCCAGTCCGAAATGGAAAAGTGGAACGCCATGGCGGACATCATCGCCGGCATCCTGGGAGCCCGTCCGGAGGAAACATGAGAATCGCCGCCCGCATCCGCTCCTGGCTAAGCGCCATTCTTCACCGCCCGCGCACTGAGCGCGAAATGGATGCCGAACTTCGCTTTCATCTCGAATCTCGCGCCGAGGATTTGGTTCGCGCGGGCCTCCCACGCGAGGAAGCCCTTCGCCGCGCCCGCATCGAATTTGGCGCCATCGAGAGCACGAAAGAAGAGTGCCGCGAAGCCCGCGGCTCCAACCTCCTCGAGTCGCTCATGCAGGACCTCCGCTTCGGCCTGCGCATGCTTCGCAAATCTCCGGGTTTCACCGCCGTTGCCGTCCTCACCCTCGCCCTCGGCATCGGCGCCAACACCGCCATCTTCAGCGTCGTCTATGACGTGCTCCTGCGTCCTCTCCCCTACGCGCATCCCGAACAATTGGTCTGCTTGTATCAGTCCAAGCTGCAGGACGGCATGAAGATGACCGGCTCCTCCTATCTAGATCTCGAGGAATGGCGCGGCCACAACCAGGTCTTCAGTGAATTGGCCGGCGCGCAGCGCCACGATCTGACGCTCACCGGCCGTGGCGATCCTTCCGTCGTGGACACCGTCGTCCTCACGCCCGAAGCTTTCTCCCTCCTGCAGGAAAAGCCTCTCGCCGGGCGCACGTTCCTTCCCGAGGACGGCAACAAAGGCGCCGCTCCCGTGGTCATCCTCAGCGAGTCTCTCTGGCGCGAGCGCTTTGGCGCCGATCCCGGCGTCGTCGGAACTTCCGTCAACCTCGATCAGCGTTCCTTCACGATCATCGGCGTCATGCCCGCGGATTTCCGCGTGCCGCTGTTCACCGAACGCCAGCAAATCTGGATTCCTCTCGCCCAGGATCCGCTCTTCGGCGGTTGGATGCCCCGCCGCGGCGGACACTGGCTCCGCGTCATGGGCCGCCTCAAGCCGGACGTCTCCCTCGCGCAAGCCCAGGCGGAAATGGACGGCCTTTCCGCCCGCCTTGCCCAGGAATACCCCGACGTGAACGCCGGCTGGTCCGTTCGCGTCACGCCTCTCCAGCAGATTCTTGTCGGAAACGTGAAAACCGCGCTCCTCGTGCTTCTCGGCGCCGTCGGTTTGGTCCTTCTCCTGGCGTGTGTTAATATCGCGAATCTGCTTCTCGCCCGCGCCACCTCGCGCGCACGGGAAGTCGCCCTTCGCCAGGCTCTCGGCGCCGCGCACGGCCGCATCCTTCGCCAGCTTTTGACGGAGAGTGCTCTTCTCGGCTCGCTCGGCGCCGTCGCGGGGATTCTTCTCGCTTACTGGGGAGTGCACGCCCTCGGCGCGTTCCTTCCTCCGGAGCTTCCCCAGTTCAACCCCATTCGCGTGGACGCCTGGGTCTTGTGCTTCGCTCTGCTTCTTTCTCTCGCCGCAAGCCTCGTCTTCGGCCTCGCGCCTGCTCTGCTCGCCTCACGTTCCAGCACGCACACCAATTTGCAGGAGGGCGCTTCGCGCTCCGGCGAAGGCGGTGGCCGCCGTCGCGCTCGCCGCGTTCTTGCCGCCGTGGAAATCGCTCTTGCCGTCGTCCTTATTGTCGCCGCTGGTTTGCTCGCGCGCAGCTTCCTCTCTCTGACCTCCGTCAACCCGGGCTTCAATCCCGAGCGCGTTCTGAAGGCGGAAGTCTCGCTGCCTCAATATCAATACTCCACTCCGCAGCAGTGGACCGCTTTTTCAAGCGCGCTGCTCGAGCGCGTGCAGGCCCAGCCCGGCCTCCGCGACTCCGCTCTCGCTGTTCCTCTGCCGCTCGCCGATGGCTACGTCAATCTCGGCTTTTCGATTCCCGGCGCTCCGCCCCTGCCGCCCGGAACGCCCGCCACTGCTGACTACGTTTCCGTCAGCCCCGAATACTTTCGCGTCCTGGGCATTCCCTTGCTCCGCGGACGCGCGTTCACCCCGGCGGACGCGCCCTCGACTCCCCGCGTCGCCGTCATCAGCGAAGCGTTCGCCCAGATGTACTTCCCCAATCAGGACCCCGTCGGCAAGCATCTCGTCTTCGGATTTCCCCCCAACACCAATGTCACGCGCGAAATCGTCGGCATCGTTGGCGACGTGCGCGACGTCGGCCTCCAGCAGGAGCCCGGCCCCATGATGTACGTGCCCTTCGCCCAGGAACCGTTCTGGGGCGGCGCCGTGGTCACAAAAACCACACTGGCGCCCTCCACCGCTTTCTCCGAAATTCGCCAGGTCGTGCAAGGCATCGACAAGAATCTTCCCGTCACCGATGCCGGGCGCTTTTCGGATGCCATCGCCACGACCGTCGCTCAGCCCAGGTTCCGCGCCTGGCTGCTCGGTCTTTTCGGTGTCGTCGCGCTGCTGCTCGCCACTGCGGGAATCTTCGGCGTCATCTCGTACTCCGTCTCCTGCCGCACGCAGGAGTTCGGAGTTCGCATCGCCCTCGGCGCGACTCCGCGCGCCATCCGCGGCATGGTTTTGCGCGAAAGCCTCCGCCTCGCGGCCTTCGGCCTCGCCGCCGGAATCCTCGCCTCCCTGGCGCTCGCGCAGTTCCTGAAGAGCCAGCTCTACGGCGTCGGCGTCCGCGATCCGCTCACGTTCGTAGCCACCGCGATCCTGCTGCTCGCGGTCGCTCTCGCCGCCGGATACATTCCCGCTCGCCGCGCCACCCGCGTCGATCCCCTCGTCGCTTTGCGTTATGAGTAAGCAAATCAGCCGTCTGATCAGCTTTTCTTCGCCGGTTCCGGCATCACGTAGCCGGACTCCGCGGGCAAACCCGCTCGTTCGAGCTGCACCGTCACGTGCTCGATCCCAAAGTCGTGATACACCTTCTCCTTGATCGCCCCCAGAATCTGTTCGGACTCCTCCATGTGCATGTCCGGAATCCGCGCGTGGCAGGAGAGCGCGTTGTGCCCCCCGCCGAGCGACCAGATGTGCACATCGTGTACCTCCTGCACGCCGGCCACCGTCAAAATCGCGCGCGCTACTTCTTCCACCTCTATTTCCTTTGGCCGCCCTTCCAGCAGCACGTGCGCCGACTCCCGCAGAATCCCGATGCTCGACCAAAGCACCAGCAATCCAATCGCGAGTCCCAGCACCGGGTCGATCCATTTTGCGCCCGTGTATCCGATGGCAATCGCTCCCGCGATGATCGCGATGTTCGAAAGCGCGTCGCCGAAGTTGTGGATCAGGATGCTCCGCAGATTCAGGTCGCCTCGCCCCCGCACCAGCGCCAGCGTGATTCCCCCGTTCACCGCCAGCGCCGCCACCGATGTCCAGATCATCCAGCTTTCTACCACCGTCACCGGCGCGCGCAATCGGTCAATCGCTTCCCATCCGAGCCACGCCGCGAGCAGCACCAGCAGCACTGCGTTCGTGAACGCCGCCAGCGTTCCCGCGCGCCAGTAGCCGTAGGTTTTTTCCGTGTCCGCCGGACGCTCCGCCCAGCGCATCGCCAGCCAGGAAATGCCCAGCGCCGGCACGTCGGAAAGGTTGTGCACCGCGTCGTTCAGCAGCGCCACGCTGTGTCCCAGCAACCCGCCCACAACCTCCGCCGCCACCAGGCCCAGCGTCGCCGCCATCGCCCATCCCAACACCGACGGCTTTAGCGATGCGTGCGCGTGCCCCGCATGCCCATGCGCGTCATGGCCGTGTTCGTGGCCGTGTGAAGGTCCTTCCACATGCCGGTGCGAATGCATCTCCTGTATTCTATGCGCAGATTCCGCGCCAAAACACATCCCGTGTTCCTTAGTGGGCAGTCTTGCAACCAGGCCTCCCAGGCACTAAACCGCATTCCCGTCCGCCGAAGCTGTTATAAGAGCCATCGGGCAGATCGAGGTACACGGCATAGCCTCGCGGATCACTGTTGAAGTGGTTGAGGACCAAGCCCGCCTGTTCGAGCACGGCCTTGATCCGGGTTTGTAGGTTTTGCTTGCGCCGCTCCTGCAGCTCCGCGAGGCCGTTATTGCAGGCGATCTCGTTCAAACGACTGAGCGAGTTCGCCAATCTGCAAAGTTCTGCGGCGTCTTGAGCAGCTTCGCGGGGCGTGCGTTTTCCGATAGACGCGATGTAGGCAGACAAAACCGCCTCCTGCGTGCTCGTTCGCATGGGTGTTGCTCCTTGTTTTGGGTCAAAAGCCGAGGGGATGGGAGAGGGAAGCTTGGGGATGTACTGTCACCGGAACGGGCCGGGTATTCCGGTTGTCAGTCGTTGTGTGTCGGAAGGGATTGTGGACTGATAGCGTCAGTGAGTGTCATCGGCGGGCTTGTTCTTCTGGATTTCAGAATCCGCACGATCATAAGAACGGTTTCCAGTTGCCTTGCTTGCTAGCACACCGAAGAGCTCGTCAATCCGGCGGAGATACCTGATGCTTTCGAAGCAGGAAAACACCTTGCGCCCCCTAGCTATTCTTAAACTTCAGCGTCGAACCGAAGCTCAGGAAACTTTCGGGCCAAACGATCCCATTCGGACTTTGCGTTCCAATCCTCAGGATGCTCCGCCAGCCAACTCTCAAAATAGATCTTCATGGCCCCCAGATCGCCGAGGATCTCGCTCGATAGGACAAGGGCGCGGTAAACATCGGCATTGAGACCGCGTTTCCCAGGCTCAAGGAGTTCTGGCGGTCTCAAAGCATTTTTGAGATGTGCGATTGACTTGCGTGCCTCCTCGTTGGCTCTTTCGTAGTGAAGGCCAGAGAGCAAATCTTTGGCCAGCCTTCCCCGAGAGTACCCAGCCCAATACATCAGCGTATAGCTATCCTCTACCAGTTTGAGGCCGCATTCGGCAGCCTCTGCCGCCTTTGTCCATTCT
>Ga0209581_1003604_pt1 | contig 13177 bp, 8 predicted proteins | sample Coa_R2_FD_187160 | JGI IMG/M metagenome (GOLD analysis project Ga0209581, IMG submission 187160) | Surface soil microbial communities from Centralia Pennsylvania, which are recovering from an underground coalmine fire - Coalmine... | ecosystem: Environmental > Terrestrial > Soil > Unclassified ...
ACGCGGTGGTGTGTCGAGTTCTAGGATACCGACATTAGTAAGGAATGGGACAGTATCGATTCCGGGCATCTTTGGGATGTTTGCGCGACCGCCGACGTTGAGAAATATCTGGTCGGCAGAGAGGAGCTCGTTGCCAACACGGATTTCGTGTGGCGATTCGAAGCGGGCGTGGCCGGTGTAGACGGTGCAATTCTCCATGCCGCGGAGCCAACCTTCTACGCCAGCGCGCGATGCGCCGGAGACCTGGTCTTTGCGGGCCTTGACGGCTTTCATGTCAACGGAAACAGAACCGGCATTGATTCCGTATTCGGAGGCGGTGCGTGCTTTATGGGCAACGTAGGCACTGGCCACCAGCGTTTTGGTGGGAATGCAGCCGGTATTGACGCAGGTTCCGCCGAAAAGCTTGCGCTCGATCATGGCGACCTTACGGCCTGCTGCGGTGAGGCGCCCGGCGAGTGAGGGGCCGGCCTGGCCGGCTCCGATAATGATGGCATCAAATTTAGACATGGCTCACAATCAGCAAAGCGCCGATGATGGCAATGATATCTTCGACGAGCGCCACAGGGAGGTCTTTTCCCACAGCGGCAGCGAGGCGCACGCGGACTTCGGCTCCGCCGAGTGTTCCGACAACGGCCCCGATAGCTCCTGCGATGAGTCCGCCCGTTAGTGATTGCTGCGGTGCACCGATGGCGGCTCCGGAGATTGCTCCGGTAATGATGCGGATTACAAAGGAAGGCGGAGCTTTTCTACTGGGTGTTTTCGGGAGCTTGTCATTGATTAGCTCGGCGATGGCGGCGACGGTGAGAATCCATCGGGTGATTGGATGAGCAAGGAAGTGAAGCGGCGTGCCGTCGAGGTGAAGCCAGCTGACACCGGCAGCCCAACTGACCACTGCGGGAGCTGTGAGGGCACGTAAGCCCGCAATAATTCCGATGAGAAATGCTAAGAGCAAAATCATCCAAGTCTCCCTTTTCTACATTGAGTGGAGGGACAATTCACATCTTTAGGATTGGTACATGGTACACCGGTTCCACCCGGGTCCAGAGAAAGATTCGGTGTATCGGCGCGAACGCGCACGGCCATGTGCGGCTCATGTACATTGAATACGCGGATAACTAAACCTTCAGGGCAGGTCCTGTACCGCTTGCCGATACGGTCCGGCCTGCTATCGCAATAGATACTAAGGAGCAGAGATGATTTCACGACGGGAATTTCTGGACACGCTTGCGGTGGGCGCAGCGGGTATGGCGATCCGGGCTACTGCAAAGAGCTATTCTCAGATTTTGGGATCAAATGAACGCCTCAATTTTGCCGTGTTTGGATTGAACAGCCGCGCATATGCGCACCTGTCCGCACTGAAGGCGAACAAGGATGCTGCGCGTATTTCACACGTCTGCGATGTTGACAGCAATATTCTCGAGAAGTTCGCGGGCAATGTTCAGAAGCAGCTCGGCTATACTCCTGCAACGGACAAAGATTATCGCAAGGTGCTTGCTTCAAAAGATGTGGACGCGATCACGATTGCAACTCCGGACCACTGGCACACTCCTCTGGCCATTGCCGGCTTGCAGGCTGGCAAGCACGTATATGTGGAGAAGCCGTGCAGTCATAATCCGGCAGAGGGCGCGCTGCTGGTGGAGGCACAGCAGAAATACGGCAAGCTGGTGCAGATGGGAACACAGCAGCGGTCGTCAAAGCACACGATCGAGATTGTTGACAAAATTCATGATGGGTTGATCGGCAGACCATATTACGCAAAGGCATGGTACAGCAATACGCGCAAATCGATAGGTGTGGGGAAAGAGGTCCCGGTGCCTGCTTCGCTCGATTGGAACCTGTGGCAAGGGCCAGCGCCACGCAGGCCTTATAAGGACAACGTGCACCCGTATAACTGGCACTGGTTCTGGATTTATGGGACAGGCGAGACGCTGAACAATGGCACGCATGAGATCGATGTTTGCCGCTGGGCCCTGGGTGTGGATTATCCGAACCGTGTGACTTCTTCCGGCGGACGCTATCACTTTAAAGACGACTGGCAATTTTATGACACGCTTGTGACCAGCTTTGAATATGACGACAAGATGATCAGCTGGGAGGGCAAGTGCTGCCAGGGAATGAAGCTCTATGGACGCGATCGTGGATCGACGATTATGGGTACAACCGGGACGGTACTTGTGGACCGCGATGGGTATGAGATTTACGATCTGCATGGAAAGAAAACAGACGAGTACAAAGTCGGCAGCGTGACGAGTTCTTCTGATCTGACCGGGCGCGATTCGATGACTGACGATCACTTCGCGAACTTCATTGCCGGCATTCGCAAAGGCGAGAAATTAAATGCTCCGATTGCCGTGGGAAACGTAGCAGTAACGATGCTTCAGCTTTCAAACATTGCATGGAAGGTAAATCGCGAGCTGAAACTCGATCCGAAGAACGGGAAGATTCAAGGTGATGCAGAGGCGATGAAGGGATGGGGACGCGAGTATGAGAAGGGTTGGGAGCCGAAGATTTAAGACGTACCTCAGAGGCTATGTCAAGCGGTGAAGAGAAGTAGGTCCTCAGCTACGCTCAGGATGACAACATAGGACATTACTACTGCCATCATCGCTCAACGCCATTAACAATTGCTTTTATTGCGAGGGTTGAAGACCCTCGCTGCTTTAACGAATCAATATCTGCATTTTTGCCACAGATAATCTCCACAATTCCTGGTGCCAGTTCCATTCATTTGGATTTGCGAAACCTGTGTGCCGGATGCGGAGGAGAGTATCGGCGCGCGTAAATCGCAGAGAAATGCGCAACTGGCTGACATACAAGCTGGTACGTGATCTTACATACCAGCGTATGTGGATGTCCTGAGGGGAGATATTTCTGTAGTCGGCAAAGATATTTCGGACTGGCTGGACGCCACAGCGCAGCTCGATAGACAAGGTTTCTCCTATTTCAGGATTGCCGCTGCAATTGATCTCATCTGCATCCGGCGGCGTAAGCCATGTTTCGATGTATTCCGGGATGGTAAATGCGTTGAGGAGCCGCGAAGGCGCTGCACTGAGTGTTACGCTGGTTCGCACAGAGAGCGCCTGAGGACGCTCATGCTCATGTTCGCTGCGATGAAACTGCGCAGCTGGGATGAGAATGGGTGTTTGCACTTGCGCGCTCATGAAATAATCTCCTGCGCTCTTAGAAAATGATTTTTGCTCCCAGAATGACGAATCGGTTGCCGGAAGTCAGACCTGTGGGAGTGGGGACTGACCCGGTATTGTTGTAATCGAGAATGCCCAGATTGACTGGATTGCCTACGAATGCGCCGGGAGTGCCGCGATAAGCCTGATTGAGCGCATTGTAAGCGGCCATGGAAAACTCGACGCTGATGCGCTCGGTGACAGGCGTGTTCTTGATGATGGTGGCATCGAGTTCGCTAAAGGGGACGCCGCGATTCAAGCCTCGGCCAGAGCCGGGGTATGGATTGCCGACAAGCTGTGCGTAGGCCTGATTGTTGATGATCCAATGGGCGGTGGCCGGATCCATCGGCGTGCCGGGATTGTAGTTGCCGTTGCTGTCGATAAAATCGCTCTGATAGATAACGAACTGTGGCGGTCCGAGTGTTGGATTTCCGTTCACAATAGGGCCGGTGTAAGGGTTGTAGTAAGCCACGGCGTTGAGCGGCGCTTTTTTATTGGAGAGAACGAGCCGGCTGGTATCCACTCCTACACCGACATTGAAGTCTCCATTAAAACCGGCATCGCCATAACTGATATCTGGTGTTATGGCGTCAAGCCCGATGGGCTGATAGAAAGTGTAGGGCTGCCCGGAATTGTAGCGGTATATGGAATCGAGAGCATAGCCGTTGATGAGCCGTGATAACAGGCCGCCTTTTCGCTGCGTGCGCGGGAAATCATAGATAAATCCGAGGCCGAAGACATTAGTAAAGTCGTTACCGCTGACGCCGCGCTCAGGAGCGTCTGGATTGAGAGGGTTCTGAGGGAATGCAATGGATGAACCACCAGAACCTGTACTACGGAAAGCATCGGTCGCGTTGTCCATCGCTTTGCTGTAGGTATAGGCGAATGTTCCCGTGAGGCCATGTAGATTGCGTGTTGTGATGTTGAGTTGCAGCCCGTTGTAGTTGGCCCACGCGGTGTTGTTGATCACACTGTTGTTGCCAAGTGAGCAGTCGGGGCGTCCGTAGCCGACAGCGTTCGGATCCTGGCAGAGCGGGATTGGAACATAATTTGGAAAGTCCTGCTGCACGGGCAGGAGAATCGGATTTTGATTGCTGGTCTGAAAATTTTTGTGCGTTACGCTGCCGGTGTAGCGAAGCTCTCCGACTGCGGCGCTTCCGAGTTGATGCTGAATGGCCAGCGTCCATGTCTGTGTGTAAGGCGGACGGAATTTCTTAGGCACACCGCCCTGATCACGCTGGCGAGGATCAGAGCCACGCGGCAACGCCGCGAGATTTGCTATGCGCACGCTTCCAATAGTGAAGCTGCCATTCGATGGGAGGCAGTTTGAGCCATCGCATATAACCTGCCCTGAATTTGAAGTCGGAGCGAGAACTGTGTCGTTGCTGAAGATGTTGTAAAAGGATGGATTGGAATTGATGGCGTAGCCACCGCGTACGACCATCTGTTTATCGAAACCAGGATTCCAGGCGAATCCGATGCGCGGCTGGAAGTTTTTGTAGAAGTCATCGACTGGGGCCACAGTGCGATCTGAGATTGGCAGCGTCTGGTCCCAGAAGGCGGTGGCAGGATTCGATTCGCGCGCTACGGTTTCAGCATGAAGCTTGTTATAGGGCTGGCTTAGATATTCCCAGCGCAGGCCGATGTGAGCAGTAAAGTTTGAAGCCACTTTCCAATCGTCCTGAACATACCCGGCGGCATCGAGTTCGGTGAATTTGGTTGTGTAATCGCCATCGGCGAGGCTCAGGTTTGCTACGTTTTGTGCGGTCTGTCCGGCGAGTGGACCATCGGCAAGGAAGTTGCTGAAATTATTGAAGACGAATGTTCCGCCATAACTGGGAAGATATGCACTTGGGGAATTCTGGTAATCGATTTCTCCACCGAAGAGGAGCGTGTGGTTGCCGTGACTCCATGTGGCGTTGTTCTGTATCTGCGTAACCTTTACGATGCGGCCTTGCGGAATCTGCGGATTCTGCGTGTAGCCAAAGCTGAGGTCGCTGCTGCCACTGAAGACGATGTCGGACGGGCACGTGCTGATATTGGCTCCAGTGCAACTGGGGGATGCTCCGCCCTGCAGAAAAGCTCTTGTCTGCTGAAAGCTGTAACGAATCTGGTCGAGCCAATGCGGATTGAAGGTGTGGGTCCAGTCGGCTCCGACAGAGTGCGCGTTGCCGATGGAGTCGCCCCATCCTCCCGCGGCGATGTCTCCGGCAGCGGCGGCAAGGCTGAGGTCCTGATAGAAGTAGCGCAGGAAGAGATGATCAGCACCGGTGGGCTGCCAGTCAAGACGGCCAAGATGCTCCTGATCTTTGTAAGGGGTGGTGATGAGCCGTTGCACTAACGAGAATGGAATGGTTGCAGTGACGCCTCCGGGGCCAGTGATGGTTTGCATGGTAATTGCGCCGACGGGTTGCGGATTCCCTGTCTTCACCCCGTAGGGGCCATAGGTCTGCAGGATGGCCACTGCCGGGTTATTGGGAAATACAGAGGCGAGTTGCTGCAGCCCGTCCGGAGTGGGGGTTAGGGTTCCGTTGGTTGGGTTATTGGATACGGAAGGCGCGGCGCCGGTGTGGGCCGTATCCCAATAGGTACTGCTGAAGAACCATAGCTTGTCTTTAAGAATAGGCCCGCCGAGCGTGCCGCCATAGCGATTCTCTACGTAGCGTGTGAGCTGTGGCGGGGTGCAGCCGGTGGTCGCGGCATCCTGGCCGGGCAGACAGTAGCCGAAGAGGGCGTTCTTGTTTTGGTTGGTGAAGGAGGATAGGAACTGGCCCTGGTAGTATTCAAATCCACTGCCGTGAAATTGGTTCGTTCCAGATTTGGTGATGTAGTTGACGACTGCGCCGGCATTTCTGCCGTATTCCGCGCTGTAGTCGTTGGTGATGACCTGGAGCTGCGCAATTGCATCCTGATTACCGAAGAAGACCTGCGGGCCGCCGATGGTGTTGTCATTGTTGGACTGGCCATCGAGTTCAAAGTTGTTGAAGCGGCTGCTTTGTCCGTTGACGGAGAAGGTGTCACCGTTGGTGTTGGAGAAGTTGTCAGCATGTGCGCTGACTACTCCGGGAATTAATTCTGTGGCCGTATCGAAGCCGTTATTGAAAGGCAGACGTGACATCTGCTGCGAGTCGAATACAGTCGTCACCTGAGAGTCACTGGTTTCGAGCAACGCGGACGTAGCTGCGTTTACCTGCACCTGCTCTGCCGCGGCGGTTACGGAAACGGCGATTTTTCCGATGTCGGTAGTGGCTCCGGAATTGACGAAGACGTTTTGCACTCTGGCGTCATTGAATCCGGTCGCAGAGATGATGAGTTCGTACCTTCCGATGGGAACGGCCCGCAGCGAGAAGGAGCCATCAGACTGTGTTTCTACGATGAGCCGTATGCCTTTTGATACTTCGGCGGCAGTAACGTGAGCGTGTTCAACAACGGCTCCGGAGGAATCAGTTATGATGCCGGAGACTGTTCCGGTGGTGATGCCCTGCGCAGCGATTACGCCGTGCGGGAGGTAAGCAACGACGAACGCAAAGCCAAGAAGAATGAATCGACGCGTCACTTTAGACAATGGCATGCTGTCCTCCGCGAGCCAGTTATTGCCGAGAGTTCTGCAATTAGAAGCGGAAACCGCGGCGCAAATGTTATCGTTGCACTGGCCTCGCTGTGGTTTTACGCGGCTTCCGCTAGCTGCAGTACATCGTCACTGGCCTGCTGTCAGAAGGAATGTGCATTTGATTCACCGCATGCGAAACATCGATTTGATTTGTGACGAAAGCACGAGGTTCTGTCTCATTTGATAAATCAGCAGCGATGAATCACACATCGCTTTCATTGGCACATTCATCTTTAGATATTTGCTGACAATAAGTTATTCGCTTTATGGGATAAGTGCTTACGTCAGCTACAAATAAGTGGAAACGTGACAAATGGATTTGCGATTGGGATGAATGAGATGTTTATAACGGCGAGGGGAAACTCTCCTCCCGGAGACATGATAAAAATCTAAGTTCTGGCTTCCAATGTTTGTAGATTCTCCTTTTCTCAAAAAAAGGGCCGGCATTACTGCCGGCCTGGGGAATCTGTGTTGCAAGCTTGTCTGATCTGGAAGCACGACGCAGCCAGATCTGCCGAGCCCGAAGAATCTGATGCTTACATTTCCGCGCACTGAAGATGTTTAATCTCAAAGCTAGTTTGCGACTGGCTTGCTCCATTCAGGAGACTGAAGTCGCAGAGAGTATCGGAACTGTGACGAACGCTGGCTATTCCGTGATGAACTGAGGGACCATTCGCAGAAAGAAGAGATATCTTGTTTGTAAACGAGAATCTCATCCCCAAAAATGAATGGAACTGAAATTTGTGATGGATGGGACTGAAGAGGGACAAGCAGCCCGATCAACGCGGCTGCCTTTCACGGATCAGGGGTGAGTGCCATAAGAGCTGGCCTTGGGATAGGTGAGGATATTCTTGCTCGCCTGTCTTTGACGGCTGACCGAGGGGGCCCTCATGAACGGTAGTATTTCTCTCTTTCGTATAAGCTTTGTCGCTCTCACTATGTTTAGCGGTGTAACTTTTCAATCAATTCGTTCGCAGGCCAACGGATTTTTGCCAGACCTTCCAGACACTCAAGAGAAGCCTGTAAACGGCCAGCTGAAACAAGAATTACAATTGGCCGGCGATTATATGATGGGTCGCGGAGTGCAGCGCGATTTGAAGCAGTCTGCCTATTGGTATCACAAAGCTGCGGACCAGGGGTATCCCGCGGCGCAGGTACAGCTTGGATACTTTTACCTTGCCGGTATGGGTGTGCAACGAGATGAAACGCAAGCCGCGAAGTGGTTCGCGCGCGCTGCATCTTCAGGATCCAATGAAGGAAAACTAAATCTTGCCGTACTGTATTTCCGGGGAACCGGCATTGTGCGCGATCCACACATAGGCGTGGTATTACTACAGGAGCTTGCAGACAAGAAAATTCCGCGGGCAGAGGATTATCTCGGCATCGCATATTTTCTTGGAATCGGCGTAGAAAAAGACACGGTAAAAGCAGAAAAGTGGTTTGAACGCGCAGCCAGCCATCACAGTCCAGAAGGCGAATATGCCATGGGCACACTGTACTCAGTTACGGAAAATCATCCTCATGATTTTGTGAAGGCTGCTGACTATTTGCGGCAATCGGCAGACAGCGGGTATGTAGCGGGAATGCATTCGTTCGGGCTGCTGCTGGTGAATCATCCAGAGATCAATCAGCAGCCGGGGGAAGCAGTGCACTGCCTTCAGGCGGCGGCGGAAGGCGGGGCTTATCGTTCCTCGATAGTTCTAGGCGTGCTTGCGCGCGATGGAAGAGGTCTTCCAAAGAATGAAGAGGTTGCCTATCAGTGGTTCACGATTGCGGTGAAGCAGGGCGGGGCGACCGTTGAGAAGTTGCTTACGGCTGATCTCGACGTAGCCCACAAAACTCTTAGCATTGAGCAACAGAAGTCAGCGGAGCAGGTGGCGCAGGCATGGATGGATGCACATCCGCACCAGGATGTATATGTGAATGGAAGCGAATTGAACTTTGCGTACTTTCCAATGCGTGAGGTGTATGCTACGGGACTAGATATCCAGCAGACTGACAAAGGAGCAACCAGAAACTGAGCAGCGCGGAAGAACATAGACAACCAGAGAGGCCATGGTTCCTGCACCCGGCTGTATTTCTTACCGGATGGGTATTACTAGGAGTGCTTTTTGCGTTTCAGGAATACATGACCTGGCGCAGCACGCGCTATCGAATGAGTTATTGGACGCTGGTCATTCCCTGGTGCCTGCATTTTCTGTTGTGGGGGATTTTCTGCCAGATCCTGTGGTGGCGTTTTCGCCCGTTTATTAAGCAGGCCACGACGAAATCTATTCTGCTATGGGTAGCTCCACTCAGTATTGTTGTTAGCGTGCTTGAAGAAGCGATCTGGGTGGCCTGCCAGCCTCAGATACCAATCGGCATGCACGGTTGGACCTACTGGTCCAGGCTCCAGTACTTCCTTGATTCTGAACTGCTCGATAACCTTATTATTTTCTGGGTTACGTTCTGCCTGTTCCGCGTGATTCTTACCTATCAGAGTTTTCGGGAGCGTGAGTCCATTGCCGCGCAGCAACTGACCCAGGCACAATTGCGTGCACTGCGCATGCAGCTAAACCCGCACTTTTTGTTTAATACGATGAACAGTGTCTCAAGCCTGATGCGCTCTGATATGGAAGCTGCCGATCAGGTACTGGAGCAACTGAGCAGCATGCTGCGCATTACGCTGGATCGAGGAGAACAGCAGTTGATTCCTCTTACAGAGGAAATTGACTTCATCCAACTCTATTTAAGCATTCAGAAAACGCGATTTCACGGAACAGTACATCATTATGTTGCTATAGAGCCCGAAGCGCTGGATGCTCTGGTGCCAACCATGATCCTGCAGCCTATTGTTGAGAACGCTTATGTTCATGGCGTGGCCAAAACCATTGGAGAGGCGTTTATCGGCATTGAAGCGCAGAGTCATGAAGGTCATTTAAGGATTTGCGTTAGAAATTCTGGCAAGGGATTGGCATATCGAAGCCCGTCAGAAACCGCCAAAGAGCGGGTCGGCGTGGCTAATATAAAGGCTCGTCTGGAGCTGCATTACGGCAACGCTCAGTGTTTTGAGTTGAAGGAATTCTCAGATGGAGAAGTGCAGGCGATCCTTCTATTGCCGCTACAGTCCAGGCCGCGCCCAATAGAGAAAACTCTGGAGTATGCCTATGACGATCCAGGCCATTATCGCTGACGACGAAGTACTCGCGCGGCAGAAGCTGCGCCGTTTACTGGAGGATGAAAAAGATGTCGAAATTGTAGGGGAAGGGGCCACGGCGCAGGAGACGATTGAACTGGCTCAACTGACCGAACCCGATCTGATCCTTCTGGATATCCAGATGCCTGGGATGGACGGGTTTGACGTGGTGACTGCGCTTTGTTCCAAAGGATCGACATTGTGTCCGCGCATTATTTTTACGACCGCCTTTGATCAATACGCCTTGCGCGCTTTTGAAATCAATGCGGTCGATTATCTGCTGAAGCCGTTCACGCGAGAACGGCTGCGACAGGCTATGCAGCGGGTCCGGGACCAGATGGTTTTGCAAGGAGAGGGAACGAAAAATTCGAGGCGGGCTGATGAACCTTATACGACTCGTATTGTCTTTAAGTCTCGCGGCCGAATTCTTTTTCTTCCGATTTCAGATATTCGCTGGATAGGCGCTGAAGAGAACTACGTGCGCATCTGCACGGAGCGAGAAAACCATCTACTGCGTGAAACGATGGCGAACTTTGAGAGCAGGCTGGATCCTAAATCATTCATCCGAGTGCATCGGTCTGCCATTGTGAATCTGCAATATGTCAAAGAGATTCGAACCGATTCGCTTGAAGGGGAATCATTTGTGCTGATGAAGGATGGCCAGAAAGTGCCGGTCAGCCGTGGCTATCGGGCACGCATCAGCAGCCTGCTGGCTCGTTAACTGACTCTGTAACACTACGCCTGCTTAGAACGTTATGCACTAACTGCTCGGCTTCCTGAAAGGATGAGTAAGTTATGCTGAAAGCAGGCGTCGCGCAGATCAATTCCAGAAATTGCTCGAACTTGTTTTTACTGAACTGCCGGTTGAACAACATACCTCCTTCATTTAACAAAGCAAATTTCTGCATTGTCGATACAGCTTTGATTTGAGGCGGCGATGATGGTGAATATTTTGGAAAGAGGATATGGGTGAGACGTTGTGATGCAGATGCGACGCTGTCCTTCGGCGGATGTAAAAATTTTAAGCGCCGGCCATCTGAGCGCCTATGAATTGGAGCAACTGCGAGTTGCGGCCATTCATCTTTGAGAGAGACCCAGGATCCTTCTTTCAGGCTTATCGGCATTTCTACTGGAGCTATGCATGTCGTATCAAGGCGCAGAAGTGCCGGCTCATCCGTGATGAATGAATAATTATGTCCCGTGAGATATGCGGCCAGCGTACTTTTTCCTGACTCACGTGGAGCGCACAGCATCAAGGCGTACCGGCCATCGCCAATCATAGCTGCGTGAAATGCAACATCATAATCTACTTCGTTGTAGAGTAAAGAGCGCACAACATGCAACAGACCCAAGCCTACCTGCTCGCTATTCGGAACTCTAAGCATCTCTTGTCCGTTCACGCAAATTGCCAGGCAACTTTCTATATTCAGAATTTGAAGATGAAAGCGTGCAGACTCCATAGCTGAAGGACAACTCTTGAAGCAGTCCCGACACAGCTCAGTGTCGATGCCGTCAGTTGCCGCGAATAAAATTGGAAGATGATGAACAGTGAAGACGCCTTTCTGTTTAAGATCAAGCTGCGCGATCTTTAGGCGATCATCCGCTTTAGTATCAGGGAACTGTCCTCGGGACAAGCCAAAGATGATCTGCATATTTAGTTTTTTTGTGTCAGAAATTGCCCTGCCAAACCCGTGCAGATCGTCAGGATTGCTACCTTTGTCAAATGCTCGATAAGCAAGAACTCCAGCCATATCAAGACCGACAAATCGGTTCTGAGATTCCGAATAAACCAAACCTCCATCGTCAAGAAGATACAACCATTGTCCGAAGCGCGCCGTTGGCATGCATCGGAAGCTTCGAGTTTGTTCCATATTAAATTTGTTTGGATAAGATTAATCGCCCAGCAACGATTTACTTTGCCAGCCTAAATCATAAGTTATTAATCATAATTATATTCTCTGTAGAACAAACCGCTTACTATCTCCACATTTCATAATATTAACGTGATGCCCGAAGCTGCTATTATTTATTTCATTTCAATAAATCTTTGCAATGCTCTGCATATAGAAAAGGAATTGTATTGACAAGGCATTCGCACTCAGAGAAACTTTCTTCGGCTGCAGTATTTTCCCCGGTCCTTCTCAAGCTTGCAACTAAATAGACTCTATTTCACGTTCATCGTTTCCCTGTTGTTCTTCTCAGCACCAGCCCTTTTATATCGTGCTGGATTCTGCTTTCGCGGGTTCGCTCGCCACGGATGGGAGTCGGAGACGTATGGACATCATGAAATTTCTCAGCAGCCGCGCAGTTTCAGGCCTTCTCATTTTTCTGATTTTGCTTACAGGGATTACTTGGCCAAGTCTATACGCCTCTCCAGCATTTGGGCAGCGAGTGATCAATACAGGACCAGCGCAGCAAGTTCATAAGCTGCACTTGCGATTTCCTGGCGAGCAGCCTCGTCCTCTCTCAATGGTCGCCGGAGACTTTGATGAGGATGGTATCGGCGATCTTGTGATTGGTTATAGCCTGCAAAAAGGCGGGGCCATTCAATTGCTTCGCGGCAATCCAGACGCATTCGCGCCAAAAGCTTACCAGAGCGGGATGGCAGCAGGCCGACATCAGTTTTCTGATCCATACCTTCAGACGGCAAGACTTGTCTCAACGACCACACAGCCTCGGCTCATGATTTCTGCGGAACTAAATGGCGATGGGCATTTGGATCTTGTATATGCTGCCAGAGGCAATAACCGGATTTACGTCAGGTTTGGGGATGGCAAAGGCAACTTCTCTCCACCAGCCAGCGCTTCAGTAGCGGGCGGGTTAACAGCGCTTGCGGCCTATCGTCCGGGAGCACCTTTGCTGGGCGAAGCAATCCTTGCGGCTTATCAGGTGAATCGTGGCGCCAGGTTATCTATTCTCAGTTATCGCTCTGGTTCCTTTTCCACGAGCGCAACATATGTCCTACCTGCGCCGGCAACAGCTATGACTGTCGCGAACCTCGACGCCGACATGGTTCCGGATACTGCTATTGTTGCGAATGGTCAATTGCTGATTTTGCATGGCAGGAATGCGCTCTCAGGAAAAAGTGCTGTCACCACTGTTCCTGTGAGCGGCGTGACAAGCGTAACAGCCGGACAATTCCTCTTTGATCGGCACGCACAACTGCAGCTTTCTATTGTGGCGGCTAATGGTGATGTTTTGACGCTCGCG
>Ga0209581_1003608_pt1 | contig 13167 bp, 9 predicted proteins | sample Coa_R2_FD_187160 | JGI IMG/M metagenome (GOLD analysis project Ga0209581, IMG submission 187160) | Surface soil microbial communities from Centralia Pennsylvania, which are recovering from an underground coalmine fire - Coalmine... | ecosystem: Environmental > Terrestrial > Soil > Unclassified ...
TTGCAGAATGTTGCGGATGGCGCGCGAGTCCTCGACCAGCTTGCGCAAGTCTGCGCCGGCGCGCTCTTCGCCGGAGGCGAGCCGTAGCACCGCGTCTTCGAGGCCGGTGGTGATCAGGTAGTCCTCGAGCGCCCGCTCGTCCTTGAGGTACTGCTCGGACTTGCCGCGTGCCACTTTGTAGAGCGGCGGCTGTGCGATGAACAGATTGCCGCGCTCGATGAGCTGCGGCATTTGCCGATAGAAGAACGTCAACAGCAGCGTGCGGATGTGAGCGCCGTCGACGTCGGCATCGGTCATGATGATGATCTTGTGGTAGCGCAACTTGTCCGGGTCGAACTCGTCGCGGCCGATGCCGGTGCCGAGCGCCGTGATCAATGTGCCGATCTCCTGACTCGACAGCATCTTGTCGAAGCGCGCCCGCTCCACGTTCAAGATTTTGCCGCGCAGCGGCAGCACCGCCTGGAATTCCCGGTTGCGTCCCTGCTTGGCCGAGCCGCCGGCGGAGTCGCCCTCGACGATGAACAGTTCGGATTTGGCGGGGTCGCGCTCTTGGCAGTCCGCGAGCTTTCCGGGCAAGGAGGAAACGTCGAGCGCGCCCTTGCGGCGAGTCAGTTCGCGTGCCTTGCGCGCCGCCTCGCGCGCCGCCGCCGCCTCCACCACCTTGCCGACGATGACCTTAGCCTCGGAGGGGTGGATCTCGAACCAGTCCTGCAGGGCCTGGTTGATCACGTTCTCCACCACCGGCCGCACTTCCGAGGAGACGAGCTTGTCCTTGGTCTGCGACGAGAACTTTGGATCCGGCACTTTGCAGGACAGCACGGCTGTCAGGCCCTCGCGGCAGTCGTCGCCGGTCAGCGCCACCTTCTCTTTCTTCGAGGTGCCGAGCGTCTCCGCGTACTGTGTGATCTGCCGCGTCAATGCGCCGCGGAAGCCGGCCAAATGCGTGCCGCCGTCGCGTTGCGGAATGTTGTTGGTGAAACACAGCACACTTTCATGATAGCCGTCGTTCCACCACAGCGCGCATTCGACGGTGATGCCTTCGCGCTCGCCTTTGATCATGATCGGCTGCGGGATCAGCGGGGCCTTGTTGCGATCGAGAAACTTGACGAAGGCCTCGACACCGCCTTCATATTTCATCTCCTCACGCTTTTCGACGGCATGGCGCTTGTCCGACAGCACGATGGTGACGCCGGAATTTAGGAAGGCGAGTTCGCGCAGCCGGTGTTCCAGCGTGGCGAAATCGAACTCGACCATGGTGAAGGTCTTCGCTGAAGGACAGAACGTGACCTCGGTGCCGCGCTTGCCTTTGGCGTCGCCGACCGCTTTGAGCGGTGCAACTGCGACACCGTCGCGGAACTCCATGAAGTGCTCTTTGCCGTCGCGCCAGATGGTGAGCTTGAGCCAGCTCGACAGCGCGTTCACCACCGAGACGCCGACACCGTGCAAGCCGCCGGAGACCTTGTAGGCGTTCTGGTCGAACTTTCCGCCGGCGTGCAGCTGCGTCATGATGACTTCGGCAGCGGAAATGCCTTCACCCTTGTGGATGTCGGTGGGGATGCCGCGGCCGTTGTCGTGCACGGTGCAGGAGCCGTCCGGATTGAGGGTCACCGCGACTTCGCTCGCAAATCCCGCCAGGGCCTCATCGATCGCGTTGTCCACCACCTCGTAGACCATGTGGTGGAGACCGGAGCCGTCGTCGGTATCGCCGATATACATGCCTGGCCGCTTGCGCACGGCATCGAGGCCCTTGAGGACTTTGATCTGCTCTGCGCCGTATTCGGAATCGGATGGTTTTTTGCGGGCCGGTTCAGCCATCGACGGCACCCTCAAAACAGGCGGAAAATGAGTCGGATATGACGATTGGTCTGACACGAAATATGGGGTTCGTACAGAGCAAAGTCACTGCTGTTAATAGGCTGATTTGAAAGCTCTTTTTAAAGATTCTGCGGTCCGGAAAACGGCCCCCGCGCCGCCTATTTTTTGCACGATTTTGCCGATCTTTCGCGGCGGCAATGTCAGGACTCGTGTGCGCCCGGACAACCGAGTTCGTGGCTATTTAAATGCGCCACGGTGTTGTGGAATCTCGGCTCGTAATCGGGAACGGGCATACTGAAGGCGTAGAGCGCCGCCGTGAGAATCTCCACGCGCTCCAGATCGATGCGCATATCGCCGATGGCAGCGCGCAAGTCGCATTTGAGCCGCTCCGATGCCGTTTGCATGCGCTGCCCCAAAGTGCCTGTCCGGGTTAAAACCTCGCCTCCTTGACGGTTCCTGGGTACTCGCATTTTTTTGTGATCTATCCGACTTAATGCATGGGGGTCATTCGCTGGCGCATGGCAACGCTGCCGTTGCGTATTTCGCAAACGTGCGCGCGATCCAAGATCTCGCCGAATGCTGCAGGATCGGCGCCCGTCATCCACACTTGGGCCCCGAGACCGGTCAGCGCCTCATAAAGCGCAGCGCGGCGGCGCGGATCGAGGTGCGCGATCACTTCGTCGAGCAGCAGCAGCGGCGCAAAGCCTGTCATTTCTTTGATCAGGCCGGCGTGAGCGAGCACAAGCCGGATGAGCAGCGCTTTCTGCTCGCCGGTCGAGGCATTGTCCGCCGGCATCGCTTTGTCGACATGAGTGACCCTCAGATCGGAGAGATGGGGGCCGTCGAGGGTACGGCCGGCCGCGGCATCGCGCTGTCGGTGGTTCTTCAGCAGCGCGCGATAACGGTCCTCGATCTCGGTGGCGGTATGGCCGGGAAGCAATCGCTCCATCCAACCATCGAGCGTGACATCGGCGCGCGGAAATTCGCTAGCGGCAGCGCGCGCCGCAGCGAGTGCACCCGCGAGCCGCGCCACCGTCTCGGCGCGCGCCGCCGCAACCGCGACCGCGATCTCCGCGGTCTCGTGCTCGACGGCATCGAGCCAGTGGGAATCGCTCGCCGGATTTTCCAGCAGGCGATTGCGCGAGCGTAAACTGCGCTCCAGCGCAGCGACGCGTCCCGAATGCGACGCGTCGACGGCCAGTACCAGGCGGTCGAGGAAGCGCCGCCGCTCCGAAGCCGGGCCATTGAACAGCCGATCCATCGCCGGGGTCAGCCACACCACGCGCAAGTGGTCGGCAAAGGCTGCTGCCGAAGACACGCTTTCGCGATCGATGCGGCATTGCCGCGCCGGTGCGGCATCTTCGCCCGCTGGCGGGTCGATGCCGGTGCCGAGGGTAGCCAGCCCGAGCATACCCTCGATCTCGGCGGACACCGCCCAGGAGCCGTCGCCTTCTGCGAAAGCGAGCTCTTCGTAAGTCGCTCGCCGCAAGCCGCGCCCCGGCGCCAGCAGCGAGATTGCCTCGATCACATTGGTCTTACCGGCGCCGTTTGCGCCCGTGAGCACGACCGGCCCGAGCGCAGGCAATTCGATCTGCGCTGCGTGATAGTTGCGGAAATTGCTAAGCGAGAGGCGGCGGAGGAAAGCGGCAGACATGCCAGGGATCACTAGTCAGTAATCAGCAATCGGGAAAGGCGGATTCTGATTCCTGGTCCTGATTACGGACACCTGTCACTCACACCCGCATCGGCATCAGCACGTAAAGCGCGCCCTTGGCGTCCTTGTCCTGGATCAGCGTCGGCGAGCCCGGATCGGCGAGCTTGAGCAGCGCAACTTCGCCCTCGATCTGCGCCGCGATGTCGAGCAGATAGCGCGAGTTGAAGCCGATATCGAGCGGATCGGCCTCGTATTCGACCTCGATCTCTTCGGTGGCGCTGCCGGAATCCGGGTTGGTGACCGAGAGCACGAGGCGTCCGCCGGCAATCGAGAGCTTTACTGCGCGGCCGCGCTCGCTCGACACCGTGGATACGCGGTCGACTGCGGCCTCGAAATCCTTTTTGTCCACCGTCAATGTCTTGTCGTTGTTGAGCGGAATCACGCGCGCGTAATCGGGGAAGGTGCCGTCGATCAGCTTGCTGGTGAGCACGACGTTACCGATGGTGAAGCGAATCTTGCCGGCGGAAAGCTCGATCGCCACGTCGCCTTCGCCCGTTTCGATCAGCCGCTGCACCTCGCCGACGGTCTTGCGCGGCACGATGATGCCCGGCATGCCGGCGGCGCCTGCGGGCTGTGGCAGCTCGCATTGCGCCAGCCGATGGCCGTCGGTTGCCACCGCGCGCAGCGTCGCGGTCTTTCCTGAACCCGCTGCATGCAGATAAATGCCGTTCAAGTAGTAGCGCGTCTCCTCGGTGGAGATGGCGAACTGCGTCTTGTCGATCAGCCGCTTCAAATCGGCGGCCGGCAGAGTGAACGAGTGCGTCATGTCGCCGGCGGCGAGATCGGGAAAATCGCTCTCCGGCAGGGTCTGCAGCGTGAAGCGTGAGCGGCCGGCGCGGATCGACAGCACGGCGCGGTCGCCCGAGCCCTCGATGATAATCTGCGCGCCCTCCGGCAGCTTGCGCACGATGTCGTAGAACATATGCGCCGGCACCGTGGTGGCGCCGGCGGGCGAGACTTCGGCGGCGACCGAGTCGGTAACCTCGAGGTCGAGATCCGTCGCCTTCATGCTCAGTCTGCCCTTTTCGGCTTTGACCAGCACGTTGGCGAGTATGGGAATAGTATTGCGGCGCTCGACCACGCGATGAACGTGGCCCAGCGATTTCAGAAGGTCTGCGCGTTCGACCGTGACTTTCATGGAAATTCCGCTATGGCGCTGTTGAAAAGGCCCGGAAAATCCGGGCGACGCCAAATCGGCCGCACGCGGAATGCGTGGCCCGAGGGAAGGGTACGCGGCGGCGCGAAAATCGCAAGGGTGGCGGGCCTTAACGCGTCCCTATCCCCAGCCGGTCCACAGGGCGGGATCCCGGTGCCCCGGACGCGCCGCAGCACGTTGGTGGTGTGGCGCCGATCGCCGGCCGCCGCCGGTCGCGGGTGTTTGCAACGGCCCGGGTCTGCGGCGCTTTATTTCACGCCCGCGCCGCGCCCGGGACACGCGGCTACTCCTGCAGCTGCCGCTTGAGGATCTCGATCTCCTCGGCAAGCGCCATGTCGTTGCCGACCAGACCTTCGATCTTGCGCACCGCATGCAGCACGGTGGTGTGATCGCGGCCGCCGAAGCGCCGGCCGATCTCGGGCAAGGATCGCAGCGTCAGGGTTTTGGCGAGGTACATGGCGACCTGCCGCGGGCGGACGACATTGGCGGTGCGCCGCGACGACAACAGGTCTGAGCGGCTGACGTTGTATTGGCGTGCCACTACGCGCTGGATGTCCTCGATCTTGACCCGCTTGGGCTCCTGCGGCCGGATGAGGTCGCGCACCTCACGCTCGGCCATTTCCAGGGTCACCGGATGGCCGGTGAGCTTGTTATGGGCGAGCAAGCGGTTGAGCGCGCCTTCGAGGTCGCGCCCGTTGTGCGTCACGGTCTTGGCGATATAGGCGAGCACCGTCAGCGGGACATCGAAGCTCGGATGATGCGCGCGCGCAGCCTGCACGCGCGCTTTGAGAATCTCCAAACGGAGCTCCTCGCCCAACGGCCCCATCTCGACTACCAGCCCGCCGGCCAGCCGCGAGCGCACGCGATCGTCGAGGCTCTCCAGGTCCGACGGCGGCCGATCGGAGGCGATCACCACCTGGCGCCCGGCGTCGATCAGTGCGTTCAGCGTGTGGCAGAATTCGGCTTGCGTCGACTTGCCTTGCAGAAATTGAAGATCGTCGATCACCAGCACGCCGATGCCGCGCAGCGTCTCCTTGAAGGCGAGCGCCGTTTGCGTGCGCAGCGCCGACACAAAGCCATACATGAACTTCTCGGCTGTGAGATAGAGCAGCTTGCGCTCGCCCAAAGCATTGCCGGCCCAGGTGATGGCCTGCAGCAGATGAGTTTTGCCGAGACCGACGCCGGCGTGAATGTAAAGCGGATTGAACATGACCGGATCGGAGCGCTTGGCCGCGGCCACCTGCTTGGCAGCGGCGTGAGCGAGGGTGTTCGAGCGACCGACAATGAAGCTGTCGAAGGTCAGCCGTGCGTCGAGCGGGGAGCCGCCCAGCGCCTCGTGGCCGTTGCCGTCGTTGGCCGCCGGCGGCCGCCCATGGCCGTTGCCGTTGCGGCTGGGGAAGGTCGCCTCTGCATCCTTCGGTTTGGCCGGCACCGCGGAGCGCAGCACCGCCGAGCGCACGATCAATTCCACCCGGCTAACTTTGCCCTCTTGCACCTGCCAGCAGGCGAGCAGCTTTTCCGCATAATGCGATTGAATCCAGCTCTTGAGAAAGCGCGTGGGCACCGATAGCCGCACCGAACCGTCCTCGATCGCTTCCAGCTCCATGCGCGCGAACCAACTCGTATAGACATCGTCTCCGACCTCGGCGCGCACGCGCTCTTTGACTTTCAGCCATACCTCCTGATCCGCGTTGGACATCTTCTTCTCAATTGCAAACGGTGGGAACGAACGCGGTTGCTCGGCCTGGCGGCGCGAACAGCCGCCGACTCGCCGAAACGACGCAACTTACTCAGCCGATGTTCGCGTTGGCGGGAAGTTCAATCCGCGACGGCGCGCTTCGGCCACGAGGAAGCTGCGTCTTCAGCCGAGAGGTGGTGAAACGGATCCTCGAGCCCCCGTCGCGAACGCGGAGGTGTTACGGTTGGACAATCGTACGGTGCTGCAGGAGCGGGAGATCGTAAGGGTCGAAAGCATGCACACTAATTTTGTCTTTATGCGCGCCGTTGCGAAGCGATCAAAGCCGGCAACTGACACACGTGTCTGCTCAATCATGCTGACCCCCCTCACGTTCATCCACATCGCCCGTCTTGAATTTCGCGCTTCGAAACTTCCCCACCTGCTGCTGCCGCATCTGCAATGGGCCGTTCGGCGCGCGTCGTCAGGCAAACAACAACCGTTCTCATCCACGATGAGTGTGTGGTGAACCTTTTGCGATGACGCCCGAGAGACGCTCGGGCTTGCCAGCGAAAAAAACATAACGACCCATGCGCGGCAATAATTTTTGCGCCGGTCACGGCGTCGCGACGTGATGTCGTTCACACCTGTGGCATGCATGCACCACTTGCGGGCGGATCAAGATGTTGAGGAAGCGCAGGGAATCTCTCGGTCACGCGCGTGTGCAAAAGAGCGTGCGGCGGCTGGTTGCAATCGGCGGCGACGGCACAAAAACGCCCATGCCACGGCGGTTTTTCAAGTGCTCGGCTCTGCTATGATCTTAAGTCATTCTCCACACGAAAAAATCTCTGCGCGGAAATGTCACGTAGCCTTCATATCGAAAGGGCGCTGCAGCGCCCCAAAGCGAGTGCAGCGGCCGCTGTGGTGAAAAGTTGTCAAGCAAAATGTCCGCACGCAGAAATTTCCTATCAGTGCGCTGACATTTCGGTAACAGTGCGCGCGCGGTGAACCGCGGATTCGTGCGCATTCGCAGAAAAAATTTTGCGCGCGCTGCGTTGCGCGCTCGGTTCGCGGCGAAATTACTTGCCGATCCGGGCGACGCGTTGCGCCAGCCGTGAAACTTTCCGGCTCGCATTGTTCTTATGCACGACGCCGCGCTGCGCTGCGCGCATGATCACCGGCTCGGCCGCCTTGAGCGCCGCCGCCGCCGCCGCTTTGTCGCCAGCCGCGATCGCTTCCTCGACCTTCCGCACCGAACCGCGCAGCAACGAACGCCGCGCCTTGTTGATTTCAGTGCGGCGCGCAATCACGCGCGTGGCTTTGCGGGCGGACTTCGTATTGGCCATGCTCAACTCGTTTGCAGCGTGCGCCGGGTCGGGAACATCCCGAGAAGCGCCGGATTTGTCACAGAAAAATGGCGGCGGCAAATACTGTCGCCGCCAAGGTTGAGGCTTATAGAGAGGGCCCCTGCGGGCGTCAACGCCGCGGACAGCAAAGTCACGCCACGCGCTTGGCGCAAACGGCGTCGTAGGCGGCCACGACCGCGGTGCGGTCGGCGGCGGAGAATGCCGCAAGCGGCGGCTTGACCCGCGCGAGCTGCGGGTCGCCGTGGATATGGGCGAGCAAGGCTTTGACGCCCGGCACCAGCGGCTTGCCTTCGAACAATTTGCGAATAGCCACGGCCTGGTCGAGCGCCTTTTGGTCGCCATTGTGGAACGCGCGCGCACACAGCTCGGCGTTGCAGTTTGCGGTTGCCGAGATGCAACCGGCGAATGCGCCGTTCTTTGCCTCGATCAAGCAGGCCTCGGTCGAGGGGAACACGGCAAAGTCGGGCGAAATCGCCGCCGCGGCGTGGGCGAAATCCATATCGCCCGAGGAATCTTTCAGCCCGACGATGCGTTCGGGATGTGCCGCCAGCAACCTTTTGATCAAGGCCGGGTGCCAGGGCAGGCCCGACATGGCCGGGAAGTGGTAGAGGTAAAGCGGCACCGGTTTTGCCACGGTCGCTTGCACCAAGGCGGCGATATAGGCGGCCAACCCGTCATCCGGTACGCCTTTGTAATAGAACGGCGGCAGCACCAGTGCGCCGGCGAAGCCGAGTTCGGCGGCGTGGCGCGTCAGCGCAATGGCATCGGCGACGGCGGCGGCCCCGGTGCCGACCATCAACCGCTGCAGCGGCAACCCCTCGCGCTTGTAGGCACTCATCACCGCCATGCGCTCGTCGCGCGAAAATGAGGTCGCCTCGCCGGTGGTGCCGAGCACGTTCAGGCCGTCGCAGCCATTGTCGAGCAGATAGCGCGCGAGCTTCAGCGCGCGCGGGATGTCGGGTGCCCCATCCTCGGCGACGGGCGTGGCAATGGCGGCGATGACGCCGGCGAGAGTTTTGCTCAAGGTCGATCCTCCGATCTTTCCACCGTCATGACCGGGCCTGTCCCGGCCATCCACATCAAGCCTCAACACAGTAAGGTGGGGATGTCCGGCATACGGCCGGGCATGACGCGTAACGACTAGCCGCTGATATTATAGGCCGCCAGGGCCGCCATGTTGACGAGCTGATTGTCCTTGGCGCCGAGCGGCACAATCTGCACCGGCCGGTCGAGCCCGACCAGCAGCGGGCCGATCACGGTGGCGCCGCCGAGCTGCTGCAGCATTTTTGTGGAAATCGACGCCGAGTGAAATGCCGGCATCACCAGGACATTGGCCGGCCCGGACAGCCGGCAGAACGGATAAGCCGCCATCAGTTCGGGATTGAGCGCCACGTCGGCGGCCATTTCGCCGTCATATTCGAAATCCACCCGCCGTTGGTCGAGAACGCGCACCGCCTCGATCACGCGCGAGGACCGCTCACCTTCCGGGTGGCCGAACGTGGAAAAAGCGAGCAGCGCCAGCCGCGGTTCGTAGCCGAGCCGGCGCGCCACCCCCGCCGCCTCCATGGCGATGTCGGCAAGCTCCTCGGCGTCCGGCATCTCGGTTACCGCCGTGTCGGCCACCAGTACGGTGCGCCCGCGCGCCACCACTAGCGAGGCGCCGATGACGCGATGACCCGGCTTGGGATCGATCACCCGCCGCACGTCTTCGAGCGCCACGGAGAAATTACGGGTGGCGCCGGTGACCATGGCGTCCGCGTCGCCCAGCGCCACCATGCAGGCGGCAAAATGGTTGCGGTCGGTGTTCACCAGCCGCTGGCAGTCGCGCACCAAGTAGCCGTGGCGCTGCAGGCGCTCGTACAGGTAATTGATATAGGCGGCATTGCGGGTGGACAGCCGCGCGTTGATGATTTCGATGCCGTCGAGCTCGACGCCGGCTTCCTGTGCCGTCGCCTTGACGCGGTCCTCGCGGCCGACCAAGAGCGCGGTGCCCAGCGCCTGGTGCACGAAGCTCGCCGCGGCGCGGATCACCTGCTCTTCCTCGCCCTCGGCGAACACCACGCGCTTGGGGGAGCGCCGCAGCCGGTTGAACACATTGGTGAGCGTGCCGGCAATCGGATCGCGGCGCGCCGAGAGCTGCTGGCGATACCCCTCCATGTCGACGATCGGCTTGCGCGCGACGCCGGTATCCATCGCCGCCTTCGCCACCGCGGGCGGCACATAAGAGATAAGTCGGGGATCGAACGGAACGGGGATGATGTAATCCGCTCCGAACTTCGGCCGCGTGCCGTACGCGGCCGCGACTTCATCGGGCACATCCTCGCGTGCGAGCGCGGCAAGGGCGCGCGCCGCCGCGATCTTCATCTCCATGTTGATGGCCGAGGCGCGCACGTCGAGAGCGCCGCGAAAGATATAGGGAAAGCCGAGCACATTGTTGATCTGATTGGGGTAGTCGGAGCGGCCGGTGGCCATGATGGCGTCGTCGCGCACCGCGGCCACGTCTTCCGCCGAGATTTCCGGGTCGGGATTGGCCATGGCGAAGATGATGGGCTTTGCCGCCATCGACTTCACCATCTCTTTGCTCACGGCGTCCTTCACCGACAATCCGAAGAACACGTCGGCGCCGTCGAGCGCGTCGGCGAGCGTGCGCTTGTCGGTCTTGACCGCGTAGGCCGACTTCCATTGGTTCATGCCGTCCTTGCGGCCTTGATAGATGACGCCTTTGGTGTCGCAGAGGATGAGGTTCTCCGGGCGGAAGCCGATCGCCTTGAGCAGTTCGAGACAGGCGATGCCGGCGGCGCCGGCGCCGTTGCACACGAGCTTAGTGTCCTTGATTTCCCGGCCGGTGAGATGCAGTGCATTCAACAGCCCGGCGGCGGCGATGATGGCGGTGCCGTGCTGGTCGTCATGGAAAACCGGAATGTCCATGAGCTCGCGCAGCCGCTGCTCGATGACGAAGCATTCCGGCGCCTTGATGTCTTCCAGATTGATGCCGCCCCAGCCTTTGCCCAGCAGCTTGACGCAATCGACGATTTCGTCCGGATCTTCGGAGGAGACCTCGAGGTCGATGGAATCGATGTCGGCAAACCGCTTGAAGAGGACGGCCTTGCCCTCCATCACCGGCTTTGCCGCCAGCGCGCCGCGGTTGCCGAGGCCGAGGATCGCGGTCCCGTTGGTGATAACGGCGACGAAATTGCCCTTGGTCGTGTAGTCGTAAGCGCGCGTTGCATCCTCGGCGATGGCCAGCACCGGCACCGCCACGCCGGGCGAATAGGCGAGCGAGAGGTCGCGCTGCGTCGCCATGGGCTTGGTGGCCACGACTTCGAGCTTGCCGGGGCGGCCCTGGCTGTGGAATTGCAGGGCTTCTTGATCGGTGAAGGTCGGCCGGCTGTGGCCGGGGGGCTTGGCGGGCATTGCTACTCCATGAACGCGGCCGGGATGCCCGGCGCTACGACCCTAGCGGAACCGGTCAGGGCTGCTCAAGGCAAAGGCCGCTTGCTTGCTTGCCGGGACGGAGCAGGCTAACGGTGCCCCAGGACGGGGGAGCGCAGCAGACTTCTCGAAACCATGATCCGTTTTCTTTTCCGCTTTGTCGGCCTGATCCTTCTGGCTGCCGCCTTCATCCTGGTGATCTATGACGGCACCAAGTCGATTGCCGCCAATAACCTGTTCCTCACGAGCGTGCAGACGCTGTGGGACCTGATCAATGCCGGCAGCCTCGATCGGCTCAAGCCGGTGATCCAGCATTACGCCAACGGCTATTTGTGGGATCCGGTCATGCTCGGGTTTCTGGCGGCGCCGAGCTGGGTGGTGCTCGGCCTTGCCGGCATCCTGCTCATCCTGCTCGGCCGCAAAAAGAAACCGCTGATCGGCTACGCGCGGCCTTAGACCCGGTTCGTCATTGCCGGGCTTGTCCGGCCCATTCCATCCTTCGGCGCCGCCAGACGTGGACCCCGGCACAAGCGTTTATGCGCGGGCGGGCGCGGCCGGACCCGAAAGCCGGGCATGACGGTCGAGAATTCGTGAACCCGGCCAAGGCACGCCTGCCCGGGTCGTGATTTCCCGTCGGAGTTCGGCGCGCCTATATATCTGCCAGCAAGCGCAGGGAGGACCCGCGATGTTCGGCTTCAAGAAAACCGATATGCCAAGCCCGGCTGAAGCATTGCCCGGGCGCGACCGCGAAATCCCCACGGCAGCCGAGCACTTCATCAATCATCATCCGCTCAAAGGTCCGTACCCGGCCGGCAGCGAGAAAGCCATGTTTGGGCTGGGCTGCTTCTGGGGCGCCGAAAAGGCCTTCTGGCAGCTGCCCGGCGTCCATGTCACCGCTGTCGGCTATGCCGGAGGACTGACGCCCAATCCGACATACGAAGAAGTCTGCAGCGGCCGCACCGGCCACAACGAAGTGGTGCTGGTGGTCTACGATCCAAACACGATTTCCTACGAAAAGCTGCTGAAGACCTTCTGGGAAGGCCACGATCCGACGCAAGGCATGCGTCAAGGCAACGACATTGGCACGCAGTATCGCTCCGGCATCTACGTGTTCACACCCGAGCAAAAGCGCGCCGCTGAAGCCTCGAAAGCCATGTATCAGGCGGAGCTGAAAAAGAAGGGCTACGGCGCGATCACCACGGAGATCGTCGACGCACCCGCCTTTTACTTCGCCGAGGATTATCACCAGCAATATCTGGCGAAGAATCCGTTCGGCTATTGCGGCCATGGCGGCACTGGCGTTGCTTGCCCGATCGGCACCGGCGCCAAGCTGGCAACGGCATAGCCCGCCGCTCTTCCCGCACGCGGGGAGAGCGAGGCACCCTCGGTTAGACTTTCTTAACCATATAAAGCGTTAATCGGGCTTAATTTCTCACGGCCCGGATTCGCTTGATGCGAACAGCCAAATTCCTGTTGCCGGTTGCCGCCGCGCTGGTGGTGGCCGCCTGCGCGCGCCAGCAGCAGACCATGTATGTGGTTGACCCGCAGACCGGGCAGCCCGTGCCGGTGGTGCAGCAATATCAGCAGCCGCAGGTTTATGCAGGCCCGGCGCAATATCTGCAGGCGCAGGCGGCACAGCCGCAGAATGCGCCGAGCGCCGGCCGCGGTTTCTTCAACACGCAACCGGCTTATGCGCAGTCTTACGCGCAAGGGCCGCAAAACGAGAATGAGCGCGGCCTGTTCAATTCGCATCGGCAGGCGCCGCCGCAATATGCCATGCAGCCGTCTCAGTCCTACGTGCTGCAATATCACCCGCCCGCTGCTGCACCGGCGCCGCAAGCGATGGGCGGCCCTTATCAGCCGGCGCCTTATGGCTACGGCTACGCCTCGGCGCAGCCAAATTATCAACCCGCCTATACGCTCGATGCCGGCGACAAGCTGCGCATCAGCGTCTTCGGCCAGGAAGGCATCAGCGGCACTTACATGGTCGACGCCGGCGGCAACGTGA
>Ga0209581_1003610_pt1 | contig 13165 bp, 16 predicted proteins | sample Coa_R2_FD_187160 | JGI IMG/M metagenome (GOLD analysis project Ga0209581, IMG submission 187160) | Surface soil microbial communities from Centralia Pennsylvania, which are recovering from an underground coalmine fire - Coalmine... | ecosystem: Environmental > Terrestrial > Soil > Unclassified ...
TTGCGCACGCCGGCCATGGTCGGCGCCGCCTGCTCCTCGCGCAGCGCCTCGGTGGCGACTTCGCGCCCGTACGCGTCGTAGAGTTTCATGCTTGCCTCACAGCATCGCGAAGGCGCGCGCGCGGCGTCCGCGCAGCGGCAGCGGGGCCGCGGTCGCGTCGTCCTCCCGCGGCGGCCCGAAGGGATCGAGGTTGGCCGGCGCGTCCGCGCCGGCGCGCCGCATCGCGGGCGTATACGCGCAGGGCTGCGCGCGGATGGCGCTCGCGTAGTATGCGAGCGCGGCGGCGATCGCCGAGTCGCCGTGGCGGCCGTTGCGGTCGCGCCGCTCGGGCACGTGCGCGTATCCGCGCTCGACCTCGAGCGCGCGATGGTCGGCGAGAATTTCCGCGTCGCGCGGCAGCTCGATTGTCCCGTCCTCGAACGCCGCCTTGTAGCGCGGCATGTGCTCGCGGTACCACTGCGCCGAGAGCATCACCTGTTCGATGCGCGCGCCGTAGCGCTGACGCGCGGTCTCGGCGAGATACTGGCCGTTGCCGCGCGCATCGAGCGCGCCGCCGATGAGCCGCGGCAGCCGGTCCGCGATATGGAACAGGATCTGCTCCTGCTGGCGAAACGGCACGCGCCTGAGCTCGACCACGAACGGCGTGCGCCGCACCAGGTCGGGCCCGATCTGCATCGGCCAGAAAACGCTCAGGTCGCCATTGCGCCCGAAGTCCTCGCCAAAGCAGCTCATCAGGTTCCCGAGTCCGGCCAGCAGCGGGTCGAGGTTGCGCTCGCACCATTCGCGCGCCGCGCCGAAGCGATACTGCTCGAGCCGCTCGCTGAACTCTTCCGCGACTTCCCAGCGCAGCACCGGCACGCCCGCGCGCATCCGGCTCTCGATGAGCAGCGAGCTCAGAAATGCGCCGCCGCTCGCGCGCGGGATGCACGCCAGCTCCTCGGCCGCCGCCTCGCCGTACTCGGCGAAGAGCCGCGCGCGCCAGGCGCGCTCGCCCGCCGCGCTGTAACCGAGGCCCGCCCGGGCGCAGATACGATGGTAGAGGCCGTCGGCGATCGCGTCGTCCAGCGTCACGCGATGGAGCGAAAACGGACGGCGGCCGGCGCGGATGTCGTTGACCAGCTCGTTGAACGGATTGTCGGCGCCGTTGTGGGTCGAGATGACGTGCACGCGCCCGCCCCACATCGTGAATGCCAGCGCCGCCTTGAGCAGCTCCGGCAGATCGTCGTGGAACGCCGCCTCGTCGATCACCGCGCGGCCCTGCTTGCCGCGTAAATTCGACGGCCGCGAGCTGAGTGCGACGATCTTGTGCCCGGAAGCGAAGCGGATGCGGTAGGCGAGCAGCGCGCGGCGCTCGTCGTCGAGCGCGACCTCCTCGATTGCTGCCGCCGCCTTGTCGAACTGGCGCGCCCACGCCGCCGCGGTCTCGACGAACTCGCGCGCCATGTCGCGGTTGTAGCCGAGATACCAGGTGTCCGTTCCGGCGGCGGCGGCGGCGGCAAGCGCGGCGTCCGCGGCTTCGGCCCAGGTGATGCCCACGCGGCGCGACTTCTCGGCCACCTTGACCGGCGCGTCGTCGGCGATCCATCGCACCTGGTATGGCAGGAGCACATCGCGGGCGATCCGATGAATCGCGCTGGGCATTTTACCCGCGCGCGCCTCCGATTTCCGGTCGGCGCGCCCTGCGGCGCGCGCGGCGGCGCCGGCCGCGGTCTTCGTCACACGCCTTGCGCTCATCGCTCGCCGCTCTCCTGTGCCGCGGCTTGCGGCGTTTGCGTCTCGGCGCCATGCGTCGAGGCGCCGTCGCGCGCCGGGCGATCGTTCGCGCTCGGACGGTCGTCTTTCGCGGGACGCCCGTTTTTCATCGGATGATCGTTGCGCGCCGCGGCCGCGGACTTATCGGCGGGCGTCGCATGCGGCGGCGCGGATACGGGCGCCGCGATCTCGAGCAGCGCGGCGCGAATCCGCTTCTCGGCCGCCGCCGACAGGCCGCCGCGCGCGCCGCGGCGCGCCGCTGCCATCACCTTGCGCTCGGCGGCGAGCACGCGCCGGCCGATGCCCGCGCGCATCTCCTCGACCGTGCGCCGCATCTGCACCGAGGAGCGGCAGATCATCGCGACGTTGCGCGCGAGCAGGTTGAGGTTGACCTTCTTCGGATCGATTTCCCTGAGCTCGATCAGCACGCGGAAAAGCTCACCCTGCACCAGACGCATCAGTCCCTCGTTGACCACGTCGTTGGCGCCGCCCGCCGCCTCGACCACCTCGCGCGCCTGCATCGTCGCGAGCCGCAGCGTATGTAGCTTGCCCTCGATAACCGGCGCGCGGCGCGCGCGCCCGACGCGGCCGATCGTGTAGCCGCGTCCGAGCAGCCATTCCTGCAGCGCGCCGTAGCCGCCGAACGCGCCCGCGAGCAGGCGGTGCTCGAACTCGACGCCGAGCGCCGCCGGCGCCTTCCTTGCATGGGTGCGAGAAGCGGGCGCCGGCGCGACCGCGCCGCCGCTCGCTTCGTGAACCCCGGCACGGCAATCGCGCTCTCGTTCGTGAACAGCGTCCGACATTGCCCGCGCCGGCGGGCGCGCCGCGGCTTTCATCGCGGGCTTCACCAGTACTTGCGCGGGCGCGCAATCCCGGGCGGCGCCGGCGCCGTGTACTCGACCACGTCAACCCCGCTCGCGGTGAGGCGCGCGTACCAGGTGTCGTGGTCCTCGCCTTCGATTTCGACCAGGCCGCGGTCGCGCAGATAGCTGAGTTCGCGGCGCAAGGCGTTGAGCGTGAGCGCGAGCTTGATATCGGCCAGCACGCGCCACACGATCGTCTCCGAGACCGCAATCGGCCGGCCGGCGTCGAGCACGCGCAGCACCCGCCATCGCGCCTCCTCGCGCTGCTTCTGTTCCAGGTTCATCGCGTCCATCTGCCTCACCGATCGTTGGGCGCGCATCAGAGCGCGGCGGCCTGTGCGCCCACGCGTTCCTTGATTTCAGCGATCTCGGTGCGCAACTCGGCGCGCATCGCGTCGAGCTTCGCGTCGAGCGTGCTCGAGAACCGGATCCAGTCCTCGCGCCGCACGTATTCCAGCGGCAACTGCGCCTTCAGGCGCATCACCTCGCGCTCGATCTCGTGCGAGAAGTCGCTGCCCTCGCGCTTGAGCGTCGCGACCTGCTCGGCCAGCACGCCCTCGTGCCGCTCGAACAGCCAGCGCAGCGTGCCCACGTTGAGCGCGATGAACGCGATCAGCGCCGCCGCCATCGTCCCCAGCGCATCCCAGCTCATCATTTGCGCTCGGGCTCCGTATGCGCCTTGATCGCGAGCGCGCCGGCCATCGCCAGCAGCACCACGCCCAGGCCGCGGCCGTAGGCGTCGGCATCGCCGGGCGTGAAATGGCGGGTCGCGGCCACCTGCACGACCCAGAACACCACGTACATCAGCGCACCGAGCACGCCGATGACGCGCGCCGCGTCATAAGTCAGGTTGTCCTTGCCGGTCAAACAATCGCTCACGAACTTCATCGCACAGTCTCCGCCGGAAAATGCGCCGCGGGCGCGTCGCCGGCGCATCCGGCCAGCATCGCATCGCGCTCGCGCACCGCGCCTTTCAGAATCGCGACCGCCGCCGCATACGCGCGCATCGTGTCCGCGGGCGGCGAGTCGGGCTTAAGCTGCGCAATCGGCAGCGGCGGATCGGCCAAGGTCGCCGCCGGGCACGGTATCTGCCGCAGCATCGGCACCTGCACGGTCAGCGGTCGCGCAAGCGGCGCGGGAGACGCGCCGCTCGCGCATCCGGCGAGCGCGAGCGCGGCGGCGGCGGCGAGCGCGCGCGGCTGTGCCGCGCGGCGCTCGCCGCGCGCCGGGCCGCGGGGTGCGCGCGTCACCATCGCGCGAGCCCTGCGGCCTGGTCGTTGCCCCAGCGGACGGCGGCGGCGCATCCGCTGTCGATTGGCGCCTGCTCGAGCGCGCGCGCGCCGGCGGCGGCCTCGCGCATGGCGGCGGCTGCGCGCAATGCGGCGGCGCGCTCGCGCGCCGCCGCATTGCGCGTCGCCGCCGCGAGCTGCGCGCGGACCTGCGCGACCGCCGCGTTTTGCGTCTGCACCGCGCTTTGCATCGCCGCGTTGCTGGCCGCGGCCGCGGCCAGCAACGCCTTCAGCCGCCTCGCATCGGCGCGCGCTGCGTCCCGCTGATGCAGCAGCAGGGCGGCATAGCCGAGCGCGGCGGCGATCGCGAGCGCGAGCGCGGACGGCTTCCAAAGACGCGCTATGAGCAGGGCGAACATCGTCGCTGTGCCGTGCGCCGACGCCTCAGCTTTGCGGCGCTACGGTCCCTGCGGGCGCTGCCGCGGCGCTCAGCGCGACAGCGGCCGCCGGCTGCGCCGGGGCCACCGTCGCTGCGGGAGGGGCGGATGGGGCCGAGAACGAGGCCGCGGGCGCCGCCACGGGGGCGCCCGGATGGCTGCCCAGTTCGACCGCGGCGGCGACCGTCGCCGCGCCATGATCATCAACCGCCTGTGCGTGCTTGGCGATCGCGTCGGCGAGCTTCTCGACCGCGCTCGCATGATGCTCAAGGGCGGCGGCCTGAGCCGCGGCCGCCGCGGCGGCCGTGGTTGCAGCGGAGGGCGCGGGAGCCACGGGCGCCGGGGATGAGATTGCGCGTGCGGGCGCGACGGGCGTGGACGTGGGTGCGGCATGCGCAGCGGGCGCGGCGCCGTTGGCGGTTGCGGCCGAAGCGGCAGCGGCGCTCTGGCCCGTCACTTTCTGCTCGAGCGCGGCCAGGCGTATCTGGATTGCGCCCAGCGCCGCGCGCATTTCCGCCACCATCCAGCGCCCGGCGAGCGTGCCCAGGGCAAAGCCGCCCGCCGCGGCGATCGCGTATCCGGCCTGCATCAGTGCGTCCATTGTCATCGCTCCTCCTTACGCCTCACGCATTCAAGATTGCGTTGTTCGGCTTTCGATTGCGCCCGTCTTCGGAGCCTGCGCCCGCGCGCGTCCGATATGCGGTGAGGCCGAGCGGCCGCCCTCACTCGTACGCACGGTTGAGCCATCCTTCGAGAAACTCGCCCGCTTTCTCGCGGCGCCTTGACGCCGCAAGCGTGCGGTAATGTCCCGCCGCTTCCGAGCGCAGCGCCGCCATCAACGGCGCCGGGCTTGCCGCAGCGACAGCCGCGAGCGTCGCGCGCCCCAGCGCGCCGTCTTCGGCCACGCGGCGCTGACACGCGCGCAACGCGCGCTGCAGACAGCGAACGGCGTGCTCGGGGCCGATATTCACGGCGAGATCGAAAACCTTGCTCGCAAGCCTTCCCGGCAGTTCGCCGTAGCGATAGCGCTGCCACCAGTCGCGAAAATAAATCGCCGTCGCCTGCTCGCGGGTGAGCGCCGCGATGTCGAGATCGGGGTAGTCGCGCCGGCTGATGCCGAAGCGGGTTTCGCCGCCGGGATCGGCCGGATTGTCGACGTAGCCGCCCTCGTCGGCGAGCACGCGGGCCACGGCGCGCAGGAAAAGAGGCGGATAGTCGTTTTTCGCTTGTGCGGCAGCGGCGGGATCCATCGCGGGCGGAATTGTCGCAGCGCCGCGCGCGCCTCGTAAGGGTGAAATATTTCACCCGCCGCGCGGCGCGGCGGATGCGCGGGGGCCGGCGTCGGCCGAAATGCCCATCGATGTGAGTGCGAGGCGCGCCGCCGGCGGCGGCGCGGGAGGGATGATTCGGCGGCGTGGCCGAAGCGTGCATCGCGGCCTTGGCGACGGGTGCGATGCGCGCGGCGGACGCGCGGCGCCCGCGGCTAGATCGATCTCGGCTCGCCGCAGAGTTCGCGGCGCGCCTCGGCCAGCACCTGGAAGACCCGCCGGCGGGTGCAGTTCAGCGCGCGCGCGATCTCCTCGATGCTGTGGCCGGCCGCGCGCAGCGCCAGGATTTGCGAGCGCCGCGGCGGCGGCTTGGGCAATTCCACCCGCTCGCCCCCGAACATCCGCGCCAGCTTGAGCGCCGCCTCGGTGCCCACGGCGCGGGCCAGTGGGTCGTCCGGACAGGGACTGTGCGGCACATAGAGACGCGTTCCTCCGAAGCTGGCGATCAGTTTGGCTGCCGCTTCCTCACCGATAAGCTCAACGATGAACCCCAGCATGGTACTACCTCTCCGGGCGGCGATTCGCCTGCGGCCCAGCGCCATTCCCCATCCACCCCAGCGGCAGTGCGAAACCCGATCGCGGCCCTCGCGATATGCGAGGCCGTTGCGGACCTTGCGGATGCGAACCGATTTTCATTCGCGGGCGGCATCGCGGATCCGACGCTCACGCAGCCTGCGCGGGCTTGAACGCGGTGCCGGCCAGCTCGCGCGCGATGCGGTCGAGCAGACGCGAGAAGTCGGCGTCGCGCGCCCGGCGGCGCGCGACCAGGTTGCAGGCGTGGATGACGCTCGAATGGTCGCGCGCGAAGGCCATCGCGATGCGCGGAAAGGACGCCGCGTAAGGCCGGGGCCCGTCGCAGCCGCCGCCGGCCAGCTCGCGGCTCAGGTACATCGCGACATGGCGCGCCCGCGTCGGATAGCGGCAGCGATCGCGCGACAGCATTGCGCCCAGGCTGAGCGCAAAGGTGCGCGCGACCGCGCGCTGCACATCGCTGATCGAGATGGCGGCCGGACGATCCTCCATGACCAACCTCCTGCGGCCGGCGCCGCGCAGGCCGCGCGCGCCGCGAGCGCCGACACCGCGCATCTGCCCGCTCGCATCGATTGTGGAAATCCCGCAGACGCCGCGCGCCGTGCGCACAGACGCGCCGCGCGCCGCGGGATTGTCGGCGCGCGATGGAATGCTAGGATGCGTGCGGCGCGAAGGGAGCGATGCGCGAGGCGAGAACCAACTGTCGAACAGGCGAACAAGAAAATCCATATAAACGAGACAAAAATAAAGACTAGCCATTAAAACTGCCTACGATATTATCCCACTGTAGGAAAATATGTCAACCAGCGATGAAACCGAGGAGTTCCGCCGCCGCCTGCGCCTGATCATGCAGCAGTTCGGTTCGGTCGCCGAACTCGCGCGCGCCGTGGGCGTCTCGGACAACGCCATCTACAAGTGGGTGTCGGGCCGCGGACAGCCCAGCATGATCAGCCTGGTCAATCTCGCGCGCACCGCGCGCGTTTCGGTCGAATGGCTGGCCACCGGCCAGGAGGCCGCCGGCGCGCACTCGTCCGGCGTTGAATCCGGCAGCTACGTCCATCTGCCCAGCGGCGCCATCCGCACCCCGGGCGCGCGCGGCGCGATCCAGAGCCGGCAAATCGTCGATGACCTCGCCTTCAAGAGCGAATGGTTGCGCCGGCGGCTCGGCCTGGAGCCGAAGAACGTGGTGCTGGTCGAGGCGGTGAGCGATTCGATGGCGCCGACGATCGATGTCGGCGACATCATGATCGTGGACGTGCGCGAGGCGCGTTTTCGACACGATGGGGTGTACGTGCTGCGCAACGCCGGCGAGCTCTCGATCAAGCGCATCCAGCGCCGCCCCGACGGCAAGCTCGTCCTGCGCGACGACAATCCCGCTTACGAGCCGGCGGTGGTGGCGCCCGAAAGCATCACGGTAGTCGGCAACGTGGTCTGGATCGGCGGCCGCTTGTGAATCGCGCTGCGCGGCCGGCGACTGTTCCCGGCGATTTGCGATTTTAATCGCGCGCGGCCGGTCGCGGCCGCCGCGCGACATCGCCTATAATTTGCCCGCACGTTCGAATGGACGCGCCGGCAATGCCCGCGCGCGCGATCAATCCGCCATGGTCACACGCGAGCACCGCTACCTGCCGAGCCTCGACGGCCTGCGCGCGATCTGCATCGCCGGCGTGCTGTTCATCCACATGCCGCCGCCGAGCGGCCATCCATGGCTCGAGGCGGTGCGCGCGCGCGGATGGTACGGCGTCGACATGTTCTTCGTGCTGAGCGGATTCCTCATCACCTGGATCCTCGCGGTCGAGGCCGAGGCGACAGGCACCGTCGATCTCGGCCGCTTCTATCGCGCGCGCACGCTGCGCCTGCTGCCGGCGTACTGTTCGATTATCGTGCTGGTGCTGGCGGGCTCGCGCCTGTTCCGCATCGCCGAGGGCAACGCGGCCTATCGCCTGGCGCACCTGTGGCCGCTGTTCCTCACCTATACGCTGAACATCTGGATGGCGGCGACGGCGATCTGGCCGTGGGGCGTGAGCCATTTCTGGTCGTTGTGCGTGGAGGAGCATTTTTATCTCTCGTGGTCGGCGATCGTGAAGCGATGGGGGACGCGGCGCATACTGCCCTTTGCCCTGTGGGCATTGCCCGCACTCGCCGCGTATCGCAGCGGCTGGTACCTGTGGATGAACCGCGGGCATCTCGCGGCGCCGTCCACGGCGGCGTTCTTCCGCATCTACTACGCGACCGACACGCGGATCGATGCGATCCTGGTCGGCTGCGCGCTTGCGCTGCTGCTTCGCGAGCGGCGGCTCGAAGCGATGTGGATCCGGCTCGAGCGGGCGCGCTGGCTCTGGCCGCTCGCGCTGGTCGCCGCCTGCGCCACGATCGCATGGGTCACCGAGGAGCGCTGGCGTATCCAGACCTTCGGCTACACGGCGATGGCGCTTGCGTCGAGCACGCTGCTGGCTGCGATTTTTCTGCAGCCGCAGTCGCTGCTATCGCGGTTCCTCGCGCTGCGCCCGCTGGTCTATATCGGACGCATCTCGTACGGCATCTACCTGGTGCACGCGCCGCTGCTGGCCGCGTTCGAGGTAAAGCTCGGCTTCTCCGCGCAGTACATCGAGCCCGCGCGCTACCTGCGCGTCTTCGCGGCGCTGGCGGCGGTCTCGATCGCCGCCGCCGGCCTGCACTATCGCTTCGTCGAGCGGCGGTTCCTGGCGATGCGCCGTCGGCGGCCGTTCCTCGCCGATGGGCGCGGCGCGGGTGCAGGCGCGCTCGCCCCCGGCGCTGAAGCGGTCGCGCCCGAGGGCGCGGCGCGTGGCTCCGACGTGCGCGCGCTTTGAGGATCCGTCCGATGCGGGATGCGGCGCGCCATCTGGCGGACGCGGCGCGCGCCGGGCTCTGCGCCGACGCTGGCGGCGGGCAGGCGCGAGCCGGACGCGGGTCTGGAAAGACGCGCCATTTCCGATTAGAACGCTGAATGAGCGGAGAACGTCACTACGCCGGCGCTGACGCGGAGCAGGTCGGCGAGGCGCAGCCGAGCGCGGCCGCGTGCGGGTCCGACCGCCGCCGGCGCGGCGCGGCCGCTCCGGGAGGCTCAGGGAGAGCGCACGCGCGCGACAGGGCCGGCATCGGAACAATCGCAACGCAGGCACGCAGGAGAACTGGAATGGGCAAGCGGTTGGGAGTCGTCGTCTTCGCAATCCTTCTCGCGGCGATCGCGTTCAACGGGCCGGGCGCGCTCGCCCAGATGCCGCCCAATGAGCAGGTCACGGTGCTCCAGTTGCCGCCGGTCTCGCCCCATTGGGTGATGACGCTGAGTCCGCTGGCCGGATCGATCATGATGACCCCGCTGGTGCTGATCGACGGCGATTCGCAGAAGGTGATCGGCAATATCTCGGGCGGGCTGGCCGCGATGTTCGCGGTCGCGCCCGATCACAAGTTCTTCTACACCGCCGACACCTTCTACTCGCGCGGCACCCAGGGCGATCGCACCGACGTCATCAGCATCTACGACGCCGCCCGTCTCGCGCGCACCGGCGAAATCGCGATCTCGAACAAGCGTCAGCTCGCCCTCGCCGATCCGACGTCGATGCGCGTCACGCCCGACGGACGCTTCCTGCTGCTGCTCAATCTGACGCCGGCGACCTCGGTCACCGCGGTCGATCTGCAGAACCGCAAGGCGGCGGGCGAGATCCAGACCCCCGGATGCTCGGAGATCCTGATGCTCGGCAATCGCGAGTTCGCCTCGGTCTGCGCGGACGGCTCGATGCTCACGACCGCATTCGACGACAGCGCCAAGACCACCGCGCAGAAGCGCACGGCCAAGCCGTTCTTCGACGTCGAGAAGGATCCGGTCTTTCAGCTGCCCGCGATGATCGACAAGAAGGCCTACTTCGTCAGCTACAACGCGATGGTCTATCCGATGGATTTGAGCAGCAGTCCCGCGCAGCCCGGCGAGGCGTGGTCGCTGCTGAGCGACCAGGAGAAGAAGCAGGGGTGGCGGCCCGGCGGATGGCAGCCGGTGGCGGGTCACGCCTCAGGCCATCAGATTTTCGTGCTGATGCATCAGGGCGGCCAATGGACGCAGAAGGTCGGCGGCCCCGAGGTCTGGGTCTATGACGTGAACGCGCACAAGCGGGTGACCAGAATTCCGCTGCCGCTCGTCTCCAACGCGATCTACGTCAGCCAGGACGACAGCCCGCTGCTGTTTGCGCTGGATACGATGGATTCCAAGCTGCAGGTGTTCTCGGCGCTCAAGGGCCGCTATCTCGGCACCGTGGACCAGGTCAGCCAGCATCCCTACACGCTGTTCGGGATGTAGCGCGGGGCGAGCGCGCCCGGCGCGACCGCCATCGGCCGCGCCGAAAAGGAACTGGCATGGCGCGCGCGACGGTGTTATTGGCATGACGGAGCCTATCGGCACGCGGCGCGTCCTCTAAGCGGCGCGCCAAACAGGAGACAGGGCGAATGGATGCACTGGTGGAACGGCTATCGCGAAAGGTCGCGCAGCGCACCTCGCGGCGCGGTTTTCTCGGCTACCTCGGCAAGGCGCTGGTCGGCGGGATGATGATCCCGCTGCTGCCGATCAACCGCGTGGTGGAGCAGACCGCGTTCGCGGCCGAGGGCGAGCCGGAAGGCGGCGATCTCACCAGTTGCGATTACTGGCGCTACTGCGGCTTCGACGGCTACCTGTGCAGTTGCTGCGGCGGTTCGCTCACGTCATGTCCGCCGGGCACCGCGGCCTCGCCCACGTCATGGGTCGGCACCTGCCAGCATCCGACCGACGGCAAGGAATACATCATCGCCTATCGCGATTGCTGCGGTAAGGACGTGTGCAATCGATGCTTCTGCGACAACAACAAGGGCCAGGTGCCAATCTATCGCCCGCAGCTCGACAACGACATCATCTGGTGCTTCGGGGCGAAGAACTTCGCCTATCATTGCACCACGGCGATTCGGCTCGGCGCCAAGACCTGAGCAAGACCTGAAGCAGACCTGAGGCAAACCCCGACTGATGGCGCGGCCGCCGCGCGTCGGAGCCGACGCGCGGCGGCCGCGCCCGATCTGAAAGGCGGCGAGGGCGGGAGCCGCGCGCATCGCGCGCCGCTCCCGCCCTCGCCGGCCTTTGACGGATGCGCGCGGGGCGCGCGCCCCGCGCCAATCTCCCGCCGCGCGCTAGCCGCGGCCGCCGCGCAGCAGGCGGCCCGGCGTCGCGCCGGTCGCCCGCCCCTCCTCGAAGGTCATCTCGCCGTTGACGACAATTGCGCGATAGCCGCGCGCACGCTGCACCCGGCGCCATTCGCCGCCGGGAAAGTCGTGCGCGATCTCGCCCACCCATTCGGGCTCGATCCCCAGCCGCTCGAGGTCGTACACCACGACGTCGGCGCACGCGCCCTCGCGCAGCACGCCGCGATCGCGAAAACCCGCGGCATGGGCGGGCAGGGCGGAGAGCCGGTAGTGCGCCTCCTCGAGCGTGACCTTCTGCTCGTCGCGCACCAGCCAGGCGAGAAAGTCGGTGGTGTAGGCGCCGCCGCAGAAGAACTTGGTATGCGCGCCGCCGTCGGACACGCCGGGAATCGTATAGGGCGACGCGTTGGTCATCTCGGCCATGAAGTCGGCGTTGAAGCCCCGGTTGGGGCCGAGGAACTCGACCTTGAGATCGCCCGCGATCGAGAGATCGAGCATCGCGTCGATCGGATGGCGCCCCTCCTCGGCCGCGATCTGGCCGAGCGATTTGCCCACGTACTTCTCGAGTTCGGGCCGGTCGTTGACCCACTGCACGACCAGGTTGTGGATCGCGCCGCCGACGCCGGCCTGGATCGCGCGCAGCTTGCGGTCGGCGCTGTCGGTCTCGCGCTTGACCGCCGCGCGCAGCGCCGGGTCGCGCATTTTCGCGAGCTTCTCCTCGCGCGTACCGGTCGTGATCGCGCGCCACGCCGGGCTCGCGTCGTAGAGGTTCCAGTGCTCGAGCGTGAAGGCGAAGCCGGTGCGCACGGTCCCGGTCTGGCCGAAAATGGGCAGCCCCTTGGAACGGCAGCGCTCGAGCCATCTAAGGCTCCGCCGATGCACCTCGGGATCCTTGCGCGTCGGTACGATCACATTGTGCAGGATCGGACGGCGCGCCGCCGCCGCCAGGCGCTCGAGAAAGGCGAGGTCGTCCTTGATATGGCCGGTCGCCTGCGTGATCTGGATGAAGCCCTCGTCGCGCTCGCGCAGCACCGCGGCCAGGTTGAGGATGTCCTCGTCGCACATCGTGTCGGTGACCATCGGCGAGCCATCGAAATCGGCCTGGGTCGAGTCGGGTCCGAGCCGCTGGATGGAAAAGCCGCTCAGCCCGGCGTCCATCCCTTCGGCGAGCAGCCGGCGCATCTCGGCGCGCTCGGCGTCGGTCGCCGCTCGGCTCTTGGCCGCCTCGAGGCCCATCACGTAGGTCATCAGCGAGGCGGTGGGCATGTACTGAATGCAGTTGACGCCCTTGGGTGCGCGCGCGAGCGAGTCGAGATACTGCGGGACGGTTTCCCACTCCCACCGCATCCCGCTGGCCATCGCGTTGTACGGAATCGCCTCGGTGCGCGTCATCGTGAGCATCGCGCGCTCGCGGAACTCCGGCCTGACCGGCGCGAAGCCGAAGCCGCAGTTGCCGAGCACCACCGACGTTACGCCATGCCATCCGGAGATGGTGCACCACGGGTCCCATCGGATTTGCGCGTCATAGTGGGTGTGCAGGTCGACGAAGCCGGGCGCGACGATCGCGCCGTCGGCGTCGATCGTGCGGCGCGCGAAGCCGGGAGCGCGGCCGCCGATCTGCGCGATGCGCCCGTCGCGAATCCATACGTCGGCGCGGTAGCGCGGCATCCGCGCGCCGTCCACCACCGTGCCGTCTTTGATATGCAGGTCGAAATCAGCCATGGGCGGTTCCCTCCGCTCGGGGTAAGGACTTCATCCTCATATAGCACCGCCAACGGCCGGGCAAAAAGAGACGAAGCCGCTCGAGGGCGGCTTCGTCGCAGCGGAAACCATGACCTGGCGCGGAT
>Ga0209581_1003611_pt1 | contig 13165 bp, 10 predicted proteins | sample Coa_R2_FD_187160 | JGI IMG/M metagenome (GOLD analysis project Ga0209581, IMG submission 187160) | Surface soil microbial communities from Centralia Pennsylvania, which are recovering from an underground coalmine fire - Coalmine... | ecosystem: Environmental > Terrestrial > Soil > Unclassified ...
GCCGAGGAAATCTCCCGGCAGATGCAGATTCTCCCGGGCATGGTGTGGACCTCCGACGGCAGGTCCATCATCCTTTCGCAAGGCGGCAAGTTCCGCAAGCTGGACGTCGCTTCCGGAAAAGTCGAGACGATTCCCTTCACGGCGCATGTTCATCGGACCATTTCCGAAATGGCCTGGTCTCCGCTTCCCCTCCAGGACGGGCCGTTCCAGCCGAAAATGATTCGCTGGCAGACGGCTTCGCCCGATGGCAAGCGGCTCCTCTTTCAGGCTGTGGGGAAGATCTGGGTCATGGACCTGCCGGGCGGGGCTCCCAGGCGGCTCACGCCGGAATCTTTCACGCCGAGCGAATTTTCTCCCTCCTGGTCGCCCGATGGCGCGATGATCGCCTTTGCCAGTTGGGACGACGACAAGCACGGACAACTTTGGACCATCCCGAGTTCGGGCGGGACTCCCAGGCAGCTTACGACGGAGCCGGGCGAATACCTCAATCCCATGTGGAGCGCGGACGGCAAGATGCTTCTGTACTCGCGCGGATCCGGCGCTACGCTGCGTGGCCGAGACTGGGCGCGTAACGAGTGGTATGACGTCGTTCTTCAGCCCGCGAATGGCGGCGAGCCCAGGCCCATCGTTCGAGTGGACTCCCTCGAAGCGCCCGGGCCTCGCGCGCGTTTCGGCCCTGAAGGTCGCATCTACTACCTTGCACATCGCGTCGAAAAGCCGGGCGACTTTTTTGCCAGTCCCATCGCTGAGCTCATTTCAGTTCGTCAGGATGGAAGCGACAAGCGCGTCCACGCCAAATTTGCGAACGCCACCGATGCCGAGCTCTCTCCCGACGGTTCCCGCGTGGCTTACGAAGAAGGCGACAACATCTATGTCGCTCCTCTTCCGCTGAATGCCACCGGCGACCAGCCGGTCTCGCTCGACAAAAAAATGCCGGCCATGCCGGCAAAAGCGGCCAGCCAGGATGGCGGCCTCTTTCCGCATTGGCGCGATGCCAACTCCGTTGAGTTCGGCATCTCCAACAAATATCTCGTGTTCCACGTGGATTCGGGAAAAACGGATACCACGGAAATCAAGCTGAGCATTCCCAGGGCCATCGCTTCCGGAACCATCGCGCTCACCAATGCGCGCATCATCACGCTCGCCAATAAACAGGTCATCGAAAAAGGCACGATCGTCGTCAAGGCCGGGCGCATCACCTGTGTTGGCGCGTGCAGCACCTCTGGAGCGGACAAGGTCGTCGATTGCAAGGGCAAGACCATCATCCCCGGATGGGTCGATATGCACGCCCATCATCACCGTGAGTCCGCGGGCATCACTCCGTCGCGCAATTTCGAATCGGCGGTGTACTTGGCCTACGGCGTCACCACCACGCTCGATCCGGCTGCATGGACCCAGGAAGTTTTCTCCGTTGCGGAGATGATCGAAGCGGGGGGCGCCATCGGCCCGCGCACCTTCTCCACGGGCGATCCGCTCTATTCCGGCAACGGCCCTCACCGGAACGAACTGACATCTTTCGAGCAGACGGAACATGACATCACGCGGCTGCAATCCCTCGGGGCCACGGCCCTCAAACAATACCTGCAGCCCAATCGCGAGCAGCGCCAGTGGATCACCGAGATCGCCCGAAAGAAAGGACTCCGCGTCACGGGCGAAGGCTCCAGCGATCTCGATCACAAGCTGACCATGCTGATGGACGGCCAGGCTGGCTTCGAACACCCCACGCCGTATGTGCCGCTCTATCAGGACGTGGCGAAAATCTTCGGGCAGGCGCACACCGTTTACTCGCCGACGCTCATCGTGGGCGGCACGGCTCCCTGGAATGAGGAGTACTTCTTCCAGGCCAGCGACGTCTGGAAGGACGCGAAGCAGCAGCGGTGGATTCCATGGCGCGAACTGATGCCCCATCTGCGCCGCCGCTGGCTGCGCCCCCTGACGGACTATCACTTCGGCGTGCAGGCTCAAGGTGTGGCGGACATCATCGCGAATGGAGGCTACAGCGCGATCGGCTCGCACGGACAGGCGCACGGCATCGGCTCGCATTGGGAGGTGTGGATGCTCGCGTCCGCGCTGGGGCCCATGGGAGCTCTGGAGGTCGCCAGCGTGCACGGCGCGCATTTCCTCGGCGCGGACAAGGACCTCGGCACGCTCGAACCGGGAAAATTGGCCGATCTTATGGTGCTGAACGCGAATCCGCTCGACGATATCCATAACACCATGAACATCAACATGGTCATGAAGGCCGGAACCCTTTATGACGCGGATTCGCTCGACGAAATCTGGCCGGAGAAAAAGCCCTTCGGCGCCTATTACTGGATTAATCTCGACGAGCTGCGTAACGACACCCGCGCCGTGGACATTTGGGACAAGAAATAGAGCCGCCGCGGAAACTATTCCGACGGATGGGATGTTAAACGCTTCGTTCCGATGATTGTTTTGATGAACTCGGCTTCTTCCTGGCGGTAAGGAGTTCCGTCCGTCCGGAAAATCTCGTGGAACCAAACGGAGGGTTCGCGCTCCGTGTACGGGTGTTGCCAGGAATCCCACGGAAGATAGGTCTGCGTCTTTCCGGCGACGAGTCCCCAGTTGATTGCCGCGACGTGATATTTCTTCGCAATGGGAAGCACCCCTTGAAATGTGCTCCCATTTCCGCGGGCCATGTATTCGGTGCAAAGCAGCGGCCGATTGTATTGCATGAGCCTGCGGACGCGCTTTTCAAATTCCTCGGGACGGTCGTAATTGTGAAAGGAAATCACGTCCGACTGCTCGAGTTGAATTTTCTCCATGGGACCGAGCTTCGAAGGGGAAGACCAGTCGCCTTTCCAGACGCCGCTGGTCAAGGGTTGCGTTGGATGAACGGATCGCGCCCAGTCAAAAACCTTCGGCAACAATTCGAGAACGAGCTCGACCTTGTTCTTCGGCTCTAATTCGCCGTAGCTGCCTTGATTGGTGTTGTCCGGCTCGTTCCAAACGTCCCAGCCGAGCAGTCGCGGATCCTTTGCAAACGCTCCAACCACTCCCTTCACGTACGCTTCGAGCCGCGGATATTGCGACGGGTCTTGCAGCGCCCGCGCTCCCGGGCTTTGGACCCAACCTGAATTGTGTACCCCCGGACGCGGCTCGTGCTGCTTTCCCAAATGCGGGTTCGGATCCCAGCACGAATCGAAGAGCACGAACAGCGGGCGAATGTGGTGCTTCGCGGCAATCTTAAGAAATGTATTGATGCGTCGTTTGAAGCCCTCGGGATCCTGTTGCCATAGCAAATCGTGAAGGAAGACCCGCATCGTGTTCAGTCCAAGAGCCTCCGCCCAGCCGAGCTCCTTGTCGATGCGCAGTGGATCGAAGGTGTCCGTCTGCCACATCTCGAGCTCGTTGATCGCCGTGGAGGGGATGTAATTACTTCCGACGAGCCACGGTTGCCGTGCATACCATTCTTTGGCGGCCTTTTCGGACCACCGCGGAACGCGAGGCGCCGTTTGCGCCGGCACTTTGGCCGCGCACACCGCTGCCAGCATGAGGGAAAGGAAAAACATTCCTGCCCGGAGTTTCGACATCGTTGTTCCTCTCAACTTCTTCGATCGAGGTAGTGAATCTCGCCCGCTTCGATCAATTTCGCCGCGGCGCTCTCCGGCGTTACGTCCCGTTGCGGCGCGGCGAGCATCTCGTAACCCACCATGAACTTCTGCACGGTTGCGGATCGCAAGAGCGGGGGAAAATAGTGCGCATGGAAGTGAAGCTCCGAGTGCGGCTGGCCGTCGAGCGGGCGCTGGTGAAATCCCATGGAATAAGGAAAGGAAGTTTCGAACACGTTGTCGTATCGAGTGGTGATCCGCCGCAAGATATCCGCCAGCAAATCTTTTTCCGTTGGCGTCAAATCCAGGAGAGAAGACAGGTGGCGTCTGCTGAGCAGCAGCGTCTCAAAAGGCCACACCGCCCAGTAGGGAACCACGCATGCGAACGCTTCGTTTTCGCAAACGACGCGCTCCCTGCGAGAAATCTCCAGTTGCAGGTAATCGCAAAGGAGGCAGCTTTTCCTGGACTGCCAGTAATCCCAGGATGACGCCATCTCGCGTTCGGGAAGATTCGGAATCGACGCGTTGGCCCACACCTGGCAGTGAGGATGCGGATTGCTTGCGCCCATCAAAACGCCGCGGTTCTCGAAGATCTGCACGTGGCGCACCCAGGGGATCGCGGCGAACGACTCCATTTGCTCCGCCCACAGATCCACCACTGCGCGCACGTCCCTCTGCGACATGCGGGGAATCGTCAAATCGTGACGCGGGGAAAAACAGAGTACGCGGCAGATTCCGCGCTCGGAGCGGGCCACAAGCAACCCCTGTTCGTCTTCCTCCATCGGCGAAGTGTCGGGCACCATCGCTGCATAATCGTTGTCGAACGCGAAGGTGCCCATGTATCGCGGATTGCGCACCCCTCCGGCCCGCTCATTCCCGGGACAGAGATAACATTGCGGGTCGTACTCGACTTCGGTCGGCCGCTGAACCGCTTCGACTCTTCCGAGCCACGGCCGTTGCGTGCGCTGGGGCGAAACCAGCACCCATTCACGGGTGAGCGGATTGAATCGCCGGTGAGGAACCTGCTCGAAAGCCGAAGAGTTCACGCCGCGCTCCCACGCCGAACCATTCCACAAACCCCGCCGTCAGATTGAAGGGCGTGCTTGTTCATGCGTCGCTCGCTCCCGCCGAAACTTCCGACTCCCTCGCGGTGCCCGCGCTTGCCCCGACTCCATCACCGGCTTTGCAAATGTACACCTCGGGCCGCAATCCGGTCTTCGCGGCGTATTTCTCCGCAATAGCGCTGCGAAACTCATGGGAATGCGCGGCGTCCACCAGGTTGATCGTGCACCCTCCAAAGCCGCCGCCGGTCATGCGCGCGCCCCGCACGCCCGGCAGGCCTTCCGCCAACTCCACCATCAAATCGAGCTCCGGGCAGCTCACTTCGTAATTGTCGCGAAGGCTGCGATGCGAACCGGCAAATAACGGTCCGACCGCGGAAAGATCCCCCGCCTTGAGTGCGGCAGCAGCCCTGCGGGCCCGGTCGTTCTCCGTAACGACGTGAAGACTTCTTCGGTAGAGCTTCTCTCCCAGGCGTCCGCGATGCTGTTCCAACTGCCCGGCTGTCGCATCCCGCAACGCGCGAATCTCCGGCATCACGCCCCGCAAGCGCCGTACCGCTTCCTCGCATTCCTCACGCCGCGCATTGTATTCGCCGAAACTGAGTTCATGCTTCACCATCGTGTTGCAGATCACCAGGTGGACCTCGCGCGGAATCGGAACCGGCTCAAACACAAGCGAACGGCAGTCCAGCAGCAAGGCGTGCCCCGCCCGTCCAAAACAGGAGATGAACTGATCCATGATTCCGCAGCGCGCGCCGACGAACTCATTTTCGGCTCGCTGCGAAAGACGCGCCAGCTCCCAAAGGTCAAACGGAAGTTTTGCCGAATTGAGCAGCGCATAGCCTACACATACTTCCACTGCAGCGGAAGAACTCAGCCCCGCTCCAAACGGAACCTCTCCCCGGATGTAAAGGTTCGCTCCGGAAAGCCGCTTGCCCTCGCGCTCGAGAGCGCGGGCCACTCCCATGGGATAGTCAAACCACTTGCCTCCGCCGCGAGCGGGTAGTGTGTCAAGATGCGCCTCGGCCGTTTCGTCAAAGTTCTCCGAGTAAACCACTAGCTTGCGGTCTTCGCGCGCCTGAATCGCCGTCCAACAAGAAAATTCAATCGCCGCGGGAAGAACAAAGCCCTCATTGTAATCGGTGTGCTCGCCGATCAGATTGACGCGCCCGGGCGCGCGGTACACTTCGCAGTGCGTTCCGAAGCGCGACTGAAACTTGCGAGCGAGCTCACTCGCCGCGTTCATTCCGTCTCCACAAACTGCAAAGGCTATGACCTCGGGCGTTCCCAGCAAACGGCCACATCCTGGAAAGCCGTCCGCTCGCAGCAACTCACTTTGCTTGCCTTGCGCGGCTTCGTCAAGGAATACGCCAGGCCGTGTTAGCCTGCATGGTTCCTTACTGAACGCACGCTCCTGCTGGGATCGACTGACTCCCGCATGTTCGGGAATCAGTCCAGGCCGGACTGTTGCGGCTTGTCGGCTCATAGCAACCGGCTTGCCAGCAGGGGCAAGCCGTCGACAAGATTGTGGACCACCATGCCTGGCCACACGCTCCCAGTGCGCTCTCTTAGCCAACCTAGGAGGGCAGCGGGCGGTAACGCGAACAGCATGGCGAACATGCTGGTCTGTAGGTGCAAGTGGTGATCGAAGAGTGCGCCGTGGCCAACGACGAAAAGAATCGCGGTGAGCACGGTGCCCCAACCCAGGGGTGCCCGACCTAGCCGCCAAGGTTGGCCGAAGGCTTCGTTCAGCAACGATTGGAAAACTCCTCGGAAGACAAGTTCTTCGGCGAACCCGGGCATCGTCAATTCAAACAACAACGTTTCGCGGTCTGGCGGCATGCGCATCCCCTGGAACCAGAACACCATTGGCAGCGCCACTGCTCCCAAAGCCACGCACAAAATCGGGCCAACGCTTCGTGGCGCCAGCCGCCCCCGGATGCCGAAGCGGGCCAAACTGTAACCGGGCACGGATGCTAGCAGCAGCACCCAAAGCACTTCCAGAATCTTCCCCTGCCAGTTCCAGGAAAAGCCACGAAACCAAGCGGCCCGGGGAGCCATTACGCAGGCCAAGTCCAAGTAGATCACAGCCGCGGCCACGGCCAGTCGGTTGGCAGCCATAGGTTTGGCACCACGGAAGGCTAATAAAACCAGTGGAAGGAGCGACGCTATCCAGAGCGAACCAGTGGCCAGCGATTGCAACAGAAATGTCGGTATGACTTTCATATTGGCGGTTTACGCCACCAGACCGGTGAAAGTTCCCGGCTTTAGCCATCCCGCCTTTGCAGCGTGGTCGAAGTCGATTCAACCTACTAAAGCGGGAGTCGCAATACCACGGTTGGGCGAGCTCGTTCCCCGGCAAAGGCGCCGGTCTTCGCATCCCCTAGGTCCAATTGGCTGTTGGCAACGTACAGGAACGAGTTGCCTACCACGGTCCCTTGGATGGGGCCTTCGTAATCTGGATGGCTCATTTCCAGAATCTCAACCCTTGCGACCCGCTTGGCTGCTGGATCAACCCGAATTCGCAGGACGCGCTCCGGTTTCACTCCAATCTGCACGGCGATGAATCCATCCTGGCTTGGAGAGATTCCGTCTAGTCCGCGCAGCCATGTTCCACTAGACGTGTCCAGTTTTCGCGAGCGTCTGGAAGCGATGTCAACGGCCCAAAGACCACTCGCATAATCGGCCACAAACAAGGTCTTGTCATCTTTGGAAAGCGCCAGGCCCTGAGTCGCTTGGAAAGCGCTTGTCGGCAAGAACTCCTCCAAGGTGCTGCTCGTCCTGCGCAGAAGATAGATTCCTGAGGCGCCGGTGTCTGAGACGTACACGTTACCGTCATGGTCGATCGCAAGAGCATTGAGCAGATGTCTCTTTCCGTCTGCCGGGAGCATCGCTTTCCTGGCGAGTTTCCCCGACCTCAAATCAAAGGCAAACAGTCCCGACCGTCCATAGTCGGTTTTTTCGTATCCCACCATATAGGGAACCGCGGAGGACGTCGCGTAGAGAAGCCTTCGCGAAGCGTCCACCGCCAGGGAGTCCCGGCTAGAAAGCCGTCCTGACCCTGGTGGATGAAATCCGACACGTCTCCGTGTGGAGTGCGACGAAGGACTTTGCGTTTCCTCACGCTGGCGACGAACACATCCCCGGTTTGGGAATCGCTTGCAATTCCCGTTGCCAAGAGCCCAGGGTCAGGTAGTGTGAAAGCAACTTGGCTTCTGATGAATGGTTTGCGAAGTGCGGCCAATCGCGTCTCGAAGGCCTTCCATTCGGGCGAGCTACGTGCGCTGGCCAGATCGGGATCGGTTTCGGCTCCAAAGTCCAGTTTTTGATCAAGGAGCTTATCGAGAAACTGTATGGCCTCCGCAGCATGGCCGTTCAGCGCTTCACCACAGGCTACGTTGTAAATGAATTGCGGATTCTCCGGCTCCAGTTGGTGCGCCTGCAACTCGAGCTTGAGAAACGCAGCATAGTCCTTCGCCTGGTAGGCTGCGACAGCTTTGGCATTCAGGGATGCTGCGGTCGGGGCTTCTTGAGAAGCAGCGCTCAGCGCCAAGAAACCAACCAATACAGCGGAGACCACCTTCATCGCTGCCATCCTCAACTCAGAAGCGATTGTCCCCGACAAATTGCTCCCAAGGCAATGGGGACTCAACCTCGTACTCCCGCCAATTGAGGATCAACCCGTTCGACATCCGGATAATGACCAATCCATGGGTCTGAACCTTGTACTGAAACGTGTACTCTCCGACGCCAATCTGTTGCGCGGGGTCGAATATCAGATGGTGCCAGGTCATGCGCATCGGCAGCTCGCGACCCTTGGCTCCACCAAAGAATTCGTAGAGCGCCTTGCGTCCCCGATGCACAGGTGACGGAGGGCCTGAGTATACGGCGTTTTCTACGAAGCATGAGGCGGCACTCTTTGCATCTCCACGATTCCACTCATCAGCCACAGTCTCCATCACAGACTGAAATCCTTTGACATCGAGAGCGGCTCGAGGCGTGCATCCCTGTTCCGCACGTGACGCACTACGGCTAGCGAAATCTGGCTCTCCCAGCCTGTCCAACCAACGAATGACAATGCTTTGCAGCTCTATGCGGCGATCGGAAAAATTGTGATCGGTGGCGACCGCCGCTTGCTCGAGGGCAACGGCTCTCTTCTGCCGCAGCGCAGCGGCCAGCGCCTCCATGTCGGCGCGGTTCTGATCGTCGGCTTCCACGAGCAGCACCGGTCGGGCACGAAGTGCTTCCGCCCACTGCACGTAATCCCAATCTTTGGCATGCCGTTCGGCCTCGGCAAAAAGCTGCGCCGCAGTGACCCCGCGAACCGGGTGCAACTGCGTCTCCCAGCGCTTCAGACGGGCTTCGCGGTCTTTGGGATCAGCATTGATCTTGCCGAGATTTACTGCTGCAATCATCGCGACCGCTTTGATATCGGAATCGTGAGCAGCCGCATACCCGGCAAGGAACCCGCCGACGCTGTGTCCGATCACGACCAGCCGCTTGGGATCGATATGATACTTTGCCGCATTCGCGGGCTCGCGCAGGAAGCGCACTACCTCGTTTGTGTCCTCGATGGCGGATGACTGCGAGAATGCTCCAGGCACGCCCCATGTCCCGCGGTAGTGGAAGAGCAAAACGTTCCACCCGGCCCGCCGGATGGATTGTGCCAGATCCCCGTTCATCTCATAGCCGGGCAGCCCGTGGGCAAGAATCACCGTGCCGTGTGTACCTGCGCCACTCGCGACATAGAGCCACGCGTCCAGATCAACACCATGGCTCGGTACAGTGAACATGGCAAGCCCTGGCGGGTATTCCTTGTGCACCGGCGTATCGGTCACGACAGGATCCGGTATCTGTTGTGCCCGAAGGGACGCACAACCGATCCAGGCAGCCCCGAGCAGTAGCGTAATGATGACTTTGTTCCGCATAGTTCCAATTCCCTAGCACACGACCATTCTTCGCCAGTTCGCTAACAGCTTCTATCAAGGCATCTGACAGGCGAAACTTCCGGCATCATTTTTGTTGCCCGTTCTTTTATATTTCGCCACTTTCGGAAACGGGCACAAGGGCCGGGTGAAAACCTGCTTACCGTTCTCCGAATGACTACCAATCATTTGATCAGGTGCCTCGCTTAATTCAACCCACTTGATCATGATGGTCATAGCATCGAACAGTTGCCGCTCTTCGTGCTTCCGCCGAGGTCCCCGAAACTGCACGCCCACTTCGAGCGCTCCCACCGCACTCCCAACGAAGAGTTTTACCAGATCCACGCGGACTCCGTTAGCCGCCTGCACTCAATCGGGGCAACTGCGCCGCCGGGAGCACACCTATACCTGCGTGCGCCCGCACCAGTCCCCCGCTTACTTCACCCCACTGGAATTTGTCACTTGTTGGAAACAAAATCTCAGAAAAGCAAAGTGTCATTAATCTACTGGACAAGTACAGTTTCTTGTCCACGGCGCTTGCAATGGCTACACTTACGTGATTCAGATCAGGAGGCGGACCCTGAAGCTCAGTTTTATGAGAAGTTCAGCAATGAGGGTTGGGCAATGGCCATGTCGGCAAAACTTCCCTTGAGGGACTCGCCACTATCTAGCCTAAAGAGGCTCTGTCCGGTAGTGGTTCTGGCGCTTGCCTTCTTCCCATCACATTTAACGGCGCAACAAGAGCCAATTTCCGTTGTGGTCGATACTCGGGGCAGCACCAACAAACTCTTCCACTCGGAACTCGCCATTCCAGTTCACGCGGGGCCTCTTACGCTCCTGTACCCACGATGGGGGATACCGACCTACAGAATGCCGGATGCTGTGATCGACGACATCGTCTGGCTCCGGATGACTGCGAACGGGCGGGCTGTCGAGTGGAAACGGGATTCCGTTGACATGTTCGCGTTTCACCTGGTTGTGCCGGAGGACGCGAAGGTGTTGAACGTGGCCATGGACGTTGTCGCACCCAGCCAGCGATCGGACCTGAATGCCGCAACCGCCGAGCTTTTCATCTTGGATTGGTACACACTTGTTCTGTATCCCCAGGGTACAAGCGTACGTGATGTCCCGGTTGTCGCCGCGATTCGATTGCCGAATGGCTGGAAGTACGGGACTGCCCTGAAGACCATCGGCAACGCGGGCGGTTTGATCAAGTTCGCACAAGTTTCCTTGTGGACACTTTTGGATTCACCCATTCTCGCGGGAAAGTACTTCCGATCTTTTGAATTGCGCTCCCCATCCGTGCCGCCGGTGTTCGTAGACGTAGCCGCAGATTCTGCCGAGGTCACGGAAGTGCCGCCAGAATGGCGTGAGAGATTCCGGCGTCTCATTACGGAAGCAGGTGCGTTGTTCGGCGGTTACCCCTATGCAAGCTACCATTTTCAAATTGCATTGAGTGATGAGGTCGGAAACGACGGTCTGGAGCATCGCGAATCAACCGACCTGCGGATGAGCTCCCGTTCTTTCTTGGACAGTGACAATCGTCTCTCGTGGGGCTACCTGATACCTCACGAATACGCGCATGACTGGAACGGTCTCTATCGGATTCCCGCGGGACTTGTGCGGCGCGATTTCCAGGAGCCCCAAACCACGGAACTGCTTTGGGTATATGAGGGTCTTACTCGTTACCTGAATTGGGTTCTGGCTGCACGCTCGGGAATCTTTGCCACCGCAGAGGCGCGAGACTACGCAGCCCTGCTCGCGGCCCAAGTAGCTCATCGCTCCGGCCGCGAATGGCGGTCCCTGCAAGACACCGCTGTTTCAGCCGGCATTCTAAACGACGCTCCCGATCAATGGCAGTCGCTGCGGCGGGGAACTGACTACTACGACGAGTCACTTTTCATCTGGTTGGAAGCTGACTCGATCATACGTCGCGTAACAAATGGCAACCGGTCAATGGACGACTTCTGCCGCGCCTTCTTTGCTACTAACGGTCGCCAAGGCGAGATCGCACCGTATACTTTTGACGAAATTGCAGCGACACTAAACGCCGTCGCTCCGTACGACTGGCAAGCATTTCTCCGCACACGGCTGGATACGACCGGTCCCGATCGTGCCCCGCTTGATGGCCTGACTGCCAGCGGCTGGGACCTCGTTTACGGAGATGTCCCCAACCGGGTTCAGGTCGCGCGGGACAAAGTTCGCCAAATGCTGGAGGAGCGGTTCTCGTTGGGATTGCTTTTGGCAAACGATGGTGCGGTCATTGATGTTGTCCGCGACTCGCCAGCATGGAAAGCTGGACTCGGCCCGTACATGAAAGTGCTCGCAATTAACGGGCAAGCTTGGTCACCGCAGAACTTGCGTCAAGCCATTGGCGTCGGCGACTCCACCGTGCGGCTAACGATGCGAAACGGATCGCAGACCTGGCAGGCCGAGATGAAAGCCCAGAAAACTTACCCAACACTGAAGCGCAACGGAAACAGAGACACCCTTTCGGAAATACTCAAACCGATCACTTCGCTCACAGCTGTGCATTGAGGCACAAGTCCGCCTCAGAGGAGATGAGGAGATCAACATGAATCGATTTGGGCAGAAACGCCGGTCCTTCCTGTTCGGCATGGGGGTCCTCAGCATCAGCCAGGTGTTGCCGCATCACATTGTCGCGGCTCAGACCGTTGTGCGGCAGGGTTACGTAATCGGCGCCACAGAAAGTGAACATCTCCTCCATTTTCGCGACCTTGGCAACATCTTCATCAAAGTCGGTGCGGCCACTAGCTCCGACAATCTTGCGATGGGAACCCAGCAAGTAATGGTCGGTACGGGCATTCCGTCCGATCCACCGGCACTTTCAAATGGACGAAGCCTTCTACGTGCTCGAAGGCAGCGGTACTTTCACGCTCAATGATGTAGCTCACCCGTTTGAACGCGGCGCATCAATCTTCATTCCCAAGAACTCATGGCATGGGATTTTCGAATCCCGATCACGAACTCCTCCTGCTCTGGGTCGTAACGCCTGCCGGCCTGGACGGCTTTTTCCGTGAGACCTGTAGTCCGCCGGGCGTCCACCCAAGCAGCGCACCAAAGAGCAGATCGGGGAAATTGCGTTGAAGAAATATGGGACGGAATTCAGATAGTCAGCGGGAATCGGGATTACGCCGGTCAGTTTTGCAAAATGACCTGACAACCGTGAACTTCTATTTGTCAAGTTCACAAGACCGGGAATAAGTCCACAATCCATTTCGCTCACGACATGTTTCAAGCGCGTCCGTAAGTTTCGGCGAATCCATGGAACCACCTGGCACGCACCACGTTCACCTAGCCCATTTGTAACCATCTCGCTCATGCTCCTGGAGTACTCCTCCACAAACCATATCCAGTTCATTTCTGACCGCAATCCGCCATATACGTGCTATGCCCACACCAACCTGGCGGCCAAACGAGCAGCGGTCGAAGCCTTGAACTCTCGTAGTGACAATTTGGTGATAGTGCCTCCAATCTCGCCTCGTTCGGGCGCGGATTTGTCACCACGGCAATCAATAAGTTATGCTTGACTAACCACATATGCTGCGGAGAGGTGGCCGAGAGGCTGAAGGCGGCGGTTTGCTAA
>Ga0209581_1003612_pt1 | contig 13162 bp, 14 predicted proteins | sample Coa_R2_FD_187160 | JGI IMG/M metagenome (GOLD analysis project Ga0209581, IMG submission 187160) | Surface soil microbial communities from Centralia Pennsylvania, which are recovering from an underground coalmine fire - Coalmine... | ecosystem: Environmental > Terrestrial > Soil > Unclassified ...
GAGAATGCCGCCGACCCGGCAAGCCACAACAGCCCGGCCGAAATCGTCCCGGCGCGGAGAAAATCCCAGCGCCGCGCCGCCCGGCTGGGCGCCAGGCGATAGAGCGTTCCCAGGGCGAGAATGGCGAGAACCGCGAGCAGCGGCCAGCGCAGCAGCGGCACCAGCTCGCGCCACAGTTCCGGCAGCGGCAGCCGGTCGACCGCCGCCGGGACCACCGCGATCAGCACCAGCGAGACCACGCCGAACAGTCCGAGCCCGACGGTCAGCGCCAGGGCCAGGCCGTAGAAATGCAGGTAGCCCCGGTTTTCCTTGCCCTCGTAGGCGACGGTCAGCGCGTTCATCAGCGCGGTTGTCGCGCTGCTTGCGGTCCACAGCGCGAACAGCACGCTCAGCACCAAACCGATGCCGAGGTTTTCGCGGGTCGCCGTGACCAGCGCATGGAGCTGGTCCGACAGGAGGGTCAGCGCCTCGCCCGGCAGGACCCCGGACAGCGCGTCGATGTGGTGCTCGATCGACACCGGGTCGGCGATCAGCCCGTAGGTGAGGACCAGCGCCGACAGCCCGGGGAAGATCGACAGCATCGCGTAATACGCGGTGCCGGCGGCCATGATCGAGATGTTGTCGCGGCCCAGCGCGGCCCCGACCCGAGCGAGCCGCCGCCACCATCTCTGCCGCCACTGCCGCACGCTCATCGCCTTGCGATAACGCCATGCCCGGCGGCACGGTTCAACCGCCGGCGCGTTGTACCGCCGAGTCGCGAGCCGTAAGGAGCCGCCCTTGCCAGAGAGATCTTCTCCCCCCTTGCGCCGCCTGCCCGTCGGCGCCGAAGCCCAGCCCGAGGGCGGCGTGCATTTCCGCCTGTGGGCGCCCGCCGCCCGCGCGGCGGCGGTCGAGCTCGACGGCCGCGACCCGGTCCCGCTCGCCGCCGAGCCCGGCGGTTATTTCGCCGCCGCGGTCGCCGAGGCCGGCCCGGGCACGCGCTACCGCTTTCGCCTCGACGGCGGCGAGCGGGCCTTGCCCGACCCCGCCTCGCGCTGCCAGCCGGACGGGCCGCACGGCCCCTCCGAGGTGATCGATCCGGGCCGCTTTGCCTGGAGCGACGCCGGCTGGCGCGGTGTGCCGCCGCGCCGGCTCGTCATCTACGAGATGCATGTCGGCAGCTTCACCCCGGAGGGCAGCTGGGCCGCCGCGACCGCCCGTCTGCCCGCGCTCGCCGAGCTCGGCATCACCTGCATCGAGATGATGCCGGTGGCCGAGTTTCCCGGCCGCTTCGGCTGGGGCTATGACGGCGTCGACCTGTTCGCGCCGACGCGGCTGTACGGCCGCCCCGACGACCTGCGCCGCTTTGTCGACCGCGCCCATGCGCTCGGCCTCGCGGTGCTGCTCGACGTCGTCTACAACCACCTCGGGCCCGACGGCAACTACCTGACCGCGTTCGCCCCGGCCTACATGACGCGCCGCCATGCCACCGAATGGGGCGAGGCGCTCAATTTCGACGGGCCGGACAGCGGGCCGGTGCGCGAATTCTTCATCGCCAACGCCGGCTACTGGATCGACGAATACCATTTCGACGGGCTGCGGCTCGACGCCACCCACCGCATCTACGATACCTCCCCCGACCACATCCTGGCGGCGATCGCCCGCCGCGTGCGCGAGGCGGCGCCCGGGCGCACCACCTTCATCGCCGCCGAGAACGAGGCCCAGGAGGCGCGTTTGGCCCGCCCCGCCGCGGCCGGCGGCTGCGGCCTCGACGCGCTGTGGAACGACGATTTCCACCACGCCGCCCGGGTCGCGCTGAGCGGCCGGCGCGAAGGCTATTACCGGCCCTATCGCGGCACCGCCGGCGAGTTCGTCGCCCTCGCCCGCCACGGCTATCTCTATCAGGGCCAGCACGGAACCCGCGGCAGCGCCGCCTTCGATCTGCCGCCGGAGCGCTTCGTCGTCTACCTGCAGAACCACGACCAGATCGCCCATTCCGGCGCCGGCTTGCGCGGCCATCGCCTCGCCAGCCCGGGATGCTGGCGGGCGATGACCGCCTATCTGCTGCTCTCGCCCGGCATCCCGCTGCTGTTCCAGGGCCAGGAGTTTTCCGCCGCCGCGCCGTTCCTCTACTTCGCCGACCACCCGGGCGAGCTCGGCCGTCTCGTGCGCGAGGGCCGCGCCCGCTTTCTCGCCCAGTTCGCGAGCCTCGCCGCGCCGCGGATGCAGGCCGCGCTCGACGATCCCGGCGACCCCGAAACCTTCCGCCGCTGCATCCTCGACCATGCCGATCGCGACGGCGAGGCCCTTGCCCTGCACCGCGACCTGCTCGCGCTGCGCCGCGAGGATGCGGTGTTCGGCGGCGACTACCGCATCGATGCCGCGGCCCTGGCGCGGGATTGCTGGCTGCTGCGCTATTTCGGCGGGGGTTCGGGCGACCGGCTGCTGCTGGTCAATCTCGGCCGCGACCGGTTTTTCGAGCGGATCGGCGAACCGCTGCTCGCCCCGCCCGACGGCGGCGCCTGGCGCCTCCTCTGGTCGAGCGAGGAGCCGCGCTACGGCGGCGGCGGCACCCCCGAGCCGGTCGCCGACGGCGCCTGGCACCTGCCCGGACATGCCGCCCTCGTGCTGGGACTATGAACGCGCCGCCAGCCGCTTGATTGCCGGCGCCAGCGGGCGGGCGCTAGCGGCATAGTCCGCCCAGGCATCGGCCAGCGCCGGCGCGGTGCGCAGGGTGAATCGCGTCGGATCGAGTCCGGCGCGCACCTGGTCCCAGGCCAGCGGCATCGACACCGTCGCGCCGGCGCGGGCGCGCGGCGACCACGGCGCCACCGCGGTCGACAGCCGGTCGTTGCGCAGATAGTCGAGGAAGATGCGGCCGTGGCGCTGCTTTTTCGCCATGTTGAGAACGTAGCGGTCGGGGCTGTCCCGTTCCATCCGGGCGCAGACGGTGCGGGCAAAGCTCTTGGCCGCCTCCCAGTCGGGTCCGCCGCTGCGCGGCGGCTTCAGCTCGACGACGACGTGCAGGCCCTTGCCGCCGGTGGTCTTGCACCAGGCTATGAGGCCGAGCGCTTCGAGCCGGCCGCGCATCTCTGCGGCCGCCTCGACCACCGCGTCGAAGCCGACATCCGGCGCCGGGTCGAGGTCGAACACCAGCCGCCCGGGCGTCTCCGGCCGCCCCGGCGCGCAGTTCAGCGGATGGAATTCGAGCCCGGCGCTTTGCGCCGCCGCGATCAGCGCCTCGCGCCGGTCGAGCTGCAGATAGGGTTTGCGCTCCGCGCCGACTTGCGCGGCGGTGAAGTATTTCGACGAGCCGGGGCCGGCGTGGCGCTGAAAGAAATGCGCCGCCGCGACGCCGTCCGGCGCGCGCACGATCGAGCACGGCCGGCCCTCGATGTGCGGCAGCATCCGCTCCGCCACCGCGGCGAGATACTCGGCAAGGTCGAGCTTGGTCACCGGGCGGCCGTCGCCGCCGTCGGGCCACAGCGCCTTGTCGGGGTGGGTGATGACGACGCCCAGCACCTCGGCGCGGCTCTGCGATGGCGGCCGCGCCGGCGGCGGCGAGGCCGGTGCCGCGATCGGCGTCGCCGCCGGCGCCGGGATCTCGGCTTCGACCTCGTCGGCCGGCTTGTCGAGGCGCAGCCCCTTGAACGCCGCCTGCCGGACGATGCCGGCATCGGTCCAGCCGGCGAATTCGATCTCGGCGACAAGTTCTGGCCTGACCCAGCGGATGCCCGGGCCGCCGCGCGGCGCGCCATCGCCGCGGAACGGGCTCGTGTCGGCGGCCAGCGCCTTGAGCCGCGGCATCAGCGCCGCCACCGTGTCGGCGCCGAGCCCGGTGCCGACCCGGCCGACATAGGCGAGGTGGTCGCCGCGCCGGACCCCGACCAGCAGCGAGCGCAACCGTTCGCCGTCGCCGCTCCAGCCGCCGATGACGACCTCATGGCCCGGGCGGCATTTCGCCTTGGTCCAGGCCGTGCCGCGGCCCGAGGCATAGGGCGCGTCGAGGCGCTTCGAGACGATGCCTTCGAGGCCGGCGCGGCAGGCCGATTCCAGCATCGCCTCGCCGCCGGTCGCGAAATGCTCGACATAGCGCAGCCGCGGGCGCCGGGCGGCGCGCAGCAGCGCCGCCAGCCGCCGCTTGCGCTCCGCCAGCGGCTTCGGCCGCAGGTCCTCGCCCTGGGCGAACAGCAGGTCGAAGGCGAAATACACCAGCTCGCCCGTGTCGCGTTCGGACAGCGCCGCCTGCAGCGCGGAGAAGTCGGGGATGCCGTTGTCGTTGAGCGCGACGACCTCGCCGTCGATCAGCGCATCCGGCAGCGCCGCGGCCGCCTCGGCGATGGCCGGAAACTTGTCGGTCCAGTCGAGCCCCTTGCGCGTCTTCAGCGTGGCGGCGCCGCGCGCGACGCGCAGCTGGATGCGATACCCGTCGAACTTGATCTCGTGCGCCCAGCCCTCGCCCGCGGGCGGCCGTCCCACCAGGCGGCAGAGCTGCACCGGCACGAAATCCGGCGGCGCCCCCGCCGAGGAGTGCCATACCGCGTCCGGCGCTGCCGTTTTCTTGCGCCTGAGCAGGAACGGCTTGGGGCCGGGGCCGCGGCCGGCGGCGATCTCGGCCATCGCCCGGCCCGAGGCGACCGAGCGGTCGTCGGCCAGCGCCCCCGCGCCGCCGCCGTCCCGCGCCGTCGCGTCGCGATGCTTGATCAGCAGCCAGTTGCTGCGCTTGCCGCCGTCGCGGTCGCGCTTCATGCGCACCAGCACCCAGCCGCCCTTCAGCCGTTCGCCGTCGAGGCGGAACTTCAGCTCGCCCTTGGCCAGCGCCTGCTGCGGCGGCACCTCGCCTTCCGGCTCCCAGCAGCCGCGGTCCCAGATCTGCACCGTGCCGCCGCCATATTCGCCCTTCGGGATGGTGCCCTCGAAATCGCCGTAGGCGAGCGGGTGGTCCTCGACCTCGACGGCCAGCCGCTTGTCGCGCGGATCGAGCGAGGGACCGCGGGTCACCGCCCAGGACTTGAACACGCCGTCGAGTTCGAGGCGGAAATCGTAATGCAGCCGCCGCGCCGCGTGCTTCTGCACGACAAAGCGCAGCCGGTTGGACGGCGCCACCGCCTCGTCCTCGGGCTCGGCGGTCTTCGCGAAATTCCGCTTGCTGCGGTAGGTTGCCAGCGCGCCGCCGTTCACGACGCCTTTTTCCGCGGCTTGGCCCGCGCCGCCGGCCGCGCCGCCTCGGCTGCGGCGGCCGCCTTCTCCTTGGCCCCTTCGCGGCCGCCGGCGACCGGCAGCAGCATGTGCCCCTGCCGCCGGTCCGGCGCGGCCTTGGCCTTGCCCTTGCGGGGCGACGCCGCGGCCGGCTTCTCGGCGGCGAGGCTGCGCTTGAGCGCCTCCATCAGGTCGATCACCTTGGGCTCTTCCTCGACCGGCTGGCGGCGGCGCGGCTTGCCCGCGAGCTTGCTTTCGACCAGCTCGCGCAGCGCCTCCTGGTAGCGGTCGCGGAATTCGCCGGGGTCGAAGGCGCCGGCGCGGCGCTCGATGATCGTCTTGGCGACCGCCACCATATCGGGATCGGCGGCCTCGCCCGGCTCGGCGAACTCGGCCGCGCGCACCTCGGCGGCGCTGCGCAGGGTGCGCATCAGCATGCCGCCGCCGCGCGGCTCGACCAGCACCATCCGCTCGCGGTTCGACAGCACGATGCGGCCGAGCCCGAGCCGCCCGGTTTCGGCCATCGCCTGGCCGATGACGCGGAAGGTTTCGACCGCGATCTTGCCGTCGGGATGCACGTAATAGGGGGTGTCGAGATAGAGCGGATCGACCTCGTCGCCGGCGACGAAGCGGTCGAGGTCGATGGTCTGCGAGGACTCGATGCGCAGCGCCTGCAATTCCTCGTCGGGGACGACGACGTACTGGTGGCGCTCGTACTCGTAGCCCTTGACGACGGCGGCGCGATCGACCGGCTCGCCGGTCTCGGAATCGACGAGCAGCTGCCGCACCCGGTTGCCGGTCTCGGGGTTGAGCTGATGCAGGCGGATATGCGCCGCCTCGGTCGTCGCGGGGGTCAGGTAGACCGGGCACGACACCAGCGACAGGCGGAGAAATCCGTTCCAGGTTGCTCGGGGCACGCACGCCTCCTCTCGTACAGTCGAATGAACGTTCCGCGCCGCGGGCCGTTTCCGGCGATGAACACTCGGGAGCGGCCGATGCACTCCAAACTCGTCGCCGAAAACGCCGGCACGCGCACCTTCGTGCTGGTCCTCGACCCGGGCGAGGAGGCGTTTTCGACGATCGCCGCCTTCGCCGCCCAACAGCGCCTCGACGCAGCGTCGCTGACCGCGCTCGGCGCGTTTTCGCATGCCACGGTAGGGTGGTTCGACCTCGCCAGCAAGTCCTACCGACGGATCGCGGTGGCGCGGCAATGCGAGGTATTGAGCGCGATCGGCGATATCGCCGCCGGCGACGACGGCAAGCCGAGCGTGCATCTTCACGTCGTGCTCGGCCTCGACGACGGCACGACGCGCGGCGGCCACCTGCTCGACGGCACGGTGCAGCCGACCCTCGAAGTCACGCTGGTCGAGACCCCCGCCCATCTCCGCCGCCGGCAGCGGCCGGAGCTCGGCATCGCGCTGATCGATCTCGCCGCCTCGCGCTAGAGCGGGAGGTCATGGCGAAGGGCCGGCGGACGCGCCTCGCGCCGCGCGCAATGACAGGGCGAGCCGTCAACCCGCGGCGGGGCGCCCGAACAGGCGGCGCAATTCGTCCTTCGCCGCTTCGAGCACCCGCTTTTGCCCGGCCGGCAGATTTTTTCCGGCACGGTTGATATAGAAATTCAGCATCGCCATCGCCGACTGGAGCGGCGTGCCCTTGCGGCGCCGGCTTTCCTCCGCCGAGCGCTTCAGCGACAGGGCGATGCGGCGCGGGCTGCGCGAGGTGAAGACATTTTCCTCGAGGTCGAGCGCATCACTTCTCTCGCTCACTGCGGCCGACCATTTACGGGCCATCGCTCTCTCCTTCGCTGCTGCCGGAAGAACCCCATCCTTTGGCCGACGTTCCGACACCCCCCGATCCGCACGGCCTGGAGAGCGGCGCGCGCCTGCGCGACGGCACCGCGGTGCGCCTGCGGCCGGTGCGGCCGGGCGACGAGAGGCTGCTGCAGGAGCTCGCCGCCCGGATGAGCCCGGAAGATATGCGGCTGCGCTTTTTTGCGCCGCTGCACGGGCTGCCGCAGGCGCTGGCGGCGCGCCTGTCGCACCCCGATGGCGAGCGCGAGATGGCGCTGCTCGCCGAATGCGACGGCGCCGCGCTCGGTGTCGTGCGCTATGCCGCGGAGCCGGACCGCCGCCGCGCCGAATTCGCGATCGCGGTGCGCAGCGACTGGAAGGGCCGCGGGCTCGGCTACCTCCTGATGTCCCGGCTGATCGAGATCGCCGCCGCGCGCGGCATCGGCGAGCTGGTCGGCGAGGTGCTGCACGAAAACCGCCGCATGCTGGAGATGTGCCGCACCTTCGGCTTCAGCCTCGCCACCGACCCGGACGACGCCGCGCTCGTCGTCGTGCGCAAGCGGCTCGACAATGCCGACGCCACCGTTCGATCCGGCAGCGGCAAGTAAACCGGCGGCGCAAGGCCGGCGAAGGAGACGTCCGCTGACAAATTCGCAATTTCAGCAGCTTGTAATCCACGCCGCGGCTACCACCGGAACCGCTTGCACCCGCTCGGCAATGACGTGCGGCTCGATCTCCTCGCCCGGCGCCGCCAGGCCGTTTTCGGCCGCGATTTCGGGCGCGATTGCAAGCACGGGGCGACGAGCTGCTCAAAGGTCGGCGCTTCGGTCGCAAGCGGCAACTCGTCATTCGAGCACCACCACACCCCGGCTTCGCCGTCCCACTCCGCCGTGATCTCATAAGCCTTGCGCGAGCCTGCCATCCGGCCGCCCCTTTCCGATCCCGCCGTGCTTGCCAGGATGGTAGCGGACGCCGACCAATAAAACCGTCAACCCGGCCGCCGTATTCGCATGGATACGAGGGCCATACATCGGCTTTTACCCATCGACCAGGTGGGTGCACTGGCGAGCGCCGGCCCGTCACGGCGAACGCACGATCAGGAAGAACCCCCTGATTTCCCAAAGTTTCTGGCCTCATGGCAACGGCCGCGAATGCGGAAGTGGCGGGCCACGCCGGACGATGATGAGCACTATGTCTGCGCTATAGCCCTTCAAAAATCGCTGGCGGGACTGGTCGACTGCATCCTGTCGGAAGCCCCATCGGATTCATCATATCGCGTATGCCTTCGTACTCGCCCCCGATCCTGCGTTCGAACAGCACCCCTTTACGGCGTGCCAATGCTGCAGCCAGGTCCGGCTTCAGAGTCAGCCCGATTGTCGCAAGGTGAACTGCCGCCTTTCGACCAACGACGCTCGCAAACACGTCTATGTCGTGATCGCCGGCCTTGGAGCGATCTAAGGACACAATCGAAATGGGGATGCTAACAAATTCCATGCCTATTGCCGCTTAAGCGCGAACTCTGGCTAGGCAGCGCGTTCCTCTGCCTTCTGTGCTAGCCAGGTTGCCAACATTCGGCATCCGTAGGTGAGAACGGCCATGATGACAAAGCCCCCCAAGTTACCCCAGTCCCCATGCACCAAGGCCGCCAACATCGCGATTGGCACAACACCGACGCCGAAAATAACTAAGCCAAGGATGACCGCGAACAGCCCCCAGACCGTGTAGGTGAACGCCATTCCCCAGACCCACATGATCGCGCCAAAAGCAAACGAAGCAATCATGTATCCAAGCGCGGAAAAGGCCCGCGTTGGAGGGATGAGCGCAAGAGGCCCAAACACTAAAAGCGCGACTGCAAGTGTGATCTCAAAGGCTGTCGGGGTCCATTTCAGTACCCAAAGACTGAACGATGTTGCGCCGACCAGCAATCCGACGCTGAGCGCCAACATCCCGACCATCACCAACAGGCCTAGAATCCCTAAACCAACGTCCTTGACCCTCGTCGCGATGCTCATCGATTCCCCCGATCAGTCATGGTCAAATGTCGTGTCATCAGTGATGACAGTCTGCGCTGTGCCACCCACCACAGGATTCAGCGTGATCTCTAGGACGGATGTGTACCGATAATTGCCTTGGAACTGCGTCTCGAAGGATTCGGCGTTTACAAATCGCCGGGATGACATGCCGCTCAGGAAGTAGCCGCAGGACGGGCTGAACTCGCGCCCTGTGGCGAATTCGATCGTAAACGATCCCTCCGGCACGCTGTCGATTGTCACTACACCACCGGCCGTGACGTAGAACGACAACACTGTCCGTCCCGCTACGTCGCGAAGTTTCACAACGGCATCCGACGACAAGCCATTTGTCGTCTTAAGCGTATGCGGCCCGATCCTGGTTTGCCGCAAAATCTGGCCGTTTGTCAGGCTTACCGGTCCAAATGGAAAGCACCGCCTTTTCAGGTCAGCCATCCCGTCACCCAAGATGACCACCGCTTTCGGCATGAAGCCAACCGTTCCATTATCCGTGATGACCCGTTCATATCCTGCGGTTCCCCACCCCGCCAGGACATGGAAATTCTGAAACGGGCGTATCGTAGCCAATACCTGAGCTGCCGGCCCTGGTTCAGCAAAGACCGTTGACCTCGTGTCGCCGACATGGGCCAGATCCTGACGCGCGATCGCCGTGATTATGTTGTTCTGATTGCTCCATGTAATCAAAACCGCGACTGCCAAAACGGGTGCGATCTGAGCCCAGAATCCCCAGCCCCGAAGTAACCTCCATCTGTCGATCAACTGCGCTTTCGGTGCGGGCGGCAGCGCTTGTCTCAGCTCGGACAAGCGTTGCCGCAGCGTCGCGTCGATCTTGAGACGGAGAGCTTGATCGGCTGTCGCGGCAGCAAGATCGAGTTTACCCTTGTCCCAGAAGTAAAGCGCCTGGCGCCCAAGGATTTGGGCATTCATGCCGGCAGGTTGCGTACCATTCACCAAGTTTCGGTACAGCGCCCCGACCGTCCAGATTGGCCCCCAAGGAAAGCCCCACCAGCCGAGCAGCCAAGTAATCGCGCTCGCCTGGAGCGCCTTCTTCGGCGCGCAAGACGGGCAAAAGACACCCTGCATTGTCCGCCGCAATGTGACGAGGATTAGGCTGATCACATACCAGAAGATCACGTATCGCGGCTGCGCACTAACTGCACCACATGAGGAGCAGATAACCGGGTCTATTGATTGACGAGCTTCATTCCGAGGCTCCGCCGAAATGCACGCCGCGTCGTATCGCGCCCGCGCCTCGGGGTCAGAAAGAACCGCATGTGCCTCGTTTAGCGCTTGGAACTTTGTTGTCGCATCCGACGCATTCGGATGGCGGTCGGGATGCAGTTCCTTTGCCAATCTCCGGTAAGCGCGCTTCACGTCCTCGGCCGATGCGTCTGTCGGCAGCCCGAGGATGCGGTAGTAGTTTTTGATGTCCGAATGTGCAGCCACGCCCGCCCCACCGCACCGCACCTTTGCTGTCCTACGGCCGCAGAAAGCTCAAGCCCATGCCGAGAGAACGTTTATAGAACATTCTTCGCCCTGTTACAACGTTGGCCTCTTCCCCGCAGATAATCGCGGTCGATACGGGGACGGCAAGGGAAAAGGCTGGATGGCCGTTGGTCGGATGTCTTTGACGAGATTGAGATTTTCGCACTCCCGTCGCACGCCCTTGCCGGCGCTTCCGACCGAAAGGTCAATGATATCAATGTCGCGACCGCCATCCGCTATCCCCACGTCGCCCGAAGCCCGCCCTCGCTTATGTTGCTTCAGTATGATAACTATCTGCCGTGGCGGAACCGCGTGACCCGACGCTCGATGTACTTCTCGACCTCGACGGGCAGGTTCTCGTGGTGGACCCGGAGGGCGGCCACTGGGTCCGGTTCGTGGTGACGCGAGTGCCGGTCTCGCCGGAGAAGCCGCACGGCATCGACTACTCGCTCACGCTGCACGGGCCGGAGGGCGAGCGGCTGGTCGGGTTCGACAACGCGCATCCTGTCGGCCGGCAGAAACGCGGTGATCCGCAGGACCATCGTCACCGCCTGCGGAGCATCCGGCCCTACGAGTACCGGGACGCGGCGACGTTGCTCGCTGACTTCTGGACGATGGTGGACACGGTGATGCGCGAGAGAGGAGTAATCCCATGACGACGCTGAAAGTCGGCATCGCCAGCTACGACGAGATGAAGGCGCGCACCATGGCCGTGGCGCGCGGCGAGCGTCGCGTGGCGGCCGACGAGCCCAAGGTCTGGTTCACCTCGACCGAGTCCTTCGCCAAGGTCCTGTCGGCCGGCAATCGCGAACTGCTGCGCGTCATCGCCGAGCAGGCGCCCGGCTCGCTCGACGAGCTGGCTCGGATCACCGGCAAGGCCAAGTCGAACCTCTCGCGCACGCTCAGGACCATGGAAGGCTACGGTCTGGTCCGCCTCGAACGCGGCGAGCGCGGCCGCATCGCACCCAAGCTCATGCACGACCGGGTGGAATTGGACCTGCCCCTTACGCTGTCGCGCAAGGCAAATTGATCGGGTTCGCAGGTCATGAAGTGGCGGAGGGGATGGGATTCGAACCCACGATACGGCTGTTAACCGTATAACGGTTTAGCAAACCGCCGCCTTCAGCCACTCGGCCACCCCTCCACCGATGAGTGGGGTCGTCACGGCGTATGCCCTCCCGTTCTAGTGGCCGGGCTGGGCCAAGTCAATCGACCCCGCCGCGCCGCCCGTGCGCTATCATCGCCGCCGCGATGCCGCCCGCGAGCGACAGCGAATTCGATCGCCTGATCGGCGAGGTCCGCGCCTGCCGGCTGTGCGCCCCCGTTCTGCCGCTCGGCCCCAACCCGATCGTGCGCGGCCGGCCCTCGGCGCGGCTGTTGATCGTCAGCCAGGCGCCCGGCACCAGGGTGCATGCCACCGGGCTGTCGTTCAACGACCCGAGCGGCGATCGCCTGCGCCGCTGGCTCGGGCTCGACCGCGCCGCCTTCTACGACGAGACCCGGGTCGCGATCATGGGCATGGGGTTCTGCTACCCGGGCCGCGACGGCAGGGGCGGCGACCGCCCGCCGCGGCCGGAATGCGCGCCGCTGTGGCACCCGCGGCTGCGCCCGCATTTCGCCGCGGTCCGGCTGACCCTGCTGGTCGGCAGCTACGCGATCCGCTTCTATTGGCGCGACAGCCGCCGGCAAACCATGACCGAGGCGCTGCGGGGCTGGCGCAACGCGCCGCCCGGCTGCTTCCCGCTGCCCCATCCGAGCTGGCGCACCACGCTGTGGGAGCGCGCCAACCCGTGGTTCGCCGCCGAGCTTCTGCCCGCGTTGCGCGCCCGCATCGCCGCCGCCCTCGCCCCGTGAGGGGCGCTCAGGCCTCGCGCTCGATGCGCTCCATGTCCTCGTCGCTGAAGCCGAGATGGTGGCCGATCTCGTGGATCAGCACATGGCGCACGACGGCGTCGAGCGTCTCGTCGCCCTCGCACCAGTAGTCGAGGATCGGGCGGCGGTAGAGGAACACCATGTCGGGCTCCTGCTGCGCCGCGCTCACCGTCTTCAGCGGCAGCGCGACGCCGCGATAAAGGCCGAGCAGGTCGAACGGGCTCTCCAGCCCCATCTCCGCTTCGGTCTCTTCGTCGGGAAACTCCTCGACGCGGATGACGAGCGGCCCGAGATGCCGGCGCAGCCGTTCCGGGATCGTCTTCACCGCGCGTTCGGCCAGCGCCTCGATCTCGGCCGCCGAGGGTGGACGCCGCCCGCTCACCGCGCGCTTCCGGCTTGACCGCACGCCCCGCCGCGCGCACCTCTAGCGTATCGCACAGGGCGGAGGCGGAGATGGTCGAGCGGCTGGTCGGGGCGGCGCGGCACGGCGCGCTGGGCAAATTGCACGGCTGGAGCGAGGTCGAGGATCGCGACGCGATCCGCAAGAGCTATCACTTCAGCAATTTCTCCGAGGCCTGGGGGTTTCTGTCGCGAGTCGCGCTGCTCGCCGAGAAAATGGATCACCACCCGGAGATCTTCAATGTCTACAACCGGGTCGAGCTGGTCCTGTCGACCCACGACGCCGGGGGCCTGAGCCTGCGCGACATCGCCCTCGCCGAGGCGGTCGACGAGATCGCGCCGGAGCGCGACCGCAAGCCGCCGACGCCCTGATCCGGCTCAGCGCAGCGGGATCGTGTAGATCAG
>Ga0209581_1003613_pt1 | contig 13161 bp, 9 predicted proteins | sample Coa_R2_FD_187160 | JGI IMG/M metagenome (GOLD analysis project Ga0209581, IMG submission 187160) | Surface soil microbial communities from Centralia Pennsylvania, which are recovering from an underground coalmine fire - Coalmine... | ecosystem: Environmental > Terrestrial > Soil > Unclassified ...
AGACGACCCGCGCCGCCTGGCCGAGATTGAAGATCGCCTCGATCTCATCAACAAGCTCAAACGCAAGTACGGGGCCACCATCGAAGAGATTCTCGCCCACGCCGCGAAATCGCAGGCAGAGCTGGAAAGCATCGTCCACCGCGACGAGATCATCGCGCAGTTGCAACAGAAGGACAGCCAGCTCCGTCGCGAAATCGGCGCGCTGGCGCAGCAGCTTTCCGAGCGCCGCAGCGAGGCCGCCGAACGCCTCTCCGCCGCTATGGAAGAGCAACTCAACGACCTCAACATGACGCGAGCGCGTTTCTCCGTCGAAATCGAGCAGGTTCCCGACGAAAACGGCGTTCCTGCCAGCATCAACGGCGAACCGGAGCAATATTACGCCTGCGACCTGACCGGCATCGACCGCGTGCAGTTCCTCATCGCGCCCAACCCCGGCGAGCCGTTCAAGCCGCTGACAAAAATCGCCTCCGGCGGCGAAACTTCACGCCTGATGCTCGCGCTGAAAACCATTCTCGCCAGGGCAGACGCCACGCCCACGCTCATCTTCGACGAGATCGACGCCGGTATCAGCGGGCGCAGCGGGCAGGTCGTCGGCGAAAAGCTGTGGATGCTCACCGCCAACCACCAGGTCATCGTCGTCACCCACCTGCCGCAGATCGCCGCCTTCGCCGACACCCACTACAACGTCAACAAGCAAATCTTCAACGACCGCACCATGACCATCGTCAACGAACTGCGCCCCGACCAGCGCGTGCGCGAAATCGCCCACATCATGGGCGGCAGCGTCACCGAAAACGCTATGAAAAGCGCCGAAGAGATGCTCGCCAGGTCGTTTTTATGGAAGGAAAGCCGGGGGCAACGACACGCTGGTCAATGATTAGCTGTCCCGGTTTCGTGTCTTTTAATTCTGCAATTGGAGGGGAATCAACAATACAATGCAACAGAAAGTACGCGCGGGAAGAAACAGGACGATCGATTTAACAACAGATGAGGAGAGCCGCTATCGTGGATCTCTTATCAAATTGACAGGACCTGCTGATCTCAAAACGATAACAAACAAGACTATCTGCCAGGACATACACGATGTTATCGGGTTACTGCCAGAGAGCTTTGTCGATTTAATGATTGTTGATCCCCCCTATAACCTTCAAAAAACATATAACAGCCATACTTTTAGAAAAATGGATAACAGAGATTATATATCCTGGGTGGATAGTTGGATGTCGAGAATACTTCATATTCTTAAGCCTGATGCTTCCATCTATGTTTGCTGTGACTGGCAATCAAGTTTTTCGATATACGAAGTGCTTAATCGCTATTTCTATGTGAGAAATCGCATCACATGGGAAAGAGAGAAGGGAAGAGGTTCAAAAACAAACTGGAAAAACTGTTCTGAAGATATCTGGTTCGCAACGAGAGGGGAAGGTTATAAGTTTTACCCGGACAGGGTGATGATAAAGCGTAAGGTGATCGCGCCTTACAAAGTTGACGGAGCGCCTAAAGATTGGGAGGAGACAGAGGATGGCAATTTCCGGCTAACGCATCCTTCAAATCTCTGGACTGATATTACCATCCCATTCTGGTCAATGCCAGAAAATACTGATCATCCAACACAAAAGCCAGAGAAGCTTGTTGCGAAGTTGATACTTGCCAGCTCTGACGAGAACGATTTTGTCTTTGACCCGTTTCTCGGTTCCGGCACTACATCAGTTGTTGCGAAAAAGCTGAATAGAAGATACTGTGGTGTAGAGATTGATGAGCATTTTGCCCTCCTCGCCGAAAAGAGACTGGAAGGCGTGGATACAGATAGGAGTATTCAAGGATATTCTGATGGCGTCTTCTGGGAGCGTAATAGCTTGAATACACAGAAACAGCGTGGAACTGTATGTACCGGCATACAGCAGGGAAGGCTATTATGATAACCAGTCCAGTAGTAACGGTTGAGAAGCTAACTCAGATTGGTGAGAGAATACAAACATTTCTCAATACTCAAACTGAGATAATGGCTGCGAATACAATTGCCAGCCCAAGAGCAGTAGGCGATGCTATGCAATCACTGCTGGAACAGCATTTCGACCAGATTTTGCAGGGAGACATTAAAGAATATTCGAAGGACTTCGCAAGGCGGGCAATGGCAGATATAGCATTCACAGATATTGAGGATTTTTACCATGTTGTAGATGTAAAAACACATAGATTGGACACAGCATTTAATATGCCGAACCTCACATCTGTGGAAAGATTAACGAGGTTTTATGAGAATGATAAGAATTACTTTGATTTGCTACTCATATCCTATTCGGTTAGCGGGTTGAGTCTCAAGATTGAGAAGGTACAGTTTACGCCAATTGAAAATCTAAAATGGGATTGCCTGACAATCGGCGCGCCTGGTTGGGGTCAGATACAGATTGCAAACTCCAATAATGTTCGTACTGATCATTCACTGACCAGGAAAGAGTGGATGATCCAGCTTTGTGATGTGATGTTACAATTTTATCCTCACGAGATAAGTAAAATAAACTCTCGCATCAGCCATTTCAAAAAAGTTAAAGAGTATTGGTTAGATAAAGCTTAACTACCATTGTATGAGCAAGCCATACTGCCAGATACTAACCGTTCAACCTGCTCGGCTTTTCTTGAAAGAAAACTGGAATGTTACAGCAAAACAAATGTTTGATAACTATCTTCCCTTCAGGAGGTACAACCATGCAAGTTCGCCGTTTCTCCCCCGACCTGAAAACGAAAATCCCCGGCGGCCATCCCGGTCTGTATAGCGTTCCCATTCAGCTGGATTCCGCTCTATTGAACACTCAAGATAGCGAGGTACTCGCCCGGCGTTTCAACGGCCTGCCCATCCTGCTCAACCGTCCCATGATTGTTTTAGCAATGTACCTGGAACCTCATGGCTCAATGGATGAGCATTCCGCCGACCAGCCCATCCTCTTCCTCGTCACGAAAGGAAGAGGATTTGTCCGCGTCGGCGGCCCCGGCGGCGAGACACGCCCGGTCAGCGCCGGTGACGCCGTTCTCTGGCCGACGGGACTCGATCACACCGTCTGGACGGAAGACGAGTCGCTCGAAGCCATCGTCATCGACGGCCCGCCGGAGCGCGAGCAAACGTTATAATAACATCTCGCTCGCAGGCCACCCGCCAGGGATGGCCCCATAGGCGTTAACTTAAGGCCGCCACAGGCCACCCGCAAGGGGTGGCCCTACGAGAGACGCGACTCCACAGGCGGCACGAACGCCGCGTCTCTTGTAGGGCCACCCCTTGCGGGTGGCCTGCCTGGCGCTCGCACGGGCTTAAGTTAACGCCTATGGGGATGGCCCTACTCTACGCGAGCCAGTCCGCTCGTGAGCGAGCGTATCGGGGCCGCGTGAGCGGGACGTTATAGTAGGGCTACCCCTGGCGGGTGGCCTGGAAAGGTACACATGACCACCATCGCCATTATCGGGGCAGGAATGAGCGGCCTCGCCGCCGCCCATACCCTGCAAGACATGGGCCATACCGTCACGCTTTTTGAGCAAATGGGCGAGGTTGGCGGGCGCGCCACCACACAACAGCGCGAGGGCTACATCTACGATTCCGGCGCGCAATATATCAAACCTGGCCCCGTCAGCACGCCTTTCGTCACCGAGCGTTTTGCCCTGCCAGACCTCGTCGACATTCCCAAACCGGTCTGGATATTCGATCAGCAGGGCAATATTCAGGAAGGCGACCCGTTGCAGAATGCCGAAGCGAAATGGAACTATCGCAACGGCCTCATCGCCCTCGCCCGGCGTATGGCGGAGGGGCTTGATGTTCGCCTGCACACACCCATTGCTCGCGTGCAGCATACAGCGCGGGGATGGCAACTCTTCTCGCAGGCCAACCAGCCATTCGGCCCTTTCGACCGCCTGCTCATCACCATTCCCGCGCCACAGGCCGCCGATCTCATTGCCGTCAGCATCCTTCCTGACAGCCTGCAAGAGCGCATTGTCGATCTCTTACGCGCCGCTCGCTACAATCCCATCATCTCCGTCATGCTCGGCTACACCCCCCCGCCGCGAGAGCGCCCCTACTACGCCCTCGTCAATACCGACAGGGCGCACCCTATCTCCTGGCTGGCCTGGGAACACGAAAAATCTTCCAATCGCGCACCCGAAGGTAGTGGCCTGCTCATCGCACAGATGGCCCCTGCCTACAGCAGACGGCATCACGATACGGCTGATGAAGAAGTCATACATGACACGATCAGTCATGTCGTTGATCTATTGCAAGAGCCGCTTCACATGCCCGTCTTCACCGACATCAGGCGTTGGCCTCTGGCCCTGCCATTCCAGAAAGCCGACGCAGATGCGCTCAATGCCCTGATGCTGCCCTCTGGCCTCGCCTTCTGCGGCGACTCCTTCACCGGCGGGCGCGTCCATCTCGCGCTTGAACATGGCGTCAATGTGGCAAAACAACTGAGTTATACATAACAATCCTATCGCCCACGCTGTCGCGTTTATGCTATAATAGTCTTCAGAATCAGTCAGGAGGGACATCATCCTCTGTGTTGTACAGAGTGAGAATAGAAGGAATAGAGAACCATGAGCAAAAAATTACTTAGCACGATCCTGTTATTTGCCGTCTTTATTGGCTTCCTCTGGTGGGGAATCTCCATGCTTACCTCTCCCGGTAAAGATGCGGAGACGGTCATTTACGCCATTCTCATCCTGGCTTGCGCCGGCTATGCCCTCGTCTCTATCTTTCTACTGCCGCGCAAAAAACAACCATAAAGCAGAGAGCAGGTAGGTTATCATCTATGGAGAACACGCCGCCAACAACGCCGTTGGCTATCCGCCTGGCGACGCCGGACGATATTGACATCATCAACTATCTCGACAGCTTCAGCACCTCGCCCACGCGCAACATCCACCGCGACATGCAAAAATATTTTGGTTCCGTCGACCCATCGACGCACGAGCGCACGCTGATCTTTCTCGCCGAGATCAATGGCGAACCCATCGGCAAGGCAGAGTTGATGCTGCCCCCGGCTGAAACCGCCGGAACCACCGGCGGCACCGCCACGACCGGCTACGTCAAACGCGTGGTCGTCCACCCCGATTATCGCGGCTACGGCGTCGCGCGCCAGCTTATGGAACACATCATCCACTATGCCCGCACTGAATGCGGACTGGACGCCATCGACCTGCACGTCTGGGAGGGCAACACACCTGCCATTCGCCTCTACGAATCGCTCGGCTTCCAGCTCCAGCACCGCGAACTCTACTTCCGCCTGCCTTTATAAATAATGCCCCGTGTCATGCTGAGGGGGAGCAAAGCATCTAAGGCTGCCCACTTGCTCAGTATGGCAAGATGAGATGCTTCGCTCCCCCTCAGCATGACATATCCCTGGCCTGCTTTCTATGGACGACATGTTGTGACGAACCATGCTTTCCCCTCGTTTTAACACCTGGGTCGGAAACCGCTTGCATGTCTTCTACTCGCGCAAGCGGGCCATTTTCCGGCACTTCGATGGGAGGTAGCAAGCGCCAGGCAACCGGCGCGTCTATTCTATATGGAGCAGCGAGCAATTACGACGGAGACAGTAGAGACAACACAAATCGCACCGGCGACAGAAACACAACAGAAACAACCATCTTCAATCAGATATCACTGGATGCGTCTTTTCTTCACTGAGGATATTGCACCGGATAACCACCGTCTCATCGACCTGCAGCGCCGCGCCTGCTGGATCGGCATTGCCCTGATGTTGCAGGGGCTGAACGAGTTGAGCCATATACATGTTATCCCGCACCCGCAGCCATACGAATCGCTTATCAGCTTTTTGCTGCTGGCGGGGAGCCTGTGGGCGATCTGGATGGCCCTGCGCCCGCAAAAGCTGAAGCTGCACAGCGTGCAGAGGCAGCCACGACGCTGGCAGCAATCTGCTTTACTGCTCATCATCGTTGAGGCAGTCATTGGCTCGTTCCTGTTCGGCTATATCATCGGCATGTGCTTCCTGCCACCGATGATGGCCAACGACGGCACATCGCTCGACACCAACGCGGCTATCTTGCTCACCCAGGGCCGTAATCCCTACACCGATTCCAGCATTATCGAGGTAGCAAACCGCTTCGCCATTCAGGCAACCTGGACAACGCCGCTACGTGAGGGCCAGTTCGCCAACCGGATCGATTACCCCTCGATGGAAGAGATACGCTCCGTTTTCGCAACCGATCTCAAAGCCGGACAGGCCCCCGAATTTGAGTCGAAGGTAAGCTACCCCGCGCTTTCATTCCTCATCCTCGTTCCCTTCGCCCTGCTCAAAGATTACAATGTCCTGCCCTTCTTTGTCCTCAGCTATGTGCTGCTGGTCGCGATTGCCTGGAAGATGGCTCACTCGCAGCTACGCCCCTGGGTACTACTGCTCGCGCTCGCCAATATTCCCATGTGGAGTTCCGTCTACGGCAGCAACCTGGATATCTTCATCACCCTGCTCATCGCGCTGGCATGGCTGCTGCGCAATTCTCGCTGGTCATCGGCCCTCTTTTTCGGCCTCGCCCTGGCAGGCAAGCAGACCGCGTGGTTTCTCATTCCTTTCTATCTCATTCTGACCTATCGTCAGTATGGCTGGAAAGAGGCGCTGGGCCGCATGAGCATCGCCGGTGGCGTCTTCCTGCTCATCAACCTGCCCTTCATGCTCTGGAACTTCCATGCCTGGCTGGCCGGCATTATGGCTCCGGTAGCCGATCCCATGTTCCCTATGGGCGTGGGCATCATCACGCTGAGTACCACCCACCTGCTACCCTATCTTCCCACCTGGCTCTATACGAGCCTTGAGGCCGGGGCCATGCTCGCCATGTTCGTCTGCTACTGGTCGCTCTGCCGCAAACGCCCGCAGGCCGCCCTGCTGTTCGCCATGCTACCCCTCTTCCTGGCCTGGCGCAGCCTGCCTTCGTACTTCTATTGCATCGCCTATCCCATCTTCATTTTACTCGTTCATTCCGCTCGTGGGAAGGTCGCCCTGCGCGTTCCACAGTTGCCTGCCCTTGCCAGACCTCAACCCGCGCTGCCGGGTAATTCCCTTTCAGAGGCTATACTATAGGAATTCCGTCGGCACCAACTGGTTGCGCACAATCAGCTGGCACCGACGGATACCATCTCGACTCTTTTGCCACTTCGTGGTACAATCGTCATACGCAAAAACATTTCATATCTTTTAAAGAGGGAAAGATAGATTATGCCTGCTAAAAAAGAAACAAAGATCGCTCTTTCAGCGCAAGAGGAAGCGCAGATGCAGCAGTTGCTGGCGCAATATCATCAGATCGCGACCAATCTGCATAGTAGCCATACACAGGATGAGGCCGAAACAGCCATTACTGATATTGATGAGCTATCAGAGGCGGCGCAGATGGCGCTGCTCAAATCGCTGGCGCGCGAACAGAACAGCGACGCCGCCGATGTTTTGCAAGCCCTGCACGAACTCAGCCCCAACAAGGCGGTACGGAAAGAGGCCAGACGCGGACTGATTCGCCTGGAAGGCTTAAAAGTCTATCCTCGCTGGGAGCCGCCGGTCGACCGCACGCTGGTGGTGCAACTGGTGCGCCAGCCACCGCGCTTCTGGAAGGGCTTTGTCACGCAATCGCGCGAAGAGGGCGAGGTCCAGCTTATCCTCGCCTGGGAAGAGGGCTACGAATACAACGAAGTACGCATGCTGACTTTTCTGCTCGACTTCTGGGAGCAGGGCGTCAAAGACTTCTTTGTTGAGAATTTCACCAAACGTAGCTTTGATGAGCATATGCGCGAATTACAGAGACGCCTGTCCGACATTACCCTTGCTGAGGCGACGCTGGCCGAGGGTCGTCGTCTCATTGAGGACGCACTCTCCGTGAACCAGTGGCGCGGCACCACGCCACATAAGGAATATCGCCACTACCTGCCCACCATCAACCAGTTGATCCTTCAGGCCCCCGACGTGGGCGAAGATCGCGGGCAGACGTTTATCAGCCCCGCGCTGGAGCCTGACGAGGTGGCAGCTACCTTCATCGGCGGCTGGGCGCTGGGCGATTACGGCCTGGACTTCGATATGCTCAGCAGCGAAAGCAAGCTGCGCGAGGGGCTGACGCGCGACGAATGGATCGAGCGGCGGCGCAACTGGGTCAATGAGGCTCACCCCACGCGCTTCGAACTCAGCGTCGTACACGAACGCGAACCGCAGGCCATACAAAGCTCCGGGCTGTGGGTGCCAACGCTCTACAGCAGCCGCTCAATCACGCGCAAAGAGATTGAACTGGGCTGGTCGCTGGAGATCAGCGATACCCCGCTCAGCGGTACGCTGCCGGAGATGCCGATGGGAACCATCGTCTACAAAGAGACCGGACGGCACTGGTACTGGACCGTCTTCACGCTCGTGCAGGAAGAGGGCCGCTGGCGCGTCCAGAGCATCACCGACGAAGGCGCCAGCATGCAGGGCCTGACCATCGAAGAGTTACAGCAGCGTATCGAAGAAGAGAATAAGCGCATCGAAGAGATCACCAGCCGCCCCCATGCGACCAGCGAGGAGGAGGCAGTGGCTAATTTCGACGAGGTTGTTCGGCGCATCATCCACAGCCTGGCCTATGTCGACGCCCTGCTCGTCAAGCTGCCGCTCGATGAGACCATCTATGAAGAGGCTTTCGGGCGCGCCATGACGTTGAACAACTATGAGCGCGCCGCCGCCTACCTTGAGCGCATCGTCCAGCGTTTTGGTCAGGGGCGCGCGGAACATTTGCAGCGCCTGGGTATTGTGCAATCGATGCTGGCCGAATGGTACCAGCAACGCGGCCTGCGCGAGCGCAGCGAACATTTCTTCGAGCTTGCCGAGTCCACGCTTAACCAGGCACTGGCGCTCAACAATACCGTCATCGGCCATACGCGCCTCGCCGAAATCCTCATCAACCATAAGGTGCGACTGGATGAGGCAGAAACGCACCTGAATCTGGCCGGAGAACTGGCCGTCAGCAATGCCAGTACCGAGGATCAGGCGATGGTTGAGGCAAATCTGGGTAGCCTCTCCATGCTGCGCAAGCAACCGGAGAACGCGCTGCGCCACTTCCAGCGCGCCGCCGAACTCAACCCCGGCCTGGAGAATATCTGGTTCAGCATCGGCATGGTACAACGCACCCTCAAACGCTTCGAGGAGGCAGAGGCCACCTTCAAGCGCGCCATCGAGCTTGAGCCACGCGATTTCCGCACCTATGCCGAACTTGCCGCTATCTATATGAACCGCCGCCAGTTCGCGCAGGCCCGTGAGACGCTGGAACAGGGCATCCGCGCTATCCCCGAATCCGCCTACCTGCGCGCCCTGCTCGCCTCTGTCTTCCTGGAAAGCGGCGACCGTCGGCGCGCAAACGCTCTGCTGCAAGAGGCCGAGCGCATTAATCCGCAGGACACAATGGTGCAGGCTATGCGCGAGGAAATGGAGAAAAGGAGAAAATAACCCCTTAACAGGTTGAAAGGGGGAAAGCACAATCCCATGACAAAGAAGAAAGACACTCCCTTCCAGATTTCCCAGGAAGAGAATGAGCAAGTAGAGAGCATAGTGCAGGGCTATCGCCAGCGCGCCCAGACCCTGCGTGAAACCGCAGACCGCCAGCAGGTAGAGACTGCGCTGGCCGATATCAACGCCCTGCCGGAAGCGGCGCAAATGGCCCTGCTGGCCGCGCTGACGAAAGAAAGCACCAGCGAAGCCGCCGTTATCCTGCTCGCCATTCACCAGTTCGGCTCGCTCAAAGCCGTGCGCAAAGAGGCAAAGCGGGCGCTCATCCGGCTCGAAGGGGCCAGGGTTTACCCGTACTGGCAGCCGCCCACCGGGCAAGCCCTGCCCGTCATCGAACTCACGCCCGCCGACCTCGAATCGGCCCGCTTCTGGCAAGGCCTCGTCACCGATAGCTTCGAGGCCGGTGAGGTTCAGTTGATGCTCAGCTGGGAACTGGGACCCGACTACAAACGCGCGCGCATAATGGGCTTCCTGCTCGACTTCTGGGGCGACGGCGTCAAAGATTTCTTCACCGAGGTGAGCAGCAAACGGCATATCGAAGACCGCATCGCCCAGTTGCGCGCCATGACGAAAGACCTCAATCTGATCCCATGCACGCTGGCCAGAGGCCGCCATCTCATCGAAGACGCCCTTGCCATCAATAAAAAACACGGCACCCGCCCACACAGGGATTATCGTTTGAACGAATCCCTCATCCGACATATGGTGCTGGAGGCGGTCGAGAACGAGGAAGACGGGGAGGACGAGGACGATATCGATAGTATCAGTATCGCCCCCGGTATGAAACCCCCAGGGGTCGTCATGAACTTCATCGATGCGCTGTTTGCCAGCAGCTACAACCGGGCCTACGATTTGCTCAGCAGCGATAGTACGCTTCGCGACGGGCTTTCGCGCGCCGAGTGGGTAGCGCGCTGCCAGGCATGGGAAGAGGCTGCCGAACCGGAGAACTTCACCCCTGGCTTCTGCGTCGAAAGTAAACAACAGAGCAGCGGGCTCTGGCTGCCCAACCTCTTCGGCGGCAAACATCAGGAAACCGAACGCAAAAAGATCGAAGCCTCCTGGTCGCTCGAACTTAACGATACTCCGCTTACTGAAGGGCTGAAGGCCCTGCCCACGCCCACCGCTGTCTATCCAGAGACAAAGCGCCACTGGTTCTGGGCAACCTGCATTCTCACGCAGGATGAGGGCGAGTGGCGCATCCAGGACATCATCGACGAGGGGGCCAACGCGCGCCTGCTGACCGTCGATGAACTGCAAAAACGCATCGACCGGCAGATCAAAGAGGCACAGGAGATCACGCGCAAGCACCTGCCTACCGGCCCCGATGCCGACAGGCACTTTTTAACCATCGTAGAGAATATCCAGCGCGCCCTGCATTACCGCGATATCTTAATCTCGAAGCTGCCGCTCGACCGCCACCTCTATGAAGAAGCGGCAACCGACGCCACAGTGATGGGCGATTTTGAACGCGCTCTGGTCTACCTGGAACCCCTGGCCCGCAACTTCGCCGAAGGCCGGGCCGAGGCCCTGCGACAACTGGCCGGCGGCCAGATAGGGCTGGCAGAGGTCTACTATAACGAAGCCAACGAGGAACGCGGCGAACACTTTGAAGCGATGGCAGAAGCCACGTTGCTCGAATCGCTGGCGCTGGAAGATCACTACCTGACGCATCTATCCCTGGCCGAACTGCTCACGCGGAAAGACCTCGCTTCAGAGGAAGATGAGGATAAGGCGCTGGATGAGGCCGTTGCCCACCTGCGCCATGCACTGACATTAGTCACCGATGCAAACATACAGGCCGAGATTGAACACAAACTGGCCGAAATCGCCGGGGAACGCGAGCAGGACGACGAGGCCATCCTGCACTATCGCCGCATGGCCGAACTCCAGCCAGATAATGTCGACCCCTGGATGCACCTGGGCGATACGTACAGGAACATAGACAACTTTGAGGAGGCCGAAGCCTCTTACCGGCGCGCGCTTGAACTGAACCCCCACCTTGTTGATGCGTATGATGGACTTGCCAGCGTATATACAGCAAACGACGAGAAAACAAGAGCCATCGAACTCTTAGAGGAAGGAATACGCAACAATCCTGACTCCGCCGCAATACACGCGCTGGCTGCAGTGACGCTGGCATCAAACGGGCAGTATCAACGAGCAAAAGCCCTGCTGGAGGAAGCGGAACGCCTGGACCCGAAATGGGTAATGTTGCCCGTCTACCGCACCCTCGTCGATACTCACAAACCGGAGCCATCGCTACCGGCAGGAAGCGGGCAGCGTGGCCAGCGATTCGGCAAACACAAAGGCAAAAAACACAGGAAACGATGATTTCACCGGAAGAGAGCATAACCTACCACACCGTCACGTCAGGAGCCATGACCCGCGAGGGCGATGTACTGGCGGAGATTGTTGAGCAGGACGAGGCCGGGCAGGAACACGCGCGCGTCCTGCGCGTCCCCGCCGGTCTGCCCGGCGAGGTCGTCACCATTGCCGTCGAGGAGCCTCCCGCGCCGCGCCCCGGCAAGAAACGCCGCCACCACAAACCGCGTCCGCCGCGTGTCTGGATTCACGAAATCCATCAAGCCTCGCCCCTGCGTATTGAGGCTCCCTGCCCGCTTTTCGGCACCTGCGGCGGCTGCCAGCTTCAACACATGCGTTACGACGCGCAACTGGCCTGGAAACGCGACGTGGTACACAGGTTGCTGCAAGACATCGGCGGCTTTGAAGAGCCGCCCGTGCTGCCGACCGAGCCGTGCGACATCCCCTGGCACTATCGCAACCACATGCGCTTCTCTGTGAATCGCGAAGGCCAGCCCGGCCTGACGGCGCGGGGAACGCATCGCGTGCTGCCGCTCGCCTCCTGCCCCATCGCCCACGAGCGGATCAACCGCGCGCTCTCCATTTTGAGCCAGCAGCCCAACGCGCGGCCACAGCTTTTGATTCGCTGCAGCACGCAGAGCAATCAAATGCTCATCCAACCCTGTCCAGATGAGGAGACACGGCAAAAACTGGCCGCAGCAGGGTTAGATGTACAGGCTGAAACGATGGAAGAGCAGCTTGGCGGGGCAAGCTTCCGCATTCGCCCCAGTTCCTTCTTCCAGACCAACACGCCGCAGGCCGAGAAGATGGCGCAGATGGTGCTGGACGGCCTGCTGTCTCACATCCCGGCAGACGAACGGCGCGCTTTGACCGTCGTCGATGCCTATTGCGGCGTCGGCACCTTCGCCCTCCTGCTCGCTCGCCACGTCGGCAAGGTCATCGCTATCGAGGAATCGGCCAGCGCCATTCGCGACGCGCAGTGGAATCTGCGCGAGACGGAGAACGTGGAGATACTGAAGGGTAAAGTGGAAGAGGTGCTGCCCGCGCTCCCGGCCACGCTGGATGGGCTGGTAATCGACCCCCCGCGCGCCGGCTGCCAGCCGGTCGTACTTAACGCGCTTCTGCGACATCCCGTCAGCCGCGTGGTCTATGTCTCGTGCGACCCCTCGACGCTGGCCCGCGACCTGCACATCCTTTGCCATAGCCAGAGCGCGAACGAGCAGCCCGTCTACCGCCTTCTCTCGGTGCAGCCGCTCGATATGTTTCCCCAGACGGCCCATATCGAGTGCGTCGCCACGCTGGAACGCATCAACCAGTCGGATGAAACAGTATG
>Ga0209581_1003616_pt1 | contig 13149 bp, 11 predicted proteins | sample Coa_R2_FD_187160 | JGI IMG/M metagenome (GOLD analysis project Ga0209581, IMG submission 187160) | Surface soil microbial communities from Centralia Pennsylvania, which are recovering from an underground coalmine fire - Coalmine... | ecosystem: Environmental > Terrestrial > Soil > Unclassified ...
CAGCGCCGCAGTCAGAACCTGCTGCTCGACGTAATTGGGCGGCAAGGCGAGTCCCACCGCGCGGATTTGCGGCGCCTCGACGGCGGCTGCGCCTGATGGCTGTTCGGAGCTCATTGAGCGACCTCGCCCCCCGAATTTGGGCGGCGCCCGATTGCGTGCGGCAGCGCCAGCCCGATCATAATGTCCGCGTCCCGGCCCGATCGTCTCAGACATGATCCTCTGTCCTTTGGGGATGGGTCAATCTGAGCTGGCAGGCCGCGATTTTCGACCAGCCCGTTCATTCCAACCCATCGGGATGCGTGTTGGTTCCGATGGTTTCGCCGCTCTTGTGGGTTTTTGCTTTGAGGCTTGCGCCTGAACGGTTAAGATTGGCCAGCGGGCTGGGCGCTCGATGCGAGCGTCCGTCAGGGGCAGCCGTCATGTCCGCACGAATACCGCTGAGCACCTACCGCTTGCAGTTCAACCGCAGCTTCACCCTGGAGCAGGCGGCGGCGCTAGTCGACTATCTGCACGATCTCGGCATCAGCGACTGCTATGCGTCGCCACTGGCGCTGTCGCGCCCGGACAGCACTCACGGCTACGACGTCACCAACCACGGGCTGCTCAATCCCGAAATCGGCAGCGAGGAGCATCTGGCGGAGTTTGCACGGCGGCTGTCGGCCAGAGGGATGGGCCTGATTGTGGATACCGTTCCCAATCACATGTGCATCGCGCATTCCTCCAATCAGTGGTGGTGGGACATACTGGAGAACGGGCCGAGTTCTCCGTTCGCGCGTTTTTTCGATATCGACTGGACTCCGCCCAAGGCCGACCTGGCCAACAAGGTGCTGCTGCCGATCCTGGGCGATCAGTTCGGCAAATCGCTGGAGGCGGGCGAGATTGCGGTGGTGTACGAGGGCGGCGCCTTCCAGGCGCGCTATTACGATTGGACGCCGCCGCTGGCGCCGCGCACCTGGACGCTGATTCTGCAGCCCGCGCTGGAGCGGGTGCGGGCCTGCATGGACGACTCCGACGCCGCCTTGATGGAGCTGGAGAGCATCATCACCGCGCTCAGCCATCTGCCGCCCCGCACTGAGAGCGACCCCGAGCGGCTGCGCGAACGCCAGCGCGAAAAGGAAGTGATCCGCCGCCGCCTGGCGGCGCTACTGGCCGAAAGCGCCGCGGTGCGCAGCGCGCTGGAGGGCGCGATTGCCGAACTCAACGGCATCAGAGGCAATCCGCACAGCTTCGACCGCCTGGAGGAAGTGCTCGAACAACAGGCCTACCGCCTCAGCTTCTGGCACGTCGCGGCCGATGAGATCAATTACCGCCGCTTTTTCGATATCAACGAACTGGCGGCGATCCGGGTCGAGGAGCCGGCGGTGTTCGAGGCCGTGCACGATCTGACGCTGCGTCTGATCGCGTCGGGCATCGCCACCGGCCTGCGCATCGACCACGCCGACGGTCTGCTCGATCCGGGCCTGTACCTGCGCACGCTGCAGGAACGATGCGCCGCGGCGTCGGGCACGGCCGGGACCGGCGATGCGCGGCCATTTTACATCGTGGTGGAGAAGATCCTGCTTGGCGGCGAGCGGCTGCATCGCGAATGGCCGGTGCACGGCACCACCGGCTACGAATTCGCCAACCTGGTGGATGGCCTGTTCGTCGACAGTTCCAACCGCTACCGGTTCGAAAGCCTTTACACGCGCTTTGCCGGAGCACAGGAGGAATTCCGCAACGTCGTCTACGAATGCAAGAAGCTGGTGCTGCGTGCGTCGATGTCGGGCGAGCAGAACGTGCTGGCGCGCAAACTCGATCGCATCTCTGAGCAGCATCGATGGTCGCGCGACTTCACGCTCAACAGCCTGGGGCGCGTGCTGGCCGAGGTGATCGCATGCTTCCCGGTCTATCGCTCCTATGTGACCTCGGACGGCAAGATAAGCGAGGAGGACCGCCGTCAAATCCGCCGCGCGATCGACGCCGCCAAGCGGCGCAACCCGGCACTCAGCGAGTCCACTTTCGACTTCCTCGCCGCGGTGCTCCTGCTTGAGCATCCCGAGGGGCTTGACGACGCGGCGCGCGCTGAGCGCCTGGCCTTCACGCTGCGCTTCCAGCAGTTGACCAGCCCGGTGATGGCCAAGGGCTTCGAAGACACCGCGCTTTACCGCTACTGCCCGCTCGCGTCGCTCAACGAGGTGGGCGGCGACCCCGCCTGCTTCGGGATCGCGGCCGAGGAGTTCCACGCGCGCAACGCGTGCCGGCTGGAGGAATCGCCCGACGGGCTATCCGCCACCTCCACGCACGATACCAAGCGCAGCGAGGACGTGCGCGCGCGCATCAGCGTGCTGTCGGAAATCCCCGAACAATGGGAGCGCGCGATCTGGCGATGGCATCATCTGACCGAATCGGCGCGCAGCGAAATCGACGGTGTGCCGGTGCCCGACCCCAACGAAGAGTACCTGCTTTATCAGACGCTGATTGGGACCTGGCCGCTCAAGCCACGGTCCGGCGAATACGAACAATATGTAGAGCGGATTCAGCGCTACATGGACAAGGCCGCCAAGGAGGCCAAGCTGAGAACCTCTTGGATTCGGGCCAATGACCAGCACGACCTCAAGCTGGCCGAATTCATCGCCAAGGTGATGCGTCCGGGAGCCGACAACGCATTTGTTGCTGACCTGGGGGCGTTCGCGGCGCGCATCGCGCCGGCCGGGATGCTCAATTCGCTGTGCCAGACGCTGCTCAAGATCGCGGCGCCGGGCGTGCCTGATTTCTATCAGGGAACCGAGTTGTGGGACCTCAGCCTGGTCGATCCGGACAACCGCCGCCCGGTCGATTATGCGCGCCGTGCGGCGATGCTGGCGGAAATCAAAGGGGCGGCCACCGCGGACCGGCCGGAGTTGGTGCGCAGGCTGTGGGCCAATCCTGACGACGGCGCGATCAAGATGTACGTCATCAGCCAGGCGCTTGGCCTGCGCCGGCGCAGCCCAAGGCTGTTCGCGCGCGGCCCCTATGTCGCGCTGGAAGCCTCGGGAGCGCGCGGCCGCAACCTAATCGCATTCGCCCGCGGCGGGCCCGACGATCATATCGTCGTGGCGGCGGGACGCTTCTTCACCAGCTTCGGCGCGCTGCCCCAAGCCGCCGCGGGCGAGGCATCCTGGCGCGACACCTGTTTGTCCGCCCCGCCCGGATTGCTGTGCGCCCGCTACGTGGAGTTATTCACCGGCGCCGAGGTCTGCGCCGACCTCCAGCGCGACCGCCGTCAGTTGTATGTCGCGGACCTCTTCGCTCACCTGCCGCTTGCGATCCTGGCGCCCGCCGGCTGATGTATAATGCCGTCAAGCCAGGCCGATTAAGGCCGGTGCGATCTGAGGAACAACCTATGGCTCGCGAGCGAAAGCCGACCGACCCGCAGGCGCGGGCGATCTTTGAACTCCACCAGCGCTTCGTCGAAGTGATGGAGCAGCGCCTGACCATGGTCGAGGAGCAGACCCGGCTCAACTACCTCAACGTGATGACGTCGCTGACCGAAAAGCTGGCGGTTCCGGGCAAGCCGCTTTCGGAAATCGTGCGCGAAATGATGGCCGAGGCCGGCCCCATCCTGTTCCAGGTGATGCAGGGGTAGGCCGGGAGCGGCCCCTCACTCCTCCAGCGCGTAGCCCACTTCGCTGTGCTGGCTCAGGTCCAGGCCCATCTCCTCCTCTTCACCGTCTACTCTCAGACCCACCAACGCATCGACAATCTTGAGCAGGATCATGCTGCCCGCGAAGGCGAACGCGACGCTGGCCGCCACCGCGATCGCCTGAACCGCGAGTTGTCCTGGGTTGCCGTTGAGCAGGCCGTCGGCGCCGGCCGGATTGATAAGCTTGCTGGCGAACACGCCGGTCAGCAGCGCGCCGGTGATGCCGCCCACGCAGTGAACGCCGACGACGTCCAATGAATCGTCATAGCCGAGGCGAAACTTGACGCCGACGGCGAAAAAGCAGATGGCTCCGGCGGCCAGCCCAATCACCACTGCCGCCGCCGGCGTGACATAGCCCGACGCGGGGGTAATCGCGACCAGCCCGGCGACCGCGCCCGAGGCGGCGCCCAGCACGGTGGGCTTGCCGCGCACCGACCATTCCGTGGCCATCCACGACAGTGACGCGGCCGCCGCCGCGACGTGCGTCGCCACCATCGCGGAGGCAGCCAGGCCGTTGGCGGCCAGCGCGCTGCCGGCGTTGAATCCGAACCATCCGAACCACAGCAGCCCGGCGCCGGTGACCGTCATCGTCAGGTTGTGGGGGGTCATCGGCTCGTGCGGATAGCCCATCCGCCGCCCGAGCAAAATCGCGGCGGCCAGCGCCGACACGCCCGAGGAGATATGCACTACGGTGCCGCCGGCGAAATCCAGCGCGCCCATCTGGTGCAGCCATCCGCCCGCGCCCCACACCCAGTGCGCGAGCGGATCGTAGATGAAAGTCGCCCACAACAGGCTGAACAGGAAAAAGCCCTTGAAGCTGATCCGTTCGGCGATCGCGCCGGTAATCAGCGCCGGGGTGATGACCGCGAACATGCACTGGAACAGCATATAGACGGAATGCGGAATGGTGGCCGCGTAATCGGGGTCGGGCGCGGCGCCCACCGAATTCAGCCCGATCCACGACAGCCCGCCGATCAGTCCGTGATGGTCGGGCGAGAACGCCAGACTGTAGCCGAACAGTACCCATTGTATGCTAATCAGCCCCGCCAGGATGAAGCTCTGCATCAGCGTGGCGAGCACGTTCTTGCGCCGCACCATCCCGCCGTAAAACAGCGCCAGGCCCGGTGCCGTCATCAGCAACACCAGCGCCGCGGCAGTCAGCACCCAGGCGGTATCGCCGCTGTCGATTTTCGGCGCCGGCGCGACCATCGCAAACGCCTTGGGCAAGGTTCCCGCGGCGGCGCCGCCAGGCAAGGCCCCGAGCGCCGCCACAAAGGCTGTCATTAGTGCGGCCAGCGGCCAATTTCGTCGCATCCTGAGCATATGAACACCCATCCCCTGCTGGTCTCCGCGAGATTTGTGTCAAAAGCGCAGAGCTCGCTCAAGTAGGCGCGCCCCCGTAAATCATCGAAAGGTTGACGCAGGTTCCCTGCGCATGGCAGGGGTTCGATTCAAAGCGATGGGCAATCCCCGGTGCAGGCAATCTGATCGTTACCGGCGCGCCGTGTGCGCCGGCGCGGCCCTGTTGCTGGCCATCGACCTGATCGTAGTCAGTGCGCGCCGCATCCATCAGTCGGGCGATTTCGACGTCTCGATGGAATTCGGCCGCCGCTTCCTGGCCGGCACGCACCTGTACCGAGGCGGACTGCATTTTCCCTATCTGCCCGCGGCCGCGATGTTTTTCTCGATGTTCTCGGCGATCCCGAAACCGCTGGCATTCCTGCTCTTCTACTCGATCGCGGTGGCTGGTTTATGGCTGACCTTGCGGATGCTCGCCGCGATGGTATGCGGCGCGGCGGCGGATTTGCGCGACCGCACCTGGCTGATCGCGACGCTTACGTTGCTCCTCGCCGCGCACTACATAATTCGCGACCTCGATGACGGCGGACCCAACCTGATCCTGCTTGCCCTTGCCACAGCCGGCATGTATTACGCCTGGGCGGGATGCGAGGTCGGCGCCGGCGGATGCCTGGGCGCGGCCGCGGCCTTGAAGACCACCGCGGCCATCTTCATACCCTTTTTGCTTTGGAAGCGCCGGTGGCGTCTGGCCGCCTGGACCACGGCCGCGGCGGGATTGTGGATGGCGCTGCCGATGGTGCGGATGGGTGTGCCGAATTGGTGGCTGCATCAGCGGGAATGGGCCGCTTCGGCCGCGGGTTTCGCGGCCGGCGCCAACGCCGCTGCCGCCCGCTACTACGGGGCCGGCAATACCAGCAACCAGGCGCTGAGGCCCGCCGTGGTCTATCTTCTCGCGCGCGCCGGCCTTGTGCCGACGCGGGCGGCGATTGCGGGCGCGCTTGCCGCGGCGCTGCTGCTCGCGGCGTTTTGCCTGTTCACCGCACCTCCCTATGGCCCGCGTCTGGAAGGGCGATGGCTTCGCGAAGCGAGCGGATTGTTGATCATGTCCGTCCTGCTGTCGCCGGTGACCTGGATTCAGCATCTGGTGCTGGCGATTCCCGCCCTTTACCTGATTGTGGCCGATTACGTGGCCTGCCGGGAATTTGGCATCTTCTCCAGGGCCGCGCTTTCCCTCTACGTCATCTTTGCGCTCGTGCTTAACCGCGGGCTGTTGGGCAAAGCGCGATACGACAACCTGCTCGGTTGGCACGTTCAGACGTGGTGCATGATCCTGCTACTGGGCGTGTTGCTGGCGCATCGCAACGGCGAGGCGGCGACTGACCATAGCTCGCCGTGCGCGCTGCGCAGGCCGGTGTGCGATTGATATCGCGGCGGGCTAAAATCGGGAGCGGCGAAGTTCAGACGAGTGGGAGGTGTTCATGCCGCAGGTTGGCAAGCGCGGTTGGATGTATCTGCTGGTTGCCGCCGCAGTCCTTGCGGCGCACAGCGTCGGGGCGCAAGCGAAGATGGAAATCCGCACCGAGGCGTTTGCGCCGGGAGCTCCGATCCCCGACAAGTACACCTGCGCGGGTGACAATCTCTCGCCCGCGCTCAGCTTCAGCGGCGTGCCGGCCGGCACCAAGTCGTTGGCACTGGTGGTTGATGACCCGGATGCGCCAGCGGGCACGTTCGTCCATTGGGTGGTCTACAACATTCCGCCGCAGACGACGCATCTCGAGGCGGGTGTGCAGCGGGGTCCGGCGATGCGGGGCGGCGCCGTTCAGGGACGCAACGACTTCGGCCAAACTGGCTATGGAGGTCCGTGTCCCCCGCCCGGCTCGCCCCATCATTACCATTTCCGCCTCTATGCGCTGAACAGCCCGATTACGCCGCAATCGGCCACCGCCCCGGATGTCGAGCGGGCGATGCAGGGCCATATCCTGGCTAGCGCCGAAATGGTGGGAACGTTCGAACGCTGAAGCCGAGCCTCAAGCGGCCACCCCGGCTCAGGATGCCGCTTTCTCGATTTTCTCGCGCTCGGGCCGGATGCTGTCGATGGCCGCGCGCTCGGCCGCGGCGCGTTCCGCCCGCTGCTTGGGCAGAGCCTGGTTACTGGTCAGGACCTCGATGAACTTACGAACAGCGGGCGAAAGCTCGCGTCCACGCTTGTAGATGATCGCCAGCGGGCGTGTGAAGACCCCTTCCTGGAACTCCAGCATCTTGAGCGAGCCACGCGCGGTTTCGTGGTCAACCGTCAGCCGCGGCACGATTGCTACGCCCAGTCCGATTTCCACTGCACGCTTGATGGTCTCGACGTTGTCGAACTCCATCGTGTAATGAGGCTTGACGCCATGGTCGCGCAGGATTCGATCGACGGCTTTGCGCGTCGAGATATCGCGCTCGTAACCGACGAAGCGCTGCCCTTCGAGCTGCCCGAAGCTGACCTTGCTCTGCTTGGCCAGTGGGCTGTCGGGCGGCACCACCAGCACCAATTCGTCGTGGCGAAACGCAATCGAAACGATTTGACTGCGCTTGGCCGGATAGGCAACCACCCCGAGGTCAATTTTGCCCTCGATCAGATCCTCGTAAATCTTGTTGGCGCGCAGGTACTCAAGATGGACATTGACGGCGGGATAGCTGCGCAGAAACTCGGTCAGGTAGGCGGGTAGTTCATGCAGCCCGACACTATAGACCGTGCCGACGCGGATCGACCCGCCGATCACCGAGCCGATTTCGCGCAGCCGATTTTCCAACTCCATGAACCGGCGCACGATTTCCTTGCCGGCGCTGTACAACAACTGCCCGGCGTCGGTCGGCTTGACCCCGGTGCGCCCGCGCTCTATAAGACGGCAGTCGTATTTTTCCTCAAGGCTGCGAACTTGCTGGCTCACCGCGGACTGGGTGACAAAGTTCTGCGACGCGGCGAAGGAAAAGCTGCCGCTTTCGATGATATCGCAAAAAACCTTGAGCGTTTCGATATGCATGGCCCCAATTTCGTATAAGCTTAGCTGATACACCAAGCGGTCCGCAAGTAGCCGGCGACCAGCGGCCGGATGGCGAATCGGCGCTCCAGCCATGGTAAAGTCGGGGCCGCGCAGCGCCGTCGAAACGCGTCGGCCGCGGCTTGGCAGTCGGCGGGCCGGAAATGTTGACGACCTGCAGCTACCGTCATTTTGGGTGAAAAATGCCGCAAATACTTGACGACCTAGATTATTTCAGCCTCGACGACCTGCTTACGCCCGAAGAACGCATGACCCGCGAGACGGTCAAGCAGTTCGTGGCCCGCGAGGTCCTGCCCGAGATTGAAACCCATTTCGCCCGCGAAACTTTTCCTCTCCTGCTCGTGCCCCGGATGGCAGAGCTGGGATTTTTTGGCGCCAACATGAAGGGTTACGGATGCGCCGGGATGAACAACGTAGCTTATGGGTTGATCATGCAGGAGCTGGAAGCGGGCGACTCCGGCCTGCGCTCCTTTGCCTCGGTCCAGAGCGCGCTGTCGATGTACGCGATCTACGCCTTCGGTTCCGAAGAACAAAAGCGCCGCTACCTGCCCGAGATGGCGCAGGGCAAGCTGATCGGCTGCTTCGGCCTGACCGAGCCCGACCATGGCTCCGATCCGGCCGGGATGGAGACGCGCGCCAGGCGCGACGGGGGCGGCTGGGTGCTCAACGGCACCAAGCGCTGGATCACCAACGGCTCGATCGCCGACGTGGCGATCGTGTGGGCCAAAGTGGACGAGGGGGTCGCGGGTTTCCTGGTCGAAAAAGGCAAGCCGGGGTTTGCCACACGCAACATCAAGGGCAAGTTTTCGATGCGCGCCTCGATCACCTCGGAGCTGACCTTCGACGACGTGCGGCTGGACGACAGCGAGCGGCTGCCCGAGGCGCGCGGCTTGCGCGCCGCGCTGGCCTGCCTGACCCAGGCTCGCTACGGAATCGCCTGGGGCGCGGTGGGTGCGGCGCGTTCATGCTATCGATGCGCGCTGGAGTACGTGAAATCGCGCCAGCAATTCTCACGCCCGCTGGCCGGCTATCAGCTCGTGCAGAACAAGCTGGTCACGATGCTCACTGAGATCACCAAGGCGCAGATGATCTGTCTGCGCCTGGCCCACCTCAAGGATCAGGGCAAGATGCGTCAGGAGCAGGTGTCGTTTGCCAAGCGCAACAACGTCGGCCAGGCGCTGGAAATCGCACGGATGGCACGCGACATGCTGGGTGCCAACGGGATCGTCAACGAGTACCCGGTCATCCGCCACATGCTCAACCTGGAGACAGTCAACACCTACGAGGGCACCTTTGACGTCCATACCCTGATCCTGGGCCGCGACATCACCGGGATGTCGGCGTTTGATTGAGAAGGGCGCAGCTTAACCGCGGCGCGCGCCGCGTGCTATACAGCTTGCGGCGCAGCCCGACGGTCGATGCGCTCAATTGGCTAATCTCACAGCCGGGAGGTAACGTGATGACCCGGGCGAAGGCTCTCAACCACGCGGCATTTCGCGTGACCAACGTAGAGAAGGCCTGCGACTTTTACGAAAACGTCATCGGGCTCAAGCAGATTGCCCGTCCCCAGATGGGCATCGGCGGCGCCTGGTACGCAATCGGGGACAGCGCCCTGCATATCATTGCGGCTGACAATCCGATGCGCGGCAACGATATCGATCCGACCGGGCCCCACGTTGCGATCGAGGTGGAGGACTACGAAGCGGCCAAGACGGCGCTGCGGGAGCGCGGCATCGAATTCCGCGAGATGAAGATGGACGGCTTCGGCGCGTTGCTGTGGGTGCACGACCCCGACGGCAACACCATCGAACTGCGCGCCCCCGGCGTCCCCGGCAAACCGCAGTAGGCCGTTCAGCCGCGACTGGGGAGCACCACGATCGCTTGGCCGGGCGTGGTCTTGACACCGTTCTGATTGACCACGTCGACGTCGAGATAGACGCGGTTTTCCCCCTCCTCGACGCGTTTGTCGGCTACCGTGCCGGTTACCGTCAGCACGTCGTTTTTCTGATTGATGGCGCGGAACTCGCAGTATAGTTCGCGAATTTCGGTCTCGTCCCCCAGCCAGTCGCGCAGCGCATTCAGAATATAGGCGAAGCGCAGGTTGCCCATCCCGAACGCGCCCTGCGGATTGGCGGCTGCCCGCCCCGCCTCGTCGTCCATGTGTATATAGATGAACTCGTCGTTGACGGCGGCGTAGCGGTTCCAGTTCATGAAGTCGGTCTTGCGCGACCAGGCTGGAACCTGGTCGCCGATGCGGATGTCCTCGAAGTAGACGTTGACTGCCATGGCGCGTGTCCTCAGTAGCGGATGAAGTTCTGGATGTGGCGTTTGACCAGTTGATTGTCCTGGTTCCACCATTCCGTTTCCGTGTAGATAAACAACGTCAGTCCCAGGCGGGTCGGCCTTTCGTTCCAGTCGCGCAGGCGGGTACGCGCGCGGATCACGTCGCCCGGGCGCATCGGCACGAAATAGGTGTCGGTCTGACCGCCGTTCATCCCGCGCCGGCCCTTGCCGCCCTCGCGCGGCATCGCGAACTCCGGCAGCGTCGGGCTTTTGACCGGCCAGGCGAAGGGATTGAAGTCCTGCGGTGCGATGATGCCGCCCCATCGCGTGGTGCGCGCATACTGCTCGTCCCAGAACAGGCGCGGCGGCGTGTGCGGCCAGTAGACCGCGATTGCCCACTTGCGGATGTCCGATACCGAAACCGGGTAGGATACCACCTCCCTGCCCCACACCCCCTTGTTCCTGATCATGTCCGGGGTGACCAGGGTGTCGGCCTGTTCTGCCATCGCCGATGTCCTCCGCCGTGCCTTTGCTGCGCCGCATCATAGCGCAAAGCAGCCGCGACGTGATGGTCCGGCGCGATCAACCGGCCCAGTCGAAGCGGGCGCTGAAATGGCGCAGGAAGGGCGGCTCCTCCACGATCCGCATCCCGCGGATGTTTTGGCGATTGGCGTTGACTTCCAGGATCGCCTCGACCACGTAATCGATGTGGCTTTGCGTATAGACGCGGCGCGGGATCGCCAGGCGCAGCAGTTCGTGGCGCGCCGCCGCGCCGAACATCACCGAGCCGATCTCCACCGAGCGGATTCCGGCATGGCGATACAGCTCGACGGCCAGCGCCTGTCCTGGAAACTGCGCACGCGGAATATGCGGCAGCATCCGCGCCGCGTCGATATAGATGGCGTGGCCGCCGGGCGGCTCGACTATCGGCACGCCATGGTCGGCGATGTGGCGTCCCAGGTAGGCGGTCGACGCGATACGGTAGCGCAGGTAGTCGGGGTCGAGAATTTCCTCCAGGCCCACGGCGATCGCTTCCAGGTCGCGTCCGGCCAGACCGCCGTAAGTGGGAAATCCTTCGGTCAGAATCAAAAGGTTGGTTTCCTGCGCCGCCAGCCGATCGTCGTTGGTGCACAGCATCCCGCCGATATTGGCAAACGCATCCTTCTTGGCCGAGAACGTGCATCCGTCGGCCAGCGAAAACATCTTGCGCGCGATCTCGCGCGGCGCCCAGTTGTGATATTCGGCTTCGCGCTCGCGGATCAGCCAGGCGTTTTCGGCAAAGCGGCAGGCATCGAGGTAGAACGGGATGCGATGGCGCGTCGCGACGGCCCGCACCGCTTCCAGGTTGCGCATCGAAACCGGCTGCCCGCCGCCGGAATTGTTGGTAACCGTCACCATGATCAGCGGGATTCGATGGGCGCCCTCAGTTTCGATCAGCTTCTCCAGCGCGGCCACGTCCATGTTGCCCTTAAACGGCAGACGCGCCTGCGTGTCCGCCGCCTCAGCCACCGGCAGATCGACAGCGCGCGCACCAGCAAATTCGATATTGGCGCGGGTAGTGTCGAAATGGGTGTTGTTGGGCACCACCTGCCCGGGCCGGCACATGACGCTGAACAGGATGCGCTCGGCGGCGCGTCCCTGATGGGTGGGGATCACGTGGCGAAAGCCCATCAGATCCTGCGCGACCCGTTGCATGCGGAAGAAGCTGGCGCTGCCGGCGTAGGATTCATCCCCGCGCATCATCGCCGCCCACTGCTCGGTGGACATCGCCGAGGTCCCCGAATCGGTGAGCAGATCGATCAACACGTCCTTGGCTTCGAGCAGAAACAGGTTGTAGCCGGCCTTTTTGATTAGCTGCTCGCGCTCCTCGCGTGTCGTATGGCGTAGCGGCTCCACGCTTTTGATACGAAAGGGTTCGATGATGGTTTTCATGGTGCGACCGATTGGCCTCGGCTGATTTCAGCATAGCGATGATTCCGACGGACTGGCAGGTCTGCAAGTCGTTGGCACCCCCATCGGCGACCTTCCAGCGCGCGGCTATGGCGTGGGTCAGGCACGCCGCCGACGGTGCTCTTGGCCTGATAAGAAGGCAACCAAGCGGGTGCTGAGGGAACGACCTATGTTCGGTCACTTGGCGGCAACCTATACCCGGTGCGTTAGCGGCTACGTTGTCCGAACTCATCAAACGCACTTGATGAACCAATTTGCGACCAGGCCCCACAGGTCGCCAAACCGGAACCGCTGATGATGGAAGGTCCAATCTCGTCGCCAGACAGCGGACATGGTGCCGGGCAGTGCCCTGCACTGCTTGCACTAAAATGATCTGAGCGCTAGTTCAAACAGGGCCTGGGCGGCGAATCGGCCAGCGCCGGAGGAAGGAAATGAAACTGGGGTTCTTTTTCGAATTGCAGCTGCCGCGTCCGTGGGACGCGCAATCCGAGCATCGCGTCTACAAGGAAGCGATCGAGCAGGCTGAATTGGCCGACAAGCTGGGCTTCGATTACATCTGGGCGGTCGAACATCACTTCCTGGAGGAGTATGCGCATTGTTCGGCGCCCGAGATCTTTCTGACCGCGTGCAGCCAGCGCACCAAGAACATCCGTTTGGGCCACGGCGTGGTGCTGACCTCGCCCGGCTACAACCATCCCGCGCGCGTCGCCGAACGGCTGGGCGCGCTCGACCTGGTCAGCGACGGACGGTTGGATTTCGGCAGCGGCGAGTCCTCTTCGGAAACCGAACTGGGCGGCTTTTGCCAGGTGCGGGCGGAGAAGCGCGAGAAATGGCGCGAAGGACTGGAGGCGGTCTGCCGCATGATGGTCGAGGTGCCGTTCCAGGGCTACGAGGGCAAGCACTTCAGGATGCCGG
>Ga0209581_1003622_pt1 | contig 13132 bp, 9 predicted proteins | sample Coa_R2_FD_187160 | JGI IMG/M metagenome (GOLD analysis project Ga0209581, IMG submission 187160) | Surface soil microbial communities from Centralia Pennsylvania, which are recovering from an underground coalmine fire - Coalmine... | ecosystem: Environmental > Terrestrial > Soil > Unclassified ...
GGCTGCGGCGAAAGGGACGCTTCAAAGGTGAAGACCGTAATCCGCCGTGTACTGGCGGCGGAGCCGGCCATTCGGCTCGAATACGCCGAGATTGTCGATTCGCATTTCGAACCGGTGCGTCACATTGAGAGCGACGTGCGGATTATGGCTGCGGCGTGGATCGGATCGACGCGGCTGATTGACAATCTTCTGGCGCCGGTGGGCGAGCGGTAAGTTGTTGAGCCGCTGCGGCGTTCCACGCTATAGTTGATTTGCCGCCGTGGTTCTCATCCAGCACGTCTCGAAGGTGTTCCCGCTCTATCGCCGGCCTTCTGACCGGCTGCGAGAACTGCTCCCTTTCGGCGGCGCGCGCCACACCGATTTCTGGGCGCTTCGCAACATCAGCCTGCGCGTCGAGCGCGGCGAGGTGCTGAGCCTGGTGGGTCCGAACGGTTCCGGCAAAAGCACGCTCCTGCAGATCGTCAGCGGAATTCTTCAGCCCACCACCGGCCGCGTTATCGTCGGCGGCCGCATCGCGGCTCTGCTTGAACTCGGCGCCGGATTCAATCCCGAATTCACCGGACGCGAGAACGTGTACCTGAACGGGGAAATCCTGGGCATGAGCCGGCGCGAGGTCGCCGCCGTCTTCCCGCGCATCGCAGAGTTCGCCGGCATCGGCGCGTTCATCGACCGGCCGGTCAAGGAATACTCGACCGGCATGTACGTACGGCTCGCCTTCGCCACCGCGATTCACGTCGACCCGGAGATCCTGATTGTCGACGAGGCCCTGGCGGTAGGCGACGCGATCTTCGCCAACCGCTGCGTGCAGAAATTTGAGGAGCTGAAGCGGCGCGGCGTCACCGTGCTGTTCGTTTCCCACGACCTCGGCCTCGTGAAGCGTCTCTCGGATCGCGCCGTTTTCATGCTGAACGGCCAGATTGCCGCCGAAGGCCCTCCAAGCGATGTTGTGAATCGCTACGTCGGCTTTGTTCTCGAGCGGCAGGGCGGGGAAGAGCGCGCCAGCTCAAACGCGGACAGGATGGAAAGCAGCTTCCGCCACGGCGATGGCGCGAGCACGATCCAGCGTGTGGCCATCATGAACGCCGCGGGCGAGCAGCGCCGCGCTTTCGTCACCGGCGAACCGCTGATCGTGCGCATCCTTGCGACGTTCCATCGCGACGTCTCCGGCCCCGTAGTTGGCCTGCTCATCCGCAATCGTTTGGGCATGGACGTGTTTGGCACCAATACGCGCATCGAAGGCATCGGCTTAGGCGATTTCCGCGCCGGCGAATCCCTGGAGATCGATTTCGCGCTGAACTGCTCTCTGACGCGGCAGCAGTACACGCTCACCGTCGCGACCCAGCACCCCGACGGTTCGAGCCAGGACTGGCTGGACGACGCCGTGCAGTTCACGGTGGTCGATTCCAGAGATCTCGCCGGGGTCATTGACTTGCGGCCTCAGATCACATGGCGTCGGCTGGCGCACGAAGCGCGCCAACTGTCAGCGGAAGGACAGGCTCTGCATGGCCGCCGGCGCTGACCTCAAGCGGCGCGATCAGACCAACGCCGACATGCGCTTCTTCGGCCACCCCCGCGGCCTCGCCACGCTGTTTTTTACAGAGATGTGGGAGCGCTTCAGCTATTACGGCATGCGCGCCATTCTCGTCCTGTACATGGTCGCTCCGGCCGCTACGGGCGGCCTGGGGTTGCCCACGGCGCGCGCGGCGGCTGTTTACGGCCTGTACACCGGGTCCGTATACGCTATGTCGATTCCGGGCGGGTGGCTCGCGGACCGATTTCTCGGCGCGAGGCTCGCCGTCCTGCTCGGCGGCCTTGCCATCGCCGTGGGAAATGGCCTTATTGCACTCCATTCCACGGCGATGCTGTACGCCGGGCTCATTGTGGTTGTGTTGGGCACGGGACTTTTAAAGCCGAACGTCAGCGCGATGGTCGGCGGCCTGTACAGTGAGCACGACATTCGCCGCGACGCCGGATTTTCCATCTTTTACATGGGCATTAACCTGGGGGCGATCCTGGCGCCGCTCTTGTGCGGATACCTCGCGCAGCGAGTGAGCTGGCCGCTCGGCTTTGCAGCCGCCGCAGCCGTCATGATGCTCGGGCTGGCGCAGTTTCTTGCGTTCCGCACGACGCTCCAACACGTCGGAGGGCGCCCGGCGCACACTCCTCGCGCAGGACCCGACAGAACGCGTTCGCCGCTAACGCCGGAGGAGTGGCGCCGCATCGGCGCGATCGGCCTCCTGTTCGTCTTCTCCGCGATATTTTGGATGTCCTTCGAACAGGCTGGCTCCAGCCTGAACCTGTTTGCGGACCAGCTTACGCGCAATTCGTTTCTGGGCGTTACCTTCCCGTCGAGCTGGTTCCAATCTGTTGAACCGGTTTTCGTGGTTGCGCTCGCGCCCGTATTCTCCTGGCTGTGGCTGTCTATGGGCGACCGCCAGCCGTCGAGCCCCGCCAAGTTCGCCGGTGGTCTGCTGGCGGCGGTGGCGGCGTTCGCGATCATCACGTACGCATCAACGCTGACCAGCGGCGGCCGGGTGAGTCCGTTGTGGCTGGTGTTGGTGTACTGGTTTCAAGCGGTCGGCGAACTGCTGCTCAGTCCGGTCGGCATGAGCACGACCACCAAACTGGCGCCCCAGCGAATGGTCGGACTCATGATGGGAGTGTGGTATCTTTCGATTTCGGCAGGCAACTACCTCGCCGGTTTTGCTGCGACGTTCTACCGGCCCGGTCCGGAGGCGCTGGTTGCGATGTTCGGCTCGGTGGCGCTGCTCACGCTGGTGAGCGCGATCATACTCGCGGCGCTCATCCCCTTCATGCGCCGCCTGATGGGGACCGTCCGCTGAAATGAATATCGAAGCGATCCAGGCCGCCATCCGAGCCGAGCGACTCGATGGCTGGCTGTTCTTCGACCATCACCAGCGCGATCCGCTGGCCTATCGCATTCTTCAGTTCGCGCCACAGGGGATCGTTTCCCGCCGATGGTATTACTTCATTCCGGCCTTCGGCGAGCCTGGCAAGCTGGCGCACCGCGTCGAGCCGTTCACGCTCGACGCTCTGCCCGGGTCCCAGCGCCTGTATTCCGGCTGGCGCGAACAGCGAACGGAACTCGCGCGACTGCTCGGGGGCGCGCGGCGCGTCGCCATGCAATATTCCCCACACTGCGCTATTCCCTATGTCGCCATGGTTGACGCTGGCACGATCGAGCTGATTCGCGAGCTCGGCGTTGACATCGCCAGTTCGGCCGATCTGGTTCAGTATTTCGAAGCGCGCTGGACCAGGCAGCAGTTCGAAGCCCATCTCGAGGCTGGCCGTCGCGTAGATGAGATTCGCCGGCTCGCTTTCCAGTTCATCGGAGATGCGCTTCGCAATCGCCGCCCCGTGCGCGAATGGGATGTTCAAACCTTTATCATCAGCCAGTTTGCGGCAAGAGGGCTGGTCGCCGACCACGGTCCGAACGTGTCGGTAAATGCAAATGCTTCCAACCCCCACTATGAACCACATCCCGATTCGAGCGCCGAAATTCTGCCCGGCGCCGTGGTCCTGATCGATCTGTGGGCCAAGCTCAACCAGCCTCACGCCGTGTATTACGACATCACGTGGATGGGCTTCTGCGGCGCAACTCCGCCTTCGGCTCTCGAGAATGTTTTTGACATCGTGCGGGAGGCGCGCGATCGCGCCATTCGCCGCGTCCAGGATGCCGCCGCCGCGCGAGAGCGCCTGCGCGGCTTTCAGGTCGATGACGCCGCGCGATCCTATATCGAAGAGCGCGGCTACGGCGACTATTTTTTTCACCGCACCGGTCACTCCATCGGCGTGGATGTCCACGGAACCGGCGCCAACATGGACAATCTTGAAACCCACGACGACCGCAGCGTGATCCCGTACACGTGCTTTTCCATCGAGCCCGGCATCTATCTCGGCGACTTCGGCGTACGCTCCGAAGTGAATGTGTTCGTTGACGAAACGAGCGCGCGTGTAACCGGCGAGAAGCAGGAACGCCTTGTTTTGATATGAGATTCGCCGCCGGGCTCCTGGTGGTCTCCGCGCTCGCCGCCGCCCCCTATTCGTCGCACGGCAATATCGTTCAGTTCGGTTTTCCGGAAGGACGCGTCGAATTTGAATGGCTTAGCGCGGCATCGTTTCGAATTGGTTTTGATTGGGGTCCCGCGCGCGCGATAGTCCCCACCACGGCGGAACGGGTCGATTACCGAGTCAGCGAGAGCCCGCCAAATCTCAATATTCAATCGAAGTATCTCTTGGTTCAGATTGATATGGCGGCGCTTTCCCTTCGCGTCCAAACGCGCGACGGAGCTCTTCTCGCGGCCGATGTCGCCGGGCCTGCGCGCGCGCCCGGAAAGATTGTCTTCGAGCGCCGGCTGGCCGAGGGCGAACGGGTTTACGGCTTCGGTCGCACGGGGCCCCACAGCCTGGACGTCCGCGGCCTGCGGGTCGCCGCCGCCGCGCCCTTCTTCTTCACCACGGCCGGCTACGGGATGAGCTTCGCGCCCGGCGCCAAGTACCTGTTCGATATTGCTGCGACCGCGCGCGACCGTTTGCGGATTACAACCCAGGGCAGCGATCGTCTCGAATACTCGTTCTACTACGGTCCCACGCCGAACGAGATCTTTGAGCAGCGGCGCGCTCCCGCTCTCGATGTTCCGCCTCTGCCTGCCGGCGCGACGCTGTGCGAGGAGTTCCGCGCGCTGAACGCCGCCGCGCTCGCGGGCGTCCTCCGCGCGCACACGGCCGCGTTCCCGCCGCGCGCTCCGCGATGGGCGCCTTTTCTTGGGGCCTATGATCGGGAAGTGGAAGACCGCGGTTTGCCGCTGCTGCGCCCCTTGGTCCTGCAGTTTCCGCGCGATCCGAATGTGCACGCCAGAGTTGATGTGCTGATGCTCGGCGACGAGCTGCTGGCCGCGCCAAAGTGTGCCGGCGCCTTCGAATTGCCGCAAGGCATCTGGACGGATCTCGAATCCGGCCGCCAATATAAAGGCCATACTCAATTCCAATCGCCGGCCCCGCTGACCCTGCTCGCCCGCAATGGCTCCATCGTTCCGCTTGCTGACGGCGATATCATCGAACTGCATTACTTTCCGAAGCTCGGCGCCGAGTTCTTCATTTACGAGCCGGATCTCGGGGAGTACACGCAAGTGCACGCCGCGCCCGCGGGCGATTTTTGGCGGCTGGAGATCGAAAGCAAAGTCGATCGAACGTATAAATGGATCGTCCACCGGCCCGGCCGAGGTTCCTTCCAGGTCCGCGCGGCCGTCAAAGCTGGTGAAGACCATATAGATAATGTTCCGTCTGGTATAACAGAGGGACCGTGACACGCAATCTCAAATCAGGTTTGGAGGATCGAATGAAAGCGCTCCTGTTTGCCGCGGCGTGCGCCGCCATCGGGGGAGCGAGTCTGCTCGCCCAGCCGCAACCCGGGAAAACGCCGCTCAAAGTGGGCGATACGGCTCCGGATTTTACCGTTTCCGCCCGCATGAACACCAGCGGTAAAGAAATTCACCTTGCGGACTTTCGCGGAAAGAAGATTGTCGTGCTGGCGTTCTTTCCCGCCGCGTTTACCGCGGGTTGAACGACGGAATTGACTGCCTACCAGGCTGGTATTGGCAAATTTAAGGGCATGGACACGGAGGTGCTCGCCATCAGCACCGATTTTATTCCCACCCTTTCGCATTGGGCGAAGGAATTGAATGCCGAATTTCCGCTGCTCAGCGACCATGATCACAAAATTTCGGAGCTGTACGGCGTATATAACCCGCAAATGGGAATCGCCAACCGGACCACATTTGTAATTGACCCGGACGGCAAAATCGCCGAAATCCAGGAGGCAAAAGAGGCGATCGATCCCACCGTGGCGGTGACAGCCTGCACGCGACTGCGCAAAAAGACGCCGTAATGTTGCACTACCTCGGGGTGGAGCTTTGGCGGCGCTCCATCCCGAATTGGTTTCATCGAAAACGTTCCTACACTTCTCAATAGTGTGTTTCCAAAAAAACGGATTCAGCGCCGAGTTCGTTTTGTCAGGGAAACCGTAACGTTCTGTACAATAAAGACATACGCTCGTTCGAGGCGTGGCCGGTGAACTGCTACGCACGCTGCGGGAAAGAGTGTCGCCACGTTGGCGTCTGGACAGCGGAGATCGTTTCGTTGCGGGAACTAAAGGACCAGCTCATCAGCGCGCTGCTCGTGATTCTCACGGTAGCGGGTGTGATCTGCGCTGTCATCAATTTCCAGCAGCAGCGGCGGTTTCATCTCGCCGATGACGGGGTCACCTGGCTCGACCGCAATGGACGGGTGACGGCTGCGTATGTCGCGCCGGGCAGCCCCGCCCAGCGCGCGGGGATCCGGGAAGGCGATCAGTTAGTCGCAATCGCCGGTCGCAAGATCGAATCTGCTGCGGATGCGACCCAGATCATTCAGAATATCGGTCCCTGGGGACAGGCTGATTATCAAGTGGTGCGGGGCGGCATTGTGGTCACCGTCAAGGGATTGATCATCGGCGAGCACACGCCCGACTCCGCCGTCTTCTATCAGTATTTCGTCGGACTGGCCTATCTCGGCATCGGCCTGTTCGTGTACCTGCGGCGCGGGAACGCGGCCAAGGCCCTGCATTTTTATGTGCTCTGCCTGGCGTCGTTCGTTCTCTCCACGTTCCATTTCACCGGAAAGCTGAACAATTTCGACCAAGTCATCTACTTTGGAAACGTATTGGCGGGTCTGCTGGCGCCCACCGTCTTCCTGCATTTCTGCGTCACCTTCCCGGAGCCGCCCCGGTGGTTCAAGCGACCGTTCGCCAACTTCGCTTTGTACCTGCCGGCGCTGGCGATGTTTGGAACCTATCTCGGCTTCTCCTGGGGCGCAATCCGCGTCGCCGCTCCGCTGCTGGAAGTGCTGTGGACGCTCGATCGCGGCTCCATGCTGTATCTGAGCGGGGTGTACCTGCTGGGCGCCTGGGCGCTGTGGATGCGATATCGTTCCTGTGACGATCCGATTGTCCGCCGCCAGTTGTTATGGCTGCGCAACGGCGCCGTATCCGGAATCCTGCCTTTCACCGCGCCCTACGTGTTGCCCTACACCTTTGGCGTGGTGCCGACTCACGCCATGCGGCTGGCGGTCCTCTCGCTGACCCTCATTCCGGTGACCTGGGCCTACGCCATCTTGCGTTACCGGCTGATGGACGTGGACATCATATTCCAGCAGGGATACGCCTACACCTTGGCGACGCTGGCGGTTCTCGGCGTATTCTACGGCGTCATCTTCACTGTTCTTAAACCCGCAGACCTGAGCCCTATGGCCATGGTGGCGTTGATTCTGATCGCCACCTTCTGCTTTCAGCCGATCCGCAGCTGGATGCAGGAACTGCTGGACCGTTACCTCTTTTATAAAGATCAGTACGATTACCGGCGCACGCTGATCGAATTCGCCCGGGAACTCGGATCCCAGACGGACCTGGATGAAACGCTGCGGTCGGTCGCCGACCGCCTCACTCGCACGCTCGCGATTCAGCATGTCGCTGTGTTCGTGGTCGACGAGCACGAAACCGGCTTTGAGCTTCAGTTCAGTACGCGCCCCGTAAAATCTTCGGTTCCGCTGGATCTGAGCTTTCTCTCGACTCATCCGGATCGTCCGTATATTTTCTTTGAGCGTACGCGGCACATGCTCGACGCAATCTCGCGCCAGTGGCCCGATTCCGTACGGCGCGCCATCGCCGAGCTGGATTTGACCTACTACGTGCCGTGCTCTGTGCGCGGCCGCACGATCGCCTACCTTGGGGTGAGCCGCACGCAGAAGGGCGATTTTCTTTCGAGCGATGATATTGAACTGCTCGTTACGCTCTCCGGCTATGTCGGCATAGCGGTCGAGAACGCGCGCCTGTACCGGTCCCTCCAGCGCAAGGTCGAAGAGTACGAGCGCCTTAAAGAGTTCAGCGAGAACATCGTTGAATCGATCAACGTCGGCATTCTTGCCGCTGATCTGGACGACCGCGTCGAAAGCTGGAACACCCAAATCGAGCGGCTCACCGGCATATCGCGCGAGTCCGCCCTCGGCCAGCGCCTTTCGGATCTCTTTCCGCGCGAACTGTACGAGAAATTTCACCAGGTCCGCGGCCAGAGCGGAGTTCACAACATTTACAAATTTGTTCTGAAACCGAACCTCAACGGGGCGGAGAACCGTCACGCCGCCCGGCCGGCGCGTGAAACCGTCGTGAATCTGGCGATCGCGCCGTTGATCTCCAAGGAATACCGCCAGATCGGAAGGCTGATCATTTTCGATGACATCACCGAGCGCGCCGAGCTCGAGAGCCGTCTGGTGCAGGCCGATAAGCTCAGCTCGATCGGACTGCTGGCCGCCGGCGTCGCGCATGAGGTGAATACGCCGCTGGCCGTCATCTCCACCTACGCCCAGATGCTCGCCAAGCAGGTGAGCGGCGATGAGCAAAAATCCAAACTGCTGGAGAAGATTGCAAAGCAGACCTTCCGCGCCAGCGAAATCGTCAATTCCCTGCTCAATTTCTCGCGCACCTCCTCTACCGAGTTCGCCGAGGTCGACGTGAACCGGGTTATCTGCGAGACGCTCAACCTGATCGAACACCAGTTGCAGAAGGCGGGCGTCGAGACGCGAGTCCGACTGGGTGATGTGCCGACCCTAAAGGCCAATGCGGGCAAGTTGCAGCAGGTATTCCTCAACCTGTTCCTCAACGCCCGTGATGCGATGCCAGACGGCGGGCTGCTGGCGATCACGACCAGCGCCGATGCCGCCGCGGTGCGGATCGAAGTGGCCGATACCGGCGTGGGCATCGCGCCCGAGCATCTCGCCCGCATCTACGATCCCTTCTTCACCACCAAAGCGCCGAAAAAAGGCACGGGGCTTGGCCTCTCCGTCACATATGGAATCATTCGCGAACACGGCGGTACCATCGAAGTGGAGAGTCAAGTCGGGCAGGGCGCCCGGTTCATCATCGATTTGCCCCTCGAACGCGTACCGGAGCCGCTCCGCCGTCCGTCACCGGCCCGGCTGGCGCCGGCTTCTGATTAGTTCACTTGCATGTCCGAACAATTTGCCCCCGATGAGCTGTCGCCCGAAGCAGTAAAGGGCCGCATCTTGGTTGTCGACGACGAAGCCGATATTCGCGAGAGCCTCGAAGCTCTGCTGACCATGGAAGACCGCTACGCAGTCGATCTCGCAGCCAATGCGGCCGAAGGGCTCAGAAGGCTGGAAAACGGCAGCTACGATCTGGTGTTGCTCGACCTCATGATGCCGGACCGCTCCGGTATGGACGTTCTGGAAGAGATCCGGCAGCGGGATCTGGAAGTCCCGGTGTTCCTGATCACTGCCTACGGCTCCGTCGAGGTCGCCGTGGAGGCGCTGAAGCGGGGGGCCAACGACTATTTCGCCAAACCCTGGGATAACGAGAAGCTGCTGATCGAGATCGAGCGCATGATCTCGAAGCGCCGGCTGGAAAATGAGAACCGGCAGCTTAAGCGCGCGCTCAAGCAACGCTACTCCTTCCCGAACATCGTCGGCAAGAGCGAGCGAATGCTCCGCGCCCTCGATCTGGTCTCGCAGGTCGCGCCGAGCCGCGCCACGATTCTGGTGACGGGTGAGACCGGCACCGGCAAGGAGCTGATCGCCAAGGCCATTCACGCCCATTCGGCGCGCGCCGACCAGCCCTTTATCCCCGTCAACAGCGGGTCGATTCCGCCCGATCTGCTCGAATCCACCCTGTTCGGCCACGTGCGGGGCGCCTTTACGGGCGCCATTGCATCGCGGAAGGGCTATTTCGAGCTCGCCCATCGCGGCACCATCTTCTTTGACGAGATTGCAACCATAAACCTCGAGACCCAGGCGAAGCTGCTGCGCGTCATCCAGGACAGGCAGTTCATGCCCGTTGGCTCCGCCGAACTGGTCGCTGTCGACGTCCGTATTATCGCGGCGACCAACGCCGACTTGAAACGGCTGGTGGATGAGGGCAAGTTCCGCGAGGATCTGTATTACCGTCTCAACGTAATTAATGTTTCTCTGCCGCCGTTGCGCGAGCGGAAAGAGGATATTCCGCTCTTAATCGCGCACTTCTTTCAAAAGTACTGCCGGGAGAACAACAAATTTCTGGACGCGCAGGGCAACTCGATGCTGCGGTTCGACGCCGATGCGATGCAGTTGCTCATGGATCACAATTGGCCTGGCAACGTCCGCGAACTCGAAAACGCCGTCGAACGCGCGACCGTGCTCGCCACCCAACCAGTGGTTACCGTCGACCTCCTCCCCGAACATTTGCTTCAAGAGAAAGGCATCCGCATCCGCCGCGATGAGCACGGGCGTCTGCCCGCCGATGCGTCGTTGTTTGAAATCGTGGCGGACTTCGAACGCCGCAAAATCATCGAGCAGCTCGAACTCTCCAACTGGAGCCAGACCGACGCCGCTGAGGCGCTCCGGATCCCGCTTTCCACCCTGAATCAGAAGATCAAGCGCCTGAATATCGATGTCCGGCGCCGTGCGGAAATCGCGCGCTCAGAGCGATAATTCAAAACTGACCCAAGGCGAGGCTGCGCTCGATATAGTAATTCAGATTACTTAATGGGTTACTATTTCTTGACAAGTTCTAAAACGGTCCGTTATCCTGACAATTCGTTAATGTGAACGCGCTAGCGGCCGGAGCGGCTGCACAGGTATTGCGTTTGGCAGACTCCGGTGTACGCTTCATGCGGTAACTCCTGGTGAACTGCGGGTTTATTTCGCAGAATTCGCCGAAACCGGCGTAAGCCTCCGAATCCACGCCGACAATGAAAGGAGACCCAATGCGTCAGCATTACTTCGTGGTAGTTCTGGCCCACTCGCTACACGGGCGGCTGCGTCGGGTGCAAATTTCTCAACGAATGCTGTATTTCAGCCTGGGCGCGTTCGTCTTTGCCCTCCTGTCGCTGTTCGGCATCTGCTCGAGCTACCTGCGCATGAGCTGGAAGGTGGCCAATTACAACTCGCTGCGCAAGGAACTCGACACGCTGCGTTTGCGTTATCAAGCCCTCCAACGGGAAGCGACCCAAAAGAATGAGCAGCTTGCGTCGCTGCAACTTCTTGCCAATGAAGTCTCGCTGGCCTATGGGATCAAACAAAAGCTGGAAGGGCCTCCCAGCATCGGTTCAGAAAGCCGCCTGACGCCTACTTACCGTGAATCGCTCGCTGAGTATGACTTCCTGAAGAGCGCCGCATATTCGTCGCTGCATCATAACTACGCTCGGCAATGGCAGACAAACGTACGGCCCAATTTGTGGCCGGTGGTTGGTCGCGTTATGAGCCCGTATGGCGCGCGCACCGACCCGTTCTCTGGAGAGGGCGCGCTGCACACCGGCGTTGACCTTTCGGCGAGCAAAGGGACGCCCGTCCGCGCCGCAGCCGACGGCATCGTGACGTATGCCGGCTGGAGCGGGGGATATGGCAAGCTGGTCATCATTGATCACGGCAATGGCGTCGAAACTTGGTATGCCCATTTGTCGCAGTTTGAAGTGGTGCCCGGCCAGGACATCCGGCAGGGCCAGATTGTTGCGCTGTCGGGAGGAACGGGACGCGTCACTTCGCCGCATCTGCACTACGAAGTGCGCCTTGGGGGAAACCCGGTCAATCCGTGGCGGTACTTGACGAAGGCTTCGCTTGCCAGCGTACGCCAGGATTTTCCGTTCTGATTTCCTCTTGGCGCTTCACTGGGGCTGCAATTGCGGCGCGCTCCTGCAAGCGACCAAACCGCGCCAGCGCATCACTCAGCGCTGCGACGCTGATCGGTTTGGTGACGTAACCGTCCATTCCCGCGCTGAGGCACCGCTCGCGATCCTGCACATGTCCGTGTGCAGTCATCGCGAGAATGGGCACCCGAGCGCCTGATGCGTTTTCCTGCGAGCGGATTGCCGCTGTGGCCTCCAGGCCGTCCATTTCAGGCATCTGCACATCCATCAGGATCAGGTCAAAGCGCTCGGTTCTGAAACGCTCCACCGCCTCTTTTCCGTTGGCCGCCGTGGTGACCGAGTGGCCCCATTTTTCCAGCATTCTGGTGGCGAGTTTTATATTGACGGCGTTATCCTCGGCGAGCAGGATGCGAAGCCGCGGCCCGATTCCGCCGGCATTCGTGGTCTCCGGCAGCGGCTCGGGCTCGACGCCTGAACCTTCACGCTTAACGCGGACGGTGAAGTAGAAGATGCTCCCGCGGCCGGGCTCACTCTCCACCCAGATTCGGCCGCCCATAATGCGCACCAGGCGGGAACAAATCGCAAGACCCAGTCCCGTACCACCATATTTTCTGGTTGTGGATTTGTCCGCCTGTTCAAAGGCTTCGAAAATCGTTTCCTGTTTATCCTGCGCGATCCCGAGGCCCGTATCGGCGACGGAAAATTGAAGCATCGCCGTATCGCCGTCGGCGGCAGCCATTTCAAGGCGCACGTCAATGCGTCCGCTTTCGGTGAACTTGATGGCGTTGCCCAACAGGTTTAGCAAAACCTGGCGCACGCGAAACGGGTCTCCGCGATAGGTCTCTTTTATCTCTGGGGCGATCCAGGAACTGATTGTCAAGTCCTTCTCTCTGGCGCGGGCCTCAAGCGTGCGCACGGCCTCCTGCACACAGTCGCGGGGCGAAAAGCTGACGGGATCGAGCTCGAGGCGTCCGGCCTCGATTTTCGACAGATCGAGAACGTTGTTCAGGAGCGTCAGCAGCGATTCGCCGGAGGAACGAATGGTTTCCAGGTACTCGCGTTGTTCCGGCGTGAGCGGGGTCCGCAGCAGCAGTTCTGTCATTCCCAGGATTCCGTTCATAGGAGTCCTGACCTCATGGCTCATGTTCGCCACGAACTGACTCTTAATCTCGCTGGCCTGTTCTGCCCGCGCTTTCTCTCTTAAGACCTTGGCCTTCTCGATTTCGAGCTCGTGCGTGCGCTCGCGCACGGCTGCCTCCAGGAGTTGCTGACGGGCGTAAATACGGCGCATGCGCCAGAGCCATAGCACGCGGATGCCTGCCGCCAACAACAGCGCTGCGGCCGAAATAAACCATGGCGCACCCCACCACGGCGGCAGGATCTGGAAGGAAAGTCGCGAGAGCGCGCCCCACGGGCCGGGCGCGGATCTTGCGGCCACTTCGAAC
>Ga0209581_1003624_pt1 | contig 13117 bp, 11 predicted proteins | sample Coa_R2_FD_187160 | JGI IMG/M metagenome (GOLD analysis project Ga0209581, IMG submission 187160) | Surface soil microbial communities from Centralia Pennsylvania, which are recovering from an underground coalmine fire - Coalmine... | ecosystem: Environmental > Terrestrial > Soil > Unclassified ...
GGCGGGCGCGGTGCAACTCAACGACGTGTTCGTCGACGAGCGCGAGATCGTCTACACGGTCGACCGGCACACGGGCGGGCTGTACGTGCTTGAAATGGATTTCTGACGCGCCGCAAGCGCACTCCATTTCGGCCATAATAAGACGAGAGGTCCGCGCACGAAGTGCGCCGGTTGAGGGGTTGCAGGATCGAGAGTCCGGCAGCTCCTCTGCCCGATGGGGAGAGGGAGCGCGACCGCGTTCGCTGCTATGATGAGCGTATGAACTCCCCCTTCCCCTCGCCAGCCGCCGGCATATTCGGCCGCAAGCTCAAGCGCGAACGCGGCGCCAAGGTGCCGGTGACGCTGCTCACCGGCTTTCTCGGCGCCGGCAAGACGACGCTGCTGCGCGCCTTTCTCGCCATGCCGGAAGGAAAAGGCACGGCCGTCGTGGTCAACGAGTTCGGCGCCGTCGGCATCGACGACGCGCTGGTGCGCGCATCCAGCGATGAGACGGTGCTGCTGGGCAACGGCTGCTTGTGTTGTGTAATGCGCAGCGACCTGCAATTGGCGCTGCGCCGCTTGGCGCTCGAGCGCGAGCGCGGGGAGTTGCCGGATTTCAGGCGCATTGTCATCGAAACCAGCGGCCTCGCCGACCCCTCGCCCATCCTGCAGACCTTTGCCACCGATCGGGCGCTGGGCGACACCTTTCATGTCGAGGCGGTGGTGACGGTCGTCGATGCGGCAGCGGGCGGCGAGACGCTCACCTGGTCGGCGGAGGCGCGCAAGCAGGCCATCCTGGCCGACCGGCTGGTAATCACCAAGATCGACATTGCCGGCGCGAGCGCGGCGGAGAAGCTCGCCACACAATTGCGGGCGCTCAACCCGCGGGCGGAAATTCTGCAGGCGGTGAACGGCGCGCTCGACCCGACGCGCTTCACCGAACCGCCGACCGACCGGCGCAGCGCCTTCGTCGCCGAAGCCGCCCATTCCGACGGCATTCTCAGTTTTGTCCTTACCGAGGACCAACCGTTCTCCTGGCCTGCCTTCGCACGCACGATGGACATGCTAACGGCCATGCGTGGCCCCGATCTGCTGCGCGTCAAGGGCTTCCTCAATGTCGAGGGTTGCGCCGGCCCTGTCGTGGTGCAGTTTGTGCAGCATCTGGCGCCGCCGCCCGTCGAGCTGACGCGGTGGCCGGACGACAATCGCCAAAGCCGGGTGGTCTTCATCACCCGCGGTGTTGCGGAGCGGCAGGTCCGAGATTTGTTTGCGGCGGTGCGCGCACTGCTCTGAATCATGCCCCAGGTGCCGCGCAGCACGGAGTGGTGCGCTGCTGACCTGGGATCTTCGCGAATTCGGAATCTGTAAAGGTCCCGGATCAGCGCAGCATCATCTCGCGCTTCGCGCTCATGCCCGCAGCGCATCCGGGACGCATGCCCCTACTCCCGGTCGCGCCCGGCAATCTCCGCCTGCCACGGCGCGACCCAGCGTTCGACCGCGCCAATTAACGAGTTCAGCCCGATCGCCATCACCATGAGGACGATGATGGGCACGAACATGGTTGCGGTGTCGAAATTGTTGGCGGAGTTGATGATGATGGCACCGAGGCCCGAAATAGTCGTGAAGAATTCGGCGATCACCATGCCGACCACCGCGCGGCCGACCGCGAGGCGAATGCCCGCCATGATGTAAGGCAACGTCGCCGGCAAGATGATGCGGCGGAGGATAACCATGTCGGGGGCGACAAAAGACTTGCCGACCTCGATGAGCGTCTTCGGCACGGCGGTGACACCGAGCCAGCTGTTGATGGTGATCGGGAACACGGACATCAGAAACACCACCGCGACCTTTACGGCAAAGCCCAGCCCGAGCCACAGCATCAGCAGCGGCACCAAGGCAACGAGCGGCATGGCGTAGCCAGCGGTGATATAGATGCCGAGCGAGGCCTCGGCGGTACGGAAGCGGCCTATAATGAGTCCCAGCGGCACGCCGAGGATAATGGCAAGGCCATAGCCGGCGGCGAACGGCTGCAGGCTGGTGGCCAGCGCGCTCAGCAATTGCCCATTGAGCAACAGCTCCCAGAACGCGACCGCAATCGCGCTCGGATAGGAGCCGAAGATCGGATTGATGTTGCGGCCGAACACCTCCCACAGCGCCAGCGCGACACAGATGGAAATCGTCGTGATCACCCAGCGCGGCAGCGGCCGGCGCTCGGCAGGTTCGGCTTGCGGCGCAGCGCCTTCTTTGCGGGACCCGGCGATATCAACCATGACTCAAAGCTCATCCGTTCGTCCCCGCGAAAGCGGGGACCCAGTGCTTGCTGCCCTGGATTCCCGCTTGCGCGGGAATGAGCGGAGTATGTTGCGCGTCACGTCTGTCATTATTCAATGTACCGTTGCCTCGTCGTGCAGCGCCTTCCATACTTTGTAACGAGTGTCGGCGAATTCCGGCGTGCCGCGCACCAGGCCAAGATCGGGTCGCGGCCGGCCGAGCGGCACGTTCATGATCTCCTGCAAGCGGCCGTTTTTCATCACCACGATTCTGTCGGCGATCAACACCGCTTCGTCGAGATCATGGGTGACGAAGAGGATGGTCTTGCCGGTGCGGGCGTGGATATCGAGCAGCTCCGCCTGCAAGGTCTCGCGCGTCTGCGCGTCAAGCGCGCCGAACGGCTCGTCCATCAGCAGCACCTTCGGATCGATGGCGAGCGCGCGGGCAATGCCGACCCGCTGCTTCATCCCGCCGGAAAGCTGATGCGGCCGGCGGTTGCGCGACTCGCTCAAGCCGACGAGCTCGAGATATTTCTCCGCTGTGGCTCGCAAAGCCGCGCCATGCACGCCCTTCATCTCCAGCCCGAACATCACGTTTTGCATGGCAGAGAGCCAGGGCAGCAGCTCGGCATGCTGGAACACCATGCCGCGATCGTGGCCGCAGCCTTTGACCTCGCGGCCATCGACCGTGACGCGGCCCGAGGTCGCCGGATCGAGGCCCATGGCGACCCGCAGAGCGGTGGTCTTGCCGCAACCGGAGGGGCCGATGAGCGCGACGATCTCGCCGTCATGCACGCTGAAGCTCACACGCTCCAGCGCCTGCACGTGATGCACTTCGCCGTCGACGCGCAGCGAAAATGCTTTCGATACCTCGACGAAACTCACCTCACCCATTCAGGGCTCCATACATCACCTTGTCGTTCCGGAACGCGAGCGCAACAAGCGGGCTCGGAGTCCACACTCCGCAGGACCAGGATTCCAGACTTGGCAGCTTCATGGCTGCGCCCGGAATGATAAACAAATCACGATCCCGACATCTTCAGCGCCTTCTCACGATATTCCGGCGCAACCACAGTCCTTACATCGAGCGGCGTCTTCACCTTGCCGGCCTTGACCAGCTGATCCTGGACCCAGGCGAACTTGTCCATCGGCAGCGGCAGCGTGGGATCGACCATGTGGTATTTCACCGCCTCGTCAAAGACGAAGCCCGGGCGCGGATCGTTGGGCTTGGCGTGGATGATCTGATCCGTCAGCGCGACGGTCTCGGCCCGGTGCGTCAAGGCGTAGTGCAGCGCGCTCATTTCCGCGGCGAGGAATCGCGCGGCATCGTCGCCCTTTGCCGCCAGCGTCTTGGCGCTCGACATCATGCAGACACGCAGCATGTTCGGCAGCGCATCGCGTCCGGCGAGCAGCAAATGGATCGATTTCGGCGCCTCAGGCTGATACTCGTTGGAAACGACCGCAGCCTGGACCACGCCGCTGACCAGCGCCTTGTAGCGATCATTGTCGCCACCAACCGCGGCGAGCTTCACGGTGCTCGGATCGACACCGTTCTTCTCCAGCGCGGAGCGAGCCAGCATATCGGGCATCGAGTTCGGCGCCGATACGGCGATCTCCTTGCCTTTGAGATCCTTGACGGTCTTGATGCTGTCGATCGCAAAAATGCCGTGCGGCACCACGACCCAATGGCAGCCGAGGATGCGCACGTCGCCGCCTTTGGAGTCGGCGGTGAACACGCCCTGCGGGCCGCCTTCGAAGCTATCGAGCTCGCCAGAAATCAGCGCCTTGAGCGCAATCTGGTCGTCCTTGAACTCGGAAATCTTCAGGTCGAGGCCCTGCTTCTTCGCGAAATCGCGCGTCGTGACCATCAGGAAGATGCCGGCGTCCGCCTTGGCTTTGATGAGCCCGTGACGCCAGACGTGTTGCGCGGACGCGGGCGCGGCGGCGCAGCAAATCGCCGCGGCAACGATAGCCGGCGCGATTCGGCTGAATATACGCATCGGGTTACTCCTCCCTCATAACCGAGACTTATGGTTTTGTTCCCCGCGACGTAACAGTTTTTTTATGACAGGGGCCATTTGCAAGGCCAGTGTGCGGGACTAGCCTTACGCGCGCAAGCGCCTGCAAAAAGGCGCGACATTCCGCGCGGCTGCAGGCTTGCTCCCGCGTGTTGTGCCTGGGAGGCGACAAATGGCTCAGCAATTCACCCTTGTTGTGAACGGCAAGTCGCATCGGCTCGAAGCCGATCCCGATATGCCTCTGCTCTACGCGCTGCGCGACGACCTCGGCCTCAACAATCCGCATTTCGGCTGCGGCCTGGCACAATGCGGCGCCTGCACAGTGCATCTGGACGGTCAGCCGGTGCGCTCCTGCATCACCACATTGTCGATGGTCGGCGAGGCTAAGATCACCACGCTTGCCGGGCTTGGCACGCCGGAGAAGCCGCATCCGCTGCAGACAGCCTACATCGAAGAGCAGGTGCCGCAATGCGGGTACTGCATCAACGGCTGGATCATGACCGCCGCAGCCTTCCTGCGCGACAAGAAGAAGCCGACCGAGGCCGAGATCAAGGATGCGCTCTCCGGCCTCAAATGCCGCTGCGGCACCCATGTCAGCATCCTCAAGGCGGTCAAACGCGCCGCCGCGATGATGGGTTGAGGGAGGACACCATGACCAAATTGGAAACCGCCTCGACCTTCACCCGCCGCTCGGTTCTGCTTGGCGGCGGCGCTCTGGTTGTGTCCGTCGGCGCCGCGGTCTCGCTCGAGACGTTCCTTTCGATCGGTTCAGCTTACGCGCAAGGGGTGAAGCCGCCGCTGACGCCCGATCAACTCTCCTCCTACATCGCGGTCAACGCAGACGGCAGTGTGTCGGCATTTTTCGGCAAGATGGACATGGGCCATGGTCTGCATGTCGCCATCGCGCAGATGGTCGCCGAGGAGCTCGACGTTCCGTTCCACAGCGTCAACGTCGTTATGGGCGATACCGCAAATTCGGTGAACCAAGGCGGCGCGTCGGGGTCGACCGGCATCCAGTTTGGCGGCAAGCAGATGCGCATGGCCGCGGCAGAAGCGCGCCGGGTGCTGCTGGAAATGGCAGCGGGCGAAATCTCAGCCTCCGTCGACCGGCTCACGGTGCGCGACGGCGTGGTCAGTGTACCCGGCGTCACCAAGCAGGTGACCTATGCGCAACTGATCGGCGGCAAGTATTTCAACGTCCAGCTCGACTGGAACAAGAAATACGGCAACCCGCTCTATGCGCCCGGCAAGGCACAGCCGAAAAGGCCGAGCGACTACAAAATCGTCGGCCAGTCGATCAAGCGCGAGGACGTGGCGCCGAAGGTGTTTGCGCAGCAAGACTTCGTCACCGACATCAAGCGTCCGGGCATGGTGCATGGGCGCATGATCCGTCCGCCAGTTGCAGGCGCCATGCCGGTGAAAATTGAAGAAAGCTCCATCAAGGACATTCCCGGCGCGAAAGTCGTGTGGGACAAAGGTTTCCTTGGCGTTGTCGCCGATAAGGAATGGGATGCCATCAAAGCCGCACGCCAGCTGAAGGTCGAATGGTCGGCCCCGCAGCCGCCGTTCCCCGACCAGGCGCAGCTCTACGACCATATCCGCAGCGCGCCGGCGCGCAAACGCGAGGTGGAGAAGGAAAACGGCCAGGTCGACGAGGCTTTCAAAACGGCCGCCAAGGTGATCGAGGCAGAGTACGAATGGCCGTTCCAGTCCCACGCCAGCATGGGGCCGGCCTGTGCCGTGGTGGAGATCAAGGACGGCAAGGTGACTTGCTGGAGCGGCACGCAGAAATCGCATTTCGCGCAGCAGGGCCTCGCGCTCACTTTGGGCGTGCCGCAAGACGACGTGCGCGTGATCTGGACCATGGGTCCGGGCTCGTATGGGCGCAACGATGCCGACGATTGCGCCATGGATGCAGCCATTCTTGCCAAAGCTGTCGGCAAGCCGGTGCGCCTGCAATACATGCGCGACCAGGGTACCGGCTGGGACCCGAAGGGCCCCGCCTCGATCCACAAGGCGCGGGCGGCGCTCGATGCGTCTGGCAAGGTCATCGCCTACGACTTCCTGAGCAAAGGCTTTTCACGCGTCGACGTAAACACCAACGGCGGCCATCCGTGGGACACGCTCGCCGGACAGACCCGCGGCGTGACGCTTAAATCAGGCGACGGCTTCGGCGTGCCGGCGGAATCCTACGCCTTCGACAACAAGCGCCTGGCCTGGGAGACAATCGCGCCGTTGCTCGACCGGTCCTCGCCGCTGCGTTCGTCGCATTTGCGCGATCCGGTGGGGCCGCAAATTCACTTTGCCAGCGAGTCGTTCATGGACGAGGTCGCCGCTGCGGTCGGCGCCGATCCCATCGAGTTCCGCCTGCGGCACTTGCAGGAGCCTCGCGACATTGCCGTCATCAAGGCGGCCGCAACGCGCGCCAAATGGCAGACGCGGCCGTCGCCGCGCAAGGACCAGACCGGCAGCAAGGTCAGCGGGCGCGGCATCGCTTATGCGCAAAGAAATGGCACGCGTGTCGCCGTGATCGCCGAGGTCGATATCGACCGCTCGACAGGCAAGATCTGGGCGCGCAAGTTCACGGTTGCGCACGACTGCGGCCAGATCATCAATCCCGATGGCCTCACGAAGTGCATCGAAGGCAACATCGTGCAAGGCGTGAGCCGCACCTTGTGGGAGGAAGTCACCTTCGACAACAAGGCGGTGACCAGCATCGATTGGCTGACCTATCCCATCCTCGACATCACCGAGACGCCCGGCGAGATCGACGTGGTGTTGATCAATCACCCGGAGATCGCGCCGTCGGGCGCCGGCGAGCCGTCGATCCGGCCGGTAGCTGCTGCGATCGCCAACGCCATCTTCGACGCTACCGGCGTGCGCATCCGCCGCGTGCCGTTCTCGCCGGAACGAGTCAAGGGAATGTTGAGCTAGTTGCCCGGTTCGTTCGGCGTAAAAGCGCCGATTTGGCTAGACCGCAGCGAGCCGCTTCACGCTGTCGCGTGCCACGGCGATGACCTCGGGTACTGCCGTTTCGTTGCCCGGCGCCATGACGTGACAGCCGGCGACGTGCGGGATGTCAGCGAGCTCGGTCATCATGTCGAGACAGATGCGGCGGCCTTCGGCGGCTGGATCGGCCGCGCGCTCCATGCGCTCGATCACGGCATCGGGAATGATGGCACCGTACAGCTTGTCCTTGATCCAGCGCGCCGACTTGGCCGAGCGCAACGGCACAATACCCACAATCATTGAGACGTTGCCGGCCACGCCGTATTCGGTGAGCCGTGCCATATAGCGGCGCACCACGCCCGCATCCATGCAGAATTGCGTCTGTACGAACTGCGCGCCGGCAGCGACTTTGGCCGCAAGCCCTTTGGGTTGCCAGCCCGGCGCCGGATCGACCGGATTGTCGGCAGCCCCCAAGAAAAATTCGACGCGGCCCGTGACCTTGCGTCCGGACGGCAGCTCGCTCTTTTCGCGCAAGAGGCGCGCCGTTTCCAGGAGCTGTCGCGGATCGAGATCGAACACCGGCATCGCATCGGGCTGATCGCCGGCCGACGGATCGTCGCCGCGCAGCGCCAGAATGTTGCGTACACCGCGCGCCGCCGCGCTAATGAGATCGCTCTGCAAGGCAATACGGTTGCGGTCGCGACAGGTGAGCTGCAGCACCGGCTCGATGCCCGCTTCGACCAGCATTGCCGCCGCCGCCACCGCGCCTAAATGCGGCCGCGCGCCAGCGCCATCGGTGACATTGACGGCGTCAGCAACACCTTTAAGGGGCATCGCCTTGGCAAGCAGCTCGCGCGCATCGGCGGACACCGGCGGCGTCACCTCGGCTGTGATGACAAAGCGCCTGGCTGCCAGCTTTTCTTGCAAGGTCGTCGGCATTCGGACCACCTCGCAAAATCCGGTGGACCTTGCAAGCACAACAATGAGAGATTGCCTAAGAACGGCGGCCATTCCGCCATGGTACGGAGCGCATGTTTCAAACGGCGAAATCGCTTGACGACGCGCTCGCCGGCATCGGCGACGGCTGCACGCTTGTGGTGCCGCGTGAAGTTTCCGGCGTGCCGATGGAGGCCACACGCGCGCTCATTCGCCGCGCCATCAAGCGGCTGCATCTGGTCGCGCTGCCGACCTCGAGCCTGCAAGCGGATTTACTGATCGGCGCCGGCTGCGTTGCGACGCTGGAAACGAGCGCGGTGAGTCTCGGAGAATTCGGACCTGCGCCCCGCTTTGCGGCGGCGGTCACGGCCGGCACGATCGAGATGAAGGATGCAACCTGCCCCGCGCTGCATGCAGCCTTGCAAGCGGCAGAAAAGGGCGTGCCGTTCATGCCGCTGCGCGGATTGATCGGCTCCGACGTTTTGAAATACCGCGAGGACTGGAAGGTGATCGATAGTCCCTTCGGCAACAACGATCCGATCGTGCTGCTGCCCGCCCTTAAGCCCGACGTGGCGCTGATTCACGCGGCGATGGCGGACCGCTTCGGCAACGTCTGGATCGGCCGGCAGCGAGAACTGGCCACGATGGCCCACGCAGCCGAGAAGACCGTTGCGACGGTCGAGACGATCCACGACGGCAATCTGCTCGACGACCCCATGCTCGCCGCCGGCACGTTGCCGGGATTCTATGTCGACGGCATCGCCGTCGCCGAGCGCGGCTGCTGGCCGCTCGGCTTGCCGGATCGCTATGGCGCCGACGCCGAGCATCTGGCCCTCTATGCCAGGATGGCGGCGAGCGAGGAGGGATTCGCGGAGTATCTGGACAAGTATGTGCATGAGAAGAGAGCGGCGTGATGCACCGTCACGTGCACAGCGCGCCCTCTCTCCGCACAGGGGAGATGTGAAGCGGAGAGATCGCCGGGTCATGCAAACGTTCCAACCCGAAGAGTTGCTCGCCGACGTCATCGCGCGGCTGATCGGCGACGTGCGCCACGTCGCCGTCGGCAATGCCTCGCCCATTCCGGCAACCGCCGCGCTGCTCGCGCGCGAGAAGAACGGCAACGGCCGTCCGTACGTGTCGCTCCTGCAAAGCCGCAAGCACAATTTCTTCACCGACGGCGCGCGCGAATTGTTCGACTGCGCCGGCCAAGGCCGCATCGACGTGTTCTTTCTGTCCGGCGGGCAGATCGACGGCCGCGGCAACGTCAACCTGGTCAGCATCGGCGAGTACGAACACCCGACCGTGCGCTTCCCCGGCTCGTTCGGCTCGGCCTACCTCTATTATGTCGTGCCCAAGGTGATCCTCTTCCGCACCGAGCACTCGCGCCGCACGCTGGTGCCCAAGGTCGATTTCATCAGCGCACCGGGCGCGAGCGCGCCGAATGTCTACCGCAGCGGCGGCCCCGTGGCGCTGGTCAGCAACCGCTGTCTGTTCACCTTCGCCGGCGGGGGCTTCACGCTGACAAGCGTGCACCCGGGTCATACGGTGGATGAGGTGGTCGAAAACACCGGCTTCGCGTTCGAGCGGCCCGCGCGTGTGCCGGAGACGCCGCCGCCCTCGCCGGCCACTCTCAAGCTGCTGCGTGAGGTCGTGGCCCCGCAGCTCGCCGAGGTCTATCCCCAGTTTGCCCGCCAGGTGTTCGGCGTTGGGCAGAACGCTTTCCCGCATTGAAGGCACTCTGTCATTCCAGCGCGCCGCCTTTTTGGCCGCGAGCCCGGAATGACAAGCGATCATTGAGAGGCTACTGTCCGCGCCGAAAAAATCCAGAACTGGGGAACGACACGTGAAGACTGTTGAAGCGGCGGTGATCGGCGTCGGCTGGGTGGGCGGAACGCGGGCAGAAACGCTCGCACGCACGGCACTGGTGGACAAATTGCACCTGTGCGAGATCCGGCCCGACCGTCTCGCCGAGGTGAAAAAGCTGTACAAGCCCGCGACGGCGACGCTCGACTACAACGACATCGTCAAGAACGAGAATATTTCCGTCGTCTACATTTCCACCACCCCCGAGTCGAACCACTATCCGATCTGCCGCGACTGTCTGAAGAACGGCAAGAACGTGATGTTGGAGAAGCCGATCGCGCTGGAATTGTGGGAAGCCGACGAGCTGATCCACATCGCCAGGCAGAACGGGCTCAAATTCACCATCGGCTATTCGCAGCGCTTCAACCCGAAGATCGCCTACGCCAAGAAGAAGATCGTCGACGGCACGCTCGGCAAGGTCGTCTCGGTGCTGGTGAGCCGTCATCTTTCGCGCAGCTTGGGCAAGAAAATCGCCAGCCGCGTAAGGCTGTCACCGGTCGTGATGGAATCCACCCACGACCTCGATTTCGTGTTTTGGCTCCTGGAGCCGGCGAAGCCGGTGCGCGTCTATTCGCAAGGCGCCTACGGCTACATGCAGCCGGTGAACGGCTCGCATGACATCATGTTCACAACGATCACCATGGATAACGGCGTCGCGGTGATGATCGGCGGCGGCTGGAACCTGCCGCCGAGCTATCCGAATTATTGTGCTACCTGGATCGAGATTACCGGCACCGAGGGCTCGCTGTTTCTCGACGACACGCAACGCGACAACTGGCTCAACACCATGAAAGACGGCCAGCAGTTTCCGATGTCGACCATGCCGGGCGAACAGGTCGGCGAAGTCTTCGCCGGCGGCATGGGGCCGGAGACCATTCACTTCCTCGAAGCCTGCATCCGCGACACGCCGGTGATGGTCACGCCCGAATCCGCGCGGCGTGTCATGGAGACCTATAGCGCAGCGGACCTCTCGGCCGACCGCAACGAGCCGGTCGACCTCCCGCTCAGCAACGAGACCATTTCGGCAATCGCCGAGTTCAAGCAGAAGATCAGGGCCGGCGTGAACGCTTAAGCGGCGTTTGACTGGAGGCCGCGCCCATGTCTCACAAAGCGTCGAAAGCTATCTCTGCGCCAGCGGCTTGATTGAAAGCTCGCGCGCGAGCTTATCCAGCTCGGCCAACAGCTCCGGCGGTAGCGCAAGCCCATTCTTGAGCCGGTCGGCGCGGCGGCGGGCGCGCTCGTCGCCCGGCAGGCGCACCGTCTGGCCCGGCAGCGTTTTCGATGCGCGCAATTCGCGAGCGTGACGATCGACCTCGGCCTTGAACTGATCGAGCTTCTGAAACCGCGCGGGATCGAGCGCAATCACAAATTGGCCGGTGTTGTTGACCTTCTCCGGCGTGGCGTTGAAGTCGACGCAGTCGCGGCCGAAGAACGCGCCGTTGAGCGTGCCCGCAAGCAGGCCGAGCATCAGCGCCAGCCCCGCGCCTTTGTAGCCGCCCATCGGCAGCAACAGCGCCTCGGCCGTCTGCTTCGGATCGACGACGGCTTCGCCCGTTTTCGGATCCACCATCCACCCAAGGGGCAATCGCTTGTTCTGCAAACGGTAATTTTTGATCGTGCCGTAGGAGACGATCGAGGTGGCAATGTCGAGCACCAGAGGCGGCTCCTCGCCTGCCGGAATGGCAATGGCCAGCGGATTAGTGCCAAGCAACACCTCGGCGCCGCCGGCCAGCGGCATATGGTTGGCGTTGGCCACGGCGGCATAGAGGCCGATCATGTCGGCTTTCAGCGGCAGCGCGGCATAAACGCCGGCCGCACCGGCGTGGTTCGACATGCGCATGCCGACCCAGGCAACGCCGGTCTCGCGCGCGATGTCGACCGCCGTTTCCATGGCGCGGGAGACGACCAGGTGGCCCATGCCGTTGTCGCCGTGGACCAAGGCGGTCGCCGGTGCGGTGCGCTCGACTTTGATGGCAGGACGCGGATTGAGGCCGCCGATCTTCAGGCGCATGCAATATTGCGGCAGGCGGAAAACGCCATGCGCGTCGGCGCCGACGAGGTCCGCGTCCAACATCAGCTCGGCGACTTTGGTGGCGTCGTGCGACGCCAGCCCCGATTTCACCATCGCATCGGCAATCAGTCCGCGCACCGCGGCCGCCGGAACGCGCACGGGCGATTTCACGTCGTCTTTCATTGCTTGCCTGCCAACAGTTTCTCCGCGTGTTGGCCGAGGATCGCCGCCTTGTCCGCCTCGGAAATCTTGAGCGCACGCACATGCGCGACACAGTCGAGCATGGCCATATCGTAGGGATAGTCGCTACCGAGCAGGACACGATCGGCGCCAACCAGCCCGATCATCGCCTCCAGCGCCTTCGCCGAATGCAGGATCGTATCGTAGAGAAAGCGTCCGGCGATATTCACCGGCTGGCTCGCGATGTTCTTCTTCGGTTCGGGCCGCACCTTCCAGCCGTGCTCCCAACGCGCCGATTGATAAGGGGTAAAGCCGCCGCCGTGAGCGAGCACGATCTTCAGCCCGGGATGACGGTCGAGCACGCCGCCGAAATAAAGGCAGGCGGCGGCGATCGTCGTGTCCAGCGGATTGCCGATGAGATTTTGCAGGTAGTAGGCCTTGAGACGATCGGCGCCGGCAACGTTGTTGGGATGGATGAAAATAAACGCGTCGAGCTCTTCCGCGGCCTCCCAGATCGGCTCGAAGCTCGGGTCGTCCAGATTCTTTCCCATAATGTTGGACGCAAACATTGCGCCCTTGAGGCCTCGTTTGGTCATGGCGCGCCTGAGCTCGTCGGCCGCTTTCTCCGGCGCCTGCATCGGCAGCGTGGCGATACCCATGAAGCGGTCGGAATGCGCTTCGACATGCTTGGCGATCTGCTCGTTTTGAATCGCGGCTAAGGTGACGGCGAGCTCCGGCGGCTGATTATAAAGATAGGTCTGCGGCGTAGCCGAGAGCACGTGCATGTCGACGCCGGTCGCGTCCATGTCCTGCAGCCGCCGCGCAATATCGAAGCCGCCGCTCGGGAAGGGCCGGTACACTACGCCGGCGACGTCGAGCGTGGCGCTGTCCGCGTCCTGCGGCGCAATCGC
>Ga0209581_1003625_pt1 | contig 13116 bp, 13 predicted proteins | sample Coa_R2_FD_187160 | JGI IMG/M metagenome (GOLD analysis project Ga0209581, IMG submission 187160) | Surface soil microbial communities from Centralia Pennsylvania, which are recovering from an underground coalmine fire - Coalmine... | ecosystem: Environmental > Terrestrial > Soil > Unclassified ...
CAAGCGCGCTCAGAAGGTTCTGGATGAAGACGCCGAGTCCCGCCGCGGTCCCGGCGAGCTCCGGCTGCACGCGCATCGCGCCCGCTTGCGCATTGGGAAGCGAGAGTCCCTGGGCGAAACTCATGACCCCGCCCGGCAGGAATAAAATCAGCGGCGAAACATGGCCCGAGAGGATGAAGGCGTCTTGCCCCACCACCGCGGCAGCGCACAAGACCGACCCCGCCAGCACCATCGTCTCCAGCGCGACCTTGCCGCTGAGTCGACTCGAAATGGCGTTGCCGGCGCAAAATCCCAGGGGGAAGCAGAGGAAGTAGAGACCGAACTCGGTCGCGTCGCGGCCGAGCAGGTCCTTCATCAGGAACGGCGACGCCGCCGCGATCGCGAAGAACTGGAAGGACATGAGCCCCGACTGCAGCGCGAAGGCGATGAAACGCCGGTCGCACAGCAGCACGCCGTAATGGCGGAGGAGGCCGGTGGTGGCGCGGCGCTCCGGGAGGGTGCGGGTCTCCCTCACCACGAAAAAGGCGCCGAGCGTGATGGCGGTGCCGGCCAGCAGCGCGAAAACGAACTCGCTGCGCCAGCCGAGATGGTCGATCAGCAGGCCGCCCATTGCCGGAGCCATCATAGGTCCGATGGTGTAGGCCATGGTGAGATAGGCGATGGCCTTGACGAGCGCCGTCGGCCCATAGGCATCGCGTGCGATCGCGCGCGAGAGCGTTATGCCGCAACCCGCGCCCGTCGCCTGGATCAGGCGGCCGAGGATCAGGACCGGGATCGAACCCGCGAGCGCCGACACGAGACTGCCGATCAGGAACAGACACAGCCCGATCAGCAGCACCGGGCGGCGCCCGTATTTGTCCGACAGGCTGCCATAGGCCGGCGTCACGATCGCCATGGCAATGAGCGTGACGCTGAACGTCGCCTGCACGAGCGCGTCCGACGCCGCGAAATGCGCCTTCACTGCCGGCATGGCGGGCAGGAACAGATGGATCGAGAGCGGGCCGATCAGCGTGATGGCGGCGAGCGCCGTCGCGAAACCCGCGCCGGGACGGGGCCGGGTCATGACGGACCTCCGCGCACCCGGCTCCTCGCGATGTTATCGGGCAAGCCGCGAGATCCGGGACAGCGTCTCCTCCGCCTCGCGCGCGATGCGGGCGACGATCTCTCCGGCCGGGGCGATATCGTGAATGAGCCCCGCGTCCTGGCCCATCGTGAGCGGCGCCTCGTCCTTGTCGCCGCGCTGCCGCGCCTCGCGCACCTGCGCCAGGATCTCCGCCTGGTTCTGCCGAATGGCCCAATCGCGGCCGGCCCAGCGCTCGATGAAGCGATTGCGGCGCGAGCGCGACATCGCGCCCGGCCAGACGATGCCGGCCGCGAGATCGGGAAGCTCGGACAGCAACGTGTCGTGCCCGTCGCTTTCGACGATCGCCTGCTTGAAATTCGGATGCAGCGGCGATTCTGTGGTGGCGAGAAAGCGCGTGCCGAGCAGGACGCCCTGCGCGCCGAGGGCCAGCGCGGCGGCGAGCCCGCGCCCGTCAGCGATGCCGCCCGCGGCGAGGACCGGGATCGGCGAGACGGCATCCACCACCATCGGAATGAGCGGCAGGCTCGCCTGCCAGCCGACATGGCCGCCGCCCTCCGTTCCCTGCGCGATGATGACGTCGGCGCCCGCCGCGGCGGCGCGGCGCGCCTCGGGCACGCCGTTGGCCATGAAGGTGACCTTGGCGCCCGCGTCGTGCGCCCTGGCGACGAGCGGCTTCAGCTCCTGGTTCGGCTTCGGCCAGGCGAGGGCGATGACGCTGGGCCGCAGCTTCAGGGCCTCGGCGAACCCGTCCTCGCGCATGTCGAAGATCAGGAAATTCAGGCCGAACGGCTTGTTCGTCTTGTCGCGGATCGCGGCGGTCGCATCGCGGATCCGCTCCGGCGGCAGATAGTGGCATCCAAGCGCGCCCAAGCCGCCGGCGTTCGATACCGCCGCAACGAGGTCGGGACCGAAAACCGATCCCATGCCGCCAAGCGCAATCGGATGCTCGATGCCCAGCAGGTCGCAAACAGGCGTGCGGATCACAATGGCCTCCCCTTGATGTCAGACCGGCTCGGTTGCGCGGGCAGCCGGCAGCACGTGCTTCATCGCCTCGAACTCCTCCGGCGTCATGACGGTGTTCCAGCAGCTCGTCTCCAGCGCGTGGTTCTGCGCCGCGTCCCGCACGATGTTTTGCGGATCGCGGCCGCTGCGGACGGCCGCCACGGCCTCGCGCAGCAGCCGGCGCAGCATCGCCACGCCGACATCCGAGGTCCCGAGCGTCTCGAGCGCATGGACAGCGATGCGCCGCTGTCCCTCCTGCGCCTCCATGTCGTCGGGCTTGCGCTGCTTCTCCGCATGGGGACGCTGGCGCAGCTGGCCGGGGCGGATGTCGGTGATCGTATCCGTGCCCGGTTTCCAGAACCGATCGGGATTGCCGTCCGCGTCCTTCGGCCAGGCGACGATCGAGAGGCCGCGCACCGTCTCGTTGTCCTCCGGCACGCACCACGTCACCTCGGTGGCCTTCTCGCGCCAGATGGGCTTCTCGCCGCGCTGATGCACATTGGCGACGAGCACGATGTTCGGGACGATGCACTCGGAATGGCGCTCGAGGACGAGGCCGTTGGGCAGACGGCGCACGAGGTTGTACTTCATCCCGAGCCGGGTCTTGTCGAACCAGATGGTGGGCCAGTTGCCGAGCGTGAGCACGCTCTTGAACTGATCGCCGCTGATCATCTCGTGCAGGACGACGAGGTGGTACGGATCGGCCGCATTCTCGAAATGCTGCAGCCAGTTGCATTCGCGGACATAGCCCAGCGCGTGATCGTCCCAGAGGCGCTTGCCGACGAGCACGACATCGTCGCGGTGCCGCGTGTCGATGATGTCGAACATCGGCAGCAGCGGCTCCCGCCCCGGCGGACCCATATAGAGGAAGACGAGACCGCCATATTCCATCGCCGGATAGGCGGGCTGCCAGACATCCATCTGGCGGCAGAAATCCCGGCTCTCGCACGGCATGTCGATGCAATGGCCCTGCGTGTCGTAGAGCCAGCCGTGATAGCAGCAGCGGATTCCCTCGGCCTCGATCCGTCCGAACTCGAGCGACGTGCCGCGGTGGGCGCAGTGCGGCTCGAGGCAGCCGACGCGCCCCTTGCCGTCGCGGAAGACCACGACCTCCTCGCAGAGGATCTTGAGCTTTTTCGGCAGGTCCCGGAGCTCGTCGGACGTGCAGACGGGCTGCCAATACCGGCGCAGCAGCTCCCCCATGGGGCTGCCAGGCTCGACCGCGGTGAGCTCGTAATCGGGTGCCGGTATCGTCCGGCCGTAAGCCGTCTTCATCGCCCCTCCCCCAGCCTTCCTGCGAAGCTCTCGACGCGCGCCCAATCGATCGGTAGGCTAGACGCTACGTAGCGTAGCAGTCAATCGAGTGTCGGACACGCCCGGATGCCGAAACCAGCGCTTCGACCCGTCGGCCCCAATCCCCGGACCCAGCGGGCCATCCTCAAGGCGACGGCCGAGCTGCTTGCCGCAAAGGGCGGGCACGGCGCCGTCACCATCGAGAAGATCGCCGCGCGCGCCAAGGTGGCGAAGACCACGGTCTATCGCTGGTGGCCGTCGAAGATCGCGATCTTCATGGACGTCTTCGAGCAGCTCGCGACGAAGCGGCTGCTGGGATTCGCCGATACGGGCTCGCTCGAGACCGACCTGCGGACCGTCATCCGCGGCCTGCTGCGGCTCTTCCGCACGACCGCGGCGGGAGCGGCCGTCGCCGGCATGATCACGGAGGCGCAGCTCGATCCCGATGCCGCGGCGACCTTCCGCGAAGAATTCATCGCGCGCGGCCGGGTGCTGTCGCGGCGCGCCTTTCGGCGCGCGAAGTCGCGCGGGGAGCTGCCGGCGGATTTCGACCCGGAGCTCGCGATCGACATCATGTCGGGGGCGATCTGGTATCGCCTGCTTCTGGGCCACGCGCCGCTCGACGACGCCTATGCCGACGGCATCGTCCGCGTCGCGATCAACGGCATCCTCTCGCTTCGCGGCGCGGGCGAGCCGCTGCCCGAGGCGCTTCCCGCGACGAGATGAGCAGCCATGCGGCGCACCGCTCACTGAGCCCCCCCGATACGGAGCGAGACCGAGATGCTGTCACAGCGGGATAACGAGATCCTGACGCAGGTCGCACCCGGCACGCCTTGCGGCGAGTGGCTGCGCCGCTTCTGGTTCCCGATCGCGATTTCCGAGCGCTGGGACGGCCCCCGCGCCCAGCTCCGGCTCGACGAGCCGATGCGCTTCCGCGAGCGGGACGGCACGCCCACCGCGTTCGGCCGGTCCCAGATGGACTTCGCCGGCAAGCCGATGCCGGTGCGCATCCTGGGCGAGGAACTGGTGCTCTACCGCGACCTCTCCGGGAGGCTCGGGCTTCTCGACATCAACTGCCCGCACCGGCGGTCCTCGCTGGAATATGGACGCCCGCGCGAGCACGGGCTTGCGTGCGCCTATCATGGCTGGACCTTCGACGAGTCGGGCCGCTGTCTCGCGATGCCAGGCGAACCCAAGGACAGCACCTTCAAGGACAAGGTGCGCCACACGGCCTATCCCGTGCGCGAGCTCGGCGGGCTGGTCTGGGCCTATCTCGGCAAGGGCGAGCCGCCCGCGCTGCCGCTGCTGGACGTCGTCGCCCGCGAGGACGGCATCCGCGTCGTGGAGAATTTCTGCCTCTGGCCGGCGCACTGGCTGCAGATCGTCGAGAACTCGGTCGACCAGGTCCATACGGGCATCCTGCATGGCGAGGACTCCGCGCGCGCCGATGTCTGGAGCCGCATCCCGGAGGTCGACTGGGTGCCCGACGACGCGGGCATTCAGACCGTGCAGATCCGCGGCGACTACCGGCGCACCAACTACCTGCGGCTGCCGACGACGATCCTCCTCAATCAGCCCTGGCCCGGCGGCAAGTTCGACTGGCCGCGCTATTCCGCGATCTTTCGCACGCCGGTCGACGAGAGCCACACGCAGCTCATCCATGTCACGTTCGTTCCGGAGGTGAACGGCCAGCGGCCGGTGCTTCCCGAGGGCATGGAGCTCCCCGTCGCCAACCTCGTCCAGACGCTCTTCCTGCAGGACTATCGCGCGGTGGTCTCGCAGGGACGGCCGTTCGACCGGACGCGGGAGCGGCTTGGCACGACCGACCGCGGCATCATCCTGCTGCGCAAGATGATCATGGATGGGATCGCCGACGTCGCGGCGGGACGCGACCCGGACGGCGTGCTCCGGGGTCACGCCGGCGACCGGGTCCTAAGCTCCATGGAAAAAGTGACCGACGGCCTCATGTCGGTGCGCGCCGCGGAATAGCGATGCCGTCGCCCTGGCATCGCGCGGTCCGGTGGCTCGGCCGGACGCCCAACCGCACCTTCGCGCTTTATCCCGCGTGCGTCGTGCTGTTCGAGCTCGCGCTCAAGGGATCGCACATCGTCGTCGATCCGTGGGGCCTGCCGCTCTTGGCCTGGGGCTACCTGCAATACCGGCTGGTGGGCCGGTATCGCACCGCGATCGGCGGCGGCGGACCGGGACCGGACATTCCGCCGCAGCGGCTCGTGACCTCGGGCCCCTACCGCTACACCCGCAACCCCATGTATCTCGGGCATCTCATTTTCATGGCCGGCCTCGCGCTCACGTTCCGATCCTGGCTGGGCGTGGCGCTGCTCCTGTTCCATGTGGCGTGGTTCCATTGCCGCGTGCTCGGCGACGAGGCGCGGCTCAAGACGATCTTCGGCTCCGAGTACGCGGACTATGCGCGCCGCGTGAAGCGCTGGGTTCCGGGCGTGGCGTGACATTCCCGCCCGCATCGCGCGTTGCCTCGGCCCGACGTCACGAACCCGTTGACCGTTGCAAAATCGGGAGCATATGACGTTCCGAAGTCCTTTCGAGGACGCGGCAAGAGACGGGCCAATGGTCGAACAACACGGCACCCACCATCGCGACCTGATCATCGCCGACATCGTCGCGCGCACGGGCATCGACGAGGCGATGATCGAGCGGCTGGTGCGCACCTTCTACGGCCGCGTGCGGCGCGATCCGCTGCTCGGGCCGATCTTCGAGAGCCAGGTCCGGGATTGGGAGAGCCATATCGTCAATCTCTGCGCCTTCTGGTCCTCGGTCGCGCTGATGAGCGGGCGCTATCACGGACAGCCGATGGCGGCGCATCTGCCCCTGCCGATCGACACGCCGCATTTCGATCGCTGGCTCGCCATCTTCGCGGAGACCGCGCGCGACATCTGCCCGCCGGTGGCGGCCGCGCACTTCCTCGACCGCGCTCACCGGATCGCCGACAGCCTCGAGCTCGGTATCGCCGCCCGGAAGGGCGAGCTTCGGCCGAAGCGCCGACGCCCGTCGGACACCCTCCTCTCGCGCGAGAGCACGCAGCCATGACCCACGAGCCCGATGACGAAACCGCCCGCGAGCCAAGCTCGCCCGCCTGCTCGATGCATGAGGCGGACGACGCCTATATGGGCTATGCCGGGAAGGAGGAGCTGCTCGGCTTCCTCACCGAACTGCTGGAAGCGGAGCGCGCCGGGGCGCGCGTCACGCTCGAAACCGCGCGGATGGCGCCGAGCGGCTCGGTGGCGGACCTGATGCGCGCGATCCAGCACGACGAGGCGCGGTGGTGCGGCATGCTGTCGCGCCATCTCAAGGAACGCGGCGCCACCCCGTCCCCCAAGGTCGGGCCGTTCTATGAGAAGGCGATGGCGATCGCCGATCTCGGCGAGCGCATCGTTTTTCTCAATCGCGGGCAAGGCTGGGTCGTGCGCAAGCTGCGCGAGATGCTGCCGCGCGTGCGCGACGACCGGCTGCACGCGGAGCTCGCCGAGATGCTGCGGTCGCACGAGGACAACATCGCCCGCGCCAATGCGCTCGCGGCGCCGCGTTAGGCCGGCCGGCCGGGCCGCGGCCTCCGGTCACCCGCCGCGGCGCGGTGCGATCAGCATCGGTCCATAGACCATCACGAAGAGGCCGAACGCGGCGATCCAGAGACAGGCCGCCGCGACCAGAAGCGGGAGCTCCCATCCCGCGGCGAAGACGGCGGCGACGCGCGCCGCGGCGGCGAGGATCACGAGCGCATAGATCGCGCTGGTCGCACCGTCCGCCGCCAGCGCGCGGCCGGTATGGCCGCGCGTCGCCCGCGTCATCACCGCCAGGATCATGGTGCCGAACGCGCCGGCGGTCAGCGCGTGGATCGCCGCGCTCTGCGGCACCGGCGCGCCCCACGCGGCAAGGCCGAGCAGCGCGGCGCCGAGAATCAGCCAGCCATAGCCCACATGCAGGATCAGCAGCAGCGGTTCGGCCATCGTGGCGATGCCGCGCCACCGCAGCCAGCGCCAGAGATTGAGCGCGGCGCCGAGCACCAGGACGAGGCCGAACGCCGGGACCGTGGGAAAGACGGCCCAGCCCAGCAGGCCTACATGGAGCATACCGAGCGCCGCCTGGTCGACCCGGCCGTGCGCCGCGGGAAGATGCGCGACATTGCGCCGCACGAGCCAGTTCCGCGTGAAGCTCGGCACGATGCGCCCGGCCACCACCGAGATCAGCACGACGACGGCGACGAGGCCAAGGCGCCAACCGATCCCGGTCGGCACCGAAGCTCCATCGGCCTCGAGAAGCATCAGGAGATCGGCGAGCCCGAGCACCGTCACCGGCGCCACCATCGGCAGGTTGCGCCAGTTCCGCGCGGCGACGATCTCATGCGCGATGAGCGCCGCCAGCACCGCCGGAAAAGCGAGGTCGGCGGCGATGGAAAGCCAGGCCGGTATCAGTGCCGAAACGAGGCAGGCGATCCGGCCGAGCAGCCACAGCCCCGCGAGCGACGCGAGGGGAAGGCCGCTGACCGGAGCGCGCCCCGTCCAATTCGGCACCGCGGTGAGAAGAAACCCGGTCACCGCCGCCATCACGAAGCCGAACAGCATCTCGTGGACGTGCCAGGCGAGCGGATCGAGGCGGCTCGGCAGGCTGCCGCCGGTCGTCAGCATCACGATCCAGACCAGGAGCGCCACCACCGACCAGGCTCCCGCGGCAAGAAAGAACGGCCGGAAGCCCATGGTCAGGAAGGCCGGGATGTGATGCGGCCGCTCTTCGACGGCGATGCTCATGGAATTGGCTTTCGCAGGCCGACCGGCTAGCGTCGCTCCGGCGGCACCGCGACCACGTGGTCGCGGAAGTCCTCTTCTTCATAATAGGTCTGGCCGCAGCGGCCGCGCGCCCAGATATGCGGGCCCTTGAGATCGGTGATGGTGATCCGCTCGTACTGGTGCCGCTTGCCGGGCTCGAAATCGAAGACCATGCCGACGGCGATCGGCCCGCGATACCGCCCCTCGAGCCGCATCGGTTCGGGCCGCGGCTTCTTGACGTGCCGGTCGGAGACGAACACGACCGCGGCGCGGAATTCGGGCTCGTTGTGGAAGGTCTCGCCGCAGCGGCCGGTCGCCCAGAGCCGCGCGCCCTGCCGCCGCGTCACCACCAGCCGCTCGTATTTGTGCTTCTTGCCGGGCTCGAAGTCGAAGACCATGCCGGGCTCGATCGGCCCGTCATAGGGCACGCGCGCCGTCATCGCGGTCACGCCTTCGCGAGGTCGGCGACACGGGCCTCGTCCTTGTTCGCGATCCGCCCGCCCTCGCCCTTCACCGCCGAGGTCGAGATGTCGAACTTGTTGCCGTCCGCGTCCTTCGCGGCATCCTCGACATAGGGCCGGCCCGGCGGCGGCTTCATCAGCCAGGCATCGCGCGCCTTCAGGCGCTGATAGACGCGGTCCTTCTCCGACGGCTCGATGGTGATGCCGAAATGGTGCACGCCCTCGGGCGCCAGCTCGCTGCGACGGCGCAGCAGCGCGATGTCCATATACCCGTCGCTCAGCCAGACCGAGCCGTCGCCCTCGCTCTTGCCCTTGATCTCCATGCCGAACACGTCGACGTAGAAGTCGGCGAGCCGCTCGGGATCGTCCGAGAAGATCGCAATATGTCGAATTCTCGCCATGACTCGCGCTTCCTTTCCCAGCTTCACGAACAGTATGGCCTGGGCGTCAAACCTGTCAATTCGCGAGCCTTCCGGGCGCCGCCCCGCTCCCGTTGCCTTCGAGTCCGAGTGATGAGACATTGTCCCCGATCGGACGAGGGGTCTCGATCCAGCGTTTCACCAAGCAACAAACGGCCACGGGGAGGACTGCATGACGAGACACCGGCTGCGCCACAGCGTCGGAGCCTTGCTCGTGCTTGGCGCGGCGGCGGTGCCGTTGGCGGCATCGGCGGACACCACGATCGTGGTCGGCAAGGCCGTGGCGACCTCCGACCCGGTGATCCCGGTCGATGTCGGGAAGCAGCTCGGCATCTTCACGAAGCACGGGATCGACGTGACGATCGTGAATTTCCGCGGCGGCGCCAAGATGGCCCAGGCGATGGCGGCCGGCAATATCGACATCGGCGACGCGGGCGGAACCGAGCTCGCGTTCATCGCCAAGGGCGCGCCGATGATGGGCATCTGCGAGGTCTCGGGACCGTTTTCCTTCCTCAGCATCGGCGTGCCGCACGACTCGCCGATCAAGACCATCGACGATCTCAAGGGCAAGAAGATCGGCGTCTCGAGCCCCGGCTCGCTCACCGAGTGGCTGGCGAAGGAGCTGGCGGTCAAGAAGGGCTGGGGCCCCGAGGGGATCACGCCGGTCGCGATCGGCAACGGCGTCGCCAGCACCATCGCCGCGTTCCGCGAGCATCTCGTCGATGCCGATCTCGGCGGCACCAACCAGTTCCTGAGCATGGAGGAACAGAAGATCGGGCATCCGCTCGTTTCGGTGTCGGACTACGAGGCAAGCATGGTTTCCGGCCTCCTCGTTGCGTCCAACCACATCATCAAGACCAACCCCGAGGCGGTCCGTGCGTTTGTCGCGGGCTGGGTCGAGACCGTCGACTTCATCCGCACCCATCGGGCGGAGACGGTGAAGATCGAGAGCGCCATCACCCAGCTCCCCGAGAGCGTGACGGCGAAGGAATACGACATCACGCACGACAATCTGTTCACCAAGGCCTGCAACTTCGACGATCAGTCGATCGCCGAACTGAAGCGGTCGCTGGTGGGGCTGAAGCTGCTCCCGGAATCGGCCGACATGTCGAAGTTCTACACCACGGAATTCCTGCCGAAGGATCACGACCATCGCTGAGCGCGATCCGGAACGCCGAGGGGGGTGCTCTATGGCCCGCACGCTGATCAAGGACGCCTTCATCGTCACGGTCAACGACGAGCGCGAGGTGTGGCCGGGCGGATTCATCACCGTGGCGAACGGCCGCATCGACGCCGTCGGCCCCGCGTCCGCGGCGCCGCCGCGCCACGGATTTGACGAGGTCATCGACGGCACGGGCATGGTGGCGATGCCCGGCCTCATCAACCTGCATCAGCACCATTGGTATACGCTGTTCAAGGGATTGGCCGACGGCTATCTCCTCGAAGACTGGGTGTTCGCGTTCCTCCTCCCGCTCACCGCGGGGCTGTCGCCCGAGGCGCTCAGAGTGTCGAGCTACGTGGCGGGGATGGAGATGCTTGCGACAGGAACCACCTGCTCGCTCAACCACTCGGTGACGACGACAACGCCGGCGCACGTTGCCGCGACGATCGAGCCGCAGCGCGAGCTGGGCATCCGGCAGGTGTTCGCCAAGGAGCTGCGCTGCCGCACCGCCGCCAATCCGGCCCATCCCCTCGATCTCGACGAGGCGCTGGCTGCGTTCGCCGAGGAGGTCGGGCGCTGGGACGGTGCCGGTGGCGGGCTCGTCCGCATGGCCATGACGATCGAGTCCAACGCGCATTGGGTCGCCGCCGGCATGACGACGGAAGCCCTGATATGCCGCGGCTACGAGCTGGCGCGGAAGCTCGGCCTCAGGATCACCGACCACGTCTCCAGCGGCACGTTCTCGATCGAGAAGGGAATGCTTCACTACCTCCGCGAGTCCGGACGCACGGACGTGCGGTATCTCATGACGCTCGGGCTGCTGGATCCGCACTGGCTCCTGATCCACGGCATCCACATAAGCGACCTCGACATCGAGCACATGGCGCGGGTCGGTGCCAGCCTGGTCTACACGCCGACCAGCGAATCCATCCGCGGCGGGGGCATCGCTCCCGCCGCCAATGCCTTTCGCGCAGGCGTCAACGTCGCGCTCGGCACCGACGGTCCGATGGTCGACTACTCCGTCGACATGCTCGAGCAGATGAAGGCGTGCACCCTCATGCAGCACGTGCGCCATCTCGATCCGACGGTCATGCCGGCCGAGCGGGCGATCGAGATGGCGACAATCAATGCCGCGAAGGCGCTGGGCCTCGACGGCGAGATCGGCTCGATCGAGCCCGGGAAGCGCGCCGACATCGTGCTCTTCGATCTGCGAAGGCCGCATGTCGGCGTGGTCCACCGCCCGATCTCCAGCCTGATCTATGCGGCGAAAGGCACGGACGCGCGCGTCGTCCTGGTCGACGGCGAGATCGTCTATCGCGACGGCCGCTTTCCCCGGTTCTCCGAAGGCGCGCGCGTCATCGCGGAGGCGCAGCAGATCGGCCGCGCGATCGCCGATCGCGCCGGGCTCGCGCATCGCTTTTCGCCGGACTGGCGCCACCCCTCCCCGCTCAACCCGGTGATCCGACCATGATCCGCCTCGATCCCAAGCGCACGGCCGTCGTCGCCATCGATATGCATCGCGGCCATCTCGATCCCGCGGTGGCGACGCTGCCGCTGCCGGCGGAACGCTGCGGCCCGGTGATCGCGCGGGCGGCGCGGCTGTTCGAGGCGCTGCGCGCGCGGAACGTGCCGATCGTCCATGTCGTGACCGAATATCGCGACGCGCAGGAGATTCTCGCCAATCCCTTCTGGAGAGCCATCCACGACGATCCGTCCAAGGCGCGCAAACGCATGTCGGGCCACAACATCATCGGCGAGCGAACGACCGAGATCATGCCCGACCTGCTGCGGAAGGGCGATTGGATCGTCCGCGGCAAGAAGCGCTACGACCCGTTCCGCGACACCGATCTCGCGTTCCTCCTGGATCGCCGGCTCGGGGCGGACACGCTGATCCTCGCCGGGATCAATACGACGTCGTGCGTGCTGTGTTGCGGCTTCGAAGCAACCAACCGCGACTACCGCGTCGTCATCGCGGCCGACGCCGTCGATTCCATGGACGGGGAGGAGATGCACAGCTTCGCGCTGCGACTCATGGCCGCGACGATCGGCTGGGTCCTCGGCCATGACGAGATCATCGCGGCGATCGAAGGCTAGGCCTTGAGATCGTCGAAATGCTTCGGCCCCTCCATGAAGCGCTCGATCCACCAGCTGAATAGGATGTAGCGCAGCACCTCGGCATCCGTGCCGCCGTAAAGCCCCGTCCGCTTGAGCGCGTCGAGCGCCCGGGACTCCTCCGCGTCGAGCGCGACGGCAAGCTCCGCGGTGCGGATCGGCACGTTGGTGAACTCGGGCGTATAGTGCGGATCGCGGCGGAGCTCCCGGTCGGCCTTGATGGCCTTGATCTTGAAATCGGCGGGCGTGCGCTGCGTGCGGAAGGCAGGGAATGCGGGCGCCGCGGCGAGCGCCTCGGCGCTCGGCTCGAAAACGGTGAGCGCGATCGGCTTGAACGAAAAATCGCTCGTCGCCATGATGTCCGCGCCGCAGACATTCGGCACCGCGAGCACGTCGATCAGCGCCAGGAGATCGACGTAATCACCCTTTTTCGCGATCTGCCGCGCGATGTAGGGATGGCCGGCGCGGTCGATGCCGGTATGCATGAAGAAATTGAAGGAGTCGTGCACGTCGTCGGGCGTCAGGCCGTATTCGCGCTGCGCCTCGGCCTGGATGTCGTGGCAGTTCGTGTGCACCGGCAAGCCGTAATGGTAGTCGTAGAGAAACGCGCTGCAGCGCGGATAGAGGATGTCGTTCGTGCCGGCGGTGTCCTCGAGGATGTACATCATCGGCCGCTCGCGCGGCGGCGCCGACCAGAGGTAATCGCCCTTCGAGGGATGCAGCCCATGAATGTGGCGCGTCCGCCCGGTGTGGAAGAACTCCTTGTAGTCGTGCAGGTTGAAGC
>Ga0209581_1003626_pt1 | contig 13112 bp, 13 predicted proteins | sample Coa_R2_FD_187160 | JGI IMG/M metagenome (GOLD analysis project Ga0209581, IMG submission 187160) | Surface soil microbial communities from Centralia Pennsylvania, which are recovering from an underground coalmine fire - Coalmine... | ecosystem: Environmental > Terrestrial > Soil > Unclassified ...
GCGCTATCGCAATCGCAGGAAGCGGTTTTCGTTACGCTTCAACCTGATCGCCGGGCTGTACAACTATGAACTCGGCCACGGCTAATCACTTTCGCAAGAGGTCTATTATATTATAGGGGGGTATTTTACCCCCTACCCCCTTGAAGGCCGGAGCAAATATAGCTTAATGATTAAATGAGTTTGGTCTTGCTTGTAGTTGTCTAAGGGTATGGCTGCTCTATTTGGTGAAGTGGCAATTCGATTCCCGAAAATATTTTTATTATTTTCTCTCAAACTGTTCGCCTCATTTTCTTCTTAATATCCCTTTACCTTCTTACTCTCTTACAAGCCTGCTTAAATACTTGCTCCATAACTGTATCAGGAATTATATAATCCGTAGTATGTAGATTATAGTCATCAACAACCTTTCCATTTTTATAATCAATCAACTTAAGTGTTTTACTTGTATTCTCGGTACAATTAAATTCATGCAGAGCTAATGTTTCTTTCTTATCTAGCGGCTTATCTGCGGCTGCTAACCTAACGTCTCCTTCATCATCTTTAAGACCTGAGAAATCAAAATCATCTATTGTCATTTTCACCCAAACTCTTATGATTCTTTTCTTAGCATTTACTACTACCCTGTTAGAGTTGATATACCACCTGACATATTCATCTTTATTCTGCTGGTCTGTTACATGAATCCACTTCGATTTATCTTGCTGCCCCTGCCCAAAACAAAGAGAGCTAAAGCCAATAACCAAACAAAGCAGCAAACTCCATTTCCTCATCTTCTTTTCCCTTCAATTTCTCAAGTCGCCTAACCTCGTTACTGATAAACTTTTCAAGAGGCGAGCCAGCAAATTGTTTGCATGATTATTTCTGCTTCATTAGTATCTCTTCGTTTGGAGTTTGTTCTTATAAATCTCCTATTGTGATTAAAGCGCCTCATCAGAGTTCAAGATGATGTGCGCCGCTAAGGAGCAATTTAGAAAGCTCCTAGCGGAACAAAGTTGCGGTGAGATTTTAGCTGCATTTGCAGCTAGAGACAAGAAAAGTTCTTTTAGAACTTCCCTGTCAGGAGGCGAATCCTGATGGGGAAATATCCGAGACGTAAGCAAAAGCGTCTAGCTGAAAAACTTCTCAAAATTCGCCTTGCTCTTAATCTTTCACAGAATGAGATGCTGAGGCATTTAGGACTTGAAGTTGAGATTTCGAGAACGAATATTTCTAACTACGAATTAGGCCAGCGTGAGCCACCGCTTTATGTTCTCTTGGCTTATGCGAGAGCAGCAAATGTATGGTTAGATTTTATTGTTGATGATGAGTTGGAGTTGCCAAAGAAGATTCTGAGTTTGAAAAGGAATGAAGGTATTAAAAAGAAAATCAATACTCCAAAGAGGAGATATTGAGAAAAAGATTAGACGTTAGGTTGTACAAGACAAGAGTTAAATGAACATATTATTTACCTTTACTCTTATATCATCACAAAGACTCAAACAGTCATCAACATAATTCTTAGCATCCTCTGGCGATAGAAATTTTTTAATCGTTTGTTTATGTGCATATTCTCCTCGTTCTTTAGCCAACTGGTTCAGTGAGTTTTTAAGCTTTATGTCATCTTTAACATCAACCGCGACGGGTATCATCAGTTTTCTAAGGTAAGTAATCGAGGCTCCATGATTTTTATGAACATCGTTTGAATGCCTTTTCACCGCCTCTTCAAAAACCGGTCTCAAATAATCAAAACATTTCTTTTCCGAATTTCTCTCGTCTGTATCAACATCAATGTGAAGACGATAGTTACAAACTAAAGCAGTTAAAGTATCAGAGTTTTTTTTCTTATAAACCCATTCATCAAAGCTCAATGACATTACTTTAAGTGAAACTGATTCAAAAAATTCCTCGATTGCAGCATGGGAGAGAACGCAGTAAGCCTTTACATCATATTCATATTCTGCCGGAGTTGCTAAGGGGTTTACAGACGGCAAGAATGGTTTGATGAACTTAGCCTCTAAAGAGCTAATGTGAGCTTCTAGTTCGGAGTGAAGTTTATCGAAGTCACTCATACCATTATGCGCTAAGAGTTTAGGATAATAGGTATTTCTTTGATTCTTTTACCAAACGTCTTATTGATAAATGTTCTAAATAACTTGAATCTATTTTGATAGTTTTCGAGATTACTTGTAGAGATTCTTATAGACTCCCTGAATTCATAATTAGAAGAGCAAAAATCTTTGAATGCTTTAATGAATTTGGTTCTATTATTCTTTACTTCCTGCTCTTCCAAAAAAGTAAAGTAATATGCTTCTACTTCAAACAAAACTTTGTTAAGTACGCCTTCCCATTTGCCAGCGGTGTATTTATGTCCTATCGGCTCATTGCCAAAGGCTATATTTAATAACCTTATTGATTTATTGAATTTATTATATAGTTCTTCTACAGTGATGCGGTAATTGTCCCAATCACCGTTAATTCGCCCCATTGCGCTATCTAAAAATTTCTTCAAATTGCCTTTATATGTTTTACCGAATAATGTGAAGGCAATGAAGCGCAGTATCAATTCTATATCCCGCAATCTTGCATCAGGCTCATCGAGCTTTAGAATTGCATGAATTGGTTGGACATCATTTGTTATCTGCATTAAATAGTCAGCGAACTCACCCTTATTTAGAACTTGGCGTAGCTCTTGGGTGCTTAGTGGTACAGACCCAGTATTTAATCTATAAAAAATGTCATAGAGAACATCATCTTCGGAGTAATTTGATATAATTGTGCATCGAATGTCAGCGTTCATAAACTCTCTAAGCTCATTATCAAAACGTGGCTCTTTATTTATTCTGACGAAATCAATTCCATTTAAGTCTTTTCTTATATCTAGCTTTGCAAGAGAGGGGCGTTTCCAGTATGAAATCTTCGGGTCTATGAATCCGGCAATGGTCAGTAATCTTTGCTTGCCATCAATGACAATAAATGATTTCTTCTTCTGAGGATGCTCAGCTAAAACTATCTCAGGTACAGGATTCCCAATAATAAGTGACTCTATAAGCCTACTTCTTTTATCGTCCGTCCAAGCATTCCTTCGCTGAAACTGAGGATTTAGGTCAATATTCTTTTGCTCTATCTGATTATAGATTGTTTCAATAGTCCAATCTCTGGAATAGACAACCAATGAACTCAAATCAGTAGGTTGAATTCCTTCAAGTACGTCTTCATTCCAATCCATTGCTTCAGAAGTAGTCATAGTCACCCCTTTAGATAGATTCAATTAGCGCTCCAAACTTCTGGCCGATGCGATTGTAGAACTATCTCGCGGGAAGAACTGTAATTAATTTGTAGAATCCATTTCAAATGCAAAATCCCTAAACTCAATCGAAAAATTTTCTTGCTTGTGATATTCGTCTATATCTAGTTTTATTTTGAGGCGAGCAACTTTCACAGACATATCGGAGAACACGCTAAACGCGAACCAACCTTGTATGGTCGCTCCGCTTTTTATTACACTGACTGGAGGTATTCTATTTTCCACAGAATGCGGTTCTGATTTGCCATCAATACTTGAATACAACGGAGACATCGCATTTCCTAGATCATCTACTAAGACTGTCTCGTCAGGGTTAGGAGTAATAACAGCCTCTGGCCCATTATCTGTAATATTAAAAGTGCAAGTAACTTCATACTGCTTTCTTACACACCCCAATAACTCAATTTTGAAAAAAGCAAACTGCTGAGTCATAGATGTAGGTGTGGCTGAACGAGACTCTGGCGTATCTCTGTTCGCTGTTACTTGCTGCATCAATTCAATTATTTTCTTTTTCACCCTTCCTTTTTTTAGTTGAATCAAACCATTTGCGGACACATCAAAATTAGTAGGTGAAGTTTGGATAGCACGAATTATTACGGCATCGTCAACCTTCTCCTTCGTCATATTAATAATGTCAATGTTGGTTAGGGGTTGTTTTTTATTTTGGGCGTAGATTGAGGGGAGAAAAAGACAGAGAAGACCAACGACGATAAGCGACGCTGCTTTGTAGGATTGCGAGATAAGGCAGGACATTCTAAACCTCCGTAGAAAATTCGTTGTTGATAACCCGTGAGCGCATCGCTTATATAATCTAACTTTTGGGGATTATATACTTGACAAAAGTTAGTCACTCCGCTAAAATCCTCTCATGAAGCGGCAAGGCTCATTCCTTCTTAGGCTTATCGGCGGATTCGGACTTCTCAATCTCCCGCTCGATGTCCTGTTTGATTGAGTCTATTAGCTTCTTAGTGGGCACGCGCTCGATAGGCCGCCCCGATGCCCGAAGGTTGCGAGGTGACTTCTTATGACCCTTATTGACGTTCATACGCTGTTCTCCACTGACGAAAAATGCCGCGAGATTCTAAAGCGCCTCCGCTGGCCTAACGGCGTCGAGTGCCAGCGATGCAAGGGCAAGGCCGTCGAGCTTGAGACCGAAAAGCAACTGTTCTACTGCGGCGAGTGCGACTATCAGTTCACCGTCACGTCGGGCACTATCTTTCACGATACGCACTTGCCGTTGCTCAAGTGGTTCGTCGCCGTCTATCTCCTGTGCGAGTCGCGCAAGGGGATGTCTGCCAATCAGATTAAGCGCACGCTCGGCATCAGCTACAAGACGGCGTGGTATCTCTGTCACCGCATCCGCCGCGCGATGCGCGAGACAGACCGCGCCATGCTTGATGGCACGGTAGAAATGGACGAAACCTTCGTCGGCGGCAAGGCGAAGAATATGCACGCCAAAGACCGCGCGAAGAAAATTCAGGGGCGCGGCAAGGTCGGCAAAGAGGTCGTTATCGGCATCCGCCAGCGCAACGGCGACTTGTATTTCTTCCATGCCGAAGACGTGACTTCGGGCACACTCGCCAAGTTCATCCGCGAGAACGTCAGCCAAGACGTTGACGTGATTATCACCGACGACTTCAAGGCGTATAACGGCGCGGTCGGCGGCCTCAAGCATAAGACCGTGAACCACAGCGGCGGCGTCTATGTTGACGGGGAGAGTCATACGAACACCGTTGAAAGTGCCTTCTCACTTTTGAAGCGCGGCATCACGGGAACGTGGCACAACATCAGCGCGAAGCACCTGCCCGCGTACCTTGACGAGATGACGTTCCGCTTCAATCGGCGGAAGCGTTCCGATCTATTCATTGACACTCTGCGGTACATGGTCACGGCTGACCCTCTGACTTTTCAGACTCTGACTGCTTAGAATCTTTCGGATTCCAGAAATCCGGCACGCGCATGTCAAGATTCGGCGGAATGGGTGGCTGGCCTTCGGTCTCCCATAACTGCCGCAATTTCGGTACTTCTTCAAGTTCGAGCATCCCGCCTTTGCCGTCAGACGTTACGCTCATGAACAGTGTTCCTTTACCAACCCCCAACGAACATTCCGACATGAATTTTGCTTCAGCCACGTGATACAAAATCTGCTTAAATGGCATTACGCTGTGAATGCGGCGGAACAAAAGGCTGCTCAGTGCCGCCTCTGCTCCAGAACCGATGCACCAGAAACCGATGGAGTCATAATGGTTTTCTACGCCGGGCGGCGTCACTGTAAAGATGTGGGGCTTCCCGTCGGGATCAAAACCGCCGACCAAAAATTCACAGTCGAAGTCGAAGTCTTGAATCCTACGCTGCATGTCCGCGAGGCTGGCGCTTTGGCCGGTTGTCAAATGTCCGACGAACATTCGCATGTCTAATCCGAAAGGACTTAGCACCGCCTGCTCAGCGAGCCTCGCGCGCTCCGCTTGATATACGCTTACGAATGCAGCCGATACTGCCGAAATGTCGGCGTCAGCGTGGGATGACAATGCCGCCCTGACCTTCTGTAATATCGGAGGCACTAACGTTACCGTACCCGCCCATACTGCAAACCAGCGTTTATGAACCAAATAACCCTTCACAACGAGCGGAAGGTCTGCCGTCCTGATGCCGACACTCATCATCTGGTCTGTGGCGAAGATGATGGAGTTACCCTTATCACTCACTGCCGCGATTCCAACAGTCATACCTAACCCCCATTCAGCCGGTGTCTTCCGGCGTCTTTTGGGGTACACTACTCCTGCTAGGTTACTTTTGTCAAAGTAATAATCCCCTAACTTTTCTAACTTTACAAGACTTATAAAGTTAGAATTCTACAAATGAGAATTATGAGAATGCACTTGAAATTGTTATTTCTTCCAAACCTTAAAAAGCGTCCTCACCGCGAATAAGCCAATCGTGACGCTTGAAAGTATCTTCGGCGCGAATCCTCCACTCATTATATTAGTATTTGTAGTCTTAGGATTTGCTGAATTAGATGAGTTGGTATCATCAGGCTGGCTCCTTTCAGTTTCCCTGATTTTTGTTTTCATAAATAGGCTCTTGATCCAGCACCAGAAACGATGCCATCTGTTATATCGGTTAATTAAATGGATAACGCCGTCATATTCAAAGAACCTTGCGTATTGAATAACCTTTATCCTGTAAGTCTCACTTATCTTGTCATGCCTGCCCAGAACATCTATCCAGTAGCCGATATAGACTTTCAGGGAACTCTTGTTCACAACTCTTGATTGAATGTGATGCTCAAACCTCTCTAAATAATCTAAGAACACGTCGAAGCTGTTCCTAATACTCGGCGCGTGTTCGCCTACTTCCGTGAGCGGCACAGCCAACGATTCAAATATTTCTTCGTTCTTTATATCTACAATTTTCTTTCCCGCGTCACTCTCTGGATAGAGTTCGATTGAAGCCGTTTTGTATTGTATTAACGACTCCATCATCTTCTTCGCGTTATAGACATTTGGGGATTCTCCGAATGATTTAATTAGTCCCGTCAGGAATTCTTCCCTCTTCCAGACTAACCCTTGTTGATATTGATATAGACCAACCGAGAAGACTATTAGCGCGGCGATAACGCCCAGACCGGAGAGGAAATCAACCTTGTCTAGCCAGAAGTTAAATAACGATGATTTCTGCGCTATAGGTTTTGGCCCGGTTATGCTTTTTATCTCTGACCAAGGAATGACTTGTTCTGAGCCTTCTTTCTCAATAATGACGTAGTTATCTTTCCTCGTAACGTAACCTTGAATTGGATTGGCATCCCCTTTCAGATATACAGTTGAATCCTCTTGAGGCAAGGTGAATTTTAGATACAGCAAGAAAAGTAAGCCGACTCCGAGCAAAAGCATAATTACTAAGAAAACGGCCCGTTGCATAAGAACCTCTTGCGACTGTTAATAAACCTCCGCCTGTTCGTATGTGAAAAAAGCTGCCAGTGGAAGTAAGGCTAACGTTAGCTGGAAAGCAACCCTTTTGAGCGGTGGAAGAATATTCCTAAATCCTTATGAGGTCAATGCCTATCGTTTAGCGTATCTAAGACTAAATCAGTAAAAATTCAAATGTCGCTGCTTGTATAACTGCTCTAACTTTAAGACTTATAAAGTTGTAATTCTACAAGTGGCGATTTGCGCCAGATTCTCTTAGTTGATTTGCAACTCTGCTAGATTGTAAGTTTGAGGCTAAATGATATGACTACTTTTGGTTATGAGAACTTTCTATAGATAGCTTCCTAATAAACTCTGGCACAGCATACTATGCACCAAATTGCAGTACACATAGCTCCAAATTGCAGTACACATAGCCATAAGCCACTGACCCGCCTAATGTTAGCTCTGATGGAGTGAGGGGTAGGGGGTAAACTACCCCCATATATATATATCTATTAACTAGGGGGGTGAATTACCCCCTACCCTACCACTAAGGTTTAGGGTTCGGCCTTTCAATGCCAGTAAAGATAGGAGTATCAAGTAGGTCATCAATAAAACCTCTATCTCTGACTTCCTTTATATATCTTTCAAGTTCATCCAATAAATCCTCATCATCTCTCATCATTTGAAAGTTATGCTTCTTAAGCATCTCCGCCGCTTTCTTTAAATTTGTTCTCGCATTTTTTATCATTGCTACCACTTCACTAGGAGGGTGTAGATATTTCTTCTGCTGAACATTCACTCTTCGACCAAGTAAGTCAGCAACCAACTCATCTGCTGCCCTTTCAATAGCCGCTGAAGAACTAAGTTGCCAATTCAGGTCGCTTTGTTTTGCGGCAGCGACAACCTGTTCTGCATATTTGAGTATGTGCATGGTGTACTTTGTCGGTGGACGCTTGTGAGTCTTGGTGTCTGGGTCTTGAACTTCAATACCAACTAATTCTAGATTGCCGTCGTTTTGCCAGTCAGATAACTCTCTTCGCTTATCTCTTGCCCAACCTTTATCAGCGTGTGTTCCACCTCCTTCAATTTTGCCCCTTGCATGAGTCGCTACTGTTGCATCTGAAGCCTGAAACACATAATCCTGATCAGCTACCGCTACGAGACAAAAAATATATTTGTGAAATTTATCAGGACAATTCGCTTTCACAAATATTTGACTAATCGCCGCTATCCTATAGGTATATTCATCATCAAGTTTATCTTTATCATTTATGCTAGACATTGTTTGACTCCCTGAATAGTCTTTTCCCTGAATTAAGAAATCGGCTCACCAATTCGCATCAGGGATTGCGAACTGTCCTCACGTTAGCTAGGCGTGAGTTAGACGAGCCGAAGTTTAAAGTAGAAGCTTGAAGTTGTGAAGACGTTAGTTCACAAGCTCTGTAACTTCTGAAACTGTCTCTTGTGGTTTTGGTTGCTGTTTAGCATTGTGAGCGGCTAAAGCTTCTGCGATTGTTGTAACCAATCCCGCATCAGGATTTACATATCTGGCGAAAGTTACAAACTGACTATGGCCGCTAACCTTCATTATTGCGGCTGAAGGTTGTTTGGTTTGAACCATGCGTGTAATCGCCGTATGCCTCAAATCATGTAATCGCAAGTCTTTGATTTTGGCGTCAGCACAGATGGACTTCCACGCTGTTTTGATTGTGCAAGTTAGGCCGAAAACAATCTCATCAGGATTTTTGTTTCCAACTTGCCATAAGACTTCTAACTCTTCATGAAGTCTTGGAGTTATACCTACGGTTCTCTTTCTCGCGGTCTTAGAGTTCATCGCCTTGATGGTAATGATTCGATTTTCTAAATCAACATCATTCCATCTTAACTTGAATAGCTCTCCCCTTCTGCAAGCTGTATCTAAGGCAGCAATCAGGAACGGACGTATATGCAAGCGTCTTTGCCTTCCCTGTTTATCTTCTATCAGGCAAGCATCAAGCAGACGTTTTTCTTCTTCAAAGGATAAAACCCTTTCACGCTTTACTTCGTCAGCTTTACTTATTAGAGGGTCGCCCATTTCAAACGGCGAGCGAATTAGCCAACCTTCACGAATTGCAAAATTAAACATTGCCCTAAGTCTTTCTAGCTCACGATTCACGCTCGCGATTGATCTTTGCTTTTCGTGTTTTGTTTTTGTCTCCAATCGCTTCAGCTTGTACGTTTCAACATCAGAATGCGTGATGGTTTTTATTCGTTGCGTACCGAACCAATCCTTTAAGGCTTCCAGTTCGACTTTCGCTGAATCAAGGCTTTTTAATCCCGCAACTTTTCTATCGTTGATTATCTTGGCGGCAAATAACTTTCTCTCTTTATACTTCTCTGCAAGTTGAGAGAAAGTTATTCGGTCACTATTTATATCCGTCTCGCCAGTCGTTTCGAGTTCTCGGAGTTTATCTTTAACGAGTTGCGCCGCGTGAGTTTTATCCTGAGCGGGCATCCAAATATCTTTTCTCTTTCCGTTCGGTAATGAGTAACGAACTCGCCCGTACCATCTGCCATTCTTTTCAACTTCTGCTCCTTTACGGATTCTCGGCATTTACTTTCCCTACTTTCTCCCTTTTCCCCCTTTCGTTCCCCCTTTCGGTTAGAAAAGGTGATGAAGTTGGAAGGGCGAAATGATTTTCATTGCTGAAAATCAAGATTTAAGTTGTAGAGAAAGAAGTGGGAGTGGCTGTTAACCGAAGGGTTGTAGGTTCGAGTCCTACCTGCGGAGTTAAGTCAGCCGTCGCCGCTCCTACCGCCAGTCGCACCCCTCGCCGGACCTAGTAATCCGGCACCCCGTTCATAACCTCGCTGGTGTCTCGCCGCGGCATGCTGCGCTTGTCCTGGCGGCGCGGCGGCGCGGGTGCGAGTTCCAGCATGACCCGCCGCTCGTCAGTCAGACCTTCGCCTCATGCCATGCGGGAATGCCGGCACGGGCATTTATGTGCTAGGGATGCGGGATAACATCGTACCCCCACAGCAGTTTTGAATCGAGCTTGCGCATGAACAACTCGTCGAGGAAGAGGGGCGGCAGCGCGCAGACCGCCGGGTCTATCCTCGGCTCCCGCTCGTGGATCAACTCCCACGGCGTCTTGTCTTCCTTCCCGCTGTTGCGCCGGGCCACGTTGAACCAGAGGTTGTACGCCCCGGCCTTGCGCAGGAAGTCCGCGCGCGACGAGAAGCGCTCGACCTCGTAGAACTCGTCTTCGATGAGCCGGTGCGCGGTCTCCACGTCCGACTGCCAGGTGTGAGCGCGCGGCGGGCACCGCGTGTGGCGTAACCCCTTGACCGCCTCGACCGCCTTCGTGAACTCGCTGTCACTCTTACTCTGCCAGTTGCCGACGAACTCGCACCCGTTGTCGGTCTGCACGCGCGACCCCTTGAAGCGGACGCCGCACCCCTGTAAGTGCTCCAAGATGACCTCGGCGAAGAGCTTCGAGTAGGCGAGCGTGCACTCCTGCGCGAAGGAGAGGTAGTGCCAGCCCGACGTGACCTCCCTGGCCGTGTACTGGTAGCGCGGCAGCCCCAAGACTTTAGCCTGCGCCCACAGCTCCGGGATGTCGCACAAGTCCTTCGTGTCCACCGACATCTGCTCGAAGAGCCGCCACGCCTTCTTCACCTCCCTCAGGCATTGCTTCGTCTTGTGCTTCCGGCGCTTCTTCTTCAGCAGCCCCTCCTCGCGCCAGATCGCCCGCAGCGCCTTCTCCGAGAGCGCGAGGCCGTAGTCGCGCTTCATGCGAGAAGCGCCCCACGAGGGCAGCCTGAGCTTGAGGCGGACGGCCTGGCGGCGCTGCCCCTGCGAGATGCCTTGCCGCGGGTGGTGTGGCGCGCGGCTCCGGTCGGCGAGCCCGCGCAAGCTTCCCGGCTCCCAACGCCTGAGCCACTTGCGCACCGTGCGGACGGTCGTTGAGAACTCCCGCGCGGCGTGCTTGATGCCGTACTCGCGGGCGTACCTGACCAACTCGAAGCGCAAGTAAGTCGGCTCTGTCGTGCGGCGCAGCATGGGGTAATATCTCAGAGGACACATCGCCGAGCGGCCCTCCTATGGTTAGTGTCGCAACTCCATAGTTAAGCCGAGCGGCTGATGTGTCCACCTTTTAGTTCATCTGTTCAGCCATTCTGTCACCCAGCTCCGCACCTGAGGCAGTCCATCCCTACCGAAGATGAGAAGCTTGCGCAGGGGGTACCATGTTTGTTCCGTCTCCCAACCAGCGTGCGGAAGAGTATTGACTTGGCACCGAGGTTGGAATATCGTCGCAATCAACGGGCAACTGAGGCCGGGCCGCCGGGAGCTTTATCGAAAAGGCCCCGTCTCCGACTTTGAGCCTAGCCGCCGAGTTCGCCGCTTCCTTTTTCGCATCGCACACGGGAATTTCGAGAGGAGGGATGTTCGATGCTCCGCGTTTCCGCACGTTCCCTGACGCTTCCGCTCCTGCCGCTTCTGGCCGTGACCCTGCTCGCCTTCGCCGCGACCGGCGCGCGCGCGCAGGACGGCCCGCCGCCCGCCGCAGACAAAGACGGGCCGCCCTTCCACGACTACAAGGGCGTCCGCATCGGGATGACGACCGAAGAGGCCCGCAAGAAACTCGGCAACCCTTCGGACAAGGGCGACGCGCAGGACTTCTACTCGTTCAACGACAAGGAGTCGGCGCAGCTCTACTACGACGGCGACCACAAGGTCTTCGCCATCGCCGTCACATACCTCGGCACGTCGAGTGCGCCGGAGCCTAAGTCAATCCTCGGCGCAGACGCCGACAAGAAGGACGACGGGTCGCTCTACAAAATGATCCGCTTCCCGAAGGCGGGCTGCTGGGTCTCTTACACGCGGACGACCGGCGACTCGCCGATGATCATCGTCACGCTGCAAAAGCTCCAGCCGTAAGTCGGCGATCATCCCCGTAAAGTCGTGAGCATCGCCCGCGCGCGACGCGGGACGGCGTGCGACTAGAAACGCGCCGGAAGGTTCAACTCTTCCCGGCGCGTTGTTACTTTCGGCCCGCCCGGTGCTAAGATACACGCGACTTAAACGCCCCTTAAATTTACTCGAAAACGAGAACCCCGCGGGCGGGGACTTACGACCCCGCCGCGCCGTGAAGGCCAGCGGCGCGGCGGCAGCCGAGGACGAAGATGGCGGATCAGACGAATTCCGCGCACGCGGACGAGCGGCGCATCGCGTCGCTGCTCACGAACAGGCGCGACGAAATTCTCAACCTCTGGATCAAAGACCGGCTCGAGGCGGACGAGTTCCGCGACGAGCTGATCTCGAAGAACGAGCTGCGCCAGCAGTCGCGCCGCGTGCTCGAAATGCTCGCGCAGGCCATCAAGGACTCCGGCGGCGGCGACTTCGACGACCCCGCGTTCGACGACCTGCGCAACTACCTCAACGAGATTTCGCACCAGCGCGCCGTCAAGGGCTACACCCCGTTCGAGAACGCGAGCTACATCCTCTCTTTGCGCGGCGTCATCGGCCCGCTCCTCGCCGAAGAGTTCGCGGGCGACGCCGAGGGGCTGCTCGGCGAGCTTAACTACTTCACGCGCCTGCGCGACATGATGGGACTCGTGATGGTCGAGAACTTCATCCGCTCGCGCGAGGAGATCATCCGCCAGCAGCGCGCCGACATGCTCGAACTCTCGACGCCCGTCATCAAGGTCTGGGACAAAATCCTGACGCTCCCCATCATCGGCACTTTGGATTCGCGCCGCGCGATGATGATGATGGAGGCGCTGCTGCAAAAGATCGTCGAGACCGGCTCGACCATCGCCATCCTCGACATCACCGGCGTGCGGACGATGGACACGCTCGTCGCCAACCACCTCATCAAGACCGTGACGGCGGCGAGACTCATGGGCGCGCGCTGCATCCTGACCGGCGTCAGCCC
>Ga0209581_1003628_pt1 | contig 13110 bp, 9 predicted proteins | sample Coa_R2_FD_187160 | JGI IMG/M metagenome (GOLD analysis project Ga0209581, IMG submission 187160) | Surface soil microbial communities from Centralia Pennsylvania, which are recovering from an underground coalmine fire - Coalmine... | ecosystem: Environmental > Terrestrial > Soil > Unclassified ...
GCTCGCATTGACATGGCCCATCACCGGCGACAACCGCGAGCCAGAGAAATTGAAGCTCGCCTTTTGAACAGTCTTGGCGCCGGTCATCTTCGAAAGCAGTTCAGCGGTCTCCAGCTGGTTCGGAGCGAACGCAATTCGCACCTGGCAATTCGAGACGATACTTTCATAGGCGCCGTACTGGTCGAGGATCTGCCGGATATCCTGGGTGATCAGATACGCTTTGAGCCCATAACCGGCCATGTATGACAGCGCATCCGCAAACAGCTCCATGCGCTTCAGCGACGGGAATTCGTCGATCAGGAACAGAAGGCGATGTTTGTTCCTCTTCTGCGCCGCTCCTTCGAAGTCCATCTTCTCGGTCAGCCGGTTGACGATCATCGTGAAGATCAACCGGATCAGCGGACGCAGCCGGATTTTGTCCGAAGGCGGGACCACCAGGTAGAGCGACACGGGCCGCTCGTTGTTCACGAGATCGTTGATCGTGAAATCGCTGGCTGAGGTGTTTCGGGCAACGAGCGGGTCGCTGTAAAGGGTAAGCGCCGTCTTCGCGGTTGAGAGGACGCCCGAGAAGTCCTTCTCCTCTTTATCGAGCATCTCCTGCACTTTTTCTCGGACCACCGGGTGGGTCGCGGTCAGATCGCCGTCATGCGTGCGCCATGTGTGTTGGTGGCCGGGGGCGTGCGGATAGCTCAGGAGTTCGTTCAGCGTGTCGCGAAAGCTGATGCCTGGGCGAGTGAACACGCCGGCCAGGTCGGCGAGAGACGCGACACGGCCTTCGGCAGCAGCGGCGTAGCACACATGAAGAATGATTCCGGTCGTGATGGAGGCAGCCGCATCCTGCCAATACCGCTCCTGCGGGCTGTCCTCGCCCGTTCGGACGATCATGTCCGCCACGTTCTGCGCATCGCTGACATCCCGCGCGGTGTAGAGCCGAAGCTCGGCCAGCGGATTGAATCGCGAGGAGCTGCCTGCCTCGACAGGAGAGAACTTGAAGCAGTGGTGTCCGCACTGATGGCGGAATCCGGCAGTCTTGGCCCAGTTCTCGCCCTTGATGTCGTAGACGACGGCGCTTTCGTTCCATGCCAGCAGCGTTGGAATGACTAAACCGACGCCTTTCCCCGAGCGCGTAGGAGCGAAGGCCAAGATGTGTTCCGGGCCGTCATGGCGTAAGTAATGCAGCCGTCTGGTGCGCGTGTTGTACCAGCCGCCGACATAGACGCCGTGTTGTGCATCGAGCAGCCCGGTGCGCCGGATGTCGGATTCATTGGCCCAACGAGCAGAACCGTGAATGTCCTCGGCATTTTCAGAGAGCTTCTTCATGCGCCGGAAATTCACGGCGAAAAATGCCGCCATGGTTGCGAGGGAGCCGAACACAACAATTGCGGCTCCCGTAAGAACCGGAATCCTCACCCTGGGATCGATTGCATTCGAGTAACGCCACACCCACGCGGCCCAGGCGAACGGCTGATAAACGGCAAAAGCGCGCAAACGAATCAGCGCAGTGCCCAAGGCAGGCTGATAGGCAAAGCGAGCGGCAATGTACTGCGTCGCAACTTCGTTTGAAAGAAGCAGGAGGGCGATCCCGAACAGGGTCGCCCTCCAGTTGTATGCCCCAATAAATCCCGGATCGCGCGGGACTCGATACAGAGAAGGTTGGCGGCTCATACAGCGATTTCCCGCGCATAGCCGCCCTAACGGGCGAGTGCGTGTGTACGCTCGCGCGGCTCGAAGGCATTCACTACGGCCCGGCTGTGCGAGTAAGAGATCGCGACGCTTTCACCAATCTGCGGAACCCTTTCGAGCACCGATTTTATATGTGCGACCGTGGATTGCGCGCTGAGCCGTTGCACAACGTGCAGTTCCGTCTCGCCGATGATTTCTCCCCGATAGACTCCGCTGGCCGTGTCCGCCACAAACGTGCGTGCGTTTGGACTCAGCACCCTTCGGGCCATTTCTTGAGCGGCCGCAAAGGATTTCTTGAGCGGACTGGGCTCAGGCAAAGATTGAACCTGATCGTCGAGAATTTGTTCGGCAGCTTTCTCCGCTTCGGCGAGCGGTTCCACCGTCTCCGCCGGATCTCGCTCAGCAGGTGCGCGGTGCTCCGTGGCTGTACGCTTCTGTTCGAGATCCACCGTGCTCGAGCCCGGTTCGTAGGCGGCGACGTATTCGGCCGTTTCGCGGCGGAGATGCGGTGCTCCCGCCGCTTCGAGCGCTTTCTCGACGGATCGCTCCAGCTCCAAAGTCAGGAGAAAATCCGTAGCCCGGTGCGCATCCTTCGCGGCGCGGAAGATCTCGTTTTTATCGTTCCGCAGCCCCTGGAGCCACGAGCCGACATAGGCCGCATGGCTCGCCGGATTGTGCGGAATGCCGCGCTCGGCAGCCAGGAACAAGCTGGTCAATTCGGCGCGCAGCTCCTCCTGGGCATAATTCAGGTCGCCGAAGCGATAGCTTTCAGTCAGTGTGGGCCGGTTGAGGCGGCTCGGATGGCCGGTCCAATGAGCGAGTTCGTGCAGCGCGGTTCCGTAGTAATCCGGCGCGGAAGAGAACGCCGCTTTTGGGGGCAGGTGGATCGAATCCGAAACGCGACTGTAGAAGGCGCGATCGTTCTGATCGTGCAGGATGCGCGCGCCCGAGTGCTCCAGGATGGATTCGGCAGCTCGTACGATCTCGAATTCCTGGCGCTGCTTCGGCGTGTAGGGCGGAATCCCATCGATCTGTTTTGCGTTGAACACAGTGTAGATGCGGTGAATCATCCGCGCCGCGATCTTGTCGCCCTGGTCGGAATCTGGATGACTACTGCGTTGCTCCCGCTCGCGCGATGCGGACGGAAACTCCCAATATTCAATCTGCGTTCCGGTCTCGCCTCGACGGACCTGCCAGCCGCGTTGTTGCGCCTGCTTGTAGCTCATCCATCGGGGATCGTCATAACCGCGCCGGGCGGCAACGGCCATGAGGTAAACGGCGTTGCCGCCACGGTACGGCTTTTCGGTAGTCGGATTGAATGGCGTTGCGATCGCGCCCGATTTCCACGGTTTCTGCCACGGTGCAACGCCTTCTTCTAGCATGCGAATAATGGCGTCTGTAGCTTCCTGCCGGAAATCGCGTTTGGCGCCTAGCGGTTGAGGGCGATCAGTCGTTGCCATCCTCGCCTCCATCGTCAAAGCCGTCTTCCGGCTGTTCGTCCTCGAAGCCTGATCCTTCGAGCGGCTCGGCACCGATAAAATCGAGTTGTTCCTGATTAAGTTGTTCCTGATTCGGAGGCGGGAATAGGCGTAGCATTTTACCTCTCCAGATGCGAAGCGGGGCACCACGCCGCCGACGCAGAGCGCCCAGCTCCCATACATTAGGGGAGGAATCGCATTCACTGTGCCGACAAAAAGCTGTGGATACGCGGGCGAAGCGGAAGCAAGTCGCCTAACTCTAGGCCGAATGCGCTTCCAAAGTAGTTGTAATTCGGCTGCGGAATTTATCACGATTTCCCACGTCGGCGATGGCATCTGCGTAGCACTCTATTAACAGATTGATTGCGCGCTCCGAAGCGGCGCCCAACATGAAGGCCGTGGCCAGGAGGGCATTGGACTTGAAGCATACGATCGCCTCTTCGATGAATCGCACTATGACCGCGTCGCAATTCGGGATCTTTTCGCGAATTCGGTCAGGAAAACGTTCAATCTCGAAGGGCAGCACCGCCCCTGGGACCACGCCACCGGCGAGGGCGTTCTTCATTTCGCTCAGCAGGTCGTGAAGTCTACTCGGGCTTCCTTGAACCACGATCTTTCCGCTCTTGTAGATGTTGACGCTCGCCACGTTCGGCCCGTCGCGCACGACCAGCTGAGTAGCGTGCTGGATAACTTTGGCCTCAAATGAGAGGTTGTTTCTTCGAAGGAAAGAGACAACCGCACTCACTGTTCCGGGATCGCCATCGCCTACAAACTCTTCGGGCGCCATAGCCGCTGGACGGTCGAAGCCTGATTTCACAGAGTCGTTCAAGTTCATTGGTGTCGTCCTCCTGTCTCCTGCATCCGCGTGGAGCCGCAAATCCGGCCGGCCCGCCCCTGCAACCGAGCCTCCCATCCCGGCATGTACGCGTTCATCAGGCTCTTGAAGAGCTTGCCGTGATTGGGCACCAGCAGATGAATGAGCTCGTGCACGATTACAATTTCCCGGAAGCTCTCTGGCTGGTCCAATAGCTCTGTACTGAAGCAGACCCGTCCGGTACTAGAACACGAGCCCCACTTCCGCCTCATGCGTTGGATCTGAACCCGCTTCGGCCTGACCCCGATCTTCTCTGCCCATTGCCGGATCTCTTCCCGCATGCGCGCCTTGGCGTCCTCCTTCGTTTTCCTCACGACCGCGGCAACTCCAGCATGCGTTTCACCACGGTGACCATCGACTCCCTGCCCACGGCCGGCAGGATCACTTTGTACAACTCGGCCTTCAATTGCCGCTCTTCGGCGATGTTGTCGCGGAAGTTGGGATACTTCCGAAACGCGTTCTCCACCGTGGGCGCCAGCTCGCCCGGGTCCGGAGCGCCGGCCTGCTTCAGCAGCCAGAACAGCGTGAACGTATTGATGTCAAACCCAGTCTTCTCCCGCTCCCGCTTCGCCTGGAGATACTCCTCCATCAGCCGCGCCAACTGCTCAAGGGCCGATTGGGTGCTCAACTGACGGTCGTCGTAGGCCTCCAGAATCGCCTCTGTCCGCTCGCTGATCGGAATCAGAAACGGTTGCTGCTCGCCCTCTTCCTTGATGGTGGCGAGCAAGCTCTTGCCCAGGTTGATCACCTTCGGAGGCTCGCCGCCGTCGGAGGACTTCAGCGCCTTCAGCGTGTTTTCATCGATGCGGACCGGTTTCATCACGGTGTCCAACCCCGTCCCGATCACCGACCGCTTTACCAGGTCTTCGGTCTTCTTCATCAGGTCCCGGATCAGCGCCACCTTCTTCGAGAACGCATTCACGACGATCTGGTACAGGGCGGACAGCTTCCCGTAATCCTCGATGTAGGGCCGCAGAAACACGTCCGGCGAGATGATTTCGTAAAGCGTCTCCAGTTCCTGGAACAGCTTGTAAAAGCTCTCCCGGCGCTCCTTGTCCTCGAACACCTCGATGGCCCGCTCCACGGCCTTGTCATCGATCGGGCCCGCGCAGAGCTCCAGGAACGGTCTCGCCTGCTCCATCAGCACCACAAAGCGCGTCTTGAGCACGTCGATGTTCTGGATCGCGCTGCCCACCACATCGGAGTCGAACGCCAGCGCGCTTTCCAGCTTCTCGAAGATGCCGACAAAGTCGAGCACGTAGCCGGCCGGTTTCTTGATGCCTTCCTCGTCCTCGTAAGGCCGGTTCACCCGCGCGATCGCCTGAAGCAGCGTATGATCGCGCATGGGCTTATCCAAGTACATGCAGTACAGCACCGGCGCGTCGAAGCCCGTGAGCAGTTTCTCGGTCACGATCAGAATCTTCGGCAGCGAATCGCGCTTGATGAAGGCCCGGCGGACGCGCTTCTCTTCGTCCTCGCTCAGCTTGTATTGCGCCAGAATCTCATCGTCGTTGTGCGCCGACGTGTACACCACGGTCGAGTATTCCGGAGGCAGGTACTTATCCAGGGCCCTCTTGTACTGCGCGCAGGCTTCGCGGTCCACCGCCACCAGGAATGCCTTGTAGCCCAGCGGTTCCACATTCTCCCGGAAATGCTGCGCGACGAACCGCGCCACCTTGTCCACGCGATCGGCGGCCTTCAGGAACGTCTTAAGGTTTACCGCGCGGTCCAGGATCTTGTTCAGTTCCTCGATGTCGCTGATTCCCTGCGCCTCAGCCAGGTCCAGAAACTCCTTTTCCAATTGCTCGCGCGGCACGCGAATGTCGTTCGGCGCTAGCGTGTAGTTCAGCGGCAGCGTGGTCCCGTCCTCGATCGACTCCGCGATCGAGTACTTATCGAGATAGCCCTTCTCGTCGTCCTTGCCGAAGACCTTGAAGGTGCCCTTTCCGTAGGCGATCCGGTCAATCGGCGTGCCTGTGAACCCGATCATGGTTGCGTTCGGCACGGCCGCAACCAGATAGTTGCCCAGATCGCCGCTGGTGGTGCGGTGGGCCTCGTCCACCAGGACAAACACGTTCTCCCGCTTGCAGAGATCGGCGTCGGCCCTGTCGAACTTATGAATCATAGATACGATGAGGCCCCGGTAGTCTGCCCTCAGCAATTCCCGCAGGTGCTGCTTCGAACGCGCGATTTCGGGCGCAAGACCATAGGCTGCCAGATTCGCGAAAAGCTGGCTTTCGAGCTCGTTGCGGTCCACGAGCATGATCACCGTCGGCTTCTCAAACGCCGGGTGGCGCAGGATCAGATCGGCAGCCTTGATCATGGTGAAGGTCTTGCCGGAACCCTGGGTATGCCAGATGAGGCCGGTCCGCTTCTCGGGATCGAGCGCGCGCTCCACCACCTTCTCGACCGCGCGCGTCTGGTGCTGCCGCAGCACAATCTTCCGCAGCTCGTCGTCCTTCTTGTAAAAGACGATCCAGGATTCCAGAAACCGCAAAAATCGCTCGCGCGCGAAGAAGCGCTTCACCTTGCGCTCGAAGTTGCCTTTTTCTTCATCCTTCCAGTTGAAGAGGCTCTTCCGGTCCAGATTCCACGTCACTCCGTAGTAGAAGTCGATCAGGTGCGTCACATCGAAGATCTGGGGCGCGGTCACCAGCTCGGGCGTCTCGCGGTGGTAGCGCCGGATCTGCGTGACGCCTTCCTCGATGCCGTCCTTCTTCACGGCGCTCTTGGTTTCCACCAGCGCCACCGGAATGCCATTGATCACAAACACGACATCGGCGCGATTCCGGTACTTGCCGTTCGTGTACTGCCACTCGTCGGTCACCTGAAAGGCGTTCTCCGCCGGGTGGGCGAAGTCGATCAGCGTGACGTTCCGCTGGCGCTTTTCCGATTCCACGTACACGGACCGTTCGCCGCGCAACCACGCCAGCACCTCGGCATTGCCCTCGATGTTGTTGCGGACGCTTTCGATGCGCGCGATGACTTCATCGACGTTCGAGACCGTGACCACGCCAGGATTCAGGCTGATGAGCTTGTCGCGCAGCGTCTGGTAGAAGAGCGTTCCGCTTTCGCCGCGCCGGAGCGTGAGCGCCTGGTCCGGGGAGACATAGGCCCAGCCGATTTCCTGGACGTATTCGACCAGCGGGTTCTGCACCGTAGCCCGCTCACTCGCGATGCTAGGCATGGCTGACCTCCGCAAGGTCGAGGTCCTTGACGCGGATCGCGCCGGTCATGAGTCGGTGGAGCATCATCCTAAAAAGTTTTTCCAACGATCTACTTTTCTGACGGTGTACAAGAAAATCGCCATTGATGGTGTCAAGTATGGCGACAAGCTCTTGCTGTTCCTCCAGCGTAGGCGGTCGTGGCAAGCGAATTTGCTCAATCCGGGCCAAAGCTAGCTTCGGTTGCGCGTTCTTAGTCGTTAATCTCGCAATCTGATCCCGTCCAGATGGACTCGCAAGTGCATACATCACGTACCTTGGCAAGACGGTGTTTCCGGTGAAAACGAGCTTCGCGGCATTTTCTGTCAAGTTAGCCCCCTGAAGGGCTTCGGGAATCTGGCCCACTTCTCCTATGGTTCCAGCAATCGAGATGTAGACGTCCCCGGCATCAACCCGGTAGCGGGCGATTACCTCTTCATAACCGCAGGGTACATACATTAGTCCGTCGAGTTTCACAGTGTGATTGTCAAAGTCGGCGACTCGGATGTACGGGCGTCCACTATCAGCCGCTTGAAGGGCAACGCCCTTTGGCATCCTTTTCCCGCCTTTAACTCTGGACAAATTGCCGATTGAAACCACCTCCCAACTCTCCGGGATCTCGCCGATCTCGGTCTGCTTGAGCGGCTCGCCGCGCAGCCCCTCCCGGAACAGCTTCGCCATCGTCGCCGACTTCAGCGCGGCCAGCTTGTCGCAGATCGCCGCTTCCTTCTCAACCCGTAACCGAATGGTTTCCAGCGTGTGCGCGATGACTCTCTGCTCATCTAGTGGCGGCAGAACGACAGGCAGTCGGTCAATCTTCCCTCTGTTGAGCGTCTGTCCCTTTACCGCACGATCCTGGTGGTCCGCGAAGTTGATCGTTGGAAGGTAGAACTTCAAGAAATCGCGATCAACCGACTCCCTCGGGAAAATGGAGATGATCGCCTCGTTGTGGAAGGCATCAATGTCGAGAACCGACGTTCTTCCGATCGTGAGCTTGAAGCTCATGAGGAGAGTCCCAGCCGGCGCCAATTGTCGCTGGAATATCTCTTCGTAGGCATCGGCAGTTACGCTCTCGGTAGTGCGATTGACAGTGCCGAAGGGACGAAGATCTGCGATGCTTACCCAGGGGAAGGCCGCTGAACTGGCGCTCCAGAACCTGCCACTGTTACGTGGGGGTGTCCGGCCCAAGCGGTAATCCGCAATTTCGCGAAAAGGTACGATCTTCCAATCTGGAGGCAGCGCACCGGCCATTATTGACTCCACCGATATCCCAGTCTCATGAAGACGACCTCAAGATGCTGGTCCAAAGCTGACGTCTCAATCCTTAGCCTGGCTAAGTCATCAAGAATTGTCTGGATGTCACCGTTACTCTCAGCAGCCGCGCTGCGAACGAATCTCGATGGCGACAGGTTGTAGTCCGCCTCGGCGATCGCCTCCTGGCTGACCACCCGGCACAGCCCCTCCTGGTCCTTCCACTCCCGGAAGCACTGGACGATCTTGCGGATGCCCTCCTCGGTGAGCTCGTTCTTCGGGCGCCCTTTGCGGAATTCCGCGCTGGCGTTCACCAGCAGCACCTGCCCGCGGCGGCTCTTGGGTTTCGCTGCGCTCAAGACCACGATCAAGCCCGCGGCAGTGGTGTTGTAAAAAAGGTTGTCCGGAAGCAGAATGACGCCTTCCACCAGATCCTGCTCGACAAACCAGCGCCGGATGGTTTTTTCCTTGTTCTCGCCCTGGCTGCCGCTGCCGCGGCTTGCGGCGCCGGTGTCGATCACCACGGCGGCCCGGCCGCGATCCTTCATCGACGCCGCCACGTGCTGGAGCCAGGCCCAGTCCGCGCTTGAGGCCGGCGCGTAGCCCCCGCGCGTCTCGAACCGTTCATAGGGATCGTTCTCGTAGCTCTTCGGGTCAAAGTTGTCCTGGTTCCACATCGGATTGGTTACGACGATGTCGAACCGTTTCAGACGGCTGTCTTCGAGGAACTTCGGGTTGCTCATGGTGTTGCCGCGGACGATTTCGCCTGCCATGTCGTGCAGCACCATGTTCATCCGGGCGATCGCGAAGGAGGAGCCGGTCAGCTCCTGGCCGTGGAGCTTGAGCGGGCGGTCGATCTTCTGCTCCCGCTCCTTGAGCACCAACTGGCATTTGACCAGCAACCCTCCGGAGCCGCAGCAGGGATCATAGACCTCCTCGCCTTGCTTGGGGTCCATCAGCCGGGCCATCAGCCAGCCGACCTCCTTCGGCGTGAAGAACTCGCCGGCGCTTTGCCCCTGGCCTTCGGCGAACTTCCGCAGGAGGTACTCGTAGGCGCGGCCCAGAAAATCCGGCTCCACGTCATTCAGGCCCAGCCGGTAGCGGGGATCGCTAAGCGTCTCGATGAGGCGCGCCAGCGCCTCGTCGCTGATTTCGCGCTCGCCGTTGCGCGTCTCGTTGTAGTCGACAATGTCGATGACGCCCTGAAGGCTGGGGTTCGCCTTGGCAATGGCGCGGATCGTTGTGGTGAGCTGCTCGCCGAGGGTTCGGGGCTTGCGGTCCTCCGGCCAGTCGAACTTCTTGCGGCCGCTGACCACCGGCCAGGTCGCCTCCGGAGGGATGTAGAAGCGGACCAGCGACGGGTCGGCTTCGATTACGGCGCGCGCCGTCTCCTCATCGCCGAATTCCTCGGTGAGCCGGGCGATCTCGTCCTCGAAGACATCCGACAACCGCTTAATGAAGACCAGCGGCAGGATGTAGTCCTTGAACTTCGGCGCATCCTTCTCGCCCCGGATGGAACAGGCCGCCTTCCACAGCAGATTCTCCATGGACCGGTTATCCATGACCTGGCCGTTGCCGTTGGGGGGAGACTTCGGCTCAGCCGCCGGCTTGCGCCGTCCTCGTCGAACCGGCGGCGCGGGCGCGACGGGAACGGCCTCCGCTTCCTTCCCGGTCAGGCGGGCGTACAGATCGGCAAACTCCGGCCCGAGCGACTTGACGAACTCCGCCACTGCATGCCGCACGGCCCCATCCGGCTCGGTTTTCCCTTTTTCCCAGCGGCTTACGGTGGGCAGAGACACGCGGAGCTGAGCGGCGAATTTCTCTTGGGATAGGTTCAGGCGGTCGCGTAAATCCCTGACAACAGCAGCGAAGGCGGAAGGTGAGCCATTAGGCATGAATCGATTATGTGACTAATCACATGATAGGTCAAGTGCCTAATCAACTTTTGGTTCGTTCGGATGATGCAACTCCCTGATTTCGAGTAGGATGAAGCTCTCAAGGAGTCTCCCTGGCTTCTTGGTTTCTCGCTTTCGAAGGACGGCTTGCCACTTCTGACCGACGATCCTCTCGCGATGAATCCGCTCAAGATACGCCTCGCTAAAGCTTTCCGCCACCTTCCCCGAGATCAGTTCGTTGCCGGGTGAAGTTCGGAATTCGAAACGCCGGGCGTAGGGCACGACTCCGATCAGTTCGCCTTCGACGGGGATGTCCTCTTCCTCAATCTCGGTTGCCTCGGCTCGGGTGTACGCCCGCTCGATGGCGCCTTCATCGAAGCTCCTGTCCGTTTCTCCCTCCACCAGACGAAAGACCGCATGTTCCTTATGGACCCATTTGAAGAAATCCCGCAGTGAGGCGAAGATGCGGGGATTGATCTCCTCCACCATCCTGTTGAACGGCTGGTCATCCTCGGCCGTGAACTGCTCCATGTATTCGGTGATCTTGTGTGTAGCCTCCTTGACCGGCGAAGGAAAGAGCGGCTCCCCTTGCTCGTCGATCTCTTCCAGCAGAAATCCGACCGAGCCGTGAACCAGACTCGTGATGTGAAGCTGCGCGGCGTCCCGGTCTTTAATCTGGCCACGGAGCGGCAAAGCGCCGCCCTGAAGAGTCGCCCAAACCTTGGCGACGAGGTCCTGATAGGTGGCGATCATCGCCGAGCCGAAATCGGCGCGGATTCCTCTGCTGCCGATGACAGGCTCGCCGCCGAAATACAGAGCCACGGCAGCCCGGCGCTCCTCGTCAGCCGTGAGAGCTTCGAGCCGCGCCCGTAGTTCTCTCAGGCGGGATTCAAAGCCAAGGCGTCCGACAGGGTCGTTCGCGGGCAGAGACTGAAGCATCGCCTCAAGAGAAGCGATCTCAGCGGTCAACTGATCCCGTTCAATCTTGCGAATCATCGGGCGCCTCCTGGAGCCAGGAGTGCTCCGGCCGCCGCATCGGCCTGCGTGATCCGAAGAGGAACCTCCAACATGCCCTTCCACTCGCCGGTCACTCTCCGGTGCGAGAAGAGACCATACCAATAACGGGTTTGGACGACGATGCTCATCGGGTCCAGGTCCAGGTCTACAAAATACGTGTCGCAGCGAAACTGCTGCTTGTTCGCAGCCGGATCGAAGAGCGTGATCTTCCGTTCGACAAAGGCTACCCAATCCGCATCATTTCGGACATGCTGCGGGCGGCGGAAGAAGGTGACGACGTCGAGATCCCTTGGATCGCGGCGCTCTCGCCTCTCAATCAGCTCGGCGAAGCTGCCATCAAGCCATTGGAATCCGTCACACAGCCCGGCTTGGTTGAGTGCTCGACGAAATGCGAGAAATCCTTGCAGAATCTGGCTTCTGGCAGGGGTCCCACCCATTTGTTGGGCGACCACGTCCACCGTTGTTGGATAGGGCGCCAATAGTTGCTGCTGTGTTGGATCGCTGCCGTAGTACGGCGGAAGAAGGCCAGCCAGCGTGAAAGCTGGAAGCCGAGTGAAGACGACTGGCGGATTGTATGCGCCCATGGCCATTCGCGCGAACCACACCGGCCAAACGGGAACAAGAGCCTCTGCTTCGGCGCGATGGGTCCAAGATGGCCATGATATTACGCCTGCGGCACTTGTGTCGAAAGCGGTGACGGGCCGAGCTCGCTCTGCATAGTAAACTCAATATTGCCTGACGAAAAACAAGCTGCACGAGAGTATGGGAGGCATCCCATAGAAGTAGGTCCATAGGAGATTGAATCTTCACCGGGAACGAACCGTTTGATGTTCTTGGGTTGGAGCCTGCTTACCTTTGTATGCGCCCGACAAGGCACCTTCATATCTCCCCAGCCAGCCACCCCAGTGGCCAGCCTCGGCGATCATGCCTTTCTTCGCCAGTCGATCTGCCGAATTCCGGAAATATTCGCCGTTTGAGAGGAGCACCTCGGCATCGCCATAGTCCAGGATTTCCAGCCTGCCGAGTCGTCTCCGAAACCGGGCGAATGATCCCGCGCGGAGCTTGCCGGCGCGTCGGGCTTCCGCGATTGCGGCGTTCTGGTAAATGAAATGGACCTTCGCGTCCGTACCTTCTAATAGAAGATAAAGCTGACCCGTGCTTTCGTCCTCTCCATGACCGAGCACGCGGCCGTCGAGTTCGGAAATATCTCGCGCGTTCGTAACCACCAACGGAAGCCGCGGGTCGGAAAGCATTTCGGCATGGGCTGCCAGCGCCTTCTGGCGGTCGCCGGCGCGCTGCATGGCTCGAAGAATCGTCTCGAGATCCCGGCGCACGCGCCAGCGGTTATTACTGGAAGGGTCGCTCAACCCCATCGTCGATAGAAATCGTAGGCGGGCGGCGACGTAGTCCGAAGCTGGCGCCGCCCACAGATGTTCCGTATCGTTGTCTGCTGCCGCGTTCCGCAGGATGACGCGGTCTAAAGATGTGAACCTCTGCTGTGTCACTTCCCGGCGCTGGGCTTCGGCGGCGTCGAGCTCGGTTCGGTAGCCCAACTGCGCCGTGCACAGATCTTCGGCGTGTGCGCGAAGGCCGTGCTGGATGTAGCCGCGTTCCAAACGCAGCTCTGTTCCGTCCTCCCTGATGCCGCGCAACGTAATGTGGACGTGCGGGTGCTCGGTATTGTGATGCATAACGGCGGCCCACTCCAG
>Ga0209581_1003635_pt1 | contig 13094 bp, 14 predicted proteins | sample Coa_R2_FD_187160 | JGI IMG/M metagenome (GOLD analysis project Ga0209581, IMG submission 187160) | Surface soil microbial communities from Centralia Pennsylvania, which are recovering from an underground coalmine fire - Coalmine... | ecosystem: Environmental > Terrestrial > Soil > Unclassified ...
AGCGTGCTATTGCGCAGCGCCCGCGATACAGTCGTATGGGACACCCCGGCCTGCCTGGCGATATCCGAGATCGATACTTCCCGTCGGCGCACCAGCTTTGCCTCGCTTCCTTCTCTTTCCTTGAGAGAGGTGGACAGGAACAACGTCTGCAGGTATCTTCCTGACAATGCACACGTGTGCATTGGATGAAAAAATTCGTCGCTTCCTCTTGTGTTGTTGGGAGATGTACCTGTCAGATTATGCACACGTGTGCATAAATCAATTATGCAGAATAACTCCCGGCTTTGTCAAGCCTTTTTGGATAGCAATTCCTCCGTTCCAACTCCCTCCTCTCTCGTTTCTTGATACACGCGAGCAGGCAATTACAGCCTGCTCCGTTCCTCCTTCTCCTGCTACTTTAGGTGTTTCTGCCGAGGGAAATGTGAACCAAACCATAGGCAGACGCAGCCATATATAGTAATATATAGCTCGTCAATGAACAGCCTGACCCGCTGCTTGAGAAAAAGCTGTTTCATATTCCGCATGAGTGCAGCGTTTTGCACCTGAACCGAATGCAGAAAGAAGGGATTTTTATTCAATGGCTCGCCTCATCATTCTTTTGCTGACCAGGCGCTGGGGTCTGCTCATCGTCGGCGCTATCCTGATTATCGGTGGCGCGGTCTGGGGCATGACTTCACACCAGGTAACATACCAAACCAGCAAGCAGGGCGTTACCTACCACATCGCGATTGGCGAAACATCGGGAAACGTCTATATCAATCCTGATGGTTCCTCGGACTACTTCGTGGCATTCAAGAACGATTTTAATCCGCAGATCACGCAAAGCGACATCGATAACTCTGACACGCTCACGTTCATTGCCCGAACCGACACTAGCTCGCTCGATCCCGCGCTGCAAGCGAACGGTACAACCATCAACGACGCCCATAAAATCGAGAAGCTGGTATTCTACGACAAAAATGGGAACGTCCAGAAGACTTTCACCACCGCCGAATACCAGGCCAATCCCAACGGCTTCAACGATAATGAGTGGATCAAGTCGATCTGGCTGATCATCGCCGGAGCGATTCTCGCGCTCGCGGCCCTGATCGTGCCAATGATGGTCAAGAAGCCGCAGCCTAGCACAGGCTTCAACATCGGCGCTGGCGGCGTGCAGCCTCCCTACCAGCAGCCCACTCCCTACGGCCAGCCATATCCACAGCAGCCGACGAATCCTTATGGACAGCCCTATCAGGGGCCGGGACAGTATCCGCAGGGAGCCGCCTACCCACCGCAGCCGCCTGCTTACGGTCAGCCCGGTAATCCGTATCAGCAGCCTCCACAGCAATAAATAGCTGGCCCGGTAAGCACAACAAGAGCGCGTCTCCGCGGAGATGCGCTCTTGTTTTTGTTCAGACCGAGAATATCACGGTTCTGCCTTCTATCGGACTAATGTTTGACCGCCCAGCTATTATCCCAACCGCCTCCGCCCCAACCAACTCTGGTGCGGCAGCGGTGGCAAACACTGACTCTTCTACAGATACGGATGCTGCGGCATACACGCCCCCAGCGGCTCCAGCGGCACTCCAACACTGAGCGACACTCGCGTACAGAGGTACAGCGCACAGTTTCATGGAACGCCACGCGGAGGCCGTCGAAACCGCCATTACAGCCTCCCCAGCCACATCTACCACCCCAACCGTCCCCATCCCAACCATCTCCCCAACCATACGGGCGCCGGACGCCCCTGGTGTTTACCACAACAGCGCGTGCCGATGCGCGAATATTGCCGCGATCGATCTTTTGATCCGCGCTCTGGGCAAACCCGCCCGTGGTAAACAGAGCCAGGCTAAGCAGCAGGCTGAACACAACTGCAACGCCGAGCTTACTCAACTTGATCATTGAGCTTTCCTCCCTCATTACTATGCGAAACGGTTTGGTCGAGAGATGCAACAATACTCTGTCGGTTTGCGTAGAAAGAGGCAGAGCACAAAATAATCTGTGTATTCGGCCTTCCTTTTCTACCAATTTTCTGAAGTATCACTGTACTCTTGTTTCAATCTAGACCTGCTAAGAAATTGCATTTTTCGATGCTAGAGAACCCTGGCAGCCGAGGAAGGCAGGGCGCAAAATGTGCTATAAAGAGAGCAAAGAGACAGGTCTATCAGCAGGCCCCACGAAAGAGGTGCAATGGTGGCAACACAGAGCGAGCGCAGACTCAGCCTGCGCCAGGCGCTTGAAGAGAATTATCTGGAGAATCCCTACCCACTCTATCGACAATTGCGCGAGGCCGATCCGGTCTACTGGGATGAGGAGCAGGGAGGTTGCTGGGTGCTGACCGGCCATGCGGATGTCATGGCCGGCCTGCGCGACCAGCGTTTCTCGGCGCAGCGTATGGATATCGGCACTGACTGGATACCGGCGGAACTCAAAGAGCGCCTGGAGCCTCCCATCACAGCCCTGACCAGGCAAATCCTCTTTCTGGACCCGCCAGATCATACGCGACTGCGCGGACTGGTCGCTAAAGCTTTCACGCCCAGGATGGTCGAGAAGCTGCGCCCGCGCATCCAACAACTGGTCGATGAACTGCTCGCGCCCGCGCAGGAGAAAGGGCAGATGGAGGTCATCAGCGAATTTGCCTATCCCCTGCCGGCGATTGTGATTGCTGAGATGCTGGGCGTGCCCCCGGAGGACCGCGAACGCTTTACACAGTGGACCCATGACTTCGGCGTATTGCTGGATGGCGGCGGCGGTGGCCTGGATTTTGAGCAGGTCGTTCAGGCCCTGCTGGGCGTGAACGAGTTCATGGAATACTTCCGCGAGCTTATCCGACAGCAGCGCCAGGCGCCACGCGATAATCTCTTGCAGGCCATGCGGGAAGCGGAAGAACAGGGGGATGTGCTGAGCGAGGAGGAGTTGCTGGGCAACTGTGTGCTCTTGCTGGCGGCGGGACACGGCACAACCACCCACCTGATCGGCAATGGCCTGCTGGCTCTGCTGCGCAATCCCGCGCAGATGGAGATGCTGCGCGCCGATCCTGCCTTGCTGCCCGCTGCGGTGGCGGAACTGCTGCGCTACGACAGCCCGGTACAACTGACCTCGCGCGTGGCTACAACGAATCTGCGTATTCGGGACAAAGAGATCGCCGCCGGACAGGAAGTGCTGTTCTGCCTGGGAGCGGCCAACCACGATCCCGCGCAGTTCGCGCAGCCGGATACGCTCGATCTGCGCCGCCAGGAGAATCGCCACCTGGCCTTCGGGCAAGGCATCCATTTCTGTCTGGGCGCTCCCCTGGCGCGCGTCGAGGCCGAAATCGCCTTTGGCACGTTCCTGCGCACCTTTGCCAATCCACGCCTGGCTACCGAAACCATCGAACACTTCCCCAGCCAGGTCTTTCGCGGTCTGACCGCTCTGCCCGTGACACTTTAGCCATCTCCGGGCATCTGCTTTCCGACTCTTCCTCGCTCAAACTGGCAGCCTGCGACTGCCGGGGAAAGAGAAGGGAGGGCCTGCCGGGCGGCGCGCCGCCCGGCAGGCCCTCCCTTCTCTCCCGCTTGGGATGGGGGCACGGCGAAAAGCCAGAAGAGGAGCTCTCTGCAGATCTGATCTGCTTGTCGGACAGACGTTTTCTGGCATATCCTAGAAGAAGATCTGACGGGTTCCACACAAATGCCTCGTCCTGCGTCCCGATCAGGCTAAGAAATTTCGACGCGGAGAGCAGGGCGTTGCAAAATAGAACAATAGAGGAGAGAGCATCACTTTGGCACATGCATTGAAATTAGGCTACAAGGCATCGGCGGAACAATTTGGGCCGCGCGAGCTGCTCAATTTTGCCATTGAAGCAGAGCAGTGCGGGTTCGATAGCGTCTGGATCAGCGACCACTTTCAGCCCTGGCGACATACCGATGGGCACGCGCCTTTCGCTTTCTCCTGGCTGGGTGCGCTGGGCGAACGCACCGAGCGCGTGCTGATGGGCACAAGCGTGCTCACGCCAACCTTTCGCTATAACCCGGCGGTGGTGGCGCAGGCGTTTGGTACGCTGGGCGTTCTCAATCCAGGGCGTATGATTCTGGGCGTCGGCTCCGGCGAGTCGCTCAACGAAATTGCTGTGACCGGTGGCGAATGGCCGCCGGCCAAAGATCGCCTGGCTCGCCTGCGCGAGGCGGTCGAGTTGATTCGCCGCCTGTGGACGGAGGAGCTGGTTACGTTTGAGGGCAAGTATTACCAGACACGTAATGCGACGATCTATGATAAGCCAGAACAGCCCGTTCCAATCTACATCAGCGCGGGCGGACCGGTGGCCGCAAAGTTCGCCGGACGGGCCGGGGATGGCTTTATCTGCACCTCCGGCAAGGGCGATGCGCTCTATCGCGAGCAGTTGTTGCCGGCGCTCGCGGAAGGCGCGCAGGCCGCAGAACGCGATCTCGCGAGCATTGAGAAGACGATCGAGGTCAAGGTTTCCTTCGATACCGATCGCGCGCGAGCTCTGCAGGATACGCGCATCTGGGCGGCGCTCGCTCTGCCCGCCGAGGATAAAGTCGATATTCACGATCCCCGCGAGATGGAGCAAAAGGCTCAGACGGTCGCCGACCAGGCTCACAGGCGCTGGCTGGTCTCTAGCGATCCCGAAGAACATGTGGAGCAAATCCGCCCCTATATCGAGCTCGGCTTTACTCACCTGATCTTTCACGCTCCCGGCGATGATCAGTCGCGCTTCCTGCAGCTCTATGCAAAGGAGATCCTGCCCCGCCTGAGGAGGTTGTAATATCATTTTTCGGCACAGGACGCAGTGTGTGACGCGTCCTGTGCCGAAAAATCATCCGCAAGGAAACAAACTTCCCCTCGCTTTTGTTTGTATCAATGGAACGAGCGGACAAGCAAAAAAACCTTTCCCCGTTCGTGAACTGAGATATCGATTGCCATCCCTGTATACCACGTCCCGATTACATAACCTGAACAGAAAAGAGGAGCCTTATGGAGAAAGATCTACGAGACATGCCGGAAACTTACTGGAAAGAGAAACTCACGCCCGAACAGTATACCGTATGCCGGCTGAAGGGGACGGAGCGCCCGTTTAGCGGCGCTCTCTACTACAATCACGACACCGGCGTCTATCAGTGCGCGGCCTGCGGACAGCCGCTTTTCTCGTCGGAGAACAAGTTTGAGTCTGGCTCTGGCTGGCCGAGCTTCGATCGTCCGATCGCCGAGGGCACCGTCGAATTGCGCGAGGACCTCTCGCACTTTATGCGGCGCACTGAAGTCGTGTGCAAAAACTGCGGCTCGCACCTGGGCCACGTGTTCGACGACGGGCCGCGCGAGACCACCGGCCAGCGCTACTGCATCAATTCGGTCGCACTGAATTTCCAGTCCGAGCAGGCAAAACAGGCCGAGGACTAGATTTTGCTGGCTGGCCGGTTTCAGCATATCGAAACAGATACTATAACAAGTGAGGGAAAATAATGGCTCAAACTGCAACACTCGCAGGAGGTTGCTTCTGGTGTACGGAGGCAATTTTTAAACGACTCAAGGGCGTGCTCTCGGTTAAGCCGGGCTACGCCGCGTCCCAGGTCCCACATCCATCGTATAAACAGGTTTGCACCGGCACGACGGGCGCGGCGGAGGCCATTCAGATTACCTATGATCCGTCCGTCATCTCTTATGAGACGCTGCTGGAGATCTTCTGGGCCACGCACGATCCGACGACGCTGAACCGCCAGGGCAACGATGTCGGCACGCAGTACCGCTCGGCGATCTTCTATCACGACGATGAGCAAAAGCGCCTCGCCCTGGCCTCAAAGGAGGCGCTGGAAAAGTCGGGCATGTATAACAGTCCCGTAGTGACTGAAATCTCCGCATTTACAAACTTTTATCCAGCGGAAGAGTATCATGAGGATTACTATGACAATAACCGCTTTCAATCGTATTGCATGCTGGTAATCGATCCAAAGGTGAAAAAACTGCTGAAAACGTATCAGAAAGAGTTAAAAGAAGAGTATCAAAAGTAGCGTCTTCGTAGGGAATAGTTGCTCCTCGGCGGGAAATTTCGTACACTGACGAGAGATCAAACATGAGGAGCAAGCAGAATGGACGATATCATCGTCGTCGGGGGCGGGATCGTTGGCGCGAGCGCGGCCTACCATCTCGCCCGCTCCGGCGTTAGGGTGACGTTGATCGATCAGGCCCAACCCGGCCAGGCGACAGCCGCCGGCGCGGGCATTATTGCGCCGGGAGCCAGCTTCAATCAGTCCGCAGCCTTTTTCGCGCTGGCCTTTCGCGCCGCCGCTTACTACGAGGAACTGCTGGCCCACCTGGCCGAGGACGGCGAGAGCAATACCGGTTATGAGACTGTTGGCCTGCTGCATATCGCGACCTCCGAAGAGGAGGCTGCACGCCTGCCCATTCTCCTGCGCTTACTTGAAGAGCGCGAGGCCGCCGGCGTGAAGAACCTGGGCACGGTGCGCCTGCTGAACAGCCAGGAGACCAGAGCGCTATTTCCCCCGCTGGGCGTGGTGTATGGAGCTATCTATGCTCCCGGCGCGGCGCGGCTGGACGGTCGCTTGATGCGCGATGCCCTGCGCGGCGCGGCGCAATTGCGAGGCGCGCGAATCGTTGTGAGTGAGCGCGAAGCGGCGCTGGTACGCGAGGGAAACCGTGTCACCCAGGTGGTCGCGGACGGCAAAACGTTCGCCGCGCACACGTTCATTCTCGCCGCCGGCGCGTGGTCAGGCCAGTTCGCGCAAACGCTGGGGATCTCCTTGCCGGTCTATCCGCAGCGCGGGCAGATTCTGCACCTGCAAGGTCCGGCAGAGGCGAGCGGCTGGCCGATCGTTATGGGCTTTCACTCGCACTATTTGCTCACCTTCCCGGCAGGCCGCGTCGTCGCTGGCGCTACACGCGAGCATCACGCGGGCTTCGATGTCCGCGAAACAGCCGGCGGCGTCCATGAGGTGCTGAGCGAGGCGCTGCGCATAGCCCCCGGCCTCGCCAATGCCACGTTGCAAGAGATACGCGTCGGCCTGCGTCCCGCAACGCCCGACGGCCTGCCGGTCCTGGGCTGCGTTCCGCAGGTTGAGAACGTTTTCCTGGCAACCGGACATGGCGCCTCCGGCCTCCAGCTCGGTCCTTACTCCGGCGCGCTGGTCGCCAGCCTGGCCTCCGGCCATGAGCCAAAACTGGATCTCTCGCCGTTCTCGGCAGAACGATTTCAGACCGCCCGATAGGAGGCAAGATGATGGATTACCAGCAGGCGCTGGAAAATTTGCGCGCAGCATATAACGACGAAAGCGCCCGGAAGCGCGATCAGCTTGAGAAAGAGGAGTGGAAGCTCGTCGAACGACAAAACTTTCTGGACCTTTTGAGACAAGAGAACAAGCACACGCTGCTGGAAGTCGGAGCCGGCACCGGTATCGACAGCCTCTTCTTCCAGAAGAACGGATTGCATGTGATTTGCACCGATCTCTCGCCAGCGATGGTCAGGCTTTGCCGCGAAAAGGGGCTGGAAGCCTACGTCATGGATTTCTTACACCTGGATTTCCCGCCCGCCTCTTTCGACGCTATTTATGCGCTGAACTGCCTGCTGCATGTTCCCACAAAGGATCTTCCGGCAGTTCTGCAAAAACTGCGCGACCTCTTGCAGCCGGGCGGACTTTTCTTTCTCGGCGTTTATGGCGGTACTGAAGAGGAGGGCCTCCATGCGCAAGATTGGCACAAGCCGCCCCGCTTCTTCGCTCACCATACAGACGATTTTATGCGCGAGGTAACTGGGCGCTTCTTTGAAATTGTCTCGTTCAAGACCATACCACTCGAAAGGGCGCGGTGGCATTTTCAGTCGCTGATTCTGCGCCGGGAAGAAGAGAAATGAATTAAGGAAACGCCGCCAGTCGCCAATACTGCTCACCTTGTCAGGATCACGCTCATGTCATACGATAAAGATGAGCCAGTAACGGGCTCATCTTTTTGTATTGTTGACGTACAGCCGGCGACGCCGGCTGAGCAGTAAAATTGTATAACCATTTTTTTGAAAGGCTTGTATGAGTAGTACCCATACCAATACCCTCTATCTGGTTCGGCACGGAGAGAATCTCGCTAACATCACCAAAGAATTTTCCTATAAACTCGTTGACTATCCGCTCACCCCGAAAGGCGTGCTGCAAGCAGAGCAGACCGCCGAATTTTTCAAGTCGCTCGCTATCGACGCCGTCTATACCTCGCCGCTCAAGCGCGCACGCGAGACGGCGGAGATCATCGCGCGCCCTCACGGACTGCCGGTCACGCCGGTGGAGGAGTTCCGCGAGGTCCATGTCGGTGATCTGGAGCTGATGCCGCCCACCGAGGCGGCATGGAGGCTGCATGATCAGGTGGTGGGAGAGTGGGCAAGGGGTAATATCGAGGTGCGTTTTCCAGGCGGGGAAAACTTTCGCGAGCTGGTCGAGCGGTCGCGGCGCGGTCTGCTGGAAGTGACACGCGGGCGCTCGGACCAGCGCATTATCGTCGCGGCTCACGGCGGCATCCTCACCGGGATCGTGCGCAACTTTTGCGCGAACGCCAGCAACGATCTGCCGCATGCGAGTATGCACAATTGTGCAATCACTGAGATCGAACTGACCACGTGCGGCAATGAGATTATCGCCGGTAGCCTGCGCTGCTGGGCCTGCATAACGCATCTATCAGGCGAGGCTGCGGAACTGGTTTCGCCCGTGCTGGAATACGAAAAAGCGCGAAGCAGATAGCAAACAAAGGCCGGTTGCAAGAGAACCAAGCGGCCTTTGCTTCTCTTTAATCGCCCGGCCCAGGCTCAACACCGGTATAGGTAGTTGGCTCCGTCGCGCGCAGCCCGCTCAGGTATTCATAGGTGAACGCGCCCACCACGCCACCAACGATAGGGCCGATGAAGTAGACAAACATATGGCTGAACGGATAAGCCCCGCCGAACAGCATCTGGATGATCGTTGGGCCAAAGGCGCGCGCGGGATTGAAGTTTCCTCCGGTCACTGCGCCCGTGACCAGGATACCCACCGCTACCGTCAGGCCAATGGTCAGGCCGGCCCAACCGGGATGCGCGCGCCTATCCATCACCATCGCCATGACAACAAAAACCAGGAAGAAGGTCCCGATGGCCTCAACCACGATCGCGCCGAAGTAATTGACAAACATCGGGTTGTAATTGCTCGCTCCATAGCCCAGCAGCCTCGCAGCGCCGGCCCCGAAGGTCACAGCAACCAGCAAGGCTCCCAGAATGCCTCCCAACAGTTGCGCGACGATATACGCACCAGCCTCGCCCCAGGACATTCGGCGCACGCAGGCCAGTCCGACGCTCACGGCAGGATTGATATGGCACCCCGAAATATGGCCAACGGCATAGACCATAATGCTAATCGCCAGGCCAAACGCGAGCGCCACTCCCAGGAGATCGGCTCCTCTGAATGTCGAAGTGCCTCCCGTAAGATAGCCCGCGCCGGTGAGCGCTCCACACCCTCCGTATACCAGGAAGGCCGTGCCAAGAAATTCCGCCCCACATTTCTGCGCCAGGGTGGGTACCCGGCTCTTTATCGCAGGAGTTTGCTCTGTCATAGATTTTTGATGCATTTCACAGGTATCGCTGGCTAAAAGCAGCCAATCTCCTTTCTCACAACTTCTCTGTCCGTTGGAAATTCCCGCCTGGATCACCCCTAACCAGAGCATGAGAATCTAAAGAAGCCCTGCTTTAGTATAAGCAGGGAGAAAAAAGCCAGCCATTGCTGACGGGGAAATGACGCCAGAAATACAGACATCACGAAAAGCCCCTCTACAGGAAAGCGCGTAAAGGGGCGTTTAAGCGACTGTTTTTAAACGCGGCGGGAATACCTGTCGAAGAGCAGCACCCCGATCAGAATGCCCCCGACAAAGCACACAATGCCGATGATAAAGGCCAGGATGCCCCGCGAGGGTGAGGAGCTGAGCTGGGTTTGCAGACCGTAATACATGAGCCGAAGGCCAACGCCTAGAACGATCAACGCGGAAAGCCCGATCAGGAAACGAGTGAGAGTACTGGAATTATTCATGAAACGCCTCCTCTCAAGAGGAAATAACGTTCATCTACAAAAACCACACTACTCGTATCATCAATTGTGCATTGGTTCTCTCTAAAGCATGCCCAATTTTGTCGGCTCTGTCAACCTGGACTTGACCCAGAAAATATGATAAATTCCACCCCCTTTGGCATCTGACAAACCAGAAGCGTTGCCTATTCCTCTCACCCGCCAGAAGACCCGCATGCGCCCCGCCTAACGCTCCAGAGGCTCGGGTTTATGATCCCAGGTCAGCGGAGTCAAACCCGTCGGCGCGGCCCAACGGATAGCGTTGGCGAGTATTCTCTGAACCTGAGGATGGTGATACGTTGGAAACGTTTCATGCCCAGGGCGGAAGTAAAATACCCTCCCCTGCCCACGCGTGTAACAGCACCCGCTGCGAAAAACCTCTCCACCACTGAACCAGCTCACTAGCACAAGCGTTTCCGGCTGCGGAATATCGAAAAACTCCCCGTACATCTCTTCTCGTTCCAACTCAATATATTCGCCAATCCCTTGAACAATAGGATGGCCGGGCGCGACAACCCATAGGCGTTCGTGATCGTTATGCTCTCGCCACTTGAGTGCGCAACTGGTGCCCATCAAACGCCGAAAGATCTTCGAAAAGTGACCGGAGTGAAGCACAATCAAACCCATGCCATTGAGTACACGCTGCTGGACCCGCTTCACAATCTCATCCTGTACCTCTTCATGCGCCATATGTCCCCACCAGACCAGCACATCGGTACTCTCCAGAACATCCTGGCTCAGTCCGTGCTCTGGTTCATCAAGGGTAGCTGTGCGGATAGCGACACGCTCATTTTTCAATGCCTTCGCGAGTGTCATATGCATCCCTTCAGGATAGATTGCCGCTACCTCCGGTGAATGGCGCTCATGTCGATACTCATTCCAGATCGTCACCCGTATCATTGCTGTCATAAAAGTGACTCTTCCCCTTCAATATGTATTTCCCGTTTTTCAATGGCAGACCTGTAACAGGCATCAATTATACGCGAGCGACGCAACGCCTCTGTGCCATGCCGCCTCGTCCAATTACCACTGCGGATCTGCTCAATAAACCGCCGCGTTACCGCAGCGTGGAATTCGCCCCCGTGCGTCTGAGGGTAGATATCCACAGGTACATCCGCCTGGTTGGTGTAAACGGTCAAGGTCTTTTCCGTCGTGTGATTGCGAACGTGAATATCTGCGCCGCCGCGCGTTCCATAGAGGACGACCCCGTAGTCATCCTGCGCGCCGCTATGCGTAGCCCAGCTTGTCTCAAGGAATAATGTTGCCCCGTCCGCAAGACGAATAAAGGCAGAGGAGAGGTCTTCCACATCAAAAGCGTGTTCTGAGCCATATTTTTGTTCAGCTTTGTTAAAGCCGATCCCATTGCTTCCCAATTCCTGATAGGTCGAGGCGCTGACGGTTACTGGCAGGGGTTCGCCTAGCAAGTAAAGCGCGATGTCCAAAACGTGAATCCCCAGGTCTATCAGTGAACCGCCACCAGATAACTTCTTATTGACGAACCAGGAGCCAAGGCCCGGAATGCCCTTGCGCCTCATCCAATAGGCTTTCGCATAATAGATCTTCCCTAATACTCCATCATCGATATATTGTTTGAGTAGCTGGACATCGGCTCTCTCCCGATGATTAAAAACGACCTGCAGAACGCGGTTGGCCTTGTGCGCGGCCTGGACCATCTTCTCCGCGTCTTCTATTGTACTGGCCAGAGGCTTTTCGCATAGAACATGCAGTCCCCGCTCCAGCGCTGCCAGTGCAATTGGCGCGTGCAGCGCATTAGGCACGCCAATACTCACGGCATCCAGACCCTCACAGGCCAGAAGCTCCTCGTATGAATGATACAGATGAGGAACCTCATACGCCTTTCCCAGGCTGGCCAGACGGTCATTTTCCAGACCTGCCAGAGCCAGAACATGCACCTGTGGTAATCGCCAAAATCCTTTGAGGGCCATTTCTCCCGCAAACCCCAGCCCGACTATGCCAACACGAATCGGGGCGCCATAGTCTTTCTCGGTCATTATGTCATCAAGCTCCTTCTACAGCTTTTTACATGTATTTAACACGTGGAAGTTGAATCTCCCCTTTTTGTTTGGGCGCTTGAGCGATTTAGCGACTGGCCCAGAGCATCCCTCGTTGCATAATTGTCAACGCTTCAGGCACATCAAAATCTTTTCTCACATGGCCAAGCGAAGAGTAGAAGACGCGGCCCTGCCCCCAGTATTTCTTCCAGACCACAGGCATGACGCAGCCCTCAATCCACGATGCGTGCTCACCTGAGAAGGTTGTCGTGGCCAGAACTTCAATCAGCGGATCAACATGCATATAATATTGTTCCGAATGCATCCGAAAATCGGCCAGCCCCGCCACTATAGGATCATCCGGCTTGCTGATATGCACGGTATAATCAATAATGCCGCCCGGGTGAGCCACCCATTGCCCGCCAACCATAAATTGATAGTCAACATTCTGGCGAAATGAATCAGCCATACACCCATGCCAACCCGCCAGACCAGCGCCGGACTTTACCGCAGAGAGCAGCCCTTGCTCCTGCGCGTCGGTAATCGTGCCCATCGTCCAGATCGGTACAATCAAGTCCTGCTCCCGCATGACGGCCTGATCCAGATAGATATCGAGAGTATCAGAAATAGTGGTCCGATAGCCCTGACTCTCTAAAAACGGAGCAAAAAGCTGAACCCCTTTTTCAGGTTCATGTCCCTCCCAGCCCCCCCAGACAAGCAAGGCCGATTTCATCGTTACCCTCTCCTCTCCAAATAGATAAACGTTTGACACCTGCGTGGGAAACAGGGGCTTCCCTTATTTGTGCTTTCTATCGAGATTCCTTGATTAGCTACAAAGAAAATATTTACGGCGGCAGCAGTATAAATCGTTTATCTCCGCTTGCCCAATTGTGGGCAAGCTGGTGAAAATATTTACGATAGCAGTAGTATAAATCGTTTATCCCAGCTTGTCCAGTGGAAGAGCTCGTTGCGTGCTCAAACCTCTTCTCATTTTGCCCCTGACAATCTCATACGCTATCTGAATACG
>Ga0209581_1003637_pt1 | contig 13087 bp, 17 predicted proteins | sample Coa_R2_FD_187160 | JGI IMG/M metagenome (GOLD analysis project Ga0209581, IMG submission 187160) | Surface soil microbial communities from Centralia Pennsylvania, which are recovering from an underground coalmine fire - Coalmine... | ecosystem: Environmental > Terrestrial > Soil > Unclassified ...
AGAGGGCGAGGAACGTTCGCCGGCTGAGAGCGGGCGGAGAGGGCAACGTCTGTCTTCGCATAGCTTTGCTCTCCTTCGTTATCTTTTGCGCCTCTTTGCAAGGTGGGGCAGGGCCGCTCACATGAGTATGCAGAGGCAATGGCGCTCTTACTGGTAAGAACGAAGAAGGCCGCCGGATGGTCGCGTGGTGAAAACCGGGAGGTCAATCCATACTTGTCGGTTGCTCTCTCTCCGGGCAGGCGGTTATTATAGATGGCAGTGGGTAGTTTCTCTGCTTTTTGCCCATGTTTGTTATACAATAGGATTGCAATACGTAAAAGAGCGCACTTCAGCAGGATGAAACTCGAATATCTACTCTTTGTTTGCTTATTCTGTCTGAAGCGTTGCGGAAAAGGAGAATGGTGACAATGGTGTACAATCCCTATGAGAACTTGCCCAAGGTGGCCTCATTTCGCGTCACCAGTACCGACATTCGGGATGGCGAGAAGCTCGCGCTGCCCCAGGTCAGCGGGATCTTTGGCGCGGGCGGTGAGGATGTCTCCCCTCAGCTTGCATGGAGCGGCTTCCCGGAAGGCACGAAAAGCTTTGTGGTGACGATGTATGATCCTGACGCCCCGACTGCGAGTGGCTTCTGGCATTGGGCGGTGGTGGATATCCCGGCACATGTGACCGAGCTTGCGCGCGGAGCCGGGGACAAGGAGGATGGCTCCGGGCTGCCGGCGGGTGCTTTCCAGTTGCGAAATGATGGCGGGATGCGTCGCTTCGTTGGCGCTGCTCCTCCGGTTGGTCATGGCAGGCATCGCTATTTTACGGTGGTCCATGCCGTCGACGTTGAGTCCCTCGGCATCAGCAGTGATGCCACGCCAGCCTTTCTTGGCTTTAATCTCTTCTTCCACACGCTCGGTCGGGGCATGATCGTCCCCTGGTACGAAAGGACATGACCTGGCTTGCCTGAGCATGCTCCTTGCACAAGGCAAGGAGCATGCTGTCAAAGAGATGTCGTACTTTATGCCCTGCGGCGATCTTCTCCTGCTGCCTCGACCAGCTTCTGAGGAATGGGCATAACTTCTTCGCGATGATATGAGCCGGCTGCGTCGGTGTTGATGCCTGGCCAGCGCCGCCCGTAGTGATAATGGCCCGTCTGGGCCGGGGAGAGGGGACGCTTGGCGAGCTTGGGCACGCCTGAGAAGACCTCGGGCACGCCTGGCTCCGCAACCTCATCGTAGAGATCTTCTGGGACGGCGGTGTACCCGCGCTCGCGTAACTCTGCTTCGCTCAGGGTGAGGTATAACACGCCGTTGATGTTTTTATTGATGGCGGTGTGGGGGATGTAGTAGGCTTTGCTGAACAGCCCTCCACGCTCAACCAGCAGATAGCGGGCAAAGCGTGCCTGCACTTTGCCGACTTTGTTTCCCTCGCTGTCAATAACCTCCTGGCCCAGTTGGTAGATTGTCCTGGGTGTATGCTCTTCAGTGGGCATGCGCCTGCACTCCTTGTTTGTATGTAGTAGATAGATAAAGGTATCAGGAAAAGCGCCGGCGAAAAGATGGCTGTAGGCCGGTGCATTCGCTCTATTCGTATTATAGCGCAAATGAGTCACTATTGTCCCGCGCTTTCCTCGCTTGCGGACGGCTGCGGGGCGATTTCAGGGTCCAGGCCGCTGGCCACACGCTCCTTTGCCTGCGCAAGCAGCGATGGAGCCTCTTCGGCTGAAGTGACCTGGGGGCGGCTCACCGGGTGCGCACGTTCCAGTGGAAGTTGCTGGTGATGATACAGGCGGTTGGAGAGCAGGGCATGGTTGGCCGTCATGGCAACCTGCATCGATTCTATAACGCGCTCGAGATGCTCTATGCCTGCCAGAACATCCTGCATCAGGGTTCCGTTGCTCGCCTGGCCGCCGTAGGGCTGTCCGTGCGCCTGGCTGTGGGCAATCTCGTCTCGCAGGTGGTGCAAACGAGTCGTGAAATAGTGCTCTAGATCCTTTACAGAGCGCTGCAGGGAGGTGTCAAGCGCGGTCAGGCGTTCATCGAGCGCCTTACCCATGACATTTACCAGGTCGTCCCAGGGCAGCTCTGTCTGGACTTCGATTGCTTCCAGTTGCGATGGCAGCCCCTGCGGCAGTGCGCTGGTTCCTTGTTGCCTGAGGACATGCTGGTTGAGTAACTGCTCGATCCCTAACAATTGTGCGGCCAGCATTCTGTCAATGGATGTCTCGATCTGCTGGAGCTTCTGCTCAGCCTCCTGGGTGAAAGCATGCGCGAGTTGCTTCTGTCGCTCGCTCAGTTTTTCTGCCAGTTCCACCTCAGATTCCCCTCTCAGGCTCGCCAGTTCTTGCTTGAGCATGCTGGCGGTCTCGGTACTCAGCGTGGTAAACCGCTGCTCTATCTCCTGGCGGAAGGTGCTCAGCCGCTGGTCGAGGGACTGCTCCATCTCCTGGCGATGGGCTGCGAAACGTTTTTCTAGTACTGCATTAAATGCCTGTAGTTCATCTTCAGTAAAAGACATATGGCCCCCCTCCTTGCTCGTCACATTATTTCGCCACTTGATTGATGCAGAGTCAGTATAAGCTGAGTTCGTGCTGCTGTCAATCTGTCTGCGCGCCTCGGTGCGTCTTCTCTCCCCGCAGAGATTCAACCTTTGCGCCGTCCGATGACAAAACCTGCAATGCCGACGATGAGCAGGATAGCTCCGATGATAAAGGCGGCGATTGCGCGGGCGGGGTGAGAGCCGAGCAGGATGTTTGCCTCGTAGAAGACGCCGCCGATGATTGCGATGATTCCCAGGATGAGTGCGAGAACGAAGATCCAGGCGTTTTGCATGCTGTTGAGTCCTTTCTTCTTTTCTTAATTAACGCGATGTGCAGGTTTTTTCGAAATCGCGCTCGAACGAGCAGACATGAGCGGGCTTATCCGCCAAATTGGTAGCAAATTCGTGCTCAGAAAAAAACATTCTCGAAGCGATTACCGGGAAAAGACTCGGTAATCGCTCGCTGCCGGGTTTTGTGCCTGTTACGAAACTTCCTGGCGGATGTACTTCATAAGTCCGTTCGATGTACTTCATAAGTCCGTTCAAGGACGAACTGTACAGAGTGAAAGATGACCACTGGGCCTCCGCCGGATCAAGGATCTGTTGGGTGTTGCTCAGACATTTCTGCTTGCTCCCTGGAAGTCGAAAAGGACACATGGCTCATCGCCGACGACCATGGCATCGTGTCCTGGCGGGGTAATGGCAATATCGCTTGGGCCGAGGTCGTCTACGGTGCCGTCGTCCATTACGGTGCGGAAATGTCCCGCAATGATGTGGGTAAACAAAAAGGCCCGTTTTGAATGCTTCTCCAAAGAAAGCTGTTTTTCGTCAGCGGAAAAGAGATGGGACCGACCCCCATCGAACGATGAGCCGGCCCCCTGGATGCCTTGCGCCGGGCTTTCTTCCCACACACGTCAGGCCGGGAAATGGGAGGAGTCCGGTGCTTTACGAGACTCCGAACAACCCACTTACCATAAGTGCGACGGACACAAATTGAAGCACAGCGCGAAATCTGTTCCTGGTCTGTAGTTTCCGTCGCCACTCCCGTAGCCCGGCTCTATCGCTGCTTTCAAGAGCATGATAGATCTTTTTGTACGTCGGTAAAATGATGGGCTTGCTGACGAACACTGAGGCCGCGATATGGACAAACGCGCCTGCGGTAAACCACCAGTTCGAGAAACCGAAGATGATGAAGTATGGTATAAACGCGACAACCGGGAGGGTTGACGTGATAATCTGGTACGGTGACCGCTGCAAAGATGGGTGGAATTGCTTTAAAAAGGTTTGGAATGTGGCTTCATCCATCATATTCATCACTTTTTGCAGCGATCCGGCAATGAAGGCCAGCGTATCGGCACTGGCGACGTTCAGCACAAGGATCAGGATTTCGGTAAAGGCCCTGGTCATCGCTCTTTTCCTTCCTTTCAAAAAACAGTCTCTTCATGCGCAGGAACATCCGTGCTTATGCGTCCAGGATTTCCACATATCCTCTCGTGCCGTTTACTCGGATCCTTTGTCCATCTTTAATCAGCTTGGTCGCATTTTCCACGCTTACGACCGCCGGCAGACCATACTCCCTGGCGACGACGGCGCCATGGGTCATCATCCCGCCTACTTCCGTCAAATCGAGACAAACAGCGATGTCCAGCTGGGGTCGGTAAAGGCGGTGACTAGGATATCATCCTCTTCAATGTTAGCCTCCTCCAGTTTCAAAACAATCCGTGCCCGCCCCTCAGCGGTCCCTGATGATACCGGGACGCCGATCAATGCGTCCCTGGGGATTTCGTTGGTGTCGTACTCACCGGTAATGATCTCCCCGTCGGAGGTCATCACACGGGGAGGCGTCAATTGCTCAAAAACTTCGTACTCCCCTTTGCGCTGCGGGATGAGACGGGGATCCAGCCGGCCCGTGCTGGCAACCTTGCGGATCTCGTCAAAGAAGAGATAAAAGATATCCTCTGGCTCTTGCAGCACGCCTCTCTGGACTAGTCGAGCCGCTTCTTTCTTGATTGCTTGCTTATACACGTAAAAACGCTGCATCATGGCATACTTGGGATATTCTCGGAAACCGACGAAATTGCGAAACACGCTGATCATCTTTTTTGTCTTTTTAGCCTTGCGTTTGCCACCAGGCAGGCGCTCTAACCTGCTGATAAGCTCCTGTTCCTTCTGCTCGGCTTCCAGGCGCTTCTGCTCGAAAATCCTCTGGTGATAACCAGGCTCGAAATTCTTGATGTTATTGAGGATCATGGGAATGAGCATCGTTGGCTTCTCCGCCCAGCGTATCCTGGTAATATCAATTTCTCCCGGGCAGCGCACGCCGTATTTCCTGAGGTAGTTCCGGATGGAAGCACTGACAGCTTTGCCGCCTTCCAGCTTCTCCAGATCTTCAAAAAAGGTTTCATCGTCGGCATGTTGAAAATAGTCAAGCACAGCCGGAGATTGTCGGACAACATCCGCCACGTCTAAAAGCTCAAGCCCCATTTCCGTGGTGACATTGTTGGATAACGCTTGAGCGAGGACATCGGTAGTATTCGTTTCACCCAGCCATTTCTTCATGTTTTTGCTTAGCCAGCTCGACGCATAGAGTCCCACCATGCCCACGCCATAGTTGTCTAACACAATCGTCTTATAGGTCTCATCTATATCCTGCACAATAAAATCGACCAGATCTTCTCCTGATTTGCTGTCGATCCTTTGTGCCAGCTCCTGCGCCAGGGCATCATTTTTCGCCATAATGGCGTGGATGAGATTCGCATCATTTTCCCGATAAATTTTTATCGCCTGGAGCAGCCCGGAAATCAACTGTCCAAATGTGCCGCCGCTCAACCCCATGGTTGTCTTGCCCCGGGGCAAGGTTTTGAGATAATCTTTCCGCTGCAGGACATTGAGAAGCGCTTTCTGAATCAACCTATCGACCGACCCGAGCCCGTTTTTCACAAAAATCTTTCCGGCCACCGGCGAAGCAAGATCATGGGAGATGTCCAGGTACAACCTTCCGCCAGCTATGACCGGTGACTGGCCAAGCTTGCTGAGCCAGATTGGGAATAAGGAGAGGCCTAAGGGTTTCATGACATCGGTCGTCATCTGCTGGTGGCCGAGCGACATATAGATATGATTTTTTCCATCGTTCACCGGCGGTACAGGATATAAGGTGGTAATGGGACGACTCTGAACAATATACAATTGACCATCAGAAAGGCACCATTCAATGTCCTGGGGGCAGCCAAAATACGCCTCGATCCTTCTACCTGTTTTCTCAAGCTGTAAAATCTGCTCATCCGTGAGCGTTTGCATATTTTGCTGTTCTAGCCCTATTTGCTGTTCCTTTGTGCCGCCATCTTTTAACGCGTAGATCGCCAGTCTTTTCGCCGATATCTTCTTACTGACTATCTTGCCACCCTGCACTTTGTAAATGTCAGCGTCCACCAGCCCTGAAACCAGCGCCTCACCAAGACCGAAGCCGGCCTCGATGGACACAACCTTCCTGTTCGAGGTGATCGGATCAGCGGTAAACAGAATCCCTGCTGCCTGCGGGAAAACCATTTTCTGGATGACAACAGAGAGATGGACCTTGCTGTGGTCGAAACCATTCTGCATGCGGTACATTACCGCCCGGTCCGTAAAAAGGGACGCCCAGCACTTGCTGATGTGTTTGAGGATGGCTTCCTTTCCTCGAATATTCAAGTACGTATCCTGCTGACCCGCAAAGGATGCCGTTGGCAGATCTTCCGCTGTCGCACTGGACCGCACAGCATAGGCATGGTTCTCTCCTAGTTTTGTCAGATGGCTGGTAACTGCTTCATCAATATCCTTTGCTATGGGCGTTCCTTCGATGACGCTACGTATCTTTTCGCTGATTTCACGAATCCTTTCCCTGTCCTCCACCGTTAAAAGAGAGAGTTGCTCCAGAAGATCATGAAACGCCGGGGCTTGTCCGATGATTCTTTTATATGCTTCGGTTGTAACGCAGAAGCCCTCCGGCACTCTTATCCCATCAATTCTGGAGAGTTCTCCCAGGTTGGCGCCCTTCCCGCCGACCAGCGCAAGCTTTGTTTTATCGATTTCCTGAAAGCCAGGTACATATGAGCTCATGTATATTCTCCTTTTTAACGTTTTGGGGTGAATGAGAAAAGGGTTGCATTCGTCGCGTCATCCGTCTGGTTCTTCGCTTCATCTTCCATGAAATTTTCCTTTCTTTCTCCCGCAAACATGGCACAGAACGATCCCACTAAGCGGATTTATAAGCAGCGTTTTCTGTCCCGCCTTCGCATCATTCAAGGAGGGCTTGCCACCGCGAAAAGCCTTTGTCCAAGGACTGTCGCAAGCCTCCCGGCGAAATTCCCAGTACCCGCTCCAGGGCGTCAGCCGCTGCCTCGTTAAGCTGAACCAGACGAAGGAAATCGATTTGCTTGCCCTCTTCCGCGAAGAGGATTTCGACGATAGCGTACCCAAGATCTTCCAACAGGGAGAGAATGATTCTCGCCGCCTGAGCAGGATAAGTAGTGGTGAACACACCTTCTGCGACTCCCTCTTCTATGATCTGCGAGAGTCGGGGGGCAAGTCGTTTGACACGGGCCAGGTAGAGTTTCTGGCGAAAGAGGGCATTCTCATCAGCATACCAGACGCGCATAAACGCGAAGATCAGGTCCTTGTTTTCTTGTTTGTACTGGTCAAGCACGGTAAAAAAGCGCAGCAGTTTGTCCTGGGCAGGCATCTGGCGATCGGATACGATGGGAAGGACGAGCTGTTCGGCCTGCTCTCCAATACGTTCTACCAGCGCCATCAGCAAGGCTTGCTTGGACTCAAAGTAATGATAGAACGCGCCCCGGGAAATCTGGAGCGCCTCCAGAATATCCTGGGTGGTCATTTGCTCATAGCCCTTGGTCGTAATGTAATGCGCTGCCACATCGAGAATGGCGTTGCGCTTCTCGGCGTATTCTTCTGGTTTGACGCTTCGGGTCATCCTGTCCCTCTTTCTTAGACCGACAAACGGTTTATTTATAGGGAGTATAGTTGATCGCAGAGCCGTTGTCAAGAGGGAAGTGGCTGAAACCACTCATAAATCCAGAGAGGGTGGTGGAAACCAGCTAGCAAGGAAAGGAAGGGAGAGATGGAATGGGGAAGCCCCTGAACGGACCCATTCCAGGCATATCTGAAACCATTCGCGAGCCTGGTTGGAGATGCCAGGATGTGGCGGGCTTTGGTGGAAACGGTGAAAGGCTCTGGCCCGGTTCCCGAGCAGATCCGGCACCAGGATCTCTGGAGATGGTGTCCATACAGACGATGCTTTCATGCTACACTTCCGAGCATGGCTGAGAACCCCCGGTTATGCGAATCTGCGGGGGTCGCCTCGAGGTGCTCGTAACTCACTCCAGAGTCACTGCCTTCATGAAGAGAAATACATCTGTCTCACCGCTGTATGCGCCAGTAGCTTCTGCCCGTTCTTCCAGAACAGCTTTTCCCTCACCTCCGGCTTAAACTCGATCTTGATCGCCTCAAAGTCCTTCAGCCAGCGTTCAGGCGTGATGAACGGATAGTCGGAGCCGAAGAGGAAGCGATCTTGCAGGCGGGTGGCGGCCTCACGCAGTAGGGATTCGGGGATGTAGCGTGGCGACCAGCCCGATAGGTCGTTATAGATGTTGGTTTTGTGCTGCATGGCTGCCAGCATCTCTTCGTGCCAGGGCCAGGAGGGGTGCGCCCCGATGATGGTCAGGTCGGGGAAGTCGGCGGCCAGGGCGTCCAGGTAGATCGGGCGGGTGTAGTCCATCTTGATTCCCATCCCTCCAGGCGTGCCTGCTCCCAGGCCGTTGGTGCCGGTGTGGAAAAGTGCGGGGACTCTCAATTCCTGGATCTTTTCCATCAGGGGGTAGAAAGCCGGGTCATTGGGGTAGAAAGCCTGGACGCCCGGATGGAATTTCGCTCCGGCCAGGCCGAGATCTTTGATCGCTCGCTCTATCTCTTTCACAGCGGCCTTGCCCTTGTGGGGATCGACGCTGGCGAAGCCAATGAATTGTTGCGGGTAGCGTGCGACGATGGCGGCGATGTAATCGTTGCCCAGCGGGGGAAGTCCGGTGGCTGTTTCGGCGTCCCAGGCGAGTAGCACGCCGATCATATCGAGCCGCGCGTAGTCTGCGGCGAGTTCTTCGATGTCTTTGAGTTTGACCTCGGTGCGGAAGTAGCGTGCAGCGGCCTGGGCGTAGGGTCCCAGGGTTACTTGCATAAATTCGGTTGTGGGCAGGTGGACGTGAAAGTCGATGGCGCGTGGCATGTGTTCTTCCTCCGCTGGATTGTGCTTCAGTACCTCAGTGTATCAACGGTGTTCCTCTCTATTATAGCCATACCTGCCTCCAAATGCCCAGGCTGTCGGCCTGTCTGGGAAAACCTATTACCTTTGTCTCTTATCCTGTCTTTTCATCGAAATCTTAGGTATAGTGGTTGCATCTATGTATTTCGCTGTGTGTAGAGGCGGGCATCTGGTGTCCCGGTAAGGTAAGAGAGAACTATGTACGAAGAACAGCCCTATCCTCCCCGTCTCAATTTTAATTTGAGCAGCTATCAGCTTGATGAGGCGGGTCTGGTTGCAAATATTGAACAGGCGCGTGAAATCATCCGCAATTTGCAGAGCATCATTCGCTTCCTGCAAGCCTCACCCTTTGATCGGCTTCCAATCAGCACGCAGGCTGAGATCTCGCTCTATCTCGTCGGTACTCACCTGCTGACCCATAGTTCCGGGCATCCATGTGATGACACGAAGGCTGTTGCGCTGGAGGCTATCTTTAACGGGGAGCTTGATGCCCTCATTCGTGGTGGGGAAAGTGCGCTTGATTCGGATGAGATCCTTCATGGTGTTGAGGAGATGTTCAAGAACTTTGGTGCGGAATAAGGGCTGTCGCTCGCTGGGGATATTGGGTTGGTGCGATCCTTTCCCATCGGATGCTCGTCGACTTCTTCGCCGATGGATTGCTTTGCCTGGATTCCCCTCTGTAGTGCCCCTTTCTCTTCTCTGCTACCGGCACGTATAATGTCGTGAGAGTGTTCTGAGAGAACTTGAATACCTGGAGGATAGATAATCCATGAGTGCAACGATCTACTACGACGCTGATGCCGATCTCGCCCTTGTGCAGGGAAAGCGTGTGGTTTTTCTCGGCTATGGCAATCAAGGTGCGGCACAAGCGCAGAATTTGCGCGACAGTGGCGTTCGCGAGATTGTAGTCGGTAATCGCGAGGATGCTTATAGAGATGCGGCTCTGAGGGATGGTTTCCCGGTGATGTCGATCGCCGAAGCTGCCGCGTGGGGCGAAGTCGTTTTTCTGCTCATCCCTGACGAGGAGCAGCCGCCGGTCTTTCGCGAACAGGTCGCGCCCTATATGCACCCCCAGGCGACGCTGGTTGTCGCCTCCGGCTATAACCTGGCCTTTCGTTTGATCGAGCCACCAGAGTCAGTTGATGCCGTGATGGTTGCGCCACGTATGATCGGTGCAGGCGTGCGTGACCGTTTTGTACGCGGTGAGGCTTACCCGTGCTTTGTCTCCGTTGAGCATGATGTGAGCGGGAGTGCTCTTGCCCTGGCTCTATCAGTTGCACGCGGGATAGGTGCGACCAGGGGTGGCGCGATCGCTTCGTCGGCTCTTGAGGAGGCCGCGCTTGATCTTTTCAGCGAGCAGGCAATCTGGCCAAAGATCCTTCAGCTCCTGCAAACTGCCTATGAGGTTTTGCATGCAGCTGGTTTCAGTGATGAGGCTATTCTCTATGAGATGTATCTGTCGAAAGAGCCTGCCGAGGTCTTTGAGCGTTTCGCTGAGCAGGGAGCTTTTGGTCAGTTGACGCTTCACTCCCGCACCAGCCAGTACGGGCAGTTGCGTGCCCTGCTGGCGGATGATAATCGTAATCTGAGCGGGCATTTTGCCCGTGTCCTGCATGATGATATTCTCTCCGGTGCCTTCGCTCATGAGTGGTCGAGCGTGCAGGCAGCCGGGTCGGATCGTTTGGAACAGTTGCGTCGTAAGGCGCTGGAGAGTGCTCTGGCACAGGCTGAGGCTGCGCTTCTCAGGCATGCTGAGGAGTAGTGTGGGGCTTCTTCCTGTAACTCACCTGGCTGGGAAAACTTCGCCGATCCCATCTTTCACGGCGTCCAGGCAGACCTCTTCTACTGTGGTCCCGGCGGCGAAGCTCGCGCCCAGATTGAGCAGTTGATTGCCGATGTGGGCCTGCACCCCGTCTGCCTGGGCGATGTAGAACAGGTCAACCTGGTGGATTCCGTTGGGACTCTCTGGTTCGCCCTGGCTTTCGGACAGGGCAAAGGTCGCCACCTGGCGTTTAAAGTCCTTACCCGCTGAAAACTGCCTACGCGAGAAGTATCAGCACTGGACGAAGGTTATTGCGACTATAAGAAAAATCGTCTTTCACCGAAGATACTTCTCGCAATTTTTCTCTTATGCAAGCCTCTGAATAACCTGTAGTGCTTCGCTGATATGCTTTTGCGGGTGAAGCATGTCATTGAAGATGTGCCGGACGATGCCCTGCTTATCGATCACATAGGTAACACGACCCGGCAGAATACCCAGGGTTGCGGGAACGCCGTAGAGCTTGCGCAACGTGCCTTTCTCGTCACTCAGAAGCAGAAACGGCAGACGGTGCTTGGAGGCAAATTGCCGGTGCGACTCTTCCGAATCAGAGCTGACTCCTATCACTTCCGCACCTGCCTGCTTGAACACTTCATAGTTGTCCCGGAATGAGCAGGCTTCAGCAGTACACCCACTGGTGTTATCCTTTGGATAAAAGTACAGGACAATCACTGACTTTCCGACCATATCGTGCAGGCGAAAAGACTTCCCGTCCTGCGCAGGAAGTGTGAAGTCCGGTGCAGGATCGCCTACCTGCACTGATTTTGTTTGCTGGCTGCTAGCCATAGGTCCTCCTCGCTTAGATTGTACACAATTTAATAACTACCAATATTATAGGACAAGATTATGAGGATATGCAACCTTCTCTGCTCGATGCATGGAGTGGAGAGAGCATGTCGATGTACCGCAACACGCTCTCTGAGCCAAACTACAGTTCTGGCAAGCTCTCTGTGCGCAGGTGATCCCATCCGCGCGTCACCAGAGGCATGGTCTCGCCCTGGCGCACAAGGATTTTATGTCCGTCTGCCCTAATGGTGCCAATCACAGTTGCCGTCACACCTGTTGCGATGAAGAGTTCTTGTGCAAGCGTTGGAGCTCGATCTGCCGGCACGGTAAAAAGCAACTCGTAGTCCTCTCCCCCAAACAAAGCCAGGTTTTGAGGATCTCTGCCCACCTGTTTAGCAACAGTGGTAACGTCCGGGTCAATCGGCAGCGCGTCCGCATCAAGTTGCACACCAACATGGCTGGCAGCGCAGATGTGCGCCAGGTCAGCCGCCAGCCCATCGCTAATATCAATTGCCATGGTTATGCCATGTTCGGAGAGCCACCGGCCAGCAGCAACGCGCGGCGTTGGCACACTCTGCGCTGCGCGTACCGCCGCGAAAATTCCAGCCGGAACACGCGCAGCGAGCTGCTCATCTTCCGCAAGCAGAACTCCCGCCGCGGCCATACCCAGGCTTCCTGTCACCATCACGACTTCTCCTGGCCGGGCCTGATCCCGGCGCAAAAGCCTACCGCGCACTCCCGTTCCCAGCAAGGTAATATCGACAATCAGGCGTTCCGCGTTACGCGCGATGTTCCCGCCCACGATGGCCAGATGAAATTGCGTGGCTTCCGCCTGCAAGCCGGCATAGATCCCATCGATGACCGCAACATCCAGCGTCGGCGGGAGGAGCAGGGAAACCAGGGCAAAACGCGGTCTGGCCCCCATCGCCGCGAGATCGCTGAGATTCACCGCCAGCGCGCGCCGCCCGAGGTCGTATGAACTCAGAGAGCGCAGTCGGAAATGGATATCCTCCACCTGCGCATCGCAGGTAGCGACGAGAAGCTCGTCGCCACCTATGTCGAGAACGGCTGCGTCGTCCCCTATTCCCACCAGCACATCAGAAGGTTGTGAGATCGCTGCGGCAATCCGCGCGATTAGACCAAACTCTCCAAGTTCCGCAATCGAAGTCACCCGTTCTTGCCTTCCCTTCTTGAGAGAGAACGCAGGGTTGTCTCCACAACGTGGCGCAGTTGACGTGCCGCTCCCGTGATATCTTCAGCGTGAACAACCGCAGTAATCACCGCAATACCGGTTGCGCCTGCCTGGATAACCTGCGCTGCATTCTCGACCGTAATACCGCCAATCGCAATGAGAGGCAGGGTAAATTCGCGCGCGCATTCGGTCAGCAGACGCGTCCCCGTCGCAGGTCCGGCGTCTGCTTTCGTCGCAGTCGCAAAGATAGGACCGACTCCCAGGTAATCCGCCCCGGCTGCCACAGCCTCTCTCGCCTCCTGCACCGTCGCCGCCGAAACCCCCAGAATGCGACCTGGGCCTAGCAGACGGCGGGCCATTGCAGCCGGAAGATCCTGCTGCCCCACATGAGCGCCGTCTGCACCGACCGCCAGCGCTACATCTACCCGATCATTGACGATCAAGAGCGCGCCTCGCT
>Ga0209581_1003643_pt1 | contig 13059 bp, 9 predicted proteins | sample Coa_R2_FD_187160 | JGI IMG/M metagenome (GOLD analysis project Ga0209581, IMG submission 187160) | Surface soil microbial communities from Centralia Pennsylvania, which are recovering from an underground coalmine fire - Coalmine... | ecosystem: Environmental > Terrestrial > Soil > Unclassified ...
TCCCCCGCGCGCGCGGCCTCGATGGTTGCATTCAGCGCCAGCAGGTTGGTTTGACTGGCGATCGCACGGATCAGCTTGACGATGTCGCCGATCTGCCGCGCGGCGTTGGCCAGCAGCTCGATGTCCTTGTGCGCGGATTGCGCCTCGGTGACGGTCAAACGGACGACGTCGGCACTTTCGGTGATGCGTGTCGTGATCGCGGCGATGGCGTCGTTGAGAGCGCCGGCTGCGGCCGAAGCGCTGGCGACGTTGCGCGCCGCTTCGTTCGAGGTCTGCACCGCATTCTCGGTGCGCTGCGAGGCCCGTCCCGATGCTCCGGACAGATTGACGGCCGTCGCGTTCATCTGATCCGCGCTCTCGATGACGGTCTGCAGCAAGCGCTCCGATCTGGCGCGGAACTCAGCGATCGCGGCTTCCAGCCGCGCGCGCCGCTGCTCCCGATCCTGCAGTGTCATCCGCTCCTGCTCGGCCGCACGCCGCTGCGTGATGTCCTCATGCATGCCAATCCAGCCGCCGTCGCCGGTGGGATGATTGGTCACCAGCAGAATACGACCTCCGCTCGATTTGACCTCGTGCGTGATCGTGCGTCCCTCGCGAACCGACTGCAAGAATTGCTTACGGTATTCTTTGGGGTCACGCCCGAAAGTGCCCTTTGCGACACGTCTTGTCAGCACGTCGGAGAGCGTCGCGCCCGGGCGTACATCGTCGGAGCTCAAGTTGTACATCTCGTAGTACTGCGTGTTGCAGACTACCAACCGTTCGCTGGAGTCGAACATACAAAGCGCCTGCGGCATGCTATCGACGGCGGTCCGGTAGTGATCGAGATCGCGTGCCTGACGGGCGATCAGAACGCCGCCGAGAACAACGGTGGCCGATAGCGACACGACGAACGCTGTGACGACGTCCAGGGCCGGCGTCGCCTGCGCTGATAAGAACCGCGCGATCGGGCCGTCGCCGAGCCACTTCAGTGCGGCGAAGGCGACAAAAAACACGACAAAGCCGGTGATCAACGCCAGCGCCGAAGCGCGCTTGAGATTTAGCGAATAGAACATACCGGCGAGTCCGCTTGAGAACGGCACGGCGAGATTAGGCGCGACGGGTTCTTTTAGAGTTAACAATCGTTAACGAAATATTGCCGGGGCGGCGGCGGCAGTAATTCGTGCGGCGTCAGCCGATGGCGCCGATGCGTCCCGACGGCGATAGGATAGCGACTACTGCTTCGGCAAATCCAACCGGATGTGCAGCTCCTTGAGCTGCTTCGAGGTGGCCTCCGACGGCGCCCCCATCATCAGGTCTTCCGCCTTCTGGTTCATGGGAAAGAGCACGACTTCGCGCAGGTTTTCTTCGCCCGCAAGCAGCATGACAATGCGGTCGATGCCGGGCGCGATGCCGCCGTGCGGCGGCGCGCCAAGCGAGAGCGCGTGCAGCATGCCGCCGAACCTTTTCTCCAGCTCGGATTCCGGATATCCGGCGATGGCAAACGCCTTCTTCATCACCTCCGGGCGGTGATTGCGGATGGCTCCGGACGACAATTCCACGCCGTTGCAGACGATGTCGTACTGAATTGCTTTGATGCTCAGCAGCTTGTCCCGGTCGTTCGGATCGAGCGCGAGGAAATCCTCCACGCCCATGTTCGGCATCGAGAACGGGTTGTGAGAAAAGTCGATCTTTTTCTCCTCCTCGTTCCACTCGTACATGGGGAAATCGACGATCCAGCAGAACTCGAAGCGGTCCTTGGCAATGAGGCCAAGCTCTTCCGCCACCTTGGTGCGCGCCGGACCGGCGAACTTGGCGAAGATTTTCGGATTGCCGGCGACGAAGAAGCAGGCATCCCCGATCCCGAGCTTGAGCTGATCGGCGATCTGCTTGGTGCGCTCCGGTCCGATGTTCTTGGCGAGCGGCCCGGCGCCCCCTTCCTCGCCCTCGCGCCAGAAAATGTAACCTAAGCCGGGCTGGCCTTCGCCTTGCGCCCATGAGTTCATGCGGTCGCAGAAGGCGCGGTTGCCGCCGCCTGGCGCCGGGATTGCCCATACCGCATTGCCGGGTCCCTCCAAAATCTTGGCAAAGATCTTGAAACCGGAGCCGCGGAAGGCCTCGCTCACGTCCTGCATCACGAGCGGATTGCGCAGGTCGGGCTTGTCGGTGCCGTATTTCGATAACGCTTCGGCATAGGGGATGAGGGGAAATTTCGCCGTGACTTTTTTGCCCTTTGCAAACTCCTCGAACACGCCGCGGATTACGGGCTCGACGGCGGCAAAGACGTCGTCCTGGGTGACGAAGCTCATCTCCAGATCGAGCTGATAGAACTCGCCCGGCGAGCGGTCGGCGCGCGCGTCTTCGTCGCGAAAGCAGGGCGCGATCTGGAAATAGCGGTCGAAGCCGGCGACCATGATGAGCTGCTTGAACTGCTGCGGCGCCTGCGGCAGCGCGTAGAATTTTCCGGGATGCAGGCGCGAGGGCACCAGATAATCACGCGCGCCCTCCGGCGAGGACGCGGTCAGGATCGGCGTCTGGAATTCGAAGAAGCCGGCCTCCTTCATGCGCCGCCGGATCGAGTCGATCACGCGCCCGCGCAGCATGATGTTGTTGTGCAGCTTCTCGCGCCGCAAATCGAGGAAGCGATATTTCAGCCGGATCTCTTCGGGGTAGTCCTGCTCGCCGAAAACCGGCATCGGCAGTTCGGCCGCGGCGCCGAGCACTTCGATCTCGGAGATGTAGACCTCGACTTGCCCGGTCGGCAGGTCGGGATTTTCTGTGCCCGGCGGGCGCTTGCGCACCTTGCCGTCGACGCGGATCACCCATTCCGAGCGCAAAGTCTCGGCGAGCTTGAACGCCGGACTGTCGGGATCGGCGACCACTTGCGTGATGCCGTAATGGTCGCGCAAGTCGATGAACAGCACGCCGCCGTGATCGCGGATGCGGTGACACCAGCCGGACAGCCGCACCGTCTTGCCGATATCGCTCTCGCGCAATTCGGCGCATTGGTGTGTGCGATAGCGATGCATGGATTTGGCAGTTCCGGCGATTCTGAGCGGAATGAGGCGCGCGCGAAAAGCGCATGGAGGGCACGCTTTGTCAAGGCAAGCGGCTCGACAGACGCGGCGCAATCTGCACACTCAAAGCGCAATGCCGACCACGAAGCGCTCGAAAACGCCCAAGCCGGTTACCAGCGAAATGTCGACCGCCGAGGCGACGGTGGGGAGCCTTCTCGCCCACGGCATCGGCACTGTCTACGCCCTGCCCGGCGTGCACAACGACCATCTCTTCGACGCCTTCCATCGTGCCGGCGCGGCCTTGCGCGTCATCCATACGCGCCACGAGCAGGGCGCAGCCTACATGGCGCTCGGCGCGGCGCTGGCGACGGGCAAGCCGCAGGCCTATGCCGTGGTGCCCGGCCCCGGCCTGCTCAATTCGGGCGCGGCGCTGCTCACCGCCTACAGCATGAATGCGCCGGTGCTGGCGCTGATCGGGCAGATCCCGGCCAAAGCCATCGGGCGCGGGCTCGGCCACCTGCACGAAATTCGCGACCAGCACGGTATCATCGCGCGGCTGGTCGACCATTGCGCGCGCATCGACGGACCCGCCGAAGCGCCGGCGAAGGTCGCGCGCGCCATCCGCTTTATGCACGGCGGGCGGCCGGGGCCCGCTGCGCTCGAATGCGCAATCGACGTCTGGAGCCGGCGCGGACGCGTTGCCGCCATCGTGCCGCCGCGGCCCGTGCCGGCCTCGCGCATTGACGATGACGCCGTGCTGCGTGCGGCAAAGCTGCTGGCAAAAGCCAAGCGCGTGCTCATCGTCTGCGGCGGCGGCGCGCAAGACGCCTCACCCGAAATAACGCTCATCTCCAGCATGCTGCAGGCGCCGGTGCTCGGCTATCGGCGCGGCCGCGGCGTGCTCGACAGCCGCGATCCCTTCAGCGTCACGCTGCCGCTCGGCCGCGATTTGTGGGGCGAGGCCGACGCCGTGCTCGCGGTCGGCACGCGCCTGCTCTATCCGCTGACCCATTGGGGTATCGACGGCAATCTGCAAATCGTGCGCGTCGATGCCGACAAAGACGAGCCCGCGCGGCTGCACAAGCCGAAAGTCGCGCTCATTGGCGACGCCGCACCGGTGCTACGCAAGCTCATCGACGCACTTGCCCTCGTCAATCCGCGCCGCCCCTCGCGTCGCGCCGAAATGGAAGAGCGGCAGGCCAAATGGCGCACGCGATTGCGCGACAAACTGGCGCCGCAGCTCGCCTTTCTCGACGCCATCCGCGCCGAGCTGCCGGAGGACGGCATTTACGTCGACGACGTCACGCAGATCGGTTTTGTCGCGCGCATCGCCATGCCGGTGTACAAACCGCGCACCTTCCTATCGCCCGGCTATCAGGACAATCTCGGCTGGGGCTATGCGACGGCGCTGGGCGTGCAGCATGCCCGGCCCGACGTGCCCGTGCTGTCGGTCGCCGGCGACGGCGGCTTCCTCTACACCGGCAACGAACTCGCCACCGCCATGAAGCACGGCATTCCGTTGACCGCGGTCGTCTTCACCGATGACGCCTTCGGCAATGTCCGCCGCATCCAGGAGCGGCAATTCGGCAACCGGCTCATCGCCTCCGACCTTTCCAATCCCGACTTTGTCGCCTACGCCGAGAGCTTCGGTGCGCACGGCGTGCGCGCCCGCACGCCTGCAGAGCTTAGCCAGGCGCTGCGGCATAGTTTCGCGCGGCGCGAGCCCACGCTCATCGAAGTGCCGGTCGGCCCGCTGCCCAGTCCGTGGGAGTTCATCCACATGCCACGCCTGCGCGGCCGGTAAAGGCGGTTGCCATGCACAAGCCGGATCGGGTTAGTGTGCCGCTGACGATGCAGCCGATCACGACCACTGTGGAACTCGCTAAAGCCTGCGCGGCCATGGCGAAGCATCCTTTTGTCACCATCGACACCGAATTCCTGCGCGAGACCACGTACTATCCACTGCTCTGCGTTGCGCAAATGGCGAGCGCCGACGATGCGTTTGTCGTCGATGCGCTGGCGCCGGGCATCGATCTGGCGCCGTTCTTCGATTTGATGGTGAACGAGAAGGTGATGAAAGTCTTCCACGCGGCGCGCCAGGACGTCGAAATCGTCTGGCACATGGCGCAGAAGATCCCGCACCCGATTTTCGACACGCAAGTGGCCGCCATGGTGCTCGGCTACGGCGATTCGATCTCCTACGACCAGCTGGTGCAGCGGATCACCGGCGACACGCTCGACAAATCGCACCGTTTCACCGACTGGACGCGACGCCCGCTCTCCGATGCGCAGATCGCTTATGCGCTCTCCGACGTGACGCATCTGCGCGCGGTCTACGAGAAACTTGCCGACGATCTGGAGAAGCGCGCGCGCGTCAACTGGGTCGAGGCCGAGATGAACGTACTCACCTCGCCCGACACCTACCGCATGGATCCCGAGCGCGCCTGGGAGCGGCTGAAAAGCCGCGTGCGCAAGCCGAAGGAGCTTGCCGTGCTGATCGAGATCGCCGCGTGGCGCGAGCGCGAGGCGCAGACCCGCGACGTGCCGCGTTCCCGCGTGCTCAAAGACGACGTGCTGGCCGACATCGCCGTGCAAGCGCCGACCACGATCGAGCGGCTCGGGCACCTGCGCTCGCTGCCAAAGGGCTTCGAGCGCTCGCGCTGGGGGGCCGACATTATCGACGCCGTCAAGCGCGGCCTCGCGCGCGACCCGAAAACCTTGCCGCAGCTTGACCGTTTCCGCCCGGCGCCGAAGGGCGCCGCCACCGTCGAGCTACTCAAGGTGCTGCTGCGCATGACCGCCGAACAGCACGGCGTAGCTGCCAAGGTGATTGCGACGGTGGACGACCTCGACCGCATTGCTGCCGATGACGATGCCGACGTGCCGGCGATGAAAGGCTGGCGGCGCGAGCTGTTCGGCGACAAGGCCCTGGCGCTCAAACGCGGCAAGCTCGCGCTCGCGGTCGCGCGCGGGCGCGTCGTGACCGTCGATAACGAGCAGAGCGGAACAAAGTGATGTTTTTGCCACATGGACTTCGCCGGTCTCCGCAAGGATAATTTTGCTGCCGGACAACGTCGCGGGTTCGCCGACCATGCTGCCTGTTTTTCTCGTCGTCGGTTGGGTGATCGCGCTTGGCTGCTTGCTGTTCCTCGCTGCGGAAACGGCGGGCAAGCGGCTGCGCAAGGCGCCGCTCGGCAAAACCGACAGCCATAATCGGGCTGGGTGGCGCCGCCATTTCGCGGCCAAAGCTCCGCCACCGGCATTTCTTGACACCGCGGCAGCGCCGGAGGGGCGCGCCTCGAAAGAGGAGCGCCGCGGTTTGCGCGTGCTGGGTTATGCGACCCTGTTTGTGTGGGAAATCTATTGGCTATCGGAAGTCTACGAGCGCTTGACGACCAGCGCCAATCCCTGGCAGCTCCCCTATGTCATGCTGCTCATCGTCCTCGTCGGCATTCCGCTCGCCGTTTATTTCCTGGCGCGGCGGATGCTTGCTTAAGGCTTACGCATCGATCTGCGGTTCGCGCCCGATCAGGCGCGCGAGTTGACGCAGGCGATTGAACAGCCGCTCGTGGCGCAGCCGCGCGAACTTGCCCGGCAGGCTGAGCACCAATTTGCCGCGACGCACGAGCAGCGGTGTTTTGGTCAGGACACCGCTTTGGCCCGCCGTGAGCAGATAGGCCACGCGCATCGCCGCGCCGAGAATCCGGGCCTGATTGAGCAGGCGCGGCGATGCGAGTTCACGCAACCGCGGCGACAGGTCCTCTTCATTGAGCCCGGCATGACGGAAGTAAACTGCCAGCGCGAGATAGGCGCGGCCGGGATGATCGATGGCGATGAAGGCGCCGTTGGCCACGATGTTCATCGACTGCTCGCCGCGATAATCGGGGTGGGCGCGCCAGCTAATATCGCCCAATAGGCAGGCGGCGTGGCGCAGACGCCGCTCCTCCGCGGTCTCCTCGATGCCGGTCGAAGCCATGAAGCGGTCGGTCCAGGCGATCAGCTCCTCGCCATGACGCGGCGAGCGGGAGCGCAGCACATTGAGGTCATCGGCGGCCTGAATGAGCGGGTCGCGGCCGCGCTCGCTCTCCTTGAGCAAAGAATAGAGCAACCCCTCGCGCACGCCGAGGACCGAAACGACGACGTCCTTCGGGTTGATCGCCCGCACCAGATGTTCCAGGACCAGCGCCGCATAAGCGAGGAGCGGGCGTCGCGCGGCATTGACCACTTCGATCTTGGAGAGCGTCTCGGCATCCACCCGGTGCACCAGGCGCGAGAACTCCAGCGCCTCGCGCGCCGGCATGCTGTAGTTGTGCATGATGTGAAACGGGTAGCCGACCTGCCACATGTGCAGCCGCGCCAGCGCACGCCAGGTACCGCCGACGGCGTAGAAGGCGCGCCCCTCGCCTTGCTTGAGCAGATCCAGATCATCGAGCGCCGTCTGCACGATGTTTTCGGCCCTTTTGATCGACTTGCCGGCGAGATCCTGCAAAGCGAGGCCGCCGAGCGGCAGTGTGAGGCCGGCGCGGACGCGACCGCGGCGCACGTCGACGAGTTCGAGCGAGCCACCGCCGAGGTCGCCAACGATGCCGTCCGCCTCGTACATGCCCGAAATGACGCCAAGCGCGGTAAGCTGGGCTTCGCGATTGCCCGATAGGACAGTAATCGGCGTGCGGCAAATGCGCTCCGCCTGAGCGATGAAGCCGCGGCCATTGCGCGCGTCACGGCAGGCCGCCGTGGCAATCGCCCAGATGCGGCGCACATGCAGGATATCGCAGAGCGAGCGGAAGCGGCGCAGCGCGGTCAGCGCCGTCGCCATCGCGTCGTCCGCCAACAGGCCGGTGGTCTGCACCTGCCGGCCGAGGCCGGCCAGAACCTTCTCGTTGAAAATCGGCGTCGGCGCGCGCCGCAGGGCCTCGTAGACGACGAGTCGCACGGAATTCGAACCGATATCGATGACGGCAATCGGCGGACCGTAGTCGAGACGGCCTTTCGGCGCGCCGACCGACGAATGCTTACGCGCCTTGGACAAGGCGGCGGACGAGGCTGCGGGGCGACGACTCTTTGAGCGACTTGCCACGGCCCGACAGGCTCGGGTTGGTCATGAAATATTTGTGGGCGTTGAAGGCTTCCTCGCCCGGCGCCGCCTTTATGCGCGTGGAGGAGCCGTCGGGCAAGAGCGTCCAGCTTTGCTCGTTATCCTTGAAGTTCGCCACCATGATCTGACCGAGCACCTGCTCGTGCACGGTCGGATTGAGAACCGGACAAAACGCCTCCACGCGCCGGTCCAGATTGCGCGGCATCATGTCGGCTGAGGCGATGTAGACCGCCGCTTTGGGATGCGGCAACGCATTGCCGGCGCCGAAGCAATAGATTCGTCCATGCTCGAGAAAACGGCCGACAATGGACTTCACGCGGATATTGTCCGAGAGCCCGGGAATGCCCGGTCGCAAGCAGCAGATACCGCGCACCACCAAATCGATCGGCACGCCGGCGCTCGATGCGTCATAGAGCGCATCGATGATGCCAGGATCGACCAGAGCGTTCATCTTCATCCAGATCGCCGCCGGCTTGCCGGCTTTGGCGTTGGCAACTTCTTGGCCGATGTGATCGAGGACGCGCTTGCGCAAATTGATGGGCGAAATCGCCATGCGCTCGAGCTCGGCGGGCTCGGCATATCCGGTGATGTAATTGAACACGCGCGCCACGTCGCGGCCTATTGCCGGCGCCGCGGTGAAGAAAGACAGGTCCGTGTAGAGGCGCGCCGTGACCGGGTGGTAATTGCCGGTGCCGACATGGACGTAAGTCGCCAGCGCGCCGGCCTCGCGCCGCACGACCAGGGAGAGCTTGGCGTGCGTCTTCAGCTCGATAAAGCCGTACACGACTTGTGCGCCGGCGCGCTCGAGATCGCGCGCCCAGCGGATATTGGCCTCCTCATCGAAGCGCGCTTTCAATTCGACCAGCGCGGTGACCGATTTCCCGGCTTCGGCCGCTTCGACAAGCGTCTTGACGATCGGAGATTCGGCTGAAGTGCGATAGAGCGTCTGCTTGATGGCGACCACATTGGGATCGCGCGCGGCCTGCTGCAGAAACTGCACCACCACGTCAAAAGACTCATAAGGGTGGTGCACCACCAGGTCCTTCTGGCGGATCGCCGCAAAAGCATCGCCGCCATGGTCGCGGATGCGCTCGGGGTAGCGTGGATTGTACGGAACGAATTCGAGGTCCGGACGGTCGACGCGCGTCAGCTGATTGAGATCGTTGAGCGCGAGCACACCGTCGACCAGGAACACCTCGTCGTCGGCCACTGCCAGCGCGCGCTGAACGAATTGGCGTAGCTCCTGGGGCATTCTGGCATCGACTTCGAGCCTGATAACGGAGCCGCGGCGCCGCTGTTTGAGCGCGGTCTCGAACAGCCGCACCAGGTCTTCGGCCTCTTCCTCGATTTCCACCTCGGAGTCGCGGATGGCCCGGAAGCCGCCCTGCCCTTTCACCGTATAACCAGGAAAAAGGCGGCTGATGAACAGCACTGTCGCCTCTTCCAGCGTCATCAGTCTGACATCGCGATCGTTACCGCTGGGCAGCTTGATGAAGCGATCGATCTTCATCGGCATGCGGATAAGCGCGTTCATCGCCTTGCCGTCCTTGCTGCGCGCGAGTTGCAAAGCGAGCGAAAGACCGAGATTGGGAATGAAGGGAAACGGGTGCGCCGGATCGATGGCGAGCGGCGTGAGCAGCGGAAAAACGTGCGACAGAAAATACTCTTCGAGCCAGATTCGCTCGTGCTTCTTCAACTGCGGCCCTTCGATCAACGCAATTCCGGCCGCCGCAAGCTCCGGGCGCAACTCGATCCAGCGCTGCTGCTGATCATGGGCGAGTTGCGACACCGCCTCGCCGATGCGCGCAAGCTGCTCGTTCGGGGTAAGCCCGTCCGGGCTCGGCACAGGGATACCTTGGCGCACTTGGCCCTTGAGGCCGGCGACGCGCACCATGAAGAACTCGTCGAGATTATTGGCGGAGATCGAGAGAAAGCGCACGCGCTCGAGCAGCGGATGGTGTGCGTTGGCGGCCTCTTCGAGCACCCGGCGGTTGAAATGCAGCCAGGAGAGCTCGCGATTGATGAAACGTTGCGGGCTCAATCGAAGCGCCGGCGCCGGCGGAGATGACGCCTTTTCCTCAGCGGGCGCAACAGCTTGTTCAGGGCTCGCCATGACAACTCAAGTATATCGGTCAGCAGCCAAACGCGACCGCTGAATAACAGTTCAGCGCCCGTCTACCCCCGTCAAGCGAGGGCTAAACCTGAAATAGCTCCGCCGCTAGCGCACGTGTGACCGGCCGCTGCTGCCGTATCGCCTCCTCGTCGAGCCGGGCGATTGCCAGCCCGGCGGCGGCAAACGAGCGCTCGATGCGCGTGGCAAGATAATTGACGAGGGCCTCGTCGACCGCCATTTGCCGGTCGGCTGCCAGCTTAACGAGAACTGCGCGCAGCAGCGCGTCGTCGGGCGCGTCAAGCGTCACCGCCGGAACCGCGCGCAGCCGCGAAGCAAGATCGCCGATCGTTACCGGTAGCGCCGTCAGCGCCTCGCGCGCGGTAATCAGCAAAAAACTGCGCTCTTCGCGTGCCAGATTGAGTAGATGGAACAGTGCAGGCTCATCGATGTCCGATGAATCGAGATCCTCCAGCACCAGCGCGCCAGTGGCGAGCGCTGCCGGAAGATCGCCGCGAGCGAGGAGACTGGCCGAGAGGACGCGCGCCCCCGAGGCCTCCGCCCAGATGGACGCGAGGTGGGTCTTGCCCGCGCCTTCAGGCCCGACCAGCGCCATGACCCGGTCCGGCCAATCGGGCCAGCGCTCGATCAGCGCAAGGCCGGCGGCATTGGAGGGACCGGCGAGAAAATCGTCGCGCGCAAAGCTTTCCGCATGATCGAGCGCCAGCACCAGCTGCCGCGGCGTCACCGCGCGGTTCATGCGCCGCCGCCGGTATAGAGCGCGCTCTCGCGGTAACGCCGCAGGCCAAAGCGCGCGAGCACGCCGATGGTCGCGGCCATCGGCACGGCGACCAGCAGTCCGACAAAGCCGAACAGATAGCCGAAGGCGAGCAGCGCGAAAATCACCCACACCGGATGCAGCCCGACGCTCTCGCCAACGAGCTTGGGCGACAGCAGATTGCCTTCGAGGAACTGCCCGACCAGGAAAATGCCAAGGACGACGAGGATCGGCGTCCAGTGCGGCCAGAACTGCGCAATGGCGACGCCGAGACCGAGCACCAGGCCGGTCATCGACCCCACATAAGGGACGAAGGTGATGAAACCGGAGATAAGGCCGATGAGCAGACCGAAATTGAGCCCGCTGATCGTAAGCGCCACGGCATAGAAGGAGCCGAGGATCAGACAGACGGCACTCTGTCCGCGCACAAAACCGGCGATCGCGGCGTCGACTTCGCGCGCCAACGCCCGCACGGTGTCGCGGTGATTGACCGGCACGGCGTTGTCCACCGTGCGCAACATGCGATGCCAATCGTAGAGCAGATAAAACGCCACCACCGGCGTCACCACCACCAACGAGAACAATGACACCAGCGCCCGCCCGCCCGACCACAACGACTTGAGAAATGCGGTGAGCCAGCCGACGCCTTGGCTCACCAGATCGCCGATGCCTTTTTCCGGATTGAACCCGGCGCCAACCAACTTGCTTACCCACGGCCGGCTTTGGTCGCTGAGCAGCCCCTGCAATTTGGTGACATAACCTGGGATGTTGTCGATGAAGGATGAGAGCTGCCCGCCAACGATCGGCGCCACCAGCAGGATCAGATAGACAAAGGCCAGCACGGCAACGGTGATGATCAGCAGCGACGCTACGAGCCGACTGACGCCCATCTTCTGCAGGCGGTCGGTGAACGGCGCCAGAAGGTAGGCGATGGCCAAACCGGCGACAAAGGGCAACAAGATGTCGCTGAGCAGCCAAAGTGCCAGCACAAATACCGCGAGCACCGCGAGCCAGAACAGCATCTGGTACTGGAGCGCAACGCCGCCGGCAGGCATGCGACGCACACGCGCGCGAGGAAGCGGAGAACTCATGGTTTGGCCACAACCGTATTCATGTGGCGGACCCACTCCCGCACATAAGCGGCGATGGATAACAGGGTCAGGGCGGCGACAAATCCCATCAGCACGTCAGTGACGGCTCCGGCCGGAAGGCGGAAGCCGAGCGATCCGAGCACCACGCAGGCAAAGGCGATCTGCGCCACGGTGTTGAGCTTGGAAACCAACAGCGGCTTTACTTTGACCGGGCTGCCGATCAGCCAAGACAGCATCACCGCGCCGACGATCATGATGTCGCGCGAGACCACCAGAATCACCAGCCAGCCGGGGATGATCTCCTTGATGCCGAGGGTAACGTAGATCGACACGATGAGCGCCTTGTCGGCCAGCGGATCGAGATAAGCGCCGAGTTCGCTGGTCATGCCAAAGCGCTTGGCGATGAACCCATCGACGCCGTCGCTCACCCCCGCCGCCAGGAACAAGGCGAAGGCGAGCCCCATGGCGCCGGAATAAATCGCCCAGACCACGATCGGCACCAACAGGATGCGCCCCACTGTGATGAGGTTGGGAATACTCAAAGAGGCCCCGGGTCACTTATCGTTTCGGCGGAGTATAACGGCGGGCGGAGCATTGCGCGACTTGCGATTTCCACGTAGGAGGCGCGCGAACGGGGAACGGTATGGCGGACAAGGAGCGCGGCTTAACTTACGCGCAGGCCGGCGTCGATATCGACGCCGGCAACCGCATGGTGGACCTGATCAAGCCTTTGGTTCGCTCCACTGCCCGTCGCGGCGCGGATGCCGAAATCGGCGGCTTCGGCGGCCTCTTCGACCTCAAGAGCGCCGGTTTCAAAGACCCCGTGCTGGTCGCGGCGACCGATGGCGTCGGCACAAAGGTGAAGATTGCCATCGAAACCGGGCGGCATGCCACCATCGGCATCGATCTCGTCGCGATGAGCGTCAATGATCTCGTGGTGCAAGGCGCCGAGCCGCTGTTCTTCCTCGATTATTATGCGTGTGGAAAACTCG
>Ga0209581_1003645_pt1 | contig 13050 bp, 13 predicted proteins | sample Coa_R2_FD_187160 | JGI IMG/M metagenome (GOLD analysis project Ga0209581, IMG submission 187160) | Surface soil microbial communities from Centralia Pennsylvania, which are recovering from an underground coalmine fire - Coalmine... | ecosystem: Environmental > Terrestrial > Soil > Unclassified ...
CCAGCCGGTCGCGCCGGGCAATAATATTCGGCCCGCCGGCGAGGATATGCGCAGCGGCCAGACGATTCTCCGCCAGGGCACAGAGATCGGCCCCTGGGAAATCGGTATCCTGGCCACTCTCGGCCTGGCTATGGTCCCGGTTATCCGCAGACCCCAGGTGGCGATCCTGGGCACCGGCGACGAGGTAATCGATATCGATCAGCCGCTCAGGCCCGGCAAGATTCGCAACAGCAATAGCTATCTGCTGGAGGCCGCAACAGCGCGCGCTGGTGCTCGGCCCGTCCGCCTGGGCGTGGCGCGAGACACAGTCGAGAGTTTGCGCGAGAAATTTGCCCAGGCGCTGGGCAGCGATCTGATTATCACCTCTGGCGGCGTCTCGGTGGGAGATTTCGACCTGGTGAAGAATATCATGGCCGAGCAGGGCGAGATCAATTTCTGGCGCATCAATATGCGTCCCGGCAAGCCGGTAGCCTTTGGCCATATTGGCCGAACGCCCCTGCTGGGACTCCCCGGCAATCCGGTTTCGGCTGCTGTAACCTTTGAACTCTTTGGGCGTCCCGTCCTGCGCAAAATGCTCGGTCACACGCGCCTGCAACGTCCACAGGTTGAGGTGGTTGTTGAGGATGGGGTCGCGGATAAAGCCATGCGCCGCCACTATGTGCGTGCCCACGTGCAATGGCGCGATGGTCGCTTCGTCGCCCACACAACCGGGAATCAAGGATCACATATCATGACCTCCCTGATCAACGCCAACGCGCTGGTCATCGTGCCGGAAGGCGGCGTGGAGATTCCTCCAGGTGGGACGGCCCGGGCGATAATGCTGGACTGGCCGGAAATTTAACCCCGGAGCAGTCGCATACGATAGCGCAGTTGATCCCGCGTCAGGCCGAGCAGGGCGGCTGCACGCACCTGGTTGCCATGACAGAGGTCCAGCGCCTCCTGCACAAACCGCCGCTCAAGGCCGGTCAGGAAAGCTGGCAGGTCCATGCCTTCAGGCGGCACATGCAGGCTCTCTTGAAACTCTCGCAGGCGTTCAAGATCGCTGCGCGGTCCCCGGCGAATGATCTCCGGGAGATCCTCTGGCCGAATTGTGTGATCCTGACAGAGAACCTGGCCGCGCTGAATCACGCTGCGCAATTCGCGAACATTGCCAGGCCAGGGATATTGGCGCAGCAGTTCCAGGGCCTCCGCGCTGACACGCAGAGGCTGCTCGCCTTCGGCAGAGAAGAGGCGCAAAAAATACCGGACCAGGGGTTCGATATCCTCTGGCCGAGAACGCAGGGGCGGCAAATAGAGGGTAATGACCTGCAAGCGGTAATACAGGTCGGCGCGAAAAATTCCATGCGCCACCGCCTCGCGCAAATCCATGTTGGTCGCGGAGATCACGCGCAGGCGCACGTGAATCTCTTTGAGGCTCCCCACGCGCCGGAAGCTGCGCGTCTCCAGAAAGCGCAGTAGCTTGGCCTGGACTGTCTGGGGCATGGAACCAATCTCGTCAAGGAAGAGCGAACCGCCGTCAGCACGCAGGAGATATCCCTCGCGCGACATTCTGGCATCCGTAAAGGCTCCAGCCTCCACGCCAAAAAGCTCCGTCTCCCAGAGCGTCTCAGGGATGGCCGCGCAGTTGACATCTACAAACTGATACGCGGCGCGGCGACTGAGGGCATGGATTGTGCGAGCGAAGACTTCTTTGCCGGTGCCCGTCTCTCCTTGCAGCAGGACGGTTGTATCGGGTGATGCGGCTACCTGGCGCATTTGCTGCACGACTTCGCGCATGACAGAGCTCTGGCCCACCACCAGTCCATTGCCGGCGAGAAGATCGGCAGAATCATTCTCGCTCACCTGTCCCTCAGATAGTCTATAGTCATAGCCGGATGGCATACATGGTCCCTTCACACATATCCTCACACACGACATCAGAGGTCGCCGGCCTGCCCAAAGGGAAAGTGGCGTTCATGTTCAGGTGCAAAACCAGAAACACACTCGGACACCTGACAGCCGGGGACACAGAGAGACAGTATACTTTAGCGATACCCGCCCATTGGAGCATACGCAGGGCCGGGTTGAGCATACACCGGCTGAGGCACCACCTGTGGCGAAGAAACCATCCAGCCCCCGCCAACCACAAAGGTCGCGCCATTATTGCCATTGCCCCACTGCGATTGAGTTGCGATCGGCTGAACAAAAGGCGACGGACTGACGGGCTGGGGAGGCCATGAGGGCGGCACACTCACGTACTGTCCCGCCGGCGCGGCAGCAACATCTGGAACCATTATCGGAGGAACAGGCATCGCATTGAAAGAGCCCGTCGGCTGTGGCATTACCAGACCAATCGCCATCAGTTCACCGGCAACCGCTCGCACCTGGTCGGCAGAGGCCATGAGCGCCTGGCAGAGCATCTGCAGCGAGGTCTGCCCATCGATCAGAGCAAAAAGGCGCCACTGATCCGGCGTTAACTGCACCTGGGGATTGCGCTCGCGCAGCGACGAGAGATCGACAGGCACCAGCACCAGATCCGGCGTCATAAAAGACGTATCGATGCGCGCCGGAGGAAGTGGATTAGGCACAGGTTGAGGGGGAAGGAACGAAACTTGATTGGAGGAAGAAATATCGAGTTCAGCGCCCAAAGATACTTTTGCTGGAGCCGCCGGAGCGAACGAAGGCGGCGTTTCCGCAGGCTGGCCCGTCCGAGATGCACCGGCCAGGTTGAATGGAAGGTCTTCAATTAACTCCGACGCACTGAGCAGGCCCGCGCCCCCTTCATTGCCTGAAGCAGCGACCGGAAGAGATGCAGGTTCAAGGAGCCGGGATGCATTCAACTGCCCGCTAGATCCCGGATCGGCCAGTGCAGATGTCACCGGGGCAGAGCGAGCGGGTGTCTCCTGCGTATAGATCGGTCCATTGGGAGAGGGCGCGCCCACGCCAGCAGGACGTGGAGCGGCAGGAGCAGGCAGCGTATCGAGCAGCGTCGAGATAGAGAGAGCAACGAGCAGGCGGTCGGGAGGCGTTGGGTGCTCCTCCTCAAAATAAATTTCGCCGGTGGGCCAGGAAAAGATCGCGCGCAGGATCTGAGAGGTTTCATGCGAGGCCCAGGCGCGCAAGATCTCGCGGCTCAAATAGCCCCCATTGATCAAGGCCAGCGCGATACGTGTCTCATTCGATTCGGAGGGATCAATCAATGCCCTCACCTGGGGCAGGGACTGTTGAGAAAGCAAATTTGCCTGCAAGAGGCGATCAATCAGGGTTGTGTTCGCGCGCATCGGGCCTATACACACAAGCTGGCCCTGGCGAAAATAGAACTCGACCCAGATATCTCCCTGTTTGACCACCAGGAGGCCGGTCTTAGAAAAGACCTCCAGGCGTCTTAAAATATTTGCAAGATCAAACTGCTCTAACGAACCTATTAAAGACACTCTATTTCACCGTCCGTCCAGAACGGCCTCAACACCTGCTCTCATTCCGCGTAAAGCGAATCTCTGGTCAGTGCAAAGGCCCGCTACGAAACGCCACACTCCATGAAAAAAGCTCTGTGGACACTACAACAGACCGGGCCGACCACACACTTCCACCACCCCTTCCCAGACCCTCTATGAGCAAACCATCCCCCAGGATCATTCTGCGGTCACGTGCGGATACGCGGCACTGCGCACCCGGACAAACACATCTTGCCACCTGTAAAGCGGAGGGAGAGGGATTCGAACCCCCGGAGCTTTTGGCTCAGCTGTTTTCAAGACAGCCGCAATAGTCCACTCTGCCATCCCTCCGTGACAAACTATACCATATCCCAGGCGATTTTGCCAGGGTAGAGGATGAATCCTTCTGAATTCAGGCCATTTTACAGAAAAAACCTAGTACTTTTTGGGAGCCATCCGCTCTTCTACACTCAGCACTGAAACTCCCATAAAGGGACGCAGAACTTTGGGCACGATCACCGTGCCGTCAGCCTGTTGATAGGCTTCGAGGATGGCCGCCATTGTACGACCAACGGCGAGGCCGGAGGCGTTCAGCGTGTGAACGTACTCGGCGCGCGTGCCCTGGCGAGGACGGTACTTGATCTCGGCTCGCCGCGCCTGGAAATTCTCGCAGTTGCTGATCGAGGAGATCTCCAGATAGCGATTCTGCCCGGCCATCCAGACCTCCAGATCGATGGTTTTTGCGGAGGCGAAAGGGAGATTGGGCGCGCAGAGCTCGACAACCCGATAGGGCAACTCCAGGTAGCGCAGGATGCTCTCGGCGTGGAAAACCATCTGCTCCAACACGCTGTACGAAGCGGGCGGCTCGACGATCTGGAAAAGCTCGACCTTGTTGAACTGGTGGAGGCGCTGCAGACCGCGATTCTGGCGCGAGGCCGAGCCAACCTCGCGGCGGAAGGCGCTGGTCCAGGCGACATAGCGCAGCGGGAGCATGCCCACGCTCAGAATGGAGTCGCTGTGCAGGCCAACCAGCGGCACCTCGGCGGTAGGATTGAGATAGAGCTCGTCCTCAGTACAGAGATATGCCTCGTTCTCAAACTTGGGAAGCTGGCCCGCGCCGATCATTAACGAACGCTTGACCAGGTAAGGCGGCAGGATCTCCGTATATCCATGCTCGCGCGTATGCACATCGAGCATAAACGAGATAAGCGCACGCTCCAGGCGCGCCCCCATGCCCCTTAAGACAACAAAACGGCTTCCGGCCAGCCTGGCCCCTCCCTCAAAATCGGTCAGCCCCAGATTCTCGCTCAGCTCCCAGTGCGGTTTGGGCGTGAAATAAAAGTGCAGCGGTTCGCCCCAGGAGCGCAGCACCTGGTTCCTGTCGTGCTCTCCTCCATCGGGTACTCCCGCATGCGGCAGATTGGGCAGCGCCTGGAGCAATAACTGGATACGCGTCTCGATGTCGCTCATCTGCAATTCCAGCAGGCGAATCTCTTTGGTGACTGCCTTTATGCGCTTGCTCAGTTCCGCGCGCTTCTGCTCGCGTACCCCGCGCGCCTCCTCATTCAGGCGCTTTAACGAGACATAGAGTCCATCGCAGCGCGTGGCCAGCCCTCTGCGCTGTTCGATCAGCCGTAAAAGCTCATCTATATCCTGAGGGTCGCGCCGGCGCTGCAAGCCCGCACGTACTACCTCTGGATGCTGACGAATAAAATCCAGGCTCAACATAGCCTCAGTATAGCACGGCTGTCTCTCCCTGGCTACGTAGTAGCAGGAGTAGAAATAAGCCTACCGCTTCTATAAAATATCGCTCTTCTCAAATCCTATAGAGAGAAAAAGGAAACGAAAAAGAGGAGCAGCTACCGGGCTCCTCCTCCTTCTGGTCGACACACGCGAACCTAACAGCAACAGCAACAGCCGCAATCGCAGCCGATTGGGCAGCCACATCCACAGGGACATGGCTCTCCCTCATAAAAGATCAGCATGTTTGCGCTCCTTTCTTCTTCTCTAGTGCAAACCCACACTACCTGCACGGAAAAAGAGGGGCTTGCACCTTTCTCCACAAGGGCGTACACTGAGGCCCGACCGTGCGCGGTCATTGCACCATCTCCCAGCAGATGATGTGGGTTGAAACTAGCTCATCTGAGGCGCCGAGACAACAGGACATGTTGACGCAGTCTTTGAATTGCTCATCTTCGCCGGGGGGACAACTGTCAAGCGTTTGCCGGTAAGCTTCGATCTCGCTCTGAAGATGACGCAGTTCGGCAATCTCTTGACTGAGAGCCATGAGCCGCGCGTTCAGCAGGCGCAGGAGCTCCTGTTGCACGTCGATGCAGCGTGCGTCTGATACCTCCATAAGCAACTGCTTTGCCTGGGCGAGAGGAATGCCCAGCGAGCGGATACAGCGCAGCAGCAGCAGACGATTGACGTCGGCCTGGCCATACCGTCGATATCGATTGGCAAAACGTGCCGGGCGAGGCAATAAACCTACGCTTTCGTAATAGCGAATCGCCTTTGCCTTCACTCCCGTCAGGTGCGCGACCTGGCTGATGGTGAAGCCCTTTTCCTGGCTCATAGTGCGTATTTCAAGGATCTGCTGCGTCTGCATGTTCCTGTTGCGACCTCCTTTGAGAAAACTATACACCTTCCCAACACTGGAAGGTCAAGGCTTTTACAGGCGTATTTTGCCTGAGCTATAATAAAATCGCACCTCCAATAGGGAGAGGAAACTTCTCACGCTCTAATAAGGACGATCTACCGCATGCAACTGCTCTGCTCAACCGGCGCCTTTGGGCGCTATCCCACGCTGATCGATCACATGGATATAGCGAAATACGCTCCCTCGCTGCCGGTTGCCGGCTTCGAGATTATGTATTATCCCGACTGGACGCCATACGTTGAAGAGATTGCGCGTGACCTGCTGGCCACTGGATTGCGCTTTCCCGCACTGCACGTGGAGAAGAGCGCAGGCCCGGCAATGACCAGCACAGACACGGAGATGCGCGCTCAGGGACGCGCGCAGTTGAGCGCGAGCTGCCACCTGGGCAACCTGGTGGGCGCGCGCGTGGCAATCTTCCATCTCTGGGCCTCCCCTGAGTCGGATGAGTATATTGAGCGCAACCTCGCTATTCTCAGCGACTGCATCGATATCGCGCTGGCATATGAGATGGAACTGGCGGTGGAGACGGTTCCCTGCGTGAAAAGCACTCCGCTGGAGGTGATACAGCGCGTAATCGAACGGGACGAGCGCTGTTATGTTGCCCTGGATACCGAGTTTCTGGCCATTCACGACCAGGTGGAGACCGCTCTGGATACCGACTGGCTCTGGACCAATGGCCGGGTGCGCCATATCCACCTGAAAGACTATGACGGCGAGCAGTATACCCCCGATGGCTACCGGCGCTACCTCCATCCAGGCGAAGGCCGGCTAAACTTCCCCCACCTCTTCGCACACCTCAGAGAACGGCATTTCGCGGGCAATCTCAGCCTGGAGGCGTCCGTCGTCGGACCCGATGGCTCAAGAGATTTGACAAAGCTCTACCAAACTCTGGAGCGCCTCAACAGCCTCCTGGAAAACGTGTGAGCAAGGGACGCAAACGGGATGATCCTGAAGATTGCAAACGCTATTTGCATATCCCGCTCGCATGAGATACACTATTCTCTGGCTCTTGGGAGAAACCAATGATAACGGTCGTCAAATATAATCCTCAGGGTGAGAAGAAGGTTCAGTATCCGGCGCAGGTGCTCGCTCGTTTGGAGAATGGGGTAATTCTGGATGCCCATTGGAATAACCCGCGCCGGGACCTGGGCTATACGGTCTTCGAGCCTGGGGATCATTTTGTCGAGTACTTTTATACCGATCGATGGTTCAATATCTTCGCCATCTCCGACGCGGATGGCCGGCGTAAGGGCTGGTATTGCAATATCGCCGCGCCGGCGCTGGTGAGCGAGGAGCGCGTCGAGCAGATCGATCTGCTGCTGGATGTCTGGGTCAATCCCTCCGGCCAGCCGTTGCTTCTGGACGAGGATGAATTCGTCGCCGATACAACGCTGACCGAATTCCAGCGTCAGGGCGCTCGGCAGGGCTTGCAGGAACTGCTTACCCTGATTGCGGAGCGCCGCGAGCCATTTCTTGAGTCTGGCTGAGGCATACCAATGCCCGGCTCAGGCTGCTTGTCTATGAGTGTGTTGGGATACCATTGTGTCGAGGCCACAAGAAGACCTCGGAAAGGCATATCTTGATGGAAAGAGGAAGCGCCAGGCTGTTCCAGCAAGCCACATCCCCTGCTTTCAAGCAGAGCTGGAACGTTGTGGAGCTTGAGACTCGCAAACAGATTCGCCGGAAAGTCAACGAATTGCTGCGTCTGGCCGGCGATATGACCGTTACTACCAGCGAGATGCGACAACAGTTGCTCCAGAGTGTCGCGACCTTCGGCACTCCATTCGCTACACAGCTTGTGCGTTCGCTTTACCGCGACGATTACGCGGAACGTCAGTCCGTCGTCTGGCTCCTGACCGTGTTGAACGAAAAAGAGACTATTCCCCCGCTGCAACGCATGGCCAGCGATTCCCGTCTGCCGCGCGCGCTTCGCCTCTCGGCCTCGCTCGCGCTCGCCGGCATGGGCGTCACAGCGGAAACGATAAAAAATAACCGGCGCGTGCGTCTCTACGCGATCAGTTAAACGATTTCGCCGGCTCTCATCTTTTCATCTCTCAGCGCTGAGAGATGCTCGCCGCCACAAAAGCCTTGAGTTAAACTACGACCAGGAGCACTGTTCTCTCTCCTGGTCGTTTTATCTCTGCAAATCAAACTTATAGCAAATTCTTATCCTTCCTTGAGCCTTCCTTGAGAAATGTCTTCTATAGTTGAAGATAAGAAGAGTTTCTCGCCGTTGCTGGTTTTCCCATTGGAGGGATTTACTATGGCTCAATATAGAAAAAGCGTGCAGAATCGCTTTCACGCATTCTATACTGTTATGCTCGCTTGCCTGCTGCTCAGCCCATTGCTCGCAGCGTGCAGTGGCACCACAAATCAAAATCAGAGTTCCAATAGCGACATTCACAAGATCAAGCACGTGATTGTGATTATGCAGGAGAACCGCTCGTTCGACACCTACTTTGGCACCTTCCCGGGCGCGGACGGCATTCCCATGAAAAACGGTGTGCCAACCGTTTGTGTGAATGATCCGCTGACCGGCCAGTGCGTTAAGCCCTATCATAATCCCCAGGATTTGAACGGCGGTGGTCCTCACGGCGCGGCGAACGCCGCTGCGGATATCGACGGTGGCAAGATGGACGGTTTTATCGCTCAGGCCGAGAAGGGACGCAAAGGCTGCGCAAATAGCACCAATCCCATCTGCACGAATAGCAAGAGTATAGATGTGATGGGCTACCACGACGCGCGCGAAATTCCCAACTACTGGTCCTATGCCCAGAACTTTGTGCTTCAGGACCATATGTTTGAGCCTACCGCCTCCTGGAGCTTGCCCGCGCACCTCTTTATGGTTTCCGCGTGGTCGGCGGTGTGTAGCCAGGAGGACGATCCGTCCAGTTGCGTGAATAATGATAAGCTGACCGGCAAGGCAAAAAACGCCGGTCCCGGCCAGGCCGATTACGCCTGGACCGATCTGACCTACCTGCTGCACAAAAATAATATCAGTTGGGCCTATTATCTCGATCAGGGTGTAGACGCCGACTGCCCCGACGACCAGATGATCTGTACCGAGCCGGCCCAGAAAGTGAAAGTGCCGGGGATCTGGAATCCTCTGCCAAACTTTGATACGGTCAAGCAAGATGGCCAGCTTGCGAATATTCAGGATATCGCCAATTTCTACACCGCTGCAAAAAATGGCACGCTGCCCGCCGTCTCCTGGGTGGTCCCAAATGGCAAGAATAGCGAGCACCCGCCCGCACTGATCAGCACCGGCCAGGCATATGTCACTGGCCTGATTAACGCTGTTATGCAGGGACCAGATTGGAGCAGCAGCGCCATCTTCCTCTCCTGGGATGACTGGGGCGGCTTCTACGATCACGTGGTTCCTCCCATCGTCGATCAAAACGGCTACGGCCTGCGCGTTCCGGGCATTGTGATCAGCCCCTACGCGAAGAAGGGCTATATCGATCACCAGACGCTCAGCTTCGACGCCTACCTGAAGTTTATCGAGGATGATTTCTTGAATGGGATGCGCCTGGACCCCAGAACCGATGGCCGCCCGGACCCGCGCCCAACGGTCCGCGAGAATGTGTCCATCCTGGGCAATCTGCTAAACGATTTCGATTTCTCGCAAACGCCGCGCCCGCCCATGATTTTGCCCCTGCATCCTCAACCCGGGCCGGCCTCGACGCCATAGAGAGAACCTTTGGCCGGGCGTGAGAATGTTGATTGTTTTTCCCAAAGTTCAATGTTATACTCTGAGGGTGGAGATTGCGGTTCTTTCCAGTGCGTAGAATGGGATCTTACGGACACGCATTCTCTATCCTTCTTTGTCTCTTTGTACTACCTATCAACTGCTGGTAAAGGGCCAGGAGCATCCCACCTGCCATCACTATCAAAGGAGTCAGACCATGATTTGCCAGATAAGCGACCTGAGTGACAACTTCGAGCTGGACCCAGAGACACATCTGGTCAAAGCTTTTCGCGTCGGCGGTGATTTTTATCTGATTGAGCCACGGGCCGCAATGCAGTTGGGGGTCTGGGCCAGACAGCGGAGGATGGATCTTATCCAGGCCCAGGAAACTCTCGATCACGAAGGAGAAGCTCAAACCAGCTAGCCCATGCGCTATCAAGTCTGATGCAGTCTCTTTTCTTTTTTTGGCTCTCATCCCGGCTAGCCTTTCTCACAAACAATTCCGCGATGAGAGTTTATTTGGCTATATGAAGAACAGGCAAGAGATATCTTCATCACCCGAATCGCCCTCGTTTGAGGCCCATCCGCCCGTGCGCCAGTCTCGCTACGGTCTGCTCTATGTGTGCGCGGCGGTGCTGTTCTTTTCGACCAGCGCGGTCTTTGTCCGCTGGGCAGCTCCCTTTAACTCGATTGAAATCGCTTTCTGGCGCCTGGCCATCGCTGCCGCCCTGGTGGCATTGCTTGGATTGGTGACGCGCACCCGGCTTTTGCTTAAAGGCCGGGAAGTTCCGCGCTTCCTCCTCTACGGACTGATTACCGCTCTGCATTTTATTTTTTATATCGCGGCTCTGAGCTTCACCACGGTCGCGCACAGTCTCGCGCTGGTCTACACCTCGCCGATCTTTGTGACGCTCTTCTCGGTTATCTTCCTGCGCGAACCGCTGCGCCGTCGCAAGTACCTGGGCATCGGCGTGGCTGTGATCGGCGTGGCGATCATGGCGGGATTCCAGCCGCATTACACAGCCTGCAACCTGAACGGGACCGGCCAGTGCATGGTGCTGGGCGATGGTCTGGCGATTCTCTCAGCAATCTGCCTGGCGATCTATTCGGTGATGGGACGCAGCGAGCGGGACCGCCATCCTCTCTTCCGCTATACGTTCAATGTCTACGGCCTGGCCGCGCTCTGGCTACTGCCCGCCACGCTCTATTTCGCCTTCCAGCATGCCTATCCCCCCGGCGCAGTTGCGGCAGTCCTTGCCCTGGGCATCTTCCCGCTCGGACTCGGCCACACCCTCTACAACGCGGCGGTTCGCAAGGTTCACGCGACCTACGCCAATCTGATCGCTACGCAGGAAGTCACCGGCGGGATCGTCCTGGCTATCTTCCTGCTCGGCGAGATTCCTTCACCGGTGACTATTTTAGGCGTCCTGGTGACGCTGATCGGGATTCTGGGCGTCCTCCTCTGATTCAGAACAGCCAGAAGAGCTATCTCTTGCGCCCGAAGAAAAAGTTTCCCAGCGCGGCCAGCAGGGTGAAAACCAGCAGGCAACGAAGACCAGCGGATCGATGACAAAGGCCAGGTTTGCCGGAGACCTACTCTCCTCCACACGTTGATGCGACACCAGTTCACCCGACTTTCTAGCGTCTTTGCTCCCCTTGAAAATATCGACTAAGATATACATGAGCAACATATCTTCCCGGCACCTTAGCCTGATCTTTAAATAGATAGAGAGATACACATGGATGAGACAGTCCTCACAAAGATCAATTCGTTCATTGCGCAATACCAGACGCTGGTCATTGCAACTGAGAATGAGGAGCAGCCGTTTGCAACGCGCATTTTTTTTGTAGAAGATCCCGCGAGCGCGACGGCGCTCAAGCTGTATGGAACCTTGATTACAAGCTCGCGCAAGCTGGCAAATCTGAGGAAGAATCCGCGCGTGGGCATTTTTATCGGTCCCGATCTGCCCTCGATCTGGCTGGAGGCGACGGCCCGCGCGCGCGTCCTCGATGACGAGGCAAGAGCGGCTGAGGTGCGTGAAAAGCTGGCCCGGAAGTCCCCGGCTGCGGCTGCGTTTATCGCCAGGGTGCCTACGGCTGCGGTAGAGCTGGAGGTCAACTGGCTACGCATCACCGACCTGACCGGCGGCGCGCTCTATACCGAGGTCACGTTTCAGCCGGGAGAAGAGCAAGCATGAGCAGCGTACAGCTTTTCACCAGAGTAACGCGCGCGCGCACCCTGCCGGTCATGGTCGTGCCGATCGTCATCGGCGCGCTGCTGGCCTGGCAGCAGGGCAGTTCCTTCTCCTGGCCTCTCTTCGCGCTGACCCTGCCTGGTGCCCTGGCCGCGCACCTGGGAGCTAACCTGATCAACGATATCTTCGACTTCGACCAGGGAACCGACCAGGCGGCCCACGAATTGGCAGCGGGAGGCATGACGCTCACTACTGGCTCTCCGCTGCTCCTCAATGGAGAACTCTCGCCCAAAACCTATCGCCTGCTGGCCCTGGGCTGCTTCGCGGTCGCGCTGATCTGCGGTATCCTTCTGAGCCTGTCTCGTCCCTGGGTCCTGCTCTTTGCCGGCCTGGGTTTTCTGCTGGCTCTGTTCTATGTCGCACCGCCCCTGCGCTTGGCTTATATCGGACGCGGCCTGGGCGAGATCGACATTTTCCTCTCCTTTGGCCTCCTGCCACTGGTCGGTGCGTTCTATGTGCAGGCGGGGACGATAACGCTCACGGCGGTCCTGGTTTCTCTGCCAGTAGGACTCTACACGATGGCCGTGCTCTACTTCCACCATTTTCTACATTGGCGCGGCGATCAGAAGGCAGGCAAAATTACGCCGGTGGTCGCGCTGGGCGAACATGGCGCGCGCATCGTGGGCGCGCTGATCCTCCTCGCAATCGCCCTGACCATCGTCATCCTGGCTTTTACGCAGGTGCTGCCCTGGTACAGCGTCGTGGCGGCGCTGACCGTCATCCCGGTCCAGATAGCCCTGCGCCAGGCCACCGGCGACCTCGCGCATTATCTGAAGCTCATGGCCAGCAACATGAACAGCAATTTGCTGGCCGCGCTGATTATCGTCGCCGCCCTGCTGGTGCGAGGCTTTGCGCATATTTAAAAATGCGCCTGGTAGAGGGAGCGGTGACGTGAGGTCCCCATTTACTCCCCCGTTGGTAGCGTGGATTGAAATCAGGGCACAGCAGGGTATTCGCGCCAGGCCCGAATCTCAGCGCCGTGCTCCTCAAAATGGTGCCAGGTTGAGCCGCTCACCCAGGCGCGCACGTAGCCAT
>Ga0209581_1003646_pt1 | contig 13049 bp, 10 predicted proteins | sample Coa_R2_FD_187160 | JGI IMG/M metagenome (GOLD analysis project Ga0209581, IMG submission 187160) | Surface soil microbial communities from Centralia Pennsylvania, which are recovering from an underground coalmine fire - Coalmine... | ecosystem: Environmental > Terrestrial > Soil > Unclassified ...
GGCGCGGCCTGGGAAGCGCCGCCCGCGCAAAGAAGAAAAAGCAGGGCGGCCGGCCGCCCAAACCGATGGATGAGGACATGCGGCATGGCTCGGACCTCCGTGACCGGAAAATCCGAGCCTACAACAATGCCGCGTCAACGGACGGCGAATGCCGCCGACGCGCCACGCAGCCTCAATGACCGTGGCGGTCGCGGCGCAGATCTCGGCGGTCGTGCCGGATGTCGCGGCTGTCCTGCCGGCGGTCGCGCAGGTCGGAGCGGATGTCGCGGTGATCCGCGCGGGCCTCCCGGTAGTCGCCCTGCCGGAAGTCCCGACGCATGTCGCGTCGATCCGATCGAATGTCGTGGCTGTCTTGCCGGCGATCCACGCGGTCCCGGTGCAGATCGATGCGATCGTGCACGCGGTCCCGCCAATTGCCCGGCGCCGATGAAGTCTGTGCGTGCAGCGCCGGTGCGGTCAGCAGCACCGCAACGCCTGCGGTCAGCAAGAGTGATTTGAACATGACGATTTCCTCGCGTTGTCTGTCAAGAACGCGATGCGCATCGCATGTATCGAAACGCGAGGATTCGGGTCAACGTTGACGCGTGGTCATGTCAACGTGTCGCATGGTTTTGCGTTCAACCCAATTCACGAAAGGCGGCAGACAGCGCCTGCTCGTAGTGCCTCGCGTGACCGGGCGGAAACGAGCCGGGCAGCCCGGCACGGTTGTTTTGCGTCGCCCGCATGCGCGCCCCCGGCGTGAGCGAATCCAGGCCCAGGAGGCCCGCGAGCTCGCGCGCCGGCTCACCATTCGGTTGGGCGATCAATGTCTCCGCGTCCTCGATCACGCAAGAAGGCAACAGTTCCGCCGCGAGTCGCTGGTGCGCCAGCGCGCATTTCAGCCAGCGTGCCGCCGTCGCGGCATCGCGCATCACCAATCTGCGATTGCCGGCGAAGGCCAGCCAGTTCAGCAGCGCATCGCGCGGATCGCTCCGCACCAGCACGATCGCCACGCCCGGCAGCGCGCGTTTCAGCGCGGGCAGCACGCGCGCATCCAGATACGGAAGCCAGTCGACCACGCGCGCGCCTTCGCGGACTCCCGCTCGTTGCAGCGCGCGCGCATAGCGGCGTTGCAGCCGGCGCAGATCGGTCTCCTGCGGTTGCAGCAAGCGCTCGTCGAACGGCGCGGAGATGAAATCCGGTGACGAGGTGAATCGATCGCGGCGCAGCGCGAGCCGGGGCTGATCTTCGAGCAGGGCCGCCAACCGCTTGACAACCGAACCCGGCAATCCCGCCAGCAATATCGGGGGCTCGAATTGCGAATCGCGCAAAGGCACATCGCTCGCCCGTTCCCGCAATTGCGCGATCAGCGTTTCGTCGAGTGGCGGCAGATCGGGCAATGGCGGCGCATCTTCCCGCAGCGCGCGCTCGAAAGCGCGCACGGCTTCGCTCCATTGGCGCAATGCGTCGTGCGCCAGGCCGGCGAGCTTCCAGCGCCGGCGCAGCGTCTGCGCCGATTCTCCCCATTGCGCTTCGTCCAGCGACTCCAGCCTGCGCAACACGCCCGCCGCATCCCCGGCGCGCAACGCCGCACGTGCGCGCATCAGCACCAGCGCCGGCCGCGGCGGACCGTCGGGAACGCGCTGCGCCTGTTGCATCGCCGCTTCGTAGTCGCCGGCATGATCCAGCGCCAATGCGTAATTGGTCAGGACGTTGGCGTTGCCCGGCAGCAGCGCCGCCGCTTCGCGCCACACCGGCAGCGCTTCGGCATGGCGATCGCGCTGATCCAGCAACGAAGCCAGGGTGACTTTCACGTAAGCCGCGTCCGGATGCGCCGGCGCATACTCGCGCAGCCCGGCGATCGCCTGTTCCACGCGTCCGCTGCGCGCCAGCGAATCGGCGCGGCGAATCGCGGCGGGATGCAAATCCGGTTGCTGTTGCAGCGCCTGTTCGTAATGCGCGACAGCCTCGTCGTGGCGCTCTTGCAGGCGCTCGATATCGCCCAGGCCTAGATGCGCGGCGGCGAGCTGCTCGCCCTGCGCGAGCAATGCCTCGAAATGGGCATGCGCGTCTTCGGTGTCGCCCTTCTGCAACAGCGCGTTGCCGAGCACCTGCCGCGCAAATGCGTAATCCGGCTTCAACGTCAGCGCGTTGTTCGCCGCCTGGATGGCGAAATCGAGCGTGTTCATCGCCAGCATCACGTTGGCGAGGCTGCCCTGGATCAGCGCGTCATTGGGTGCGAGCTTGGCCGCCTCGGTCAAATGCCGCGATGCCTTCTCCTTGTCGCCGCGCGCGAAGGCGATGTTGCCCAGCCCGGCGAGCGACTGCGCGTCGTTTTCGTCTGCACGTAGGGCGATGCGGAAATGCGACTCGGCTTCGTCCAGTTTGCCGCGCAGGAATGCGATCTGCCCGAGTCCCGTGTGTGCGCTGGTGAGATTGGGATTCAGTTCCTTGGCGCGCAGATAGGCCACTTCCGCGGCATCCAGCTCGCCCGCATGCAACTGCATCTCGCCCAGCGTGTGCTGGAACACCGCGCGTTCGCCGTCGCGTGCGACCGCGCGTTCGACCAGCGCCAGCGCTTCCGCGGTGTCGCCGCACTGGCCGCGCAGGATGCCCAAAAGGTGCAGCACCTCCGGGTCGTCCGGATTCGCGGCGAGCAGTTCGCGATAACCCTCTTCCGCTTCGGACAAGCGGCCGGCGCGGTGCAGTTCGATGATGTCGTCGAGCATCGGAGCTCTCTTCGTGGAACTCCTATTTTGCCGGAACAAGGCCCGCCAGTTTCTCCGCGATGTAATCCTCGGCGAAGCTGGACAGCTTCAGATCGCTGATGAACCCGCAATGCCCGCCGTGCTGCGTGATATCCACTTCGACATTCTCCGGCAATTGCAGCCGCTCGAAATCCTCGACCGGGATCACCGGATCGTCGCGCGAGGTGAGGATCCAGGTGCGCACATCCAGTCGCGCCAATTGATCGCCGACCACCGAATAACCGTCCAGATAATTTTCCAGCGTGCCGAAATCGGTGTGCCGCTGCACCAAGGCCGTGGTCAGTCCGCGCAGATCCGAGCGCAATTCGTGCGGCTCGAACAATTCGGCTTGCGGAAACGCGCGCTGTTTGCGCTTGAGCGAACGCCGCCACTTGTACATGAAATACGCGTGGTAGAACCACGGCGCGTTTTCCTCCAGCGAAAACAAACCCTGATGCGGATCGATCACCGGGCAGATCGCGACCGCGCCGTCCAACGGCAGGCCGGCCTGTGGCCCGCGTAGCGCCACGCGCAGCGCGAAGTTACCGCCCAGCGAAAAACCGACGACCACGCGTGGCGTGAGCGGGTGATCGCGCACGAACGCGCGCACCGCGCCGATCGCTTCGTCGAGCAGACAGGAGTGGAAAATCCCTTCATTGAGGTGATGCGTGTCGCCGTGGTCGCGGAAATTCAGACGGAACACATCCCAGCCTTCGCGCAGCAAACGTCCACCGGATTGCAGCAGGTAAGTGGAACGCACGCTGCCTTCCCAGCCGTGGAACAGCACGGCCATGCCTCGCGGCTTCGGCAATGCAGTCTGCCGCGTGTAGAAACCTTGCAGACGCACGCCGTCGCCCGCATCGAGAATCAGTTCCTGCGCTTGTTCCTCCAATTGCCGTGCGCGCGAACGCAGCAGGACGCGCCGCACGCCGCTGGAAGCGAGCGTCGATTGCACGTGCGGATTGCGCAACAACCAAGGCGGTTGGTATTCCAGCTCCCGCATTGCACTCATGCAGCGTAGCCCAGCGCTTGCGCGATGCGCGCGCGCGCGGTGTCGGCCATGCGCCGGCGGCCTTCCTCGGTGATCGCGACCGGCTCCAGAAAATGCACCTGCGCATCCACGCGCCGCTCGCCCAGCACGCGCCAGAGATTGCCGATGAAACTCTCGCCGGGTTGGAATGAAACACCCGGCCATGGCGCGCCGTCGCGCAGATAGCGGATCGCCACCGGCTGTACCCGCGCATTCGCATCGAGCGCGGCCTGGAAGATGCGTGCATGAAACACTTTCAAGGTGCCGGCAGGTGCGGTGCCACCCTCCGGAAATGCCGCCACGCTGTATCCGTTGCGCAATCGCTCGCTCATCTGCGCCATCACCGAACCCAGCGAGTGCGTGCTGCCGCGCTGGTGGAAAATCGTGCCGCCGCGCCGCGCCATCCAGTTCACCAGCGGCCAGCGCGCGATCTCGGCCTTCGCCACGAACCCCGCTTCGCGCTGCGTGTGCAGCACGGTGATGTCCATCCACGAACCGTGATTGGCGACGAACATCACGGGATCGGGCAACGGTTCGCCCACGCGCTGCACGTGCACGCCGAACAATGCGAGAAACGCGCGCGACCAGCCGCGGATCAGCTTCGCGCCGAACGTGCCCGGTCGCGGCGGCCCGAACGGCAGCACCACGGCGCCGAGCAGGCAGCCGCCCAACACCAGCAGCAGGATCGCCGGCACGCGCCACAGATAACGAAGCGGCCGCAGCGGATCGCGCCGTACGCCTCGATCGAGAGAAACTTCCATCGCGCCACTTTAACGAAAACCGCGCAGAACGGCAGTCGGTCCAGCGCGGTTGTGGCGCGGAGGACTACACTATCGCTGCCATGCCCAACAGGTAGGGCGGACACCGTCCGCCGCTGCTGTTTCGGGCCGGCCATGGCGGGCAATGCCCGCCCTACTGACGGAGCCGCCATGAACACCACGCCGCGCCGCGTCGAACACCAGCAGACCGATCGGGGCTACATCCCGGTTTACACCACCGGCATCGTCGAGCAGCCGTGGGCGGATTACTCGCGCACCGATCACGAAGTCTGGGCGCAGTTGTTCCGCCGCCAGCGCGAAATCCTGAAAAACCGCGCGACACGCGAATTCCTGGAAAACCAGGAGCGCTTCGGCATGAGCGCCGATGCGATTCCGAAGTTCGATGATCTGAATGCGGTGCTGAAAAAGGGAACGGGTTGGGAAATCGTCGGCGTCGAAGGTCTGCTGCCCGATGAGGTGTTCTTCGATCACCTCGCCAACCGGCGCTTTCCGGTGACATGGTGGATTCGCAAACCCGAGCAGCTCGACTACATCTCCGAGCCCGACCTGTTCCACGACCTGTTCGGCCACGTGCCGCTGCTGCTGAATCCCGTGTTCGCCGATTACATCCAGGCTTACGGACGCGGCGGCGTCAAGGCACACGGCATCGGCGCGGATGCGCTGATGAACCTGACGCGGCTGTACTGGTACACGGTCGAATTCGGTTTGATCAACACGCCCGAAGGCCTGCGCATCTACGGCTCCGGCATCGTCAGCTCGAAAGGCGAATCGGTGTATGCCCTCGAATCCGATTCACCCAACCGAATCGCCTTCGACCTCGAGCGCATCATGCGCACGCGCTACAAGATCGACACGTATCAACAAACCTATTTCGTGATCGACAGCTTCGAGCAGTTGATGCAAGCCACCGACCCGGATTTCCGGCCGATCTACGAACGTCTCGCCAAACTGGATTCATTCCCCGCTGGCGAAATCCAGCCCGGCGACCGCGTGATCCATCGCGGGACGGGGGAAGGGTGGGTGAAGAGCGAGGATGTGTGACCGCGACATGTCTCTGGTATTGACTGCCGGATCTCATGCTCCACAAACGCTCGGTGACCGCATCATCAAGGTCAATCACGCGGGTGAGCACGGCGCCTTTTGCATCTATTCCGGGCAAATGCTCGCGGCACGACTCACAGCGCGAAGCATGAGAGATGAGCTTTCCGAATTCCGCTCGCACGAAGCGAGGCATCGCTCCATTTTTGCCGCGGAATTGCAGCGGCGTAATCGCCCTCGTTGCCGCAGCTATGGGCTTTGCGGCACTGGTGGCTATCTACTTGGTTTGATCACCGGCTTGCTTGGATCGAGCGCCATCGCCGCAACGACGGTAGCCGTCGAGCGCGTGGTGCTCGGGCATCTGAAACAGCAATTGCTTGTGCTTCGCGATAACGATCCTGCCGCGATACACGCGATTTCGGCCATCGTCGATGATGAGCAAAAACATCTTGATCGCTCGACGGTGATTGCTCAGGCAGGCCGATTCTGGCCCAAAGTTCTCACTCCGATCGTATCTGCTTCCACCGAATTCGTAATTTGGTTGGGTATGAAGCTTTGAAGTTCGCGTAGGCTGGGCTGCAAAGCCCAGCATTCATTGAAGCGCCTGTGCTGGGCTCACTCCTTCAGCCTAGCCTACGGCCTGCGCTTCACCGCGCTGACTTCCAGCACCTGCGCAATCTTCTCGCCGTCCCAGCGGTAGATCAGGTGTTTGCCCTGCACGCAGGGTGAGGCGAGGTCGGGATAGAACAGCGCGGCGCACTCGCCGCCTTTGCAGCGCACGCTGTCGTACACGATGCCATTGGAACCTTCCTTGCGCAGACGCGCGCCGAATTTGCGCGAAGCGGTGTAGCTCACCGGATCGTGCTCGGCTTTCCAACCGCCACGGATGTCGTGCAGCATTCCGTGCACGCCGCTGACGTAGGAACGCATCGTCAGATCGATCGGCGGTTCCTTCGTGGCGGCGAGGAATTGCTCGCGGTGATACACCGTTTCCTCCACCGCCGTTGCGAAATCGTGCGAGAGATACAGCACGCCGTAACTGCCGTTGGAAAACCGGCTGCCTTCCGGATTCAAATGCGTGAACGCGGCCATCAACGGCGTCGTACCCGGTCCGCTGACGCGCCGCTCCTTCGGCACGTTCGACAACTCGCCCCATTCCTCACGCAGGCGCGGATTGGTCAGCGATTCGATCCGATACAGCGCATCCAGATCCTTTGGGTGGGCGATCGCATCGAACACTCCGACCGGCGGAAAACGGCTGGGCACGATGCGGTACGCGCGCTGCCAGCGGATGCGATGGAAGGGCGGGGTGTCATTGGAAGGCATTGCGAGATGATGCGCGCAGGATTTCCCAGAGTCAGAGAATCGCTCCGCAAGCTCCCAAGTTCGTCATTCCGGTCGCCGCGAAGCAGCGATCCGGAATCTGCTTTATTAAGTCTCAGAAAAAGCAGATTCCAGGCTACGCGCTACGCGCGTCCCCGGGATGACGGCAAAAAGTCCGCTCGCCTCTACCCTCGCTGAGCATCCAGATACTGCCGCACGACGAACAGGTCAGCGACATTGCCGGACAACATTCGCTCCAATGCGGACTTTCCGCCGAACGTCGGCGCCGAGTTGGGCTTGCGCAACCAGGCATCCGCGCGCGCGGGATCGGGAAACAGGATCGCCAGCGCCTTGAAAATCCCGAGCAGATAGCTGATGCGCTCCAGCGTGTCGCGGGAGAGCGCGCCGTCCTGCTCGCGCTTCCATTTGTAGAACGTGCTTTCCGGCGGATCGCCGAGCAGCTTGCGCTGCTCGGCGACGCGCAAATCCCAGCGTTCGGCCAACTTGAAGAAGGCACGCAACGCCGGGCCGGCAAGTTCGGTCTCTTGGGGCAAGTACTGCGCCCCGACATCTTCGATGCGATGGGCGGCGGGCCTCACGGCATACTCTCCACTTGGAGTCAAAACCAAGAATACTACATATGTGAAGGCGAGGCAAACCTTCTTTCAGCGGAGCAGGCGTGATCACCCACCCTTGATCGCCACCCCCACATTGCTCCTGTTGAACGCGGGCAGCACGTTCGATTTCAGGTTCTCGAATCCCGCTCGTGCTTGCGCGATCTGGGCTTGCAAGTCCGCGAAGATCAGGCGCTGCACCACTGTTGGCTCGTAATCGGAACCGCCGGCGGCATTCTGCGCGCCCTGCGCCACCTGCCCGCCCAGCCAGCGCAGGTTCCAGTAGACCTTGAACGGCGAAGAAAACTGCTTGTCATCGCTCAGCCTCGCTTCGGGACTGACCAACTGGTTTTCGACATCCAGTATCTGCGAATCGAGTTGCCTGAGTACGCCGCTTGTGGAATCGGATGCATGCGTCTTCAATTGGTCCTCGATCTGCTTGCGCCAGTTCTCCATGACGTTGACCATCTTCGATGTCTCGCTGAGCGCATCGGCGATCTGCACCTGCATTGCGGTGGAATCGTGCAACACCGCATCGCTCGCCTTGATCTTCGGGTCCTTCAAGACTTCGAACGGCTGCGTGATGGATTTGCCGTCCACCGTGAGCCGCACCCGGTAATCGCCAGGCGCCGCGATGGGCGTGCCGGTGTGCTCATCCACGCCCCAGTGGATGATGGTGCGGTAGTCCTTGCCCTGATAACGCGGCTCGTTCCAGATGAAAGGATTTTCAGGCGGCGTCGTGCGCAACTTCACATCGGTGGGCGCGTCGTAGAACAGATCCCAGTACGCGCCGTTCAATCCCCTGTGCGCTTGCAGTTTTTCGGTGCGGATCGCCTTGCCTTGCGCGTCCAGAATTTGCAACTGCACTGGATTCTTCAACGCGCTCGCCAGATAAAACTGGAATTGCGGCCGCGCCGGTTCGGTCGCAGTCGGATAGGCGCCGCGCGCCTGACGGAACACTGGGCCCGGTTTGAACAGCGTTGTGGAACCGCGATCGAGCGCCTCCGCCTTGCCGGTCTCCTCCAGCGTGACGATATCCGGCAGGATGTAATCGCCGCGCCCGTAGGTGGACACGTCCACGTCGTGCATGCGCGGTTCGACATTGATCCAGCTCACCGGCGAGGGCGGCAGGCCCTTGTTGAAACGGATCCAATGCTTGCCGGTATCGAGCGTGTAGTAAAACGCGTGGCCGGTGCCGGCGAACAGCATGCCTTCGCGATTCGGATTCTCCGCAACCGACAGCACGTAATCGAGCGGATTGTTCGAAGGAAGATCGCCCGCGATGTTCTTCCAGCTCTTGCCGTAATCCGTCGTCATGAGAACGTACGGCTTGACGTCGTTCTCGCCCGCCCAGCGAAAATCCACCGCGATGTACACGGTGCCCGCGTGCAGGCGCGAAGGCGAAATCTGGTTGATTTCGCCCCACGGCGGCAGATGCAGGTTCGCGGTGACATCGGTCCACTGCGGCGGCGATGACGATTCGGCATCCGTGGTGTACCAAAGCTTGCCGTCGTTGGTGCCCGCCCACAGCAGACCTTTCTGGATCGGCGAGAACGCCATCGACCACACCACCTCACCGTCGTACTGGCCGAGGTTGTCCTGCATCAGCCCGCCGCTGGGAACGATGCGCGAGGGGTCGCGCGTGGAAAGGTCCGGGCTGAATTCGACCCACGAATGCCCCGCATCACTGGTGCGCAACACCATTTGGCAGCCGAGGTAGACGTTGCGCGGATCGAACCGATCGATCGCGAGCGGCGAGGTCCAATGGCAACGGTATTTCGTCTGCGCCGGCGAGGAACCCAACGCAATCTGCGATGGCGACACCGAATGCGGCGTGCCTTGTGTCAGATCGAAACGGAAAAGATTGTTGCCGTAGCACGACGACCAGACGATATTCGGATCGTCCGGATTCGGAAGCGTGAATCCCGATTCGCAGGCGTTGGGAAAATACTGATAACTCGGCGGCGGTTGATTCGGCCCTTCGAAACCGCTGCGATCCGGCGGCGTTTTGACCTCGTCGTCGGGACCCAGTGCCCAGCCTTTCGGCGGCGGTGCGGCTTTCGGATATTTCGCGAGCAGCGCCTTGTCGACCTTGAACTTCTCGTGGTCTTCTTCGGAATCGGATTCGTCGGATGATTTGCCGCGCGGCATGAATGCGTCCTGCGGCAGCAGCCCGTTGCCGCTGGGTTGCGAGACGTCGCTGGACAAGCGCCACGCGCCGTCATCCTGCCGGTTGCCGTAAATCCAGTACGGCACCTGGTTGTCGCTGGCGATGTGATAGACCTGCCCGACCGGCAACGCCACCGTGATTTTTGTGCCCGCGCCGGTCGCGATCTGCGCGCCGCCATCGTCTGTCATCACGTAGTGCGCGGGATTGGTCGGGTCGATCCACACATCGTGGCAATCGCCGCAAGAGGCCGGGCCCAGCGGCTTCGCGCTTTTGCCGCCTTCGCCGGAAAACGTCAGTCCGCCATCGCTCGAATAATGCGGCGCGCTGTTCAACACCAGCACGCCGTTCGCATCCTTCGGGTTGGCTTCGATGCGGATGTAGTAGCCGGCACGCATGATCAGATTGCGGTCGTGGCTCACCACCTTCCAGCTCGCGCCGCCGTCATCGCTGCGCCACACCGAGCCTTGATCCTTCGTCTGGATCAACGCGTACATGCGCTGCGGATTGGCCGGCGAGATCGTGATGTCGATCTTGCCCAGCGGCGGTGTCGGCAAACCATTCGTCAGGTGTTGCCACGTACGCCCGTTGTCGTGCGAGAGATAGACGCCACTGCCGGGTCCGCCGCTCAATTCCGCCCAGGTGCGTCCGGTGACTTGCCACGTGCCCGCCAGAAGGGTGTCAGGGTCGTTCGGATCCATGCTCAACCCGCTGCAGCCGGTGTGCTCGTTGACGAACAGCGTCTGCTGCCAGGTCTTGCCGCCGTCGGTGCTGCGGAAAACGCCGCGCTCGTGCTGCGGGCTGTTGCCGCGTCCTTCGGCGCAGACCAGAACATTGTTGACGTCCTTGGGATTGACGACGATGCGCGCGATGCGGCCGGTGTTGGTCAGACCCATCTGTTTCCACGTCTTGCCCGCATCCGTGGATTTGTAAACACCGTCGCCCCAGATGTCGCTGGGACGGATGAACCAGCGCTCGCCGGTACCGACCCACACGGTGTTCGAATCAGAAGGCGCGATGGCGATCGCGCCGATTGCTGACGTATCCTGCTCATCGAAGATCGGCAGAAAAGTGTGTCCACCATCCGTGGACTTCCATAACCCGCCCGACGCCGCGCCGAGGTAATACGTGGCGTAGTCGCCCGGTATGCCGGCCACCGATGCGATGCGCCCGCCCGCAGGCGGACCCATGTAGTGGAACTGCAATGGCGGCGGCGTGGTGGTCTTCGACGGTTTCTGCTCTGCATCACTCGCGCGTGTGTCGGCCGCGTCCTGCGCGTGCGCGGCCGAGCCCGTCAATGCGAGCAGGCACAGCGCACAGCCCAGAATTTTCGCTGCCCGAATCTTTTTCATCTTCGCCTCCGAAAGCCGTTGCCTCGCTCGGTCAATCTTCCGACGCATGCCGCAGGAACGGCACGCCGCTGCGCGCGCCCCACGCGTATATGCCCAGCGCGACAGCCGCCACCAGCACCGAATCCCAGGGCGAATCGACGATGCTCTTTCCGCCGAAGTTGCCGAGCCAGGACAGCGCGATCATCAGCCAATAGAAGACGATCAGCCACAACGAAGCGCGCACGTCGCGCGCGACCGTGCCGGGATCTTCGCTGCGCCACGCGCGATACGGGACATAGACGACATACAACACGATCTGCACGCCCAGCAGCCAAGACACCGTTTTCCAGCCGGACCAGTAAACGATCAGCGCGGCGATCACGAACGACAACGGGCCGATCACCGCGAAGGCGCGTACACGGAACGGGCGAATCAATGCCGGCGCAGTGCGGCGCAGGGCGGCGGTAGTGATCGGCGCGACCGCGTAGCTCAACACCAGCGCGGCGGAAACCACGTTGATCATTGCCGACCACGAGGGAAACGGCAGCATCCAGAAAATCGCCAGAGCGAACGTCAGCCACAACGCCGGACGCGGGATGCCGGATTTTTCATCGACGCGCGTGAACACGTGAAAGAACGTGCCGCCGCGCGCCCAGCCATAGACCACGCGCGGCGCGGCGTTCATGTAGATGTTGCCGCAACCGCTGGGCGAGATCACCGCATCGCACACGACAAGAAACGCCAACCAGCCGACGCCGAGCGCAACGGCGATGTCGTGGAACGGCAACGCGAACAGCTTGTCCATGCCGCGCCAGCCGTGCGCGACGATCGCCGCCGGCACACTGCCGAGGAACGCGACCTGCAGCAATACGTAGATGATCGTGGACAGCGTCACCGACAGGATCAGCGCGATCGGGATCGTGCGCTGCGGATTGCGCACCTCGCCCGCGACCGAGACAATTGGCGTCAATCCGAGATAGGCGAAAATGATGCCGCCGGCCGAAACCGCGCCGGCGATTCCTGAAAACCCGAACGGCGCAAACCCGTGCGCGGTCAGATTACCCGGATGGAAGAAGTACAGCAGCGCCACCACGACCGTCAGCGGCACCACGAATTTGAAAATGCTGACGAGGTTGTTGGCGCGCGCGAAGGTCTTGACGCTGAAGTAGTTCAATAGAAAGAAAATGCAAAGGATCGCGAACTGCACCAGCCAGCCCATCAATGTCGGTGCTTGCGATCCCGGTTGCGTGAGTTGCGGGAACCAGGCCGAGGCGTATTGCCTGCAGGCGACCACTTCGATCGCGATCAGGCTGGAAAACGCGATCAGCGTGATCAATCCCATCAGGAATCCGAGCAGCGCGCCGTGCGAGTACACGGGGTAGCGCACCACGCCGCCCGCGTGCGGCAGCGCGGCACCCAGTTCGCAATAGACCAGTCCCAGCAGCAGCACCGCCGCGCCGCCGATCAGCCATGAAACGATGCCGGCGGGCCCTGCGATGTTCGCGACATAGCTGGCCGAAAACAGCCAGCCCGAACCGAAGATCGCGCCCAGTCCGATGAAGGTGAGATCGGTGAGGTCGAGTTGTTTCTTGAAGCGGCCTTCACCGGCTTCGGCAGACACGATGTTGCCGGAGGTCGCGCGCACGGCGGTCAATCCGATTTTTCCTGCTTGGCGCAATCGCACGGCCACTGCGGCCCCGGCCCGCCATCGGCAATGAACTTGTCGATGCGCTGCTCCAGCACCGGCAGCGGCACCGAACCGATTTGCAGGATCGTGTCGTGGAAATGCCTGATATCGAACTTCGGCCCCAAAGCCTGTTCCGCTTTCGCGCGCAGCTCGCGGATTTTGAGGTATCCGAGTTCGTAGCTGTCGGCCTGACCCGGCCAGGAAATATAGCGATCCACTTCGTTGGCAATTTCCAGCGGACTGAGCGCGGTGTTTGCGGTGAGATAATCGATCGCCTGCTGGCGCGTCCAGTTCAAATGGTGAATGCCGGTATCCACCACCAGCCGGCAGGCGCGCCACATCTGGTAAGTGAGA